>ERZ795054.3679-NODE-3679-length-11813-cov-6.230737_pt1 | contig 11813 bp, 10 predicted proteins | sample MGYA00375138_ERZ795054 | MGnify/ENA primary metagenome ERZ795054 (study PRJEB30183, sample SAMN05720215) | anaerobic digester metagenome | isolation source: active sludge of municipal wastewater-treating anaerobic digesters | place: USA | collected 2014-12-23 ...
GGAACATCATCAAGGAAATCGCCCCGATCGTCGGGGGAAGCGGCGGCGGCCGTCCGGACATGGCGCAGGCGGGCGGGCCGAAACCGGAAAAGCTGGCTAACGCCCTGAAGAAATTAAAGGAACTGATCTGATCGCCCTCACCGGGCCAGAGTTCGAATCACAAGAAAAAGGGCGGGGTACAACACCCGCCCTTTTTCTTGTCCGCAGTCTCTTTCCTCAAATCGCTTTCGACGAAACCCTCTTCAACATCTGCAGCGCAAAATCCCTCGCATCGTCAAGATCGGCCTTGTCCGGGTGCCCGGCGGCGCCCTGCGCCTCTTCCGCCCAGGCCCTGTTTTCCGGCTTCTTCATCAGGAATTCGATAACCTTCGGATCCACCTTGCCCCTGCATCCGAAGTGCCCGATCACCTTGGCCCCGGCGGCCAAACCGATCGCATTTTCAAATGCCTGCTTCGGAAGCTGCCCGCCGCGAAGGGAGCCGTGGGTCGAGAAAAAGGCCACTTTCTGATTTTCCTGCAGCGCCTTGATGAACGGCTGCGCTTCGCCGGGTACGCTGTGGACCTGAACCGGAAATCCGCAGAAGATCAGATCGTATCCCGCTGTGTTTTTTACATCCCGGATCGGCAACAGCTCCTTGTCCACAGGAAGCGCCTCGAAGATTGCCTTTGCCACCTTTTCCGTATTGCCTGTTTGCGTGTAGTATGCAACCAATGCCTTCATCCCGTCCTCCTGGTTGATAAAATCAGAAGACATTCCGGGGCAGCAACCTGCCCCGTCAGTCCTTGCTGTTCTCGTATCTCAAATACGTGTCGATATCGGGCGTGTAGACCTCCACATGCCGATCCCCTTTCATCACAACCAGCGTCCGAGCCGGGAGGATCGAGTACCAGATCCCGATCCGGCGTCCCTGATCGTCGACAACGGCAAATCCATACTGCCGTTGACCAACCTGCCAGGCCCGGGTCTGCATCTGCAAAACGAGGTCCCGAAAACGCGCCGGTGTGGGGTCGATCCGCTTCCATAGGGTCGAATCCAGGACATAGTCCTTGTTCATGCCCAGAAGCGCGTTGGGATATTCGTCTGCCCCGCTCACATAGTAGTTGAGCCCGGCATCGAGCTGAAAAGATTCAAAGGCCGTCGTCGCGGAGCCGTCCGGCACGATGGAGCCGTATTTTCCGGCCAGCAGGCCGGCACAGCCGAAACTGGAAAATGCCAGCGCCACAAACAAAATCATATATGACATCGATATTTTCCGCATATGGACTGCCTCCTTCTTCATCTTTCCCGGATTTTTCGTCAACCATCTGCAGATTCTGTCTATATCCCAATCAACAACAATTTACAACAATCATCCGGATTTTTTGAAAAAGCATCCTTTCCCGCTATTGAAACCCCGGAACATCCCGTTGTGGATCAAGATCCTCAGGCAGGAGCGATGCGGGCTTTTCCCGCATGGCCTGCGTCAGCACGGCATCCCCCTCGTAAATGTCCGGACGGAACTGCATCTCTCCGTGCCGATCCACCCAGGCCGTCAAATAGAGAATGTGAACGTCGATCGGCTCCTTCAGTCTCAGGATCTGCCTTTTCCCCTTTCCGATTTCGGCCAGGATTTTCTGGCGGTCCCAGCGCAGATCCTCTTTCAGCAGGTACTCGGCCAGAGCGACGGGCCTGGCGATGCGAATGCAGCCGTGGCTGAAAGTCCGCCTGGTTCTCTTGAAAAGATGGCGCTCCGGCGTGTCGTGGAGGTAGATGTCGAATTTGTTGGGAAACATGAATTTTACGCGGCCGAGGGCATTTCCCGGCCCGTAATCCTGCCGAAAATAGTATCTCAGGTTTTCCTCGTTCAGACGGGACCAGTTGACCTTAGCCGGATTCACAAGCCGCTCCTGGCGCTGCCAGTACTCGATGACCTTGATTCTCTTGCGGTCCAGGTAGGTTATGTCCTTTTTGACGCTGGGCAGAATCTCCTTGACGGCAATGGACTGGGGAATGTTCCAGTAGGGATTCAGCTCGATATAGGTCATCTTGCCGCTGAAAACCGCGGTACGCTGATTCTGCTTCCCCACCACGATCGGCATATTCATGACGACCCGGCCGGCTTCCATAACTTCCAGATCAAAATCTGCAATGTTCACGAGAATGTATCGACTCCCGTTCTCTTCGGGAAGCCAGCGCAGCCTCTCCATGTTGATGGCGATCTGCCCGATCCGCGTTTCCACCGGAACATTCAGCTCTTTCAGCGTGGCCGTGTTGACGAACCCGTCTGTTTTCAAACCCTGCCTCTTCTGAAATTTCTGAATCGCCTTTTTCAGGGATTCCTCCTGGGAACGGGGATGGGAATGTCCGGTCATTTCAAGATCGCCGGACAATTCAAGTCGCTTCCGCAGCAGGGACAGGTACCGGCCATAATCCTTCCTGCCCTTCAACGAGCGGGGATGAGGAACGACAGGCCAGCCGCCTTCCCTCGACAGTTGCCGGTAAACAGCAAGCTTTTTTTTCAGTTCCGTGTAAAGGGGGTCACGGGGGGTCAGACGCTGCAGGGCGTCCTCGACATGGCCGGATTCGACGGCCTCGGCCACAATATCGAGAAGCGAGGCATCTTTCTGATAGGCAAGCCAGTCCGGATAAAGCCTTTCCGGATCGACGCGTCCGTTCAACAGGTGGTGCCCGTACAGGACAAAGGCATCCGTCAGCAGCAGTTCCAGGTCGATCCGTCCGGCAAGGGGGAATCTCTCTTTCCTCGCAATGCGGTTCTGCCATTCCGAAACCAGCGAGGAAATGTGATCGAGGTGGTAATCTTCCGGCCTCAGGCCTTCATGTTCAGCCTCGCGGACCGCTTGCAGGAAGGATTCGACATGAGGCAAGGGTCCCCCGTCATCGATCCAGGCCGGTTGAAAATGCCTGTCCCGGTAAAGCTCCCGGAGCGCCGAGGGCGCATAGATGAAACGCTCTCCGCAGGACATCCGGGAATCGGCATCCACTGTATCAAAACGCTTCTCGATCTGTGCCGTAAGGGGAGACAGCGTGCTTTTCGCCATTAAAACGCCTGCAAAGACGAAAAGCGAGATCACGACACCGACTCCCGCAACAGCGAGCAGCCTGCCATTCATTGTCCGCATGGAACGCTTCTTGTCCTTAAAATGATTTGAAAAACGGTGTTTATCTGCCACAAACAGAACTGAAAAAGCAATCATTTTCACGAGGGCCCGCACTTTCAGGGTTCAGAAGGTTGAATTTACTGATATTCTGGTATTTTAACCCCTTTAGGACCTTGACAAACGGACCGGGGATGACTATATAAGCCGCTCTGAACAAGAAACGAAAAAGGAATATTCAAGAAAGGCTTCTCCTCATTATGCCAGCATCATTCATGAGCGCCATTACGCCGATCCTGAGCGGAATGGAACTGGTGAAGGTTCCCATCAAAGCAACCGACACCTGGGTCGAACTCAGCGACCAGTTGATAACCTATGAAATCGACATGATGAAAAACATCAACGACGCGGCATGGAACACGACGCACCAGCTCCTGCCGTGGGCCGGCCCGCTTTCGCATAACGGCATTTCCAAATTCCTGGACATCTGCCAGGAGAGTGCGGACAGATTGCTGAAACACACGAAAGAGAGCATCACTACCAATTTTGACCGTTTCCATCAGGAGCGGCAGGGCGAACTCGAATTCATCAAGCTCTTCACCGAAGAGGTGCCCTGCCAGGACTGGTCGATCCGAGATGCATCCCGGCATGTGCTGCTCGATCTGCCAAGCCTCAAGCTGATCGACATCTCCGCCAAGGCTCCGCACAGCGTGCAGAACTACACAGTCGTTTTCGCCCCGCGAGCCGGTCATCATTCCAACATTGCCGAGCAGACCGCCATTTACATGCGGGACCAGGGCCTGACCCGGATGGCGGTGGTGGAGCAGAAATGCGCCGAAGACATCCCGCTTTTCGTCGACGGGAAGCGGCATCACGAGGATTTCGAAAACCAGATCGAACAGTACCGTCAGGTCCTGGAACACGTCCGGAAACTGACCGGCCATCCCGCCCACCTGGTTGCAATCTGCCAGCCCGGACCGCTCCTGATGATGACCCTGATCCTGAATCCGGATCTGGGAAAGACCTTCGGCTCTGCCGGATCTCCCATGCACACGGAGGCCGAACACGGCTACCTGACCGATTTTGCCAGAGTTATGGGAGAGGATTACATCGACAAACTGATCTCCCTGTTTTGCCACACCGTCTCGGACGAGCATGTCGGCGTGGGCAGGAAATGCTTCGACGGGCGCATTCACGTTCTCGGATTTTACCTGCTGGGCATGGACCAGCACCTTGCCAATTTCAACAACCTGCTGTCGGATCTGAGGCATGGCAATCAGGAGGCTGCCGAGCGTCAGAAGGTCTTTTACCAGTGGTATAATTATGTCCTTCATTTTCCCGTCAGCTTTATTCAGGACACCTACAAAAAGATCTTCATCCGCAACGAACTGATTCGTGGCACGCTGGAAATCGGCGGACGAAAAATCGGCATCCAGGACTATCCAGCCTCCGTGCCGATCTGGGCGCTGGGCGGGACCGCGGACCAGATCTGCCCGCCAGGTCAGGCCACGGGCCACATGGACCTGCTCGATTCCGTGGCGCCGGAGGACAAACTGACCATGACCTGCGATGGCGGGCACATGGCCCTTTTCCGCTCACAGAGGATTTTGAAGGACTACTACAGCCGGATCGTGGCCTTTCTTCTGGAGAGAAGCGACAAACGGAAAAGGGGATGATCCCTTTCCGGATCGATCACTTGAATATCCGGCATGATCGTGATATCGGGGAGCCTGCTGAAAAAAACGCAAACGTCACAGACCGTGAAACGCACAATTCGGAAATAACATAACGGGCAGGAACCTTCTCATGAACACATTCAAGGCCGCGACCTACAATGTGAACTCCATCCGCTCCCGCCTCCACATCATCATCCCCTGGCTCAAGGAAAATCGCCCCGATGTTCTGTGCATGCAGGAAACCAAGGTCGATGATGCCCGGTTCCCGGCGGCTGAATTCGAAGAGGCCGGCTATCACGTCGTCTTCCGTGGAGAAAAACAGTACAACGGCGTTGCCGTGGCCTCCCTGCGAAAGCCGGAGCGGATTTCCTTCGGCCTGAACGACGGGCAGGGCCCGGACGACGCCGACCGCCTGATCCTGGTCGAACTGGCGGGCATCACGCTGCTCAACACCTACGTCCCGCAGGGCCGCGACCGCGAGCTGCCGCAGTTCGCCTACAAGCTTCAATGGTTCGGCCGATTCCGGAATTTCCTGGAAAAGCACGCTTCTCCGGCCAGGCCGGTGATCTGGCTCGGCGACCTGAATGTCGCCCCGGAAAACATCGACGTGCACGACCCGAAGCGGCTGCTTGGACATGTCTGCTTCACACCGGAAGTGTGGGATGCCTTCGCAGGCGTCAAATCCTGGGGACTGACGGACATCTTTCGCAAACACCATCCGGGGGAGGCAAAAAATTACACCTTTTTCGATTACCGGGTGCCCAACTCGGTAAAGCGCGGACTGGGCTGGCGTATCGACCATATCCTCGCCACGACGCCGTTGGCTGAAAAATCCATCGGCTGCCACATCGACATGCAGCCCCGGAACTCGGAAAAGCCATCCGACCACACCATTCTCGTCGCCGAGTTCAGGCCGTGAGCCCCAGATGGACGAGATTTCCGAAACCATAAGGAAGAACAAAGAGATTTCGGAAAAATTTTACGCAATCGAAAAATCCCTGACCGCTTTCACCGACCCCGGAGACCTGTTCGAGAAACTGATTCCCCGTCTTCGGGAAGAATTCGCGATCCCCTTCGTGTGGATATCCATCATTCGCCGGCCGGAAACTGCCCGGCTGATCCGGTCGCTGGAATCATCCGCCCTGCTGAAGGATCACGTGAACCTCATCGACGAGGCGGCATTCCTGGGCCTCGTCACCGGGGCAAAGCCGGTCCTGGCAAACCGGGATCTTCGGCCTTTCTACCGGCTTTTTCCGAAAAACAAGAAATATTTCATCAAATCCATTGCCGTTGTTCCGATTTCGCTGAACGGGCGCATCATCGGCAGCATCAACCACGGGGATGCGGCCCACACGCGCTACGAACCGGACCTTGACACAAGCCTGCTCGAGCGGCTCGCCGGGTCCCTTTCTTCCCGCCTTTCGACGCTCATGCCTCCCGATCCGACCAGCGCGGACCGCTGAACCGGGAGACGGCTGAATGAAGCATCACTATCCCCGCAGCACACCAAAAAGAAGGCATCAGAAGGCCCCCGGGCATCATGATCTTCCCCGGATGAGGGCGGATGCGGAGCCGGTCCTGAAGAGCGTTTTTGCCAGGATCGGGAGGCCCGATGATGCGCCGTTTGTGCCAGACCCATTTCAGAGCGAGGCCCTGCGGGCGATACAGGAGGCGGACTGCCTGGTGGTGGCCCCGACGGGGTCCGGAAAAACCTGGATCGCGCAGGAGGCGATCCGGTCCTTTTTCAACCGGGGAGGGCGCTGCTGGTACGCTTCGCCGCTGAAGGCCCTCTCCAACGCCAAGTGGGTCGAATTCCGCCATGTCTTCGGAGACGGCGAGGTCGGCATCCTGACGGGCGACACCAAGGAGAACGCCGATGCCCCGATCATCGTCGGCACCACGGAAATCCTGAGAAACCAGCTCTACGATGTGATGCACCGCGGCGAAAACATGGACTGCGACCTGGTGATCCTGGACGAGGCCCATTTCCTGGGGGACCCGGACCGGGGCGTCGTCTGGGAGGAGATCCTGATTTACCTTCCGGTCCGGATCAATGTTTTGCTTCTGTCAGCGACCATCGGCAACGCCGCGGAGATCGCAGGCTGGCTGCGTTCGATCCGGGGGAAAGCCTGCACCGTCATTCGGGAGGAAAAAAGGCCCGTCCCCCTTTACCCGCTGTTCCTGCACCCTTCCGGCCGGGTCATGCCCTACCTGGAAAAAAACAGGATCTACGGACGGATCGCGCAGTTTCAGGAGGACAAGGCACAGAACCGGCAGCGCCGCGGCGGCGCGCCTCCCCATTTCGGCGACATCATCCGCGTCCTCGACCGGTTCCGGCTGCTTCCGGCGATCTTCTTCCTCAAATCGAGATCCGAATGCGACGCCGCCCTCAAGACCTGCACGGGCAACAACGGGCGTGAAGAAGACGACTCCTTCGGATACGACCTGGAGGAGACCCTCGGCCGCTCGCCCTATCTGGCAAATCACAGGCAGCTTCACCATCTTCGGAAAGCCCGGGTTGCCGCCCACCACGGCGGTCAGCTCCCGGCATGGAAATTTCTCGTGGAAACGATGATGAAAAAGGGTCATCTGGACGCCATCTTCGCCACCTCCACCGTCGCCGCGGGCGTCAACTTCCCCGCCCGCACGATCGTCCTGTTCAATTCGGACCAGTTCAACGGCCATGAATTCAGCCCCCTGCGGGGTACCGAATTTCACCAGATGACCGGGAGGGCGGGTCGTCGTGGCCAGGATCGCATCGGCTTTCTCATGGTCATCCCCGGCCGCTTCATGGATATCGCCCATATTCAAAAGCTCCTGTCCCTGGCGCCGGAAGACATTTTCAGCCGGATCCGAAATGACTTTTCCATGATTCTGAACCTCCTTCTGTCCCAGACGCCGGAAGACATCCGGGAAATCTTCGCGAAATCCCTGGCAAGCTACCAGCGGAAGCGGCGGGGAACGTCTTTTGCGTTCGGAAATGAGGGCTCGGACCTGTGGGATGATTTCCTGATCCACCTGGATTTCCTGAAAGCGGAGGGGTTCGTGGACCAGCGCGACCGGCTCACCGATACAGGCCTCTGGGCGTCGAAGCTGCGACTGGACCAGCCCCTGCTCATTGCCGAATGCCTGCGGCGAGAAGCATTTCCGAGGCAGGACGAGCGGTTGCTGGCGGCAGTGGTGGCCCCGTTCGTCTATGACGGAGACCAGGAAAGCCGAGTCAACCTCAAGAAGATGACTCGAAAGCTGGGGCTCGCATGCCGTCGGGTCGTCTCGGCCCTGGCCCCTCTGTCAAAGCGGATGGAGGAAGGCGCCTTTGCCGTCTCCCCCCTGTACCTGTGGACCAGCATGGTCATGTATGAGTGGGCAAAGGGGGGCGAATGGGACGAGATCGTCCAGCGGGCGGGCATCGTCGACGGTGACATGGCCATGCTGGTTTTGAGGACGGCCGATAACCTCCGCCAGCTCACCTCCCTGAGGGAAACGCATCCGGAAATCGCGGAGCTTGCCATGAAAGCCAGGGAAGCCATTTTACGGGAGCCGGTGATCTTTGAATAACCCCATCTTTCTCGCAATTGTTTCTTGACATCTGCATCGGCAAAAGGATATAAGCCGTCTTCCACGCTGACCAACCCATCTGCACCCATTGCGTCCCCATCGTCTAGTGGCCTAGGACACGGGCCTTTCACGCCTGTAACCGGGGTTCGACTCCCCGTGGGGACGCCAATTCTTTCAATAAGATACATATCATCGAATTTCGCTTTTCTTTTCGGTGGTCCTTTCGGACGTGCTGGATTCCTCTGCCTGAGATCGACCGCCCGACAATTGAAATTATCGCCCTTGTCCTATCGAAAAGACTGGCGTGTATTTTTTTGTTTATTCACGTCGATATCCAGTTTCTTCATTCGGCTCCTCAGGGTATTTGAGTTGATTCCGAGCCTGGCGCCCGCTCCGTCCGGTCCGTAAATCTTTCCATTTGTCAAATGCAGCGCCATTTGAATATGCCTGGACATCGCCTCATCCAGAGTGAGGAGGGGCTCATTTCCATTTGAGTAACCATCCGCATCCTTTAAATGATCGGACCATCGAAAATGAGCGAATTTAATTCTGCCATTCCCGTTCGGCCCTCTTCCGGTGATCAGTTCGCGTTCAACGAGATTTTCAAGCTCCCGTACATTACCCGGCCACTGATAATCCTTGAGTCTTTCCAATGCAGCGGATGACACGGGTGGTGGCGTGTGAATTTTCAACTCTTTGGACTTTTTTTGGATGAAATGATGAATCAGTGCGGGGATATCCTCCCGGCGATGCCTCAGGGGCGGAATCATGACCGGGAAGATGTTCAATCTGAAGAAAAGATCTTCACGAAACTTTCCGGCGCGGACCATCTCCTGCAGATTCCTATGTGTCGCAGCAATCACCCGAATATCGACAGGGATGGTCTCGGTGCCGCCGACGCGCTCAATTTCCCGGTTCTGCAACACTCTCAACAATCTGACCTGGACGGACGGTGGAAGTTCGGCAACCTCGTCCAGGAAAAGACTCCCCTTGTCAGCCCTCTCGAAACGGCCCTTCTTTTGAGAGATTGCTCCTGTAAATGCACCCTTCTCATGCCCGAAGAGCTCACTGTCCATCAAACTCTCCGGGATGGCTCCGCAGTTGACGGTTACCAGCGGCTTGTCTTTCCGGGTGGAGGCATAATGAATGGCGTTGGCAATGACTTCTTTGCCGACACCGGTCTCCCCTAAAAGAAGCACCGGGCTCGTAATGGGTGCCACCTGTCTTACCATTTCCATTACATCTTTGAGGCCGCCGTCCGCACCGACGACTTCATCTGCCACAATATCGCGCAAGTCCCGTGCAAGGTCTTGATTCTCAGCATCGAGGATGTCCTTTAGCTTGGCCACCTCCCGATAGCGCAGTGCATTGGATGCAGCGATGCAAAATGGCTCTCGCAGTTGGGAGATGAGGTTTGCGTGCGACTTCTTGAACGTCCCCTTTCCCTCAGCCAGGAATACAACGGACCCCAATCCTGTGCCCTCGATGACCAGGTTCATGTACATGAGAGAGGTCGTTGAAAGATTCACATGGTCAGACAAAATCCAGCCTGCAGGGTGCAAATCCAAACGGTCCAGGATCTTGACCTCCTGCCAGGCAGCGGCATCATAGTTGATCCGCGCAATGGCATCTTCTGATACATACTTTGGGGGAAAAGCTTTTCTGATCCCGTGCAGGTCAACCGTTGCGATGTTATGGACCAGCCTCAATTTCGGATCGATAACAAGCAATAGCATTTCAAATGCGGGCAGATGAATCCCGAGATAGGAAAGGCAGTTCAGCAACGCTTTTTCAATGTCAAGGCTGCTGCACAGTTTCAACGTTGCCTGCCTGAAAAAATCCCCTCCGCCCGTTTGCACGAATTGATCCCTCCTCATGTCGAATCCCGCAAATCTTTGCGATATTTAACGCAGAACACGATATTTCGCAACACATTTCACTCTATATCATGATTTACTGACCAATGAATTGTTAATCCATTGATACTACATGAAATAATATGTGGCACATTTCTGGCAAGGGATACTCGGGGAAGGCTCTGAGCCAAGAATGGTTTCTGTTTTTCCTGGTGTTCTGTCGGAACACAAAGACTCTTCCAAGGAAAGGGGGGATGTGTAAAGCGAAAACAGCTGAGCAGACAAGGTTTTAAGTTTAGCAGAAGTTTTTTTAATTCGTTTCTAAGCGTACTTTAAAAAGGAGGATTTTTTATGGCACATGAACACAGTTTTGCAACTCCGGGTCCTGCGGGTCTGGGCGCGTTGGCTGTTGCATGTTTCGGTTTTGGTGCAGTATTTCTTGGCCTGGTGAAACCGGGCGGCCTTCCCATTCTGGCAGCCTGGCTCTTTGGCGGCTGTCTGGTTCAGTACACCACGGCCGTGATCGAATTGAAAGACCACAACGTCCTGGGCGGCAACGTCTTCCTGTTCTTCGCTGCCTTCTTCATGCTGGGGGCGGCACTGAGCACGCTGTCCAAGTTCTTGATGCTTGCGGGAGCAGGCGCGTTCATTCCGAAAGCGGCAGCGGTGGCAGCGGCAGCTCCGGCAGCCGGGGCGGCAGCGGCGGCTCCGGTTGTAGCGGCGGCTGCGCCGATTACCTGGTTCCCCAAACCCGACGCCTACATCGAGGGGTGGTGCTGGATGGCCGGCGCCGGCTTCCTGACCGCAGTAACCCCGGGCTATGCCAAGGGAAACCTGTTCATTTTCATCCTGGTCCTCCTGGTCGACGTTGCGCTGTGGCTCATCGTCGGCATCGACTCGGGGTGGTACGGGAATCCCGCGGTCACAAGACCGATCGTCGGATGGTGTCTGATTATCGCCGGGTGGCTCGGGGTTTATCTGGCCGGGGCTACGGTCTGCAACACCGTATACGGCAAACCGATCTTCTTCGTTCCCAAACCTCTGGTGAAATGATTTTCGGGCGTCCTGATTTTCAAGGACGCATCGTTTTAACCGCTAATTCGGTGTTCTGGTGTCAATGAATTCTGCTCCACTGGAACATCAGAGACCGGGGAATCATGCGCTCCCCGGTCTCCTCCTCACTTTCCGTAATTTTCAAACTTCACCCTCATAGAAATAGCAAACAATCCTCGACGCCAGGGAAATCCTCGACCGGGCGAAGATCATCCATCAGGATCAGGCCCTCCGTCAGGCGGTGGGGCAGGGCTTCTACAACACCTCGAAGTTCACTCTCAACGCCCCCGGGCACACGCAGGCCGTCAGCAGCTCCAGGCCACGATCAAGCAGTTCGCGATCATCATCGACGAGGCATCCATAATTGATACCCTGTTGATGCACCACCTCTTGAGGGAAATTCCCTTTAGAGCTACGTTTATCATGGCCGGCGATGTATAAACCAGATTCCCCTGGTCGGCGCCTGCCATGTCCTGAAGTGTCGGTGTCAACCATATCCCGATCCGAATAATCTTCCCCCTCCCATCGGACAAACACCGATCCGGAATGTCGGATCGGCTGAAGTTCTTTGTCTC
>ERZ795054.3681-NODE-3681-length-11811-cov-3.485880_pt1 | contig 11811 bp, 8 predicted proteins | sample MGYA00375138_ERZ795054 | MGnify/ENA primary metagenome ERZ795054 (study PRJEB30183, sample SAMN05720215) | anaerobic digester metagenome | isolation source: active sludge of municipal wastewater-treating anaerobic digesters | place: USA | collected 2014-12-23 ...
CTCCGGCGAACAGGACGAGGGGATCAGCAGCCTGTCGGACTTCGCGGTGCTGTGCCGTATCGGGAGACAAATGGATGTGCTGGAAAAAGCTTTTGCCGATCACAGCATCCCTTATCAGAAGGTGGCAGAAGATCCCTTCTTCCGGCAAAAACCTGTACGGACCATCCTCAGCTTGCTGAAGCTGGCCCGCCATCCTGAACACCGGTTGCTCTTTCAGAAACTACACCAGGAAGGGGATGTCATCCCCTTTTATCCTGAGCAGCTACAGAAGACGATTCCGGGACTCGGCGTAAAAGACGCCATCCTGAATCTGTTGCAATCCTTTTTGAAGTCCCCTCCCGATCCGGATGACCTGACCATGAGAAAACTGCTGACCCTCGCGGATGATTACGGGAACGATCATGAATCATTCCTGCAATTCACTGAGCTGGGAACCAGTGCGGATACCCTCCGGGCCGCCACTGAGGCCGTCCGCCTGATGACCCTGCATGCTTCGAAAGGGCTTGAATTCAAATGTGTTTTCATCGTTGGATGCGAAGAGGGCCTGTTGCCTTTTTCCCTGTTTGAGGGAATGAGGTCGGATCCTGAAGAAGAAAAAAGGCTATTGTACGTGGGGATGACCCGGGCGATGAGGCACCTCTACCTGAACCATGCATCACAGCGCGTGCTGATGGGGAGGATCTATTCCATGAAAAGAAGCAGTTTTCTGGACCAGATAGAACAGGACCTCACGGAAAGGCTATATTCGGAGGGGAAAAGAAAAACTCATAAAGACCAGCTATCATTGTTTTAAAAAAATATCTCACAGATTCCACTGATTTGCACAGATATCTGTGATCATCAGTGAAATCTGTGAGACAAGGGGATTTTTATCCCGTAATTCCAAGGCTTCCCTGGATATTCCGCATCATCTGTTGATAATTCATGAAGCTCTGTTCGGGGCTCCAGATCTGAACGATAAAGAAGCCTTTTTCGAAGGGCAGGGCAGTGATGATCATCCGGATGGGTTTCTGCCGGATCAGACCTGCAGCTTCCAGTTCGTACCCTTCTTTGTTCTTGATCACCTTCTTCACAGGCTCACCCTTGAACTTGAGCTGTTTCATCAGGGCAAGTTTCTTCAGGTAGGTGGGAGCATCCTGGGTGGTAACGGTATGGTAAACCCAGATATGGATCACTGTATCCGGTGAGGTCAGTTCATAAATGGTCTGATCTTCCGGATGGGGAATCTGCATCCAGTTTGGTGGTGCTTCAAACTGGATATCCAGCGTTGGGTGATGATAGACCTGTGTGGGTTGAGCCAATGAGGTGCCCAGCATTAAAAGCATAACAGCCGCCAGGCAGCCTGCCTGCAAAAAAAATGTTTTTTTCATGGTGCAACTATTTAGATGTGGTTAAAAAGAGGGGCTAATTTAATCAAAAATAATACCATTTCTCATTTCTCCTCTCTCCTCTCTCCTCTCTCCTTTCTCCTTTCTCCTTTCTCCTCTCTCATTTCGTCACAATCCTCCCCAGCCTGGCATTGATCTCGCGGCTGATACCCTTAAGCTTCATCTGTTCCGTTAAAAGTGCCATGATCTCCTCTTCGTCGGCCGCAGCCTTCAGATCCTGCTGGTTGCGGATGATCATCTGGTCGACCTTTTTTGCCTTGAATGCCAGAACCGCAGAAAGGACCGCTTCTTTGAGTATCTCTGTTTCCACTTTGACCAGGATCAGGTTCTTCGACCATCCATCACTGAGTTCATAGGGCGTGGAGACAAGGTCGATGGCCAGCTGGGCAACAGAGGGATCGGCATGGTTCACGTAATCTTTTTCAGAAGGGATTCTACCCTTTTCCATTTCCTTTTGAAAATCATCGAAGATGAACTGATAGTATGGATTCTGAAAGGTCAGGTCGTCAATGCTCAGGTCGTGAACAATGAATCCGGCCACGCTGATCACATCCATGCTGTCGTTTCCGTTGGCGGGAATGGTTTGTTCACCGTACAACAGCATGATCCGGATGATATCTTTTTCCTGGTATTCACAGAGGTTGGGATCCTCGGTGATTTGTTTTTCAGCAGGATAGACCTGTTCATCCGGGTAGATTTGCGGACGGTAGGTCTCCATTTTTTTATTGAAATTCTGCCGGAGGATCTTATTGAGTTCGTTCATCAGGGTTTGCTCCGGCATATTCATCACCGATGCGCACTCCTTGACATACACGGTGCGGAATATGGCATCGGGGATCAGTGCGATGGACTGGACGATCTCTTTGATGAGCGAAGCCCTTTTGATGGGATCTCCAGCTGCTTCCCTGAGCAGCAGGTTGGTCTTGAACACGATAAAGTCGTTGGCACCGGAATGCAGCAACGCTTCCACCTCAGAGGTGCGGTGTTTCCTGACGTAGGAGTCCGGATCCTCGTTCTCGGGGAAAAGAACGATCTTGACATTCATCCCTTCCTCCAGGATCATATCGATCCCCCGGAAAGATGCTTTGATCCCCGCAGGATCTCCGTCGTACAGGATGGTGATGTTACGGGTGAACCGCTTGATCAGCTTGATCTGGTCAGTGGTGAGGGACGTTCCCGAGGAGGAGACCACATTTTCGATCCCTGCCTGGTGCAGTGAGATCACATCCGTATATCCCTCCACCAGGTAACAGTTATCCTGACGGATGATGGCATTTTTGGCAAAGAAGATCCCGTAGAGTACCTTACTTTTATTGTAGATATCGGATTCCGGCGAGTTGATGTATTTGGGCTTGTTTTCGGCGGAGGTCCGTATCCTTCCGCCAAAGCCAATCACACGGCCGGTGAGGTTGTGAATGGGGAAAATAACGCGCGAACGGAAACGGTCGTACAGTCGGCCTTCTTCCGAACGGATGGTCAGTCCCGTTTTCAGCAGATAATCCAGGTTATACCCGTTATCCAGGGCATACCGTGTAAAATGATCCTGTTTTTCAGGGCTATAGCCCAGTTCAAACTTTTTGACGGTATCTTCCCTGAATCCTCTTTCGCTGAAATATTTTAATCCCAGAGCCCGCCCTTCCTCGGTCTGGAACATCAGCTCGCTGAAGAATTTCTGCGCAAAGGTATTGACATGGTAAAGGCTTTCCTGCTCATTGAGGGCCTGCAGCTCTTCTGCAGTCTGTTCTTTTTCCTCGATGCGGATATTGTACTTCCTGGCCAGGTAGCGGAGGGCATCGGGATAGGAGTAATGCTCGTGTTCCATGACAAAATTGACCGCACTGCCCGCCTTGCCACAGCCAAAGCACTTATAAATCCCACGTGCGGGGGAAACGTTGAACGAGGGTGTTTTTTCATTATGGAACGGACACAGGCCGACCAGGTTCGCCCCGCGCTTGCGCAGGGAAACAAAATCGCCAACTACCTCTTCAATGCGGGCGGTTTCAAGGATATCGCGGATGATGTCGGGGCGGATCATGGGAATACAAAGGTAAGGGATAAGAGGGAGTAAATCCCAAATTCCAGGACCCAAATTCCAAACAAATCACATGATCCAATTTCCAACGCATTGTAAAATGAAGAAATCCGTTTATTTTTGGGATAGATTTGCAAGGAAAAGGAAATACCTATCCCGAAATCAGTATAATTACATCCCATCATGAGCGATCCTATTCCCGATCAATCCACCCTTTCGCGCGAGGACTCCGTCCGCCTGATCATCGACTTCATTCACCGGACCGTGATGCATCATGTGCTGTGGTATGGCCGGGTACAGGAACGCTTTGGTATGGAAAAAGCGCTGGAAATACTGAAAACGGTATACGACAGGACTTATGAAATCCAAATAAAACGATTATCAAAAGTCCTGGGATTCGGATTAACAGACAATCTTCCCGGTCCGCTGCTGAACATGAGCGATGAAGAGTTGCATGCGCTGAAAGAAAGCCTGGCGGTCAACTGGCTGGCCAACGACGGCGTCTGGTTCCAGGCGGTGGAGTTTGCCCATGGCATGAAGGATGCCAAACATTGCAATGATTCGTGCTGGGGTCAGTTTTCGCCCTTTGAAGCATGGTCCATTAAAAAATTCCTTTCCCTGCCTGAAAATCCGGGCCTTGAAGGGCTGAAACAAGCGCTGAATTTCCGTCTCTATGCCACCATCAATACGCAGAGCATCACGGAGGAGAAGCCTGACAGCTTCATTTTTCGCATGAATGAATGCCGGGTGCAATCAGCCCGAAAGCGTAAAGGGCTGGATGATTATCCGTGCAAATCCGGCGGCCTGGTGGAGTACACTACATTCGCCAGCGCCATTGATCCGCGGATCCGTACCGAGTGCATTGGCTGTCCACCGGATGCCCATCCTCAGGAATGGTACTGTGCATGGAGATTTTTTCTGTAAATATCCAACATTCGAACATACGAAGGTGAAGGCGAAGGTTAAGTAGAAGGCGATTTATGATTTGAAGGAGGAAAACAGATTTCTTCATTCTAATCGCAAATCAACTTCGCCTTTCATTTCTACTTCAACTTCGTATGTTCGAATGTTGGTTATTCAAGAAACAGCACTCCGCCGCCATCAAACAACGGTCCATCATAGAGTTCAACGACCTCGTACCTGAGATCCCGTATAAATTCCCTGATCGCATCTCCCTGTGCATAATGCCGAAGGCTGCCAATGAAAAAAACCTGATCGCGGAAGATCCCGCAGGCTCCCCCGATAAAACCGTGGCGAAATCCGGGAAGCAGGATCTCTGCCGGGTCAACAAAAAGCACTGGGAATCCTTTCCCGGCCAGAATCTTATGAATACCTTCATCAGAGGTCATGAAGGAATTACATTGCAGCGCCAGAAGATTGCACCGGCAGTAACCCTGGCTGACATGGATCCTGTCCTTATCCTCTGCATAGCGAAGGATGACAGGATCGGTCAAATCCAGGTTATGAATTAGCATTTCATCAGACAAAACCGCATTGTAGCGGGCTGTCCCTGGATAGTTTTCCTGCACAGGATTCTCACCTATCCGAAAAGGTACCTTTTCCCTTGTCAGAATTTCAAGAAATTCTCCGGGTACATTGGGTGCAGCAATCCATTGGGCTCCTGCCTGGCAGAAAAAAATATCAGGGTGACCCGAAATCGCCTCGTACGTGATGCCTGTGGTCGCCAGTTCCATCAGTTCCCCGAAAGCTGCCAGTGCCTGTTTTGCCTCTTCCGGTATTTTCTTATCAATGATGATCAACATGGAAATCCCTTCCTGTCAAGGATTCATCTTTAATAAATTTCACGCTCATGAACCTGTCCAGCAACATCCTTTTATTTCCTGCCCTGTAACCAATCGCCACATTATACTGATCGGGGGCAATATGTATGACAATATGCTTTCCGGATTCACTGACCGTGATGTTTTCTAACCTCTCCTTCCAAATAACGGTTTCCACCAGCTCCCGAAAAGAAGGATGGTAAGGACCCGCGAGAAGTTCTGTGCCGGAGATCAGGCCTTCCGAGGGATGGAGTCCCAACCGGGTGATTTTTATACCGGCCATTTCAAAGATCCTGCAGATTTCCACAGACCACCGGATGGCCTCGCCGAGCGGCAGGGGCCTGTACTTCCCATTGCTGAACAAGTCAGCCAGCGTTGTATCTTTAATGACCAGCGCCGGATAGATGCGCGTGTCATCGGCTCCGAGTTCCACGATCCTCCGTGCTGTATGCAATGATTTTTCCAGTGTATCTCCCGGAAGTCCGATCATCATTTGCAGACCCAGCCGAAAGCCCTTCTGGAGGATGAGGGCCGATGCCTTTTCAGTATCCGCCACGGAGTGGCCCCTGCCCGACCTCCTCAGCACCTCATCATCCATCGACTGAGCGCCCAGTTCAATGGTGGTCACGCCATGGTCCTTCAGAATGCCAAGCCGGTGTTCATCGATGCAGTCGGGGCGTGTAGAGATGCGGATGCCATGTAGATTGCCGATGGTAGATTGCCGATGTGCGAGGGAGAGAAATTCGATTTGTTTGTCGAGATCGATCCCGGTAAAGCTGCCGCCGAAAAAACCGATCTCGATATGGGAGTTTTCCCGGGGTATGGTGCTGAGGTGCCTTTGTATGATATCCGCCACTTCGCATACCTCCGGTTCACGAATGGCACCTGATATCTTACGCTGGTTGCAGAATACGCACTGATGCGGACAACCCAGGTGAGGAATGAAGATCGGTATTGTATAGTGCTTCTGGTAAGGCATCCTGTACAGGTGTAATGAACAAAGATACGCAACTGTGTTTTCTTTCACATTCCCTGCTTGTTATCATATTTTTATTAATTTTGCAGACTTTTTACGGGCAAACACCAAAATCCGCAGGCGGATGAAGGAGAAATACAGGGAATACAAGCAACTGAACCTTCCGGAGATCGGTCAGGAAATTCAGGAATACTGGAGGGAACACGGGATTTTCCATAAAAGCATGGATCAACGGAAAAACCATGAACCCTTTATTTTTTATGAAGGTCCTCCCTCGGCCAATGGCCTTCCGGGTATCCATCATGTGATGGCCAGGGCCATCAAGGATATTTTCTGCCGGTACAAGACCATGAAGGGATTCTACGTCAAGCGAAAGGCTGGCTGGGATACCCATGGACTTCCCATCGAAATCGCAGTGGAAAAGACACTCGGTATCACCAAGGAAGACATCGGCAAAAAGATTTCGGTGGAGGACTTCAATGCTGCCTGCCGGCGCGAGGTGATGCGATACAAGAACCACTGGGATGACATCACCCTGAAGATCGGGTACTGGGTTGACCTGGATGATCCTTACATCACGTTTGAGAACAAATATATTGAGACAGTATGGTACCTCCTTGCCAGGCTGTTTGAGAAAGGGCTTCTTTACAAGGGTTATTCCATCCAGCCTTATTCGCCCGCTGCCGGAACCGGTATCAGCAACCACGAGCTGAACCAACCCGGCGCCTACCGCGATGTGAAGGACAACACGGTCACTGCTCAGTTCAGGCTGATCCGCGATCCAAAGTCCGAATTCCTGTTTGCAAGGGCCCACGGTGAGGTGTTCATCCTGGCGTGGACCACTACCGCCTGGACGCTGCCTTCCAATACGGCACTGGCGGTAGGGCGACATATCGACTATGTACTGGTAAACACATTTAATCCTTATACCTCCAGGCCGGTCACGGTCATTCTTGCAAAAGACCTGTTCAATAATTTCTTCCCGGAGAAAAATGCCGGAATGAAGATGAACGAGTACGAACCCGGGCAAAAGAACATTCCTTTTGAAATCATCCAGAGCTGTAAAGGCGAGGAGCTGATCGGCATCCGTTACGAACAGCTGCTGCCCTATGCACAGCCTGAGGATGGGGATGCCTTCAGGGTGATTCCCGGGGACTTTGTGACAACCGAAGATGGCACCGGGATCGTCCATATCGCTCCCAGCTTCGGCGCCGATGACTTCAGGGCCGGAAAGGAAAATGGCATCGGATCCCTGACCATGGTCGACAAACAGGGAAAATTTGTAGACGCCATGGGGGAATTTGCGGGCCGCTTTGTGAAAAATGAGTACTATCCCGATTACGATCCTGAGAAACCTGAATACCAGGACAGTGTGGATGTTGACATCATCGTCAAGCTGAAAAGGGAGAACAAAGCCTTCAAGACGGAAAAGTACGTGCACTCGTACCCGCATTGCTGGAGGACCGATAAGCCCATTCTTTACTACCCGCTGGATGCCTGGTTCATACGGTCCACAGCCTATCGCGACCAGATGATCGCCCTGAACAATACCATCAACTGGAAGCCCAAGGCTACCGGCGAGGGACGCTTTGGCAACTGGCTGGAGAACCTGGTCGACTGGAATCTTTCCCGTTCACGCTTCTGGGGAACCCCTCTGCCCATCTGGATGACGGAAGATGGTAAAGAAAAGATCTGTATCGGTTCGGTGGCCCAGCTAAAAGAGGAAGTGGAAAAGGCCGTCCGGGCAGATTACATGAGTTCCAATCCCTTTGAAAATTATAGTCCGGGAGACGTTTCGGAAGAAAATTACCACAGCTTTGATCTTCACAGACCGTTTGTGGATCATATCATCCTGGTTTCCCCTTCTGGCAGGAAGATGTATCGTGAACCCGACCTGATCGATGTATGGTTTGATTCGGGTGCCATGCCATACGCCCAGTATCACTATCCCTTCGAACCATCGCAGAAGCTGGAAGAATACTTTCCTGCAGATTTCATTGCCGAAGGTGTTGACCAGACGCGGGGATGGTTCTTCACCCTGCATGCCATCGCAGTGATGCTGTTCGACTCGGTTTCTTACCGGACATGTGTCTCCAACGGTCTGATCCTGGACAAGAATGGGAATAAAATGTCGAAAAAACTGGGGAATACGGTCAGTCCGTTCGAAATGGTCGACAGGTACGGTCCGGATGCGTTGCGGTGGTATTTGCTGACGAATGCACAGCCATGGGACAACCTCAAATTCGACGTGGAAGGGATGGCGGAGGCTCAGCGCAAGTTTTTCGGAACTTTTTACAACACCTACGCCTTTTTTGCTTTGTATGCCAATATAGATGGTTTTGATAATACCGCACCCGAAGTCCCCGTGTCGAAAAGACCCGAGATCGACCGGTGGATCCTTTCGGAGCTGCACACGCTGATCCAATACACGGATGAGTGTTACCATGATTATGAGCCCACCAAAGCTGGCCGGGCGATCCAGGATTTCGTGGTGGATCATCTGAGCAACTGGTACGTTCGGCTGAGCCGCCGCAGGTTCTGGAAAGGGGATATGACAGACGACAAAATCGCCGCCTATCAGACTCTTTACACCTGCCTGGTGACTGCAGCTCAGTTGGCCGCCCCTTTGGCTCCTTTCTTCACGGAAAGGATCTTTACAGACCTGAACCGCGTTACCGGTCAATCAGAAGCTGAATCTGTTCACCTGACCGATTTCCCAGTGGCCATGGAAACCCTTATCGACAAAGATCTGGAGCAACGTATGGAACTGGCACAGGACATCTCATCCATGGTGCTCTCCCTTCGGAAACGATCCATGATCCGGGTGCGGCAGCCTTTGAACAAGGTCATGGTCCCGGTGCTCACACCTCAGTTCAGGGAACAGATGGATGCCGTCAGGAACCTGATCCTTACCGAGGTGAATGTGAAAGATATCCAGTACATTTCAGATACTTCGGATATCCTTGTCAAAAAGATCAAACCGAACTTCAAGACCCTGGGACCCAGGTATGGCAAGCTGATGAAGCAGATCGCCGCCACCATCGACCAGTTTGACCAGCAGGCCATCAACCGGCTCGAACAAAACGGAAGCGTTCTGTTTAACCTGGATGGTCAGCCGGTGGAAATCCTGATCAGTGATGTGGAGATCCTCACCGAGGATATCCCTGGCTGGGTGGTTTCCAATATGGGGAACCTTACCGTAGCACTGGATCTGACGATCACCGATGAGCTAAGGCAGGAAGGGCTGGCACGCGAACTGATCAACCGTATCCAGAACCTGAGAAAAGAAAGCAACCTGGAGGTGACGGATAAGATCCGCGTCGAAGTTGAAAAAAATCAAGAGCTGGAAACAGCCATCCAAAATAATTATCATTATATTTGTTCTGAAACGCTGGCCATATCGCTCAAAACGCCTGAGATAATAGCTTCGCCGAATAAGCAGCGGATTGAAATTACGGAAGAGATCCAGGTGGACATCTGCATCGAAAAAGCCGGCTGACGGAACCAATGTGTATTCTTTTTGTCGGATCATTAATACAGCGAGACCCATGAAAAACGAGAAAGAAGATGTCGTCAGAACGCGATACTCTGACGAGGAATTGGAAGAGTTCCGTGCCATCATCCTTGAAAAACTTGAAAAAGCGCGGCGGGATTTGGAGTTATTGACAGAAGCGTATACCAACAGTAATGAACACGATACAACCGACACTTCACCCACATTCAAGGTTCTGGAAGAAGGTTACAATGTTTTGTCGAAAGAGGAGAACAGCCGGTTGGCCGCCCGTCAGCAAAAGTTCATCAATGCACTTGAGAATGCGCTCATCCGCATTGAGAACAAGACCTATGGGATCTGCCGTGCCACAGGGAAACTGATCTCGAAGGAACGTCTCAGGAGCGTGCCCCATGCTACCCTGAGCATCGATGCCAAGCTGAGCATGCAAAACGAACGAAGATAGATCAGGCAAAAAGGACCTTAACCTGTACCACTCCTTGAAAAAACCACTGATCATCATTCTTGTCATCCTGCTGATCGACCAGTCACTTAAGATCTGGATAAAAACCCATATGTTCATCGGTCAGGAAATCCGGGTCATGGGAGACTGGTTCATCCTTCATTTTACGGAAAACAACGGAATGGCCTTTGGAATAGAACTGGCCGGGGAGTCAGGAAAACTGATCCTGAGTATTTTTCGTTTCATTGCGATCGTCCTCATTGCCTTCTATCTGGCCCGGATCTCCAGGGAGAAGGTTCACCCGGGGCTTGTCATCAGCATCTCACTGATCTTTGCCGGCGCCCTGGGTAACCTGATCGACAGCGCTTTCTACGGCCTGATCTTCAGTGAAAGTGCGTACTACCACCCGGCGCAGTTGTTTCCGGAGGGGGGTGGATACAGTACGTTCCTGCATGGGAAGGTGGTGGATATGTTTTATTTCCCCATCATCAAAGGCCACTACCCCGCCTGGTTCCCCATCTGGGGTTCCGAGGAATTCATTTTCTTCCGTCCTGTATTCAATGTGGCCGACTCCGCGATCACGATCGGTGTTTTCACACTGATCCTGTTCCAGCGAAGACTCTTTCCCAGAAAATCCGATCATGGAACGAACGAAATTGTATCTTTGCCCTAAATCTTAATTCCTATGTCAGATAAAACCACCGGAAAAATTTCCCAGATCATCGGTCCTGTGATCGATGTGACGTTCGACGACGATGCCCTTCTCCCGAGGATTTACGATGCCCTGGAGGTAAGGACCGGCGAGGGTCATGTGGTTGTACTTGAATGCCAGCAGGACATTGGTGAAAATACCATTCGCACCATTGCCATGGATTCCACCGACGGGCTGCAGCGGGGGATGCCCGTTGTCGCCATGGGGCATCCCATATCCATGCCTGCAGGCGATGAGATCAAGGGGCGTCTTTTCAACGTGATCGGAAAATCGATCGACGGTCTGGAGGAAGTGACCACCGAAAAAAGATATGACATTCACCGGGATCCCCCAAAGTTCGAAAACCTTACGACCATGAAGGAGGTTCTGTTTACGGGGATAAAGGTGATCGACCTGATCGAACCCTATGCCAAAGGGGGAAAGATCGGACTGTTCGGAGGCGCAGGAGTTGGTAAGACGGTGATCATCATGGAACTGATCAATAATATCGCTAAAAAATATTCCGGCATGTCGGTATTCGGGGGAGTAGGCGAACGTACCCGCGAGGGCAACGACCTCCTCAGGGAAATGATCGAGTCGGGCGTCATCCGTTACGGGAAGGAATTCCTGGAGGATATGGAAAAAGGTGGCTGGGACCTGACCAAAGTAGACCGTGAAGAGCTGGCCAGATCGCAGGCAACCCTCGTTTTCGGCCAGATGAACGAACCGCCAGGAGCCAGAGCCCGGGTGGCACTGTCAGGCCTGACGGTCGCAGAATACTTCCGCGACGGGGATGAAAAATCTGGCGGAAGGGATATCCTGTTCTTTATTGATAATATTTTCCGTTTCACGCAGGCAGGTTCTGAAGTATCGGCCCTGCTGGGGCGCATGCCCTCTGCCGTTGGTTACCAGCCTACGCTGGCCACCGAAATGGGCATCATGCAGGAACGCATTACCTCTACAAAACGGGGCTCGATCACCTCGGTACAG
>ERZ795054.3683-NODE-3683-length-11809-cov-5.145057_pt1 | contig 11809 bp, 1 predicted proteins | sample MGYA00375138_ERZ795054 | MGnify/ENA primary metagenome ERZ795054 (study PRJEB30183, sample SAMN05720215) | anaerobic digester metagenome | isolation source: active sludge of municipal wastewater-treating anaerobic digesters | place: USA | collected 2014-12-23 ...
GCGCTCTCGGTAAGCCGAGCACACTGGATTGGGGCAAACTCAATCTCAGGTACGATGTTCAAGAACCGGTGGATGAAGAGCCTGTTGCCCCACCGAAAACATCCCGTACCAAAACTGAAATCGCCAAAGACATCGGCGCCGACATTATGGCCGGCGGCGTCAGTGTCGTCGAGGGTGGTCAAGGCCTGCTCAACTGGGCGACCGGTCGCACCGGTGAAGACAAGTTCGACGCCGACTTCATCAGCTCTGCCAAGGATTACTGGCAAGACGCCAAGACTGACTACATCAAGGGCAAGGAAGCCGGACTCACCGCGGCAATCAAAGACCCGGATCAGAGCGTTCTCGGCTATCTCACGAACAACCTCGAGCTCATTCCCCAGCTGATTGCTGGGTCGGCCCTCCCCATGATGGCCAGCGGTGGTCTGGCTGGTGCCGGGGCAAAGGGTCTGGCTGCCGCCGGCGCCCTGAAGGCCGGATCGAAGGCCACACCCTACGTACTTGCCGGGTTGTCTGGTGCCAGCGAAGGCGCCTTGATGGCGGGTGACGTGTATAACGAAACCGAGAGTGGATGGGCTGCCGCGGGCGCCCTTGGTCTCGGCACGATCACGGGTGGTATTGGCGGGAACGTGGGTCTGGGCATCGCCCGTCGCGCCGTCGGAAAAGAAATCCTTGGCGAAGGTGTCGAAAGCGTCTTCAACAAAGGCATCGCCAACCGATTGGCGACCTCGATGGTGGGTGAGGGTGCCCAAGAATACATCCAAGAAGGCGGCCAAGCTGCCCTCGAAATGGCGGGCAAGGGTCAGGACATCAACTGGATGGAAGCTGCAAAGCGTGCCACGGTCGGTGCGGTTGTCGGTGCGGCTGCGGGCGGAAGCCTCCACCCAATGTTCGGGGATTCTGCACCTGAGTTCAAGACGGTGGCAGATCGTGATGCCGCACTCAAGCTGGCCGAGGATACACGTTGGCAAGAATACCTTGTGGCAAAGGGTGCCACCGGCGGCCAAGGCACCATTGCCGAGTTCGAGCAGCTGGCTTCCGAGCCCGCTTTCCTTCGTCGCAATTCCGAAGTCACCCGTGCAGCACAAGCCGCATCCGAAGCTGAGGCTTGGCTAAACCGTGAGCCCAACAACCCGGAAGCTGAAGAGGCTGTTGCATCCACCCGTGCCGCCTTCGTGGCGGTTTCGAGCACACCGACAGAGCGCGAGAACGCAGCCAAGGTGCAGAGCGCAGGGAGCGCCGCTGCAACCATTGCCGCCCCGAGCGTCGAGGCTGCAATCGAGCAACACGTATCCGGTCAGCAGGCAAATTCAGCATTGACCACCGGGGCAACCGCTGTTGAAACGGTGAAGCAGACCGCGAAGGCTGCGGTCGAACCACTACCGCTGCAAATGAACGCCGGGGAGATCGAAGAACCCACGATCCCCGTCGCCACCGTCACCCCTGCACCGGCACCCGCTGTCGAACCCACCCCGGCACCGGCACCGAGCGTATTGCCAAAGGAACTGGCCGGCGCTTCGCCGCGCTACAACCTTGGCACCGTCAGCCATAGCCTGAACTTCGAGAGCGACATCGACAAGGCGGCCTACATCGCTGCCCAGAAAAACCCTTCGAAACGCGACGCCGAATACGTGGCGTTCGTGTCCGCGGCCACCGGGATGACCGAACCAGAAGTGCGTGCGCACGGCGTCAAGGTGCGTGCCGCCATCAAACCGCTTGCAGGCGCTGGTGGCAAGCTGACCGTGCCGACCATCTGGAATGCGCAACCGGCAGCACCGCAGCAAACCAAGACGGGTGCCTTCGAAAAGATCAAATCCCTGTCGGACAAGGCTGGTGTTACGCCACTGCTCCCGGCCAGCGTGCGCAAGCTGCTCAGCCACGATTACACCGGGTCGGCCAGCCCGATCATCACGGTCGCCCGTGATCTGAACTTCCCCAAGTTCGACGAAGTGCCAACCATTCTCAAGCGTGAAGGCGTTACCCCGGAAGAGTGGGCGCAGTTCCGTGCCGAGATCAAGGAAAAGGTCGCCCCGGTGCGTACCGCCGGCGTGGCCGAGCAGATCGAGAAGGGCACCACCGCCGGCAAGATGCTGGATTATTTGACCAAGAATGCTGACCCCCGTATCGCAGGGTTAGCTAAGGCACTAAAGCGCTTTGGCAAGGGTAATCCTTATCTCGGTCTAAAGTACGGCAAGCTGCAGAAAAACAAAAGAGGCAGCCGTGGTCAGATCAAGTCTTGGGAAGAGACCGGTGAAATCACGGCAATCGAAAACGTGCAGGGTTGGGCCGACCAAATTACCACCTTGCATGAGATCACCCATCTGCTCACCCAGTCGTGGATGAACAAGGCGCCAAAAAACGACCCGTTGCGCAAGGAACTTCGCTCCATGCGCAAGGCGGCGATTGACCATTGGGTTAAGACAAAGGGTGCGCTTGAACAGCAACCTTACGGCTTGTCGATGGACGAAGAGTTTATGGCTGAGGCGATGGCCAACCAAGAGTTTCAGGATTTCTTGCGCACCGTGCCCGCCACCAAGGATCAATCCCTGTGGGATAAGTTCGTCAGCTGGGTGAAGGATGTCATCGGTGACCCCGATCTCGATCTGAACATGCTCGGGCAGGCGCTGGCTTCGATCGAGAAGATCGCCAAGGGCAGCACCGCCGTCGCCAAGGATGTCGAGAAGAACAAGATCACCGGCAAGGGTAAGATCACCACGGCCGACACCATCTCCGACATCGCCAGCCGTAATCCGATCGAGAACTACGTCGATCGTGTCTTCGCTCATCCCGATCCCACCATGATCGACAAGCTGATCGACGCCAACGAAGAGGTCGGCAAGCTGGATCGTGCTGGCGTCGAAGCTGCCCGCGGCGGCCCGGCCAGCGTGCGTCGCTCTGTCGCCGAGCTGTACGCCGCGCGGATGGACGCCGGCTACGACGATGCGTTCGACGTGATCAACGACAAGATCGAAGCGCTTGAGCAGGATGACATTGAATCCTCGATGAACGAGGCGCTTGGTATCGAACCCGACTACGACAGCGTGCCCGAGTACGAGCCCGACATGGGCGGCGAAGGTATGGATGAGCAGGCGGGTCTGGGCCTGACCGTCAGCCCGGAAGAGCAGGCGCTGAACGAAGCGATGGACCAGCTCTGGGTTGGTGGTGGGAACAACGTCGCTATCATCCAGCGCACGATGGGACAGAGCGAGACCGAGCTGCGCCTCGTCGCGCGTGCCGCCGGTAACGGGGCGCGTTCGGCAATGGCTGCCGCCATGCTGCGTTTTCAGGACATCTCCGAGGCCCGGGTGTATGCCGAGCAACGCTTTACCGACCTGCTGAATGGTGACATTGTTTCCGCTGCCGAGACTGACAGGATGGCCAAGCAGAGCGATCCTGAACCGGCCACTGTCGAAGGTGGTCGCAAGGTCATCTTCGACTTCAAGCAACGCCTGAGCAACGCCTATCGCACCGGTGCGCTGAAGAAGCTGGCCGCATTCTGGCAGAACGTGATGTCCTTGGATGGTCAGATCGCGCTGAAGACCGATGCACAATCCATCCTGAAAGGTGAGAACAGCACCGACGCGGACTACGCCAAGCTGGTCGAGGCCTACAACGATGAACTGTTCGAGAAGGCGAAGGCTTGGTCCAAGGAGCGCGGTCACCCTGAGCCGGACGACAAGCCGAGCAACCGGATCATTGGCTTCCTGAAGACGGGCAAGAGCGACATGGGCAAGCCGATCATCATGGTGACGATCTCCGGTCGTGGGCGTGAGTATCGTGGCGAGAACCCGTTCCTGCCGAGCACCGCTGTCCGGGGCAATGCCTATCTGGATTTCAAGCCGTCATCGAAGAAGAACGAAATTCACGCGATGGAGTTGGCCGGCTTCGAAGGTTCTGCCGATGTCGCGTATCGGGTACTCTCCGACGTGGCCAAAGCTCACAAGCTGAGTCTGCCCACCTCTGACACCCTGATGACGAACAACAACGTCCGTCGCCCGTGGCAAACCGTGGCCGCCAGCCTTCGCCTGAACGATCCGAACGTGTTGAGCCCGATGAACCCGGGCGGTGACACCAGCGCCTACGGTATGGACCCGGACCTTTGGCGCCATCTCAGCGACCAAGAGCGCATCGGTGCCAACATCCTGCGCCACACCCACAATGCCTTGGTCAGCCGCCCTAGTAACGCCGCGCGTTATGCCAAGATCGTCGTGTCGAACGGCCGCGCGATGGACAACCTGAGCCCGTCCAAGGATGGTGAAGGTTTCGTCGCCACCCATGAGCCGAACACCAGCAACGGTGTGGCCAAGGGCACCACGCTCACCATGCGCGACTTCACCCAGAAGCTGAAGACGGTTGAAGCCATCGGTGGTTCGTCCCAGAGCGACCCGGCCGCAGACCGTAAAGGTATGGGTGCCACGTCGATGGCCTTCGCCATCATGTCGCAATCGGTCTTGGATGCGATCGAGAACGACGCCTATGCCGAGGCACCGGCAACGGTGACAAAGGCCGCCAGCAAGCTCGGCAAGCAGCAGGGTGGGTGGTTCTTCGACCAGACGCCTGAGCAGAAAACCCAGCTGCAGGAAGAAATCGAAGCGGTGCGTGCCGTGCTGACCAATCCGAACAGCACCGTGGAAGATCAGCAGGCGGCCCGGGATGTGTTGCGCATGCTGACCGCTGACGACATCGACCTGAAGATCGCCGGCTTGATCGAAGAGATCGGCCAACCCCAGACGAGCAACGGGCGGCGCGGCGAGATCAACCGCGAGATCGCATCCCTGCGCTTGGAGCAGCGTGCCAAGCACAGCACCATGCTCGAGAACATCGGCGTCACGCCCGAGGCTGAATATGATGCAGGGCAGGCTATCGAAGCCGACAAGGAACTGGGCACGCCCGGCATCCGCATCAAGGGTGAGCACTACTCCCACCAGCCGCGCACGGAACTTGACCCGACCAAGTACGGCACCGGCTACAAGGGCGCCGAACGCACCCGCGTCATGGAGTCGAACGATCCGCGCCTGCAGAACCGCACCTACTTTTACGCGGATGCTGGTGAAGGCGTTCGCCCGGAGAGCGGTGTCGGTGCCGTGAAGCACCTCGCCTACCTCGACAACATCTACCCGGCGCACGAAGCGCAAACCATCCAACAGACGATCCCGAACAACCTGACCGGTGACGCCTATATGAACGCCTTCGAAAGCGCCGTGTTGGATGCGGGTTACCGTGGCTACAGCAACAACTTCGGCCACCAGCTTGGTGTCGTCGTATTCGGCCGCGACCCGATCCCGGTGATGACGGAAGCTGCAATGAAGGCTGAAGAGGCTGGCAAGGTTGAGCGTCAATCCGACGGCAGTTTGAACAACCTCCCGAGTTACACCATCGACGGCAAAAAGGTGCAGCCTACAAACTGGGCGCCGGCAACCAAAGTGGCCGAGGAATACATGGCGTCGCGCGGCATGCCTTACAGCCCGCCGGCCAACTACGTGAAGGTTGATCCGGAGCGGGCCAAGCGTATTGCAACCGCCTACGCCAACATGATCCATGATCCCCAGAGCCCTGAAGTCAAGGCGGCGTTTGCCGCACTGGCCGAGGAAACCATCGCCCAATACGAAGCGGTGATGGCCAGCGGGTTGAAGGTTGATTTCATGGATATGGCGAAGGGTGACCCCTACGCCAAGTCGCCGCGCCTTGTGATTGACGATGTGCGGAACAACAACCACATGAGCATCTTCAGCACCATCGACGGCTACGGTACGGATGGTGAGGCAAGCGTCGAAAGCAATCCGATGTTGGCGCCGACGAAGTTCAAGATCAGCGGGCGCACCGCCTTGGTCAATGACCTTTTCCGCGTGGTGCATGACTACTTTGGCCACGTCAAGGAGGGTGTCGGGTTCCGCGCAGACGGGGAAGAGAACGCTTGGCGTGCCCACAGCGCCATGTTCAGCCCGGCGGCCCAACGTGCGCTGACAACCGAAACGCGCGGCCAAAACAGCTGGGTGAATTACGGCCCCTATGGTGAGCGCAATCGTAGCGCATCCGGCGCCGACACCCACTATGCTCCGCAGAAGACAGGCCTGCTCCCGATGTGGGTCAGCGAAGAGGGTCGCTACGATGAACCCGGTCAGCTGACTGAAGTCACCACCCAAGATGCTGTCGAAGCAGATGTGGTGACCGCCGACGAACCCATGTCCCCGGCCGCCGAGCTGAAGATCATGGAGCAGCCGGTCAGCCCGGCCTACCCGAACGAAGTGCGGATGTTGCCGCGCTCGGCCGAAGGCTGGTTCGAAAAGCGCACCGAGAAAGTTCGCGTCAAGTTCCAAGAGCAGCATGCGACCTTGGCCCGGGTCATCAAGAATCTGGGGATCAAGGCCGAAGACATCGCTATGGATGTGCTCGGCTCCGTCATCCGCTCGAAGGGTCTCATCCAGAGCAACCTCGAAAACTTGGTGAAAGAGCCCCTGAACAAGATCGAGAACGACCTGTTCAACGCCGGCGTCAAGGATCACAAGGAAAAGATCGAAGCCTACCTCAAGTATCGCCACGTCCCGGAAGCCAATGCACAGGCGGCCAAGATCAACCCCTTCAACGCCCGCACCGGTGAAGGCTTCAACCTCACCGATCGCCCGGGTTCCGGAATAACTACGGAAGAGGCTGTTGCCAAGCTGGCCGAGATGAACCAGAGCAAGGATGGTCAAGCTCTGCGTGACGCTGCTGAAGACTTCGACAAGATGATCAAGGGTCTGCAGAACTACGCTGTCGAGCGCGGACTTGAGTCGGCCGACACCATCGGCGCGTGGCGCAACGTGTTCCCGAACTACGCCCCCTTCTACCGGGAGCTCGATTTGGGTGACACCTTCTCCACCGGGGCACAGGGATTCTCTACCCGTTCCGGCGTGAGCCGCCGCTTCATGGGTAGCGAAGCTGAAATCCAACCCATCCTCGCCAGCACCCGGATGCTGGGTCAGCGCATCGTCAATCGTGGCGAGACCGCCCGCGTCGCACAGGCGCTGCTCCGCTTGGCCAAGAACAACACCCCGATGTTCAAGGGTAAGGACGGCAAGTGGCATCCGATGTGGAAGATCGACACGTTCCCCAACGTGCGCACGGTGAAGGTGGTCAATGTCTATCGCTTCAAGGACATCGACGGCAACTACGTGAAGAACGGGGCGGGTGTGCCGATCGAGTTCTACAGCCAGAACGCGGCCGACGCTTACCTCGAAACCAACACGAATGCGAAGGGCGGCCCGAAGCAGGTTGAATCGCTCGGCCCCCACGAGCGTGTGATCATCGCCCAGAACCCGGACTACATCTCCCGCGACAACGTGGTGATCGTCCCGGTCAATGGGGAAAACGTCGCCGTGGTCTTCGACGAGCAATCCGAAGATGCCGTCGAGATGTACCGCAACCTGAAGAATATGGACACCCAGCATCTCGGCTCGGCCCTCACGCTACCCGCGATGGTGTCGCGCTGGGTCGTGGCCACGGCCACCGGCTACAACCCGGTCTTCTCGCTCTTCAACTTCATGCGCGACGTTCAGGCGACCGCCGTGAATATGAACGCCGAGAAAATCCCGGGTTGGAATGGCGCCAGTGACACGGCCGCGGTGGTCAGCGCGTCGGTGAAGAACGCATGGCCGCTGATCAGCTACCTGCAGGCGAAGCAGAACAAGCTGCACAGCAACAAAAAGATCGACATCACCCCGAAGCAGGGTTCTCCGGCATGGTGGATGGAGAAAGCCAAGGCCGCCGGCGGCTTGACCGGGATCATGGATTCCTTGGTCGGCATGACCGAGGCCGAGGCCCAAGTCCGCGAACTGTTTGGTGTGGAGCGTAAGGCCAAGACCAATACCGACCCGGCCATCGAGAACGTGGATAAGCTGGACCGCGGCCGTGAGCGCTTCATGGGTGCCGTGGAGTGGCTTGAGGGTGCGGTCGAGGGTGAAGGCAAGGACATCTACGCAAAGAGTATCGGTGCGGTCACCACGCGCATTGCGAACCTGAACCAAGGGGCAGAGCTGGCCACGCGGACGGCAGCCTTCAAGGCGGCCTACGAGAAGTTCATCGCTGCGGGCAAGACGGATGCCGAGGCAAGCACCTTGGCGGCCAACATCAGCAAAGGTATCTCGGTCAATTTCAACCGCAAGGGTCAGTTGTCCGGGATGGCTGGTGCCTTCTTCCCCTTCTTCAACGCAGCTGCACAGGGTAGCACCCGCTTCTTCGAGAGTGTGTTCGAGAAGGTTTCGGTCAAGGCCTTCGACGCTGACGGCAAACCTGTCATGCGCCAGACCACCAAGCTCACCCCGTTCGGGTTGAAGCTGGCCCTGTCCCTCCCGGCGCTCGGCATGCTGCAGGCCTTGTTGCTGGCCGGCTACGAGGACGACGAGATTAGCGAGGCCGACAAGGATCGCAACTTCATCATCCCGATGCCGGACGGCGGCTTTGCAAAAATCCCCATGCCGCTTGGTCTGAACGTCCCCTTCAACATGGGGCGCGAGATGGCAGACATGGTGGTTCATCCGGAGAACTTCATCCGCCACGCCACCAACCTGATCATGCAACCGCTGACCGGGTTCAATCCGCTTGGCGGCGCCGGCAATCACATTCAAACGCTGACCCCTGCAATCCTCGATCCAATCGTCGGCCTCCTGCAGAACCGGGACGCATTCAATCGCCCGATCGCCAAGGAAGACTTCGACAAGAGCAAGCCGACCCCGGGCTTCACCCGCGCCAAGGAAGGTGCAAGCGGGTTTGGGAAGCGGGCCGCAGAAGCAATCAACTACGCTACAGGTGGTGGGAAGTATGGCATCGGCACCTTCAGCCCGACCCCGGATCAGGTGGATTATGTGCTTGGCCAGATTGGTGGCGGTGTCGGGCGCGAGGTCATAAAGACGCTGGGTGTCGCCGGCGCCGCGGCGGACATTGCCACCGGTGCTCCGCGCGAAGAGCTGCCTTGGTACAAGGTGCCTGTTGTGGGCAAGCTCTACGGCAACGTGGATGAGGCGCCGAACGTCAAGGCTCAGATTTATGACGCCAAGACCAAGGTTGCCGAGCTCAAGTATGAGCACGCCCAGATGTTGAAGGCGGGTGAGCGCGAGGCTGCATCGGCATTCCTGAAGGAGCACCCCGAGATCAAGCTGGCTCCGCGTATCGACGCCGTGCTCAAGGAAGAGGCCGAGTTGCGCAAGATGCGGCTGGCCGCCCGGGAGAAGGATGATGCGGTGGCAGCTCAGAAAGCCAACGAGAAAATCGACGCGAAGTTGATCAAGCTCCGCGACGAAATCCGTAGGATCAGGGGTGACTAAATCCTGACACCCATGTTCCGCAGGTTGGTCTTGGTCTCTTCGATGTAGCGGTCGAGATCAAGATCAGCCGGGATGGTGTCTGGCAGCTTCAGGCATGCGGTTGAAGCCGTCGCCTTGGGAACCTGATTGTCGTTGTTGAAGTAGTGGATCGAACGATCCTTGTCCGTCGAGTAATACCACCGGGCAACCCGGCCAAGGAACACGGGGTTGTCGCCGGACATGACAGGATCGGGGCGGCTCACCCGCTTCAGTGGTTTGCGCACCTTACCCATGTCGTACCATGCCTGCCGATACCACGCCCCGCGCTCGAGGTTGATCCAATCATCGACTTCCTTGGTCGCGGTATAGGCAACGGCCCCACCATTCACTGTGCGGCTCTGGGTGAAGTCGGCAAAGTTCTCCGGCCTCAAGTGCTCACGGATGAACGAATCCACCGAGCGCCCGGTCGCAAGGTAGGCTTGGGCAGCCAGCGTGCAAACTTCGTTCGTCGGGTTCTTCTGCAGGCCGGACTCACCGTAGATTCCCTTGGCCTTGACCTTGCCCTTGTCGGTGACCGCCACGTAGTTATTGACATCTTTGATCGAGATGCTGCGGTACTTGGTTTCCTCGAAATCAAAGCTGGTCAGCCACCCATACATCGCAACCACGTCACGGATCATCGCCATGTCGGCCGGCGAAGCACCGACGCAGATGCCATCCGTGTTTGCAGAGATGACGTGGCCGCCGTTCTCGATCACGAGCTCGATCAATCCAAGCAGGTAGAACTGCCCGGTTAAGGTGGTGGCGATCATCAGGTCCGGCGCGTACAGCTTGGAGAACATCGAACCCAGCTTCCCGAAGGTGCCGTTCAGTTGGATTTTTCCAGACTTCTCCCGTGCATCCACGGTTGCCAATTCTTTTTCAAGCGCCGCCTTTTCGGCCAGCAATGAATTTCGATCGAGCATTAACTGCCTCCTGTGAAGTTTTGAACTGCCCGACATGGTGGCGCGTGCCACCTCTCCCAATGCGAACCATAAAGCCGCCAGACTTTGCAGTGATGCCACTTACCCCCGTCTTGCTCGTGCTGTAGGTGCGCTTGTTCTCAGCTTGCTCTTGGCGATCAGCCCACCTGCAATTTTCATGGTGATAGTCGCCCATATTGTCAATGCGTTCAATCGTATGGCCGGCTGGACGAACGCCCATATCAGCAGCAAAGTTTGCAAAATGCACCCACCTAGCGCAGACCCTGATCCCGCGCCCACCGTAGTTGGCATAACCTGTCGCATTGGGGTTTGTGCAGCGCTGCCACATCAAGGCCCATGTTGAATACGAAGGGTGCGACCTGACCCTGTATCCATCAACAAGAACCCCGCGAGGGTGATATGTTCTAGCCACCTTCGCTCCCTTTAAGCTGTGTCTCGATTTCAGCCAGCCGCTTCTTAATTACACCGGCACGCCTCTTCGCAGCGATCCGCTCATCCAGCAGCTTGCGGTACAGGTGGAGGAAGGGGAGACCGATGCCGCGCGGGATCAGGTCAGCGTTTAGGATCATGTTCGGGTAGAAGCTGGCCACGTCGAAGTCGCTGATCTCAAGGTCAGCTGATGCGACCCAGTGCTGGCAGCGGTCGTGCTGCGAGTGCAGCCCGCCGATACCCATTTGGTAGCGACCCTTGCCAAGCAGGATGGGTGCTTCGAGGAACGGCGGCATCTCGACGGCGCCGTTCGCCTTACTAACCTTGAAGTCGTGACGCTGCGCACGTTCGAGCAAATCCACGAGCACCATGTTACGCGGCTGGATAAAGGGCGGCGCCTTGTAGCGAACCTTGGCCGGGACATCCACGGCACCCCTGATATTCAACACCTTGGCGATGATAGTCTCGGCCATCTGGGCGTCGCTCTTGCTGCGCAGGTCGATCCTGTACTCTTCACCCATCGTTTCGCGCAACTCGATCTGCTGCTGCAGGTCGTTGAACAAGGCGGCCGTGGCCACCAAGTCACCATTCAGGCAGTAGTCGGCAACCATCTCGCGCTGTTTCTCGTCGAGGATTGTGTCGTGCTCGAACGGAAGATCGACAATCGACTTCAGGCCCAGCCGGGCGGCGTAGAGTTTGAGGCTGACCATCACACCCGGGGCGGTTTCCATCAGGTCGATGTGGTCGATGTCCAGCATCTCGATCTGGTAATCCCGGTAGGACATCCACGCCGGCTTGCTCTCCGTGATGATCTCGTTCGCCATACGCTTCACGCTGGCAAGGTCGCGCCCACCCATCACCGCGGCCAGCACGGGAGCGTCGAACTTGATCCCGTTGAAGGACACCCAGACATACTTCGGATTGCGCAGCAGACCATGCAGGCGGTCAAGGGATTCCGGGCTGTTGCCCTCGATCCTGACCTTCTTCCCGCTAGGCAGGTGGTAGGCGCCGAACATGAAATAAATGTCCGACCCTTTACCCATGAGTTCAAGGTCGAAGACGACCGGTTCCTTGGTTGAGATCACGGCATCACCTTGGCCAGCGCAATGACGCAAGACAGGG
>ERZ795054.3685-NODE-3685-length-11807-cov-3.806671_pt1 | contig 11807 bp, 6 predicted proteins | sample MGYA00375138_ERZ795054 | MGnify/ENA primary metagenome ERZ795054 (study PRJEB30183, sample SAMN05720215) | anaerobic digester metagenome | isolation source: active sludge of municipal wastewater-treating anaerobic digesters | place: USA | collected 2014-12-23 ...
GTCGTACCAATCTGCCACCCATTCCCACACATTGCCAGCCATATCCAGCGCGCCATACGGACTAGCCCCTTCCGGATGGGATCCGACCGGTGTTGTTATATCTTTGCAGTCAAAATAGCTGGCTTTGTTGCAATCAATACCCACGCCCCAAGGATAGGTGCGTGCATCTGTACCGCGCGCGGCTTTCTCCCACTGTGCTTCGGTCGACAATCTTCTCCCCGCCCAAGTACAGTAATTATTAGCATCGTACCAATCCACTCCAACGACCGGGTGATCTGCATAATCTGAGTCATTATAGTATTCACCAGATGGAGCTTCACATGTCTCCGCCTGCACACACAATTTGTACTGGGTATTAGTCACCTCGGTTTGGTCGATCCAGTAAGGATCCAGATAAACGGTATGCACTGGCTGTTCGTCAGGGTTGCCATCTTCACTACCCATTTCAAATTCCCCGGCGGGCACATATACCATGGTCATACCATCTTTTTCCGAAACCCTGGTCGCGATCGTTAGCACCTGGGTGCTGGTTGGCAGCAGAAGGGTGGCGGTAGGAGATATAGAAGTTTCCATCACCTGTTCGGACACCTCGGATACCTTTAAGTCAGCTAATACAGGTTTCAACACATCCCAGGGATAGGTATTTGTAAGCGCCATCCCCAGTATGGAAATACACACTGCTGCTACCCCCGCAAACAGCATCACCTTCTTGCGATTTTCAGGCCTTCTAATTGACTGCCCAAATGACTGAATGCTCTTGTACCAGCTTCTCAGCCACTTGTAGTGTTCCGGGTTTCGAACTGCCTGACCAGCAGCGCGAACCCGAGCTTGAAATTTTGTTTGGAGTTCTTCCAGTTTCCGTTTTCGTTCCTGCGCTTTCTGGCGGGATACCTTTTCTCTCTCCCGGCGCTGCTTTTCCTTTAATTCAAGTTCAACCCGCTGGCGGAGAAGTTTTTCCTGCTCCTGTTTGGCTCGTCTGCGCTCCAGGGCTTCTTTTTCCTGCAATTTCTGCAAACTGGCTGCCCTTTGAGCCTGACCTTCGGCACTCAGGTTTTGCAGGGTACGCGCAAATAAGCCCATATTCTCATACCGGTTGGCCTGCTCTTTCTCCAATGCATGCAGGAGAACCCGTTCCACCTTATCCGGGATATCCCTGTTGATGTCCCGTGGGCGGGGCAGGGGATCATAGGCATGCTTGTGCAGCACAGCCAGGGGGGTATCAGCCATGTAGGGTTTGCGGCCCACCACCAGTTCGTAAAAAACCACACCCAGAGAATAGATGTCTGAACGCTCGTCCACCTTTTTTCCCAGTCCATGTTCTGGGGCCATGTACTCGGGCGTGCCCATGCCAACCCCGGTAACAGTCAGATCCAGCGTTTCTCCCAGGTCCAGGATCTTTGCGATGCCAAAATCAGTCAAAACCGGCTTATGCTGCCTGTCAATGAGGATGTTGGAGGGTTTGATATCACGGTGGATGATGTGCTTCTCATGGGCGTAGCGCAACGCATCGGCAATGGGAGCCAACAGGGAGGCGGCTTCATACCAGGGAAAGGGGTTGCCTGTGCCATAGGGTTGGGAGGCGATGAGCTGTTTGAGTGTTCCACCATGGATGAATTCCATGACCAGGTAACTTGTTTCATCTTGAATGCCAAAATCAAGGATCTCAACAATATTGGGGTGTTTCAGCTGCGCCAGGGTTCTGGCTTCCAGCTCGAAGCGTTTCAATGATTTGGGTGTGGATTGGAATATGGGGGCGAGTACTTTTACGGCGACTTCCCGCTCAAGCCTGGTATCCACTGCCCGATACACTCTGGCCATGCCACCCTCACCCAGATGTTCGAGGATGTGATACCTACCAAGTGATTTACCGATTAAGGCGTCCATGCTCTTGAGGTTTGTTCTTCCCTTGCATTATGATGGCATCAGTGTAATAGTCATCAATTTTAATCTGATTTTGCCAGCCGACTGGTTGTATGGAAGTGATTTCTCTTTCAATAAAAAAATTGCCCCAGGGTGAGATAACAACTGATGTCTGTTCCGGGTCAGAAGCACATTAATATTATCCTTGGAAAAAAATATGTATAAATGAAAAGATTTGAACAATTGATGATAGCTAACTGACCTAAGTCATTGGCCTCCATACAGGGCACATGTCGTCAGCGGAGTTATTAGTGATTCGAAGTTGTCCGGAACCATCAGCTCTCATCAAATACAACTCAAAATTCCCATCTTGGTTTGAAGAGAACGCTAACCACTTCCCATTCGATGACCAGCTGGGGCATATGTTCGCAGCCTCAATAAATGATATTAGTTTGAATGTTGGATCAAAGGGATTTACTAACATTAAATCATCTCGGTTCGGTCCAATTGACCGAGAAAAAGCAATCCAATGACCATCAGGGGACCAATCAGGAGAACTATCATTCTTATGAACGTCGGTAGTAACCTGTGTTATGTCAGATCCGTCAACATGAATAATATATATAGAATATGGGTTGTCTCCAGGAGATGGAGAATTAGATGAAAAGGCAATGTATTGACTATCAGGAGACCATGCCGGTTGCCAATGGTCAGATAGATTATCAGTTAGTTTTCGTTGATTAGTACCATCGGCATTCATGACATAAAGAGACATGTACCCCCCGTCTCGATACGAAGCAAAAGCGATCCGAGAGCCATCAGGAGACCAGGAAGGAGTAGTATTAACACCTGAACTTGTCAACCTGGTTAATTCAGAACCATCAGAATTCATTACATAAATTTGAAAATCACCATCCCGATTCGAATCAAATACAATGTGATTTCCATCTGGTGACCAGGACGGATTCTTATCATGAAAAGAATTACTGGTGAGATTTTTTACTCCTGTCCCATCAGCATTGATTAAATAAATTTCATAGTTACCATCACGTGAAGATTCGAAAATTAGTTGACCCTCATATTCCATTTTTTGTGTTTGTGATGTTAGAACTGATGTCTGAGTAATTTTGATTTCTGGAGATAATATCATAGTTGATATTGTTGTAGCTGTCAGGGGCGAGGTTTGGATTATTCCCTGTTGCCCTTTTAGACTTGGTTTTAAGATCGTAAGCATGCCTATTACGAGCAAAGAAAGGCTTATAAGAACGGTTATTAAAATCAGAAGATGCTGACCACTCTTGTAAGGTTTACCGATCACCTTACCCACAGAGACCATTCCTTCATGGGCAATTTTTTCCAAAATTCCAGCAAAAGCAATCATATTATGAAAACGGTTCTCGGGTTTTTTTGCCAATGCTTTTAGAATCACTGACTCTACGTTCGCCGGTAAATCCTTTACATATTCCTTGGGACGTGGCAATGGATCATTGGTTGATTTCAGCAAAACTGCTAATGGAGTATCTGCCTGGTAAGGTTTTCGACCTGTCACCAATTCAAACATCACAACACCAAGTGAATATATGTCTATCTGTTGATCAATCGATTTGTTTAACCCCACTTCCGGAGCCATATACTCAGGTGTACCCATGCCAATTCCTGTGCCAGTCAGGTCTAGAGTTTCATCAAGCTCCAAGATCTTAGCAATGCCGAAATCTGAGAGCAAAGGCGTGCCATCTTCTCTGATCAGGATATTGGAGGGCTTCACATCCCGATGCAATATCTTATGCTCGTGGGCATAAGCCAATGCATCCGCGATGGGAGCCAGTAATCCAGCAGCCTGGCGGTAATTCATCGGCTTTCCGACCAGATGCTTCAATGTTTTGCCTGACACATATTCCATCACCAAATAAGGTAGTCCATCCTGCTCCCCGTAATCCAATATCTTAACGATGTTGGGATGATTGAGCTTGGCCAAGGCTTTGGCTTCCAACTTGAAGCGCTTAATGAATTTCTCATTAGTACCCTGGGTGGATTGCAGCACCTTGAGGGCTACATCGCGTTCCAGCTGGGTATCGTAAGCTTTGTACACCACCGCCATACCGCCCTCGCCAAGCTTCTCAAGGATGTGGTAGCGTCCGATGTCAGTTCCCTCAGTGAGATGCACGAATTAAACTCCTCCTAAAATTCTATACTAATTTTATATTAATTTATTATTCAATTAATCAATAACCTACAATATATAGGATGTTTAATAACTATTTTTTTGTTTTTCGAGGGAACCTATTAACAGGACAAGTACGACCAGACCTACTGACAGGACGGCTGCTCAATGAAGTACGACCAGACCGACTGACAGGACGGCTGATTTAGAGTCAGTTTTCAGATTGTCTATAGCGTCTATGTGGTGGTACAGGGTCTATTGCGTCCCACATTTGGGGTAAAAACCGTCTATTGTGTCTTTTGTGTCTACCCTGTTTCATCCCAATTGCACCCGAATTGCACCCAAATCGGGAATGGCGACTTGATTACAGATGATTCTTCATTTATTTGAAAATCAATTTATTATTATTGATTACCTGCCACTAGATACCTAATGACACAAAAACACTGTCTTTATAATAATAAGGTCCAGTATCACCATTTTTTCGATGCGAAAAATGAGAATCCGGCCAGTTATTAAGAGCATAATCTACAATTTTTTGACCAAATGGGATATATATTGCTAGCTCATCATGCAATAATGGCGGACATAACACATCATCTCGGTATCTTTTTTTATTAAGGTTTACTCCCACAATTGGAATATTGTGTTCTATCGCGTATTCTATTTCCCATCTAATGTATTTATATAAGTTCTTAGTATGTTCTCCAATAAGTACAACTAGAACCTTTGTGTTCTGTAATCTTTCTCGTAATTTCCTTTTGATCGTTTCTTCAGAGCTTCCATCTCGAAGATTGTTTATTTCATGAGCATTGTCGAAATCGAACGCGATATTTTCATTTTCTTTCCAAGCCTCCATCAACCTATAATAATGAATATCATTGTCAGCATCAAAGCATACGTAAGTCTTATTCCGGTATGACATTTACTTTTCCTCCTTTTTAGAAGTTTTTATCTGAGGTATTGAACATCCAATAATAATTGTTATGAAAATGAAAACTATAACAAGTTGTACCATAGATACAGAATAACCTAAACTCGTAGTTGGTTTTACCTGATCGTAGTTTGCAGTTAAAGAGTTGGCTAAGCTGTACCATAAGGATTGAAAAAAATTTGGTTCGCCATAAGCCCATTGAAAATTTGATGAGTATGGACAATTATATAAATAAGCGAATCCAAATATTGTATATGTTATTGCTAATAATAGGTTTAAGAATCTCCTTTTAATTCGCTCGATATCGAAGTAATGATCATCCAGAATTTCAGTAGACCAAATATGGTAGAAAAAATATGTATAAGCATTCATCACGATTAAATACCAAATAATGAAAACCCATAATCCGTTTGATACCTTGATTATCCAAAGAACAATTAATAATATCCATTTCGTAACAATGAATGCATCTACTGCAAAACGAGAAGCGATTATTTTTTCCTCCAAACCTCCTTTCTTTGAGACAATTTTTACACCAATAAATTTAAATAATTCAACCAAATTGATTTTATTGATGGAATACAATATCTTGTTAATTGTTGGGAAAATAAAACCTGTTTTCATAATTTAAGTATTTAGCTCCTTGGCTATTTCGATTTACTAATTTTCAATTTGTCCTACCTCTATAAATTTTGAATTCTTTGATTAAAAGCTTTATAAAATTCATTCGCCTTCTGATAAAGCCACTCAATTAATTGTTTACGTTCACCTTCATTCTCAATTAATCCGTTTCTATAAATGGCTATCCGTGAGCCCTTTTTCTCTTCAAGACGTTGCCAATCCAATTCATAACCCAATTCTGTTTCAATACTTAGTTTTTGGGTTAACAAATCATCAAAAAATTGTTTGGCATTTTCATCATGCATAAATATTTCGCAACCAACACGACCAGAGACCGAATTTACCGTTAGAGTTAATCTGAAGCCTGATCTGCCTATCGCGATATTAAACCAATGTTGAGGGCTGGGTGTTCTGCCCAGTTGAATTTTTGAGGCTTTTTGAATATTTCCATATTCCCGTAATTCTTGCCAAAATCTTAATTGGTCAAGTTTCACTTCAGATAACTCTTTTGCTTGGCTTGCTCTAATTGCCCTTGTCCATTGATTAGGACTGCTTATTACTTTAAATTGCAGCGCAGGTTCGGATTCCCCAATTTTTATTAAACCAATTTCCAAAGCAAAAAAGGTTACGCCTGTCATATTTTCATTTAACCAGTCAATTGCTTGCCGATGATCATCAGAAAATGAGGGGGCAATCCAGACACAAGTTACAGCATTATGTCCGGATGCATAGGTTATTATTTTCCCCAAATGATCGTGGTCAGTGGGAGAAAGTTGGTTTTCGATAACAACAATTCGCTCCTCTTCATCTCCATTTATTATCTTCGCGATAATATCTGCTTTATAAGAACCGGAACGTTTCTCTCTTGATATAAGCTGTAGTTCAACCCCAAGCTCTTCTCCTAGTAGATCTAAACCTTCCTCGCTCGCCAGCCAAGGGGTAAAATCTCTTGCTTCATCCTTCCATACTTCACGAATATCAACGGATTCAATTTTTCCGAGTTTAGCCATATTTATCTCCTGGATTACCTGAAATGCTTCTTTGTATATTCCACTACCTCGCTGGTTTGTAGTTGTATAGAAGCTGGTCCATTACGTATGAAAAATTCTTCGATCCCATCGTTTTTTAAATAGACAGGGGTTGGGCTCGGTTCACAATCAACTCTCAAAATTCGTTTACCGGCTGCAGCTTTGAGTTCCCACTTCACCTGATCAGCGATATGTTTACCAATCCTGTCATTCATTAAATTACCAAAGTGAAGTAAAAATTTATCCTCATTTTCAAAATGATCTGCTTCTATGCCGATAATATTGCTATTATCCTGTACACCAATCAATAAGGTTCCCCCCTCAGAATTCAGAAATGCTGCCATTGTCTTCAGCGTACTATGCTCAATGGATTTATCTGGCCGATTAGCTTCCAGGTTCCATCGCAATGCTGATTTGAATTCAATTTTTGGTCCTTCGCCTAGCCGGATGATGTCATTTACATCCATGTTTGCATGTTTCAGGTTGTGCTTTATCTCAGATGTAGTGTCATCCACAGCAGGTGGTTCACCAGTAGGGCGAGTGTAATAGAACTGTGGGTATCTGGCTTCTTCTTGTGTACTCACCAATACCCGAGATCCATCACTTACCGATTTATACCCAAAGGTAACTTTCGGAAATGTGTCGTCAGTGCGCATGAGCTGGTCTTTGACCCTCTTGCGTCCTTCCATGGCAAACTCAAACAATAGGCGCATATCTTCTTTATCCGCCTCGCCATCTGGAAATAGGATCTTCATTAACCCAGAAAAAGTTTTATTAATGCCATCGCGATCACGAGTCGAAATATCTTCAAACAACTCAAAATGAGTAGAGTAGTTGTGAGAATAATCATAATTGCGTAACGCCCGCAATATTTCCGCCAGATAGTCCACCACAAAACCATAACCATTGGTGAACATCTCACCACGAATAATTTCCACTTCCCAACCTGGAAGATAAAAATGTAAACGATCCATAAAAGCAGAATCATAAAACTGCATCGGTAATTCTTCGAACAAATTGGAATATTTAAGCATATAGTCAATATCATGGTGTGTGTTGCCCACAAAGACTAACGAGGCTTCTGCCCCTAAAGTCTCGATCCCCCTGGAAAATGTTTTATTTGCCATGAAGTTTTTTAGGATATCGACTAGTTCTTTATTGGAAACTTTTTTTCTTCCTGCGAATTCATCAAAAGCTACCGAATCCCAATACCCAACCAGCCCAATCCGCCCGGTGGCGTTATTAACAAACAGTTTCGGTACGGTTACTTCTCCGCCGGAGATGAGAATTCCGTGTGGTGAGAAATCGGAATAGATGTGCGATTTTCCTGTGCCCTTTGGCCCTAGTTCAATCAGGTTATAGTTGCGCTCACAATAGGGAACCAAACGCATGAGTTGCAGCATCTTGCCGCGAATGTCGAAAAGGGCTGGATTAAATCCAATGCTCTGAATGAGTAGATCGACCCATTCCTGCAGGCTAAATTGCTTTCGGTTGTTTAAATATTGGTCGAAATCAAAATGTGAAAGCTGGATAGGCTTGAGCGACTCCAGAATCCATGGGACTATGCGAGGATCTTCAGAGTAACTATATGTAATATCCGCAATACACCACACTCCGCTGACCAACAATTTGGGATGCTGTTTAATGGTATCGGTATCTACTAATACTTCACTGATTCCCAAATTTGAAAATGATGCCTGATACACATCGGCTTTTTCATTTAACTCCACATTTACCTTGTCAATAACGCGGTATTGTCCTTTTTCCCGGATGAAAGATTTAATCAGGTTAGCTTCGTTGCGGTGAACATAGTGCTTGCGTAATATTTCCTTGACTGTATCAATGCCTGATTTAATACTGTCTTCATCGGAGGTGGCACAATATTGCCCTAACAAATATTCAAGCACAAAATTGGGTACTATCGCATTGCCCTTAACTAGCTTGACCAGGTCTTTGCGTACAACCAATCCGCCAAAATGTTCATTAATTTTCTGATCTAAATAATTCATCACAGCTCCTTACTAAAAATCGAAATCCGCTGATAACGAACGCTTGAGTTGGAAACTGGCAGTTCGATAATCACGGTATTTAGCGGTTGTAGGAATTTTCTCTTTTAACTTGACATATACGATCTGATTATTAAACTCACCTGCTTTTTGGCTTAACAGGAATCGGATTTCCTTTTCTCTATCCCCTGCATTTTCAGAAGCAAGATCAAAGACTATTTTGTGTTCGTCGGAAATGAGTGTATCGTTATCCGAATAAATTCCAGCCACCAGTTCACGAGGTTGTTTTTCCGAGCTTATTGGTTCTTGTTGGTATAGTTTTATTGATATTTGACCAGTAGTAATCACACTAGACTGACTAGTAAGGATAGAAACGTCTACCTGACTAACATCAGAAATTCTTTTTTTAACAACTTTTATTACTGGAATAAGGATTTCCTGTAATGACGCGCCTCCATGCACATAACGAATTCCGGAACCTTTGAGTCTTAATCGCTTGATCGATTTTGGTACTTGCAGTTCAAAATCGCCATCCACTCCTAAATTATTTGATGAAAAGGTTTTTACGCTGAGATTTTGCTTTAAATTCTTCCCAACCACAAAACGGCGTGCCCTAAAGAAAATTTCCTCTCCTTGAACATCTTCAACCGTATATTCACTTTCATCCACCAGATGATCCTGGTAGAGAAAACCATGATCGCTAGTTACCACAACATTGGAGATATTGGCATTAAATAATTTCTTTACGATATCTACCAATTCCTGCAAGGTGTTCTCTACAGCAGTAAAAACTCGATGTTCGGATTCGGTTTTATCACCTATCGCATCAATCAGGTTGTGAAAAACATAGATTACCTTGTTGGCTTTAACCAGATCCCTGCTTTCATCTTTGCCCATTTCCATTAATTCTTTTGACTGAATCGCTATAGCAGCAGGTCCTAACATCTTTTTTAAAACCTTATTGCGATTTTCCAATCCCTGGGTAGGAATTCCATCCACTTGCACCACTCCATCTGGCACCCATGAGATGACTGTGTTAGGTAATAAAGCAGCCATCCCGAGCTGTGTGTAACTGGGGAGCATGGAAACCATCGCATCCAATTCAGGCTGATAACGATCTTCTTTTTCAATCATTTCATTGAGTTCAACACCTGATTCGTAACGCAACGCATCAGAAATAACGACTGCAACTTTTGTTTGAGAATCTACATAAGGCTTGATATGGGATTCAAAAAAGTGACGCTGCAATAAAAAGGGTGAGGGATCCCAGGATTCAATGGTATCGATCCATTGCTGGAAATGGTCATTAAGTATTAATAGGAAATTGTTGGAATAATATCTATCTACTTTATCCTTAATAGTTTTTAGTAATCCGGCCTGATTCGATTCATGGGCAAAGTAAGTAAATTTTCGATAATACGAATCCAAGCGATGCCAGGTATCCTTATATTTTTTTACCCCATCCTGAAAGGATTTAACCGCTAATTCAGATTGATTCAGTAAGGACAAAAATCTGGATGCATTCAACAAGGCTTCATATATCTCGTCAAAATCTGAAAACCAGAATGTACGCCGGCGCTGCCAAATTATTTTTTCACATTCAGTGGTGGAGATGGTTTGATTAGCTACCTGTTCGCATAAATCAGTCAGTATCTTCTGGTCAATCACCTTAAAATAATCCGTGTTCATCAATGCGTGGAAATCCCTTCCACGGACATCTATTTCAATATCCAATAAACCTGCAACCTTGTTTGAGATTTCCGCAAAACATCGTCTGAAAGAATGGCTATCTTTCCAGCTTTTCAAGAAGATGAGCGCGTCTTTATTTAATTCGGCATGCTCTGAAAGGGAGAGCTGATATGAGGATTTAAATAAATCCATGGCAAAATCAAGCGGACTGGGATTCGTGGATCTGTATCCAAATTGCTGGCCAACTTTTTCCCATAAAAACTGGTCCAGATTGGCAGATACAATCGCCTGATGTTTCTGATCCCTATTTTTGGATAACTCATCCAGGAGGGATAATAGGATGTTCTCCAGTCTCACATCTTCAATCACGTCTGCACAAACCGCAAGCATTTTTAGACTCAAACCATTTGAATTTTCATCCCCCTTAAGGAGGTTTTTTAGTTCAACTCGCCATTCTTCTTTTCTGAAGAATCCTTCGTGTGCTTTTACCACTTCCAACAAGTCAATCGGCAATCCAATTTCTGTCGCCCATAGAGAAACCTGGTCTGCGTTGAATGTGGTATTGGCAAGCTGCACATCCAGTAACCAATTTTCTAAATCAGGAGGTTGTGAGCTTTCAGAGTAAAGAAGAAACTTGTGGTCGGGGGCTTCTTTGATAATTTGGTATTTAATGCCAAACTCATGATTGCTAATTTCAATTTTCTCAACTTTTTCTAGCGTGATCGCCTCAAACTCTCCCCTTATATCTGGCTCAGAGTTGTACCAAAAAACAATGCGATGTTTTTGAAAGAGCGCAGTCAATGCGTCACTGATTGTGCTCATCCTAGCAACTCATTTGATGAAGCAAATATTTTTCGTACCGTGTTGCTTTCCAAAAGATTGGGAAAAATGGTGTAATCTTTCAATTCCCATCTTAACCTGCCAGCCACGATTGCCGGTGAGATGCATTGATCCTTTGCAAATTTTTTAATGTCGTCTTCGCGCATGTTTGCCATCAGCTCGTCCTTTTTAGATTCCCACATCACATTAGGTATGAGCAAATTCATGCTTAATTCGTTGGCTTCCTGTTCCTGCTCGCCGCAGACATGGCTTAAGTTATGTTCTGTGTTATCAAAGAACGCAAAGTTATCTTTATCTAAATGAAGCAAGGCATGCGAGAGCTCGTGCACCAGCGTAAACCAAAAATTATCCAGTCGATCATGGCGCAGTGTCATACCAATTACTACACGTTCATCTGGAGATTTAAAGCAGGCGCCATCCAGGTACGTCTGCGAAAGATGCGGTAATATCACAAAATGAATTCCGTTATCCAAAAGCACCTGTTTGGCAAGGAAAGGTCCATTGGCAAAAGCACTTAAGCGCACCAGGTTGCGAATATAATCGTTGGAAATCACCTCTTTTTTTTGTTTTGGAAGCTTCTGTTCTTCGCAAATTTGCACAACCCTGGCCTGCCATACACGTAAAGCATTTTCATTCATTTCACGCGCCTGGCTTTCACCTTTTTTATT
>ERZ795054.3688-NODE-3688-length-11801-cov-4.076962_pt1 | contig 11801 bp, 12 predicted proteins | sample MGYA00375138_ERZ795054 | MGnify/ENA primary metagenome ERZ795054 (study PRJEB30183, sample SAMN05720215) | anaerobic digester metagenome | isolation source: active sludge of municipal wastewater-treating anaerobic digesters | place: USA | collected 2014-12-23 ...
GGCACCGTGGTTGAAGTTCTTTCCGACGAAATGGGAATTGTTTGGCCGGAATCTATCGCTCCATATAAGGTGCATCTTATTTCCCTCGCGGGCAAGAAAGGAGGGGAGAAGGTCAAGGAAAAAGCCGAGGAAATATACGCTTATTTGACCAAGAGGGGGGTGGAGATACTTTACGATGACCGAGATTCTAGTGCTGGTGAGAAATTTAGTGATTCTGATTTGATTGGAATACCAAAAAGGATTATTGTAAGCCAGAGGGGTATAGAGGAGGGCAGTTTTGAGATGAAGGATAGAAAGACGGGAGAGGTGACCAAGGTCACAGAGAAGGAGTTGTCGGAGATGTTTAAATGATCAAGAAATTTTACAAATATTTTTCAAGCGATATCGGGATTGATTTGGGTACTGCTAACACCTTAGTTTTTTTGCGCGATCACGGCATCGTAATAGATGAGCCGTCTGTCGTCGCGATTAATCAAAAAACAAATAGAGTTGTCGCTATCGGTAAGGAAGCGAAGATGATGGTCGGTAGAACACCGCATCACATCACCGCAGTCAGACCGCTTGTTGATGGAGTTATATCTGATTTTGAGATCACAGAAGAGATGATCGGATATTTTCTGAGGAAGACTCAGGAAATCTCAAACAAAAAATCACTTAGACCGAGGGTCCTCATCGGAGTGCCTTCCGGCATCACAAACGTGGAGAGACGAGCTGTTAGGGACGCGGCTATGAATTCCGGCGCGAGAGAGGTCCATCTGATTGAGGAACCGATGTCTGCGGCTATCGGTGTAAAATTGCCCGTCCATGAGCCGATGGGAAGTATGGTTATAGATATAGGAGGGGGGACCACGGATATCGCCGTCATTTCTTTGAACGGCATAGTTCAGTCTAAAAATTTAAGGGTTGCCGGAGATAAATTTAATCAGGATATTATTTCTTACATAAGAGACGAGTTCAAGATATTGCTTGGAGAAAAAACGGCGGAAGACATAAAAATAGCCATAGGTTCCGCCTGCGAGCAGGACTCCCCGATGGAATATATTGTAAAAGGAAGAGATTTGGTTACGGGACTTCCTAGAGAGGTGGTTGTCACAGATCACGATGTCAGAGAGGCAATGTCCAACTCCTTGTCGTTGATTGTAGATTCTGTTAAGGAGGTAGTAGAGCGAACCCCTCCGGAAATAGTCGCCGATGTGATGAATAAGGGAGTTGTATTGGCGGGAGGAGGATCAATGATAAGAGGCCTTGCCCACGTTTTGCAAAAGGAAGCAAAAATTCCCGTTCATATGGCCGAGGATCCTTTGCGGGCCGTTGTTAGGGGCACGGGCACAGTCCTCGAAAACTTTGATTTATATGAAGAAGTTTTAATAGACAACGAAGATGAGATACCTCCCCAATAAAGGAAGGGGTGAAAATAAAATCTTTTCTTACTTGGCGGCGATCATACTGTCCGTCGGGTGTTTGTATATGTGGTATTCCCCGATAACTTCCGCTTTATACAGCGCGGGCGTCTTCATAACCGCGCCATTTTGGAGTATGCAGGGGTATCTTAGCGACAGCCTTGCTTCTTTTATGATTAATTTTGACAGTAAAAAAGCTTTGATAGAAAAGAATGATTATCTCACAAAACAATTAAACAGTTTTAAATCTACCGCGCTAGAAAATAAGCTGATACGAGATGAAAATATTGAGCTCAAGAAAATTCTTGGGAGAGAAGAACCTTCGGCTTCGGGCGAGAAGCCGGCTGCTTCAAAGACCAAAAAGCTATTAGCTTATGTGCTGTCGGGCCCGGTCACTCCTCCATACGATAGCCTTATAATTGATGTCGGTAGCGATATGGGTGTGGCGCAGGGGGACCTCGTTTTAAACGACGATAATTATGTTATGGGGGAGGTCGTCGAAGCCACCTCGGGGACATCCAAGGTTCGTCTTTTGTCCGCATATGGCCAAAAGACCGGCGTTCTCTTGGGCGACAATAAAACGATGATAGAGATGGTCGGCCAAGGTAGCGGGAATTTTTTTATTGCGGTGCCAAAAGAGTTTTTGGTAAAAGAGTCTGATTCGGCTATTTTCCCCGGTCCTGATTTTAAGATGGTTGCAAACGTTGAAAGCATAGAAGGTAAAGACGGTGAGATGTTTAAGAATGTCTATCTGAGTGCTCCGTTTAACATAAAAGAAATTCGTATGGTGGCCGTTGTCAAGAAAATAATTTAGTTTAGATGCTTGCCAGAATATTTACGGATATATTTATTTTTTTTGCCGCGATACTTATTCCGGGGTGGACTTTTTTTGTATTAGGAGCAATCGGGGCTTATTTTTTTTATAATTTTTACGAATTTATTATAATTTCGCTGATTGTAGACGCGGTTTACGGCTTTCCTATACCGGGCTGGTATGGATTTCGTTTTGTTTTCACCACTCTGGCTATTTGTGTGTTTGTAATAATAAAAATTTTTAAAGTAAGAGTCAGGGCGTTCTAGTTTTTGAAAAATTCGCATGAGAATCAATAATCGTTTTAATAAAGACATCGAGCCCGACGAGATTTTTCTCGATTCCACTAATCTGTCTTCTCTCAACACGCAACAGTTTGAAGGGTGGATAGAGAAACCTATATCAAAAAGAGTAATCACGCTCACTTTTATTTTTTTTGCGGCGGTTGTCTGTATATTTTCGTGGAAGGTTTGGTCCCTTCAAATTAAAAACGGGGAAAGTTTGGCCAAAAGGAGCGAGAGAAATAGCCTTAAAAAAGTGTCCTTCCCTCCGGAGAGGGGAATTATTTATGACAGAAACGGAAAGATGGTGGCGTGGAACGACAAAGATGCCAGATCTTATTATGCCGAACCGGGACTGTATAGTATTTTGGGATATTTAGGTTATCCGACCAAGAAAGACCTTGAGACAGTAGAGAACCCGAAAGAAAGATTGGGCAGAGAGGGGGTAGAGAAGATATTTAACGAAATACTTAGGGGTCAGGATGGAGTAAAGATGGTTGAGGTAGATGCGTTGGGGGAGGTGCAATCTGAAAGTGTTTATAACCCCGGTGTTAAAGGGGGCGACATATATTTGTCCTTAGACGCGGAAATGTCCAGTGTGTGGTATAAGGCTATTCGTGATTTGGCCGCCGATAAGGGATTCCAGGGTGGGGCGGGCATAATGATGGATATAAAGACAGGTGAGGTGATAGCGATGACGAGTTTCCCCGAGTATGACTCTAACGCAATCGTGAGGAAGGACGAGGCAAAAATAAACGAGTATCTGAAAGACAAAAGAATGCCGTTCTTAAATAGGGTAACCTTGGGGCTTTATACTCCGGGATCTGTTATGAAGCCGATCTTTGCCTTGGGGGCGCTTAATGAAAATATTATTGACCCTAAGAAAGAGATATACAGCGCCGGATTTATTTCTATTCCTAACCCTTATTTTCCCGACAAGCCGACGATATTTAAGGATTGGAAAGCGCACGGGTGGGTGGATATGCAGAGGGCCATCGCCGTGTCGTCGGACGTGTATTTTTATGAGATAGGGGGTGGTTATGAAGGGCAAAAAGGTCTCGGGATTTCAAATTTGGAAAAATATGCGCGTATGTTTGGGATTGGCACAACTACCGGTTTTGATATCGGGCCCGAAGAAAACGGGAACATTCCGTCTCCCGCATGGAAAGCGGAAAATTTTGACGGAGAGAAGTGGAGTATAGGAAATACTTACCACAGCTCAATCGGCCAATACGGTTTTCAGGTCACTCCGATACAAATGGTGCGCGCGATAGCGGCCATCGCAAATGACGGACACTTGGTCGTGCCGACTATTCTAAAGGCTAGCAACTCTGACTGGGGCAGGGTGTCTTCTGTCATCGATATTGATAAAAATAAATTCGATATTGTTAAAGAGGGGATGAGAAGGTCTGTCACAGAAGGCACCTCTATGGGTATAAGTTTTCCAAAGCCGAGAATTGCGTCAAAGACCGGAACGGCCGAGCTTGGCGCGCTTAAACAATACGTTAATGCGTGGAATGTCGGGTTTTTCCCATATGAGTCACCAAAGTATGCCTTTGCTGTTGTAATGGAGAGGGGGCCGGTCAAAAATACCGTCGGAGGTGTTTATATAATGAATCAGCTTTTTAATTGGATGATAATTCATAGGCCTGAATATGTATCCCCCACCACTTCTGAAATAATTAACCCGTAGTAGGCTGTATAAAAAAGAGCTATTTTTGAAATTTATCTATATAATTAAACATATTATCAGAAGTGGTGGGGGATTGACTTAGAGCCCCAAAACATATAATCTTAGACATTATGACAACAAATATCCAATATTTAAGCCAGGAAAAGATCAATGAATTAAAGGCGGAATTGAACGATCTTAAGACAAAAAAGAGGAAAGAGATAACCGAAAGTTTGGAGTTCGCAAAGTCTTTAGGAGATCTTTCGGAGAACGCTGAATATCAGGAGGCAAGAGAAATGCAGGCCAACGTAGAGCAGAGAATTTCTGATCTCGAGGCTATTCTTAAGGACGCTATTATTGTTTCTACTAATCACAAGGACATTGTAGGGATGGGTTCTACTGTCATCGTAAAGGTTGAGCCGGGCAAGGAAACAAAAGAATTTCAGGTTGTCGGTTCAGAAGAGGCCAACGTTTTAGTCGGTAAAATATCAAACCTTTCTCCTCTTGGAACGGCGTTGGTGGGGAAGAAGGTAGGAAGCACTGTCACGGTGAATACGCCGAAAGGGGCGGTGCAATATAAGATACTCGAGGTAAAATAAAATTACTCACGCGCTTGGCACATAACTTCAGAGAAAGTTAAAAACACACCCGCCCAAAGCGGGCGTGTTTTTTTTGGTTTAATTTGCTAATATGGTATCTATTAAGAATTCGTAATTGATAATTTGTAATTTATAATTTACCCTATTAAGTAAAATTTTTTTTAAAAATTTAAAATTTGTTAGGGCTAGGGAGTATACATTATCGAGGGGGTTGAATAATTAGTAACAATAAACATAAGTAAAAACAATTAAACAATTTTTTACTTAATAGGGTAAATGGCTTCCATAGAAGAAATACGAGAAGATCGAATAAAAAAATTAAATATTTTAAAAGAAAAGGGGATAGATGCTTATCCGGCCAGGTCGCATCGTGATTTTTATATCTCAGAAGCGATAGAGAGGTTTGATGAGCTGGCGAAGAAAGACAGCATTTTTATGGTGGGCCGGGTTATGGCTTTGCGCGGTCAGGGTGCGCTCATTTTCTTTAATTTTTACGACGGCACGGCGACATTCCAGGGTCTTTTGAAGAAGGGGGATATTGATGACTCCAAGCTCGATCTTTTTAATATCACGATTGATATCGGTGATTTTATTGAAGTGTTCGGAAATCTTTTTGTGACAAAAAGAGGGGAGAAAACGATACAAGTAAAAGATTGGAGGATATTGTCTAAAAGCTTGCGACCGCTTCCGGGAGAATACTATGGGTTCAAGGATGAGGAGGAGAGGCTTCGAAAAAGATATCTTGATATTTTGGTCAACGAAGACATTAAGGATCGCGTATTGAAGAGGACCAAGTTTTGGGCTTCTATTAGGAATTTCTTAGTGAACAAGGGGTTTGCCGAAGTTGAGACTCCTGTCCTTGAGAATACTGCCGGAGGGGCAGAGGCAAGACCTTTTATAACCCATCACAACGCCCTTGATATAGATGTTTATCTCCGAATTTCCGCGGGAGAGCTTTGGCAAAAAAGACTTATGGTCGCCGGGCTTCCGAAGGTTTTTGAAATAGGAAGAATTTTTAGAAATGAGGGGATGGATGCTGAACACCTGCAAGATTATACCCAGCTCGAATTTTATCAGGCATATTCCGACTACAACGAGGGGATGGAGATGATAAAAGAGATGTATCGATACGTTGCGAAAGAAACTTTCGGCACATCAAAATTTAATATAAAAGGATTTGAGATCGATCTCGACGATGATTGGAAAACTTATGATTATGTAGAGACGATCAAGAAAATGATAGGCGTTGATATCTGGACCGCGGAGCTTTCTGATATGGAAAATAAATTGCGCGAATTGAAGGTTGAATATGACGCGAAAGGATTTAACAAAACAAGGGCCATCGATAACTTGTGGAAATTCTGCAGAAAGCAGATAGGCGGTCCCGGATTTTTGATCAATGTTCCGGTATTTATGGAGCCTCTCGCAAAAAGAAAAGAAGGCGACGATAGGGTCGTGGAAAGATTCCAGGTGATTCTTGCCGGCTCAGAAGTCGGAAAAGGTTTTAGTGAATTAAATGATCCGATAGACCAGGAAGAGAGATTTATGGAGCAGGCAACATTGCGCGAAGGAGGGGACGAGGAAGCTCAGATGCACGACCACGATTATGTCGAGGCGATGGAATATGGCATGCCGCCGACATTCGGATTCGGAGTCAGCGAAAGACTCTTTGCTTTCTTCGTTGATAAGCCGGCAAGAGAGTGTCAGATATTCCCGCTCATGAGACCAAAAGAAGAATAAAGAATTAAGAATTATTAATCGTGCATTCTCTATGCCGTCATTGCGAGGGCGAGGCGACTTAGCCGAAGTCCGTGGCAATCCAAAATTACGAATTAGAAATTAGGAATTACAACCATTCATTCTATTGGTTGTCATTGCGAGCGAAGCGCGGCAATCCAGAATTAAAATTGTGAATTAAAAAATCGCCGTCCCGATGGGACGGCGATTGCTGCGTTGCGCTAGAAGGCGGGGGAGGACTGGAAGCAGCGCACGATGAACTCATGGGTTACGCGATATTTGTCGTCGTCGCCCAGGATGACCATGTTGCCGGGGTTCCTGTGGTCGAACCCGCAGAGATCGTGGAAATAGAAGTCTTTACCGATGAATCCGTCAATTTCTTCCTGGGTGAATGGTAACCAGCCACCCCTCGTCTGGCAGAGGCGCACGATGAGTGCGGCTGAACTCTCGGGTTCCGCACGACCAAACGCAGAGAAGAAATGCCGTTTCGTATTGATGTGCTTCGGTCGGATGGGATAGTTTCGTCCCTCTTTCGTGGTGCCGTCGATGATCATTGAATGACTCCTTTCTATGATTATCCGGGTTCACTCCTTCGTGTAATTTATCTATCGCACATATAGCCGACCATGATTATAGAAACCAGTGCGAGTCCGGCCCTGTCGTAGTTTCCGTGACAGGTCTCGATGACCATGAGCGTGAAGAGGGCAATCTCTTCGGCGACGTAAAAGATTTTGTTGAGCAGATACCGACCCATTTGCGTTTGCGTGGGCATTGAGTTGCTCACCCCCCTCTCTTTATTTAATGTTCAGATGTCTATAATTCAATCTAATAATAAATACAGCAACTGTCAATTTTTGTGGTATTAAAAAATCGCCGTCCCGATAGGGCGGCGATTGCTGCGAAGAGCGGCGGTTTAGTCCGTCATGCCACTGAGCCTGCGGTGTGCTCCGATGGTGATGGAGCTGAACCCCCAGACGAAAACCAGGAGCCGTCCCACTCCCGGAGGAAGACTGTTGGACAGGGCGGCGATCATCAGAACCAGGGCGAGGAGCATGTGGAGAAATCCGTACGGTTTCATGTGGACCTTCCTTCCTTGGTGTATCGCCGTCTTGATGGGGCGGCGGTTGGCGCGCTAGTGGGTGTTCATATACTTGAACTCGGCGCGGGCGATGAAGTAGCCGAGGAAGAGGCCCGCGAGTCCCATGATGCCGTCTCCCGGGTAGTACGTGGTGGTTGACAGCACGGATTGCACCCAGATGAGACCGGCGGCCAGAAGGCAGTTGATGATGAAGAAGAAACAAAGCGTCTTGTTCATGTTTGACCCTCCATTGGCCACGATGAGGCGTTTTGCGCCCGATTGAAATTTAAGGAACTGTGAACTTTTTAACTCTTTTTTAAGTGTAGCATATATCGTGTAAAAAGTCAAGGTCTTGGTAAAATGGGATTATTTTAGGCCCCAGTACCAGCTCTCGTTTTGCGTGGCTTTGCCTGCACCGTTAGAAGTCTTTAGGCGAGCGGAATTTATCCACACAGGGGAGCCGTAGGCGGGTTCGCGGCTTGAAAAATAAGGAGCCTTGACAGTTTGCTGGACTTCTAATGGTGTGGATAACTGTGTTTGCGTGTGTTATGGAAGTGGTATACACTATACATGTAGTGGTATGGAGTGGTATAAACCCGGAAATACTACCTAAAAAATAAAATGCTTATAGGAGAACACAAACACACGCTGGATCCGAAAAAAAGAGTTTCTTTGCCTGCTAAATTCAGAAAAGAAATGGGTAAAGAAGTTGTTCTTGGAATAGGTCTTGATAAGTGTCTCTCTGTATACACAGTTGCCGAGTGGGAGAAGTATTCCGCCAGACTTTCTGAAATGTCTATGCTTCAGTCAGATAAAAGAAGTTTCAACAGACTTATCTTAGGTAGCGCGTCGCTTGTAGAAGTTGACTCTCTTGGAAGAATTTTGATTTCCGATGTTTTGAAGGAATACGCCGGCTTGAAAGAAAAAGTTGCGATTATTGGTGTCCGTTCAAATCTTGAGATTTGGGACGAGGATGCTTGGAACGAATACAAAGGAAAAGTAGCCAAGAATGCCGATGTGTTGGCGGAGAAGTTGGGTGAGTTAGGCGCCTTCTAGCTCATGGCGCACATACCCGTTCTTTTAAAAGAGGTTATAGAAGGATTGAATTTGAAGCCGGGAATGGTTGTACTAGACGCCACGCTTGGTGGGGCCGGACACAGCAAAGAGATGTGTAAACTTATCGGCAAGGAAGGCTTGCTTGTCGGGATAGACGAGGACAAGGCCGCTATAGGAAGAGCGGAGGTAGCGCTAAAAGATCTTTGCAGGTTTAACTTGTTCCTTTCCAACTTCAGAGAGCTTTCTACTGTATTGCAGAGTGCAGGGGTTCCGCAGATAGATGCCGCTTTGTTTGACCTAGGACTTTCATCATTTCAGCTTGAAGAGTCAAAAAGAGGTTTTACTTTTTTGAAAGACGAACCGCTTATGATGACTTTTGAAGAGGCGCCGAGCGAAGATAAACTTACCGCCGGAGAAATTGTGAATGAATGGGCCGAAGAGAGTCTCGCGGACATTATTTACGGATATGGTGGAGAAAGATACGCAAGAAGGATTGCGAAGGGGATAGTAGAGGCCAGGGAGAAGAAGCCGATAGAAACGACATTTGAACTGGTAGAGATAATAAGAAATTCGGTCCCGGTAATTTATCAGAAAAGAAGGATACATTTTGCGACAAAGACATTCCAGGCATTACGTATCACGGTTAATGACGAAATAGGAGCAGTGAAGAAGGCACTAGAGGATGTGTGGGGCAAGGTGAAGGTAGGCGGCAGGGTGGCGGTCATCTCTTTCCACGAAATAGAAGACAGGGCGGTAAAGACATTTTTTAAGGGAAGGAAGGAGTTTGGAGACGCGAAGCTTATAACGAAGAAACCGATAGTCCCGGGAGAAGATGAGGTCTTGGAAAACCCAAGATCGAGGAGCTCGAAGCTCCGAATAGCGGAAAAAATAAATGCGATCATCTAGCCTAAAAATAAATAAAAATAATTTTGAAATAGGAAAATTCCGCGGAGTTTTGTTTTGCGCCATGATGCTACTTTCCCCGATGTACGGCTATCTTGTTTTGAGCTCCGTTGTAAATATTTCCCAGAGAGAAAAATTGAGTGATGAGATCTCCGCTATAACAGCCAAGGTCTCGGTACTTGAAGCAAATTATATTACAATGAGAAGTGCCATAAACATCGATGTCGCGGGCAAGCTTGGGATGAAGGAAGAGTTCAACAAAATAAATTTCGCAAGCGCCGACAAGGGCGATGTTAAGGGAGGCCTTTCTTATGTCAATAATGAAATATGATCACTCTCCTAGAATAAGTTTTTTGGTTTATGCCTCAGTTCTGTTTGCCGCGATACTTATAGCGCGGCTTTTTGAAATTCAAATAGTAAGGGGCAGTGATTACAGCGAAATGGCCGCTAGACAGTATTCGAGGCCAATGCCCGATATTTTCTCAAGGGGCACAATATATTTCACGGAAAAGAACGGCAATCTGGTTTCGGCCGCGACCCTGCAGACAAATTTCGTCCTGGCTGTTAACCCGGAGGCTATAAAAGATGCGGGGGCCACTTTTAAAAGCTTATCTCCGTTCGTTGATTTCAGCGAGGAAGAGTTTCTGAAGCGAGCTTCTAAAGAGGATGATACTTATGAGGTTGTGGGAAAAATAAAAGGGGAGGATGAGTTTGAAAAGATCAATGAACTTAAATTGGCGGGGGTATTCACATTTAGAGAAAAATCCCGTTTTTATCCGGCCGGGAGACTGGCTTCACACGTGCTGGGGATTGTCTCCAGAAGCAAGGAGGAAGGTGAGAGGTATATAGGGCGATATGGCGCGGAAAAGCAGTATGAGGACCTTTTGCATAGGGATAGCGAGTCAGTATATGTAAATTTCTTCGCGGAAATTTTTTCAAATGTTAAGAAAACGATATTAGGCGACGGTAATAATCTTTCCGGCGATGTGGCTTTAAGTATCGAGCCGACGGTGGAGGGCGTTTTGGAAAAAGAGCTCGTGAATATACAAGAAGCATGGAAAGGAAAATCCTCCGCAGGAATAATAATGGAGCCGAAGACGGGAAAAATTGTTGCGATGGCAGCCCTGCCGGATTTTGATCCTAACTATTTTGGAAAGGAAAAAAGCGTTTCTGTTTTTAGAAATCCACTAGTGGAAGATGTGTTTGAAATGGGTTCTACCATAAAGCCGCTCACCGTAGCTTCCGGATTGGATGCCGGAGTTATAGCGGCAGATTCTACATATTATGATACCGGCTCGATAACATTAAACAGCAAGACGATAAGTAACTTTGACGGCAGGGCGAGAGGCACTACGAATATGCAAGATGCTTTGGGCAATTCGTTAAACCTGGGAATGATAAATATTATGCAGAAGCTCGGCAAGGAGCGTTTTCGAAATTATATGCTCGGATTTGGCATAGGAGAGAAGACGGGAGTAGATTTGCCAAACGAAGTATCGGGATTGGTGAAAAACTTAAATAGCAAATATGAGGTTGACTACGCTACTGCGTCTTTTGGCCAAGGGATTGCGATGAGCCCCATAGAGGCGGCTACCGCCCTCTCTTCTTTAGGCAACGGGGGAATATTGGTGAAGCCATCCGTTGTGAATAAGGTTAAATACAGGATCGGCTTGGATTCCTCAACCGAGGAAGAAGAGAGTAGTAAAAGAATATTAAAAGAAAAGACCTCTGAGGAGATAAGCAGAATGCTTGTTAAGGTTGTTGATGAAAATTTGCTCGGTGGAACCTATAAATTAAAAAATTATTCTGTTGCCGCAAAGACAGGGACAGCGTTACTTGTTAACGGAAGCGGTGGTTATTATAATGACAGATTCATTCATACTTTTTTTGGGTATTTCCCGGCATATAATCCTAAATATCTGGTATTTCTTTACACCGTTGACCCGCAAGGAGTAGAATACGCTTCACACAGTTTGACCGAGCCATTTTTTAACATAGCCAAATTCCTTATCGGTTATTATGAAATTCCTCCAGATAGATAGTGATTCGTGTCATCCCCGCGTAGGCGGGGATCCAGAGTCAACTATGGATTCCCGTTTTCACGGGAATGACAAATAAGTAGAGAAAAGTTGGAATTTATGAAATCAATTTTTAAAAACATAATAGTTTCAATAATAACCCTAGAGGCTAAGTTCGTTCTTAAAAAATATAAGCCGAGAATAGTCGCAGTGACAGGTAGCGTGGGCAAAACATCTACAAAGGAC
>ERZ795054.3692-NODE-3692-length-11793-cov-5.862924_pt1 | contig 11793 bp, 14 predicted proteins | sample MGYA00375138_ERZ795054 | MGnify/ENA primary metagenome ERZ795054 (study PRJEB30183, sample SAMN05720215) | anaerobic digester metagenome | isolation source: active sludge of municipal wastewater-treating anaerobic digesters | place: USA | collected 2014-12-23 ...
GCTGACAGGCGCGTTGACGCCGGTCGTGATCGCGGACGGCGATTTCGGCGGCCAGTGGGGCGCGTGTGGGCTTTGATCATCAGTTCGTTTACGCCAAATCCACAATCAGCCGTTTACCCAGCGCTGCTGCCGCCCGCTCCAGTTGTTTCAGCGTCGGGTTGTTCCCGGGATGTTCCAGACGTTGTGCTGACGGCCAGGAGGTTCGCAGGGTGCGCGCCAAATCGGCCAAGGTGCGGCCTTGCGCCTCGCGGGCCTGGCGCATCAACAACGCCGCTTGAATACTAGCTTGTGGGTAGGCGACCGGTTCGCCTGCCGACGGTGCCGGGATCGGTTGGCCGTCGGCCAAGCGTTGCTCGATCACCAGCGACAGCACCTCAGCGGCATTGAAAGCAGCCTCTTCCGGGGTCGCGCCCTCGGTAAAGGCTTCGTCCAGGTCGACAAACTGAACCAGATAACCAACGCCTTCCTGTGGTTCGATGGTGTAGGGGTATGCCGTGTTCATGATAATTTCACTCCGGTTTGTTTCTCGATCTTCTTGAGCAGACCAATCCCCAAGTCTTGCGCGCCATGGACCGGAACCGGCACTGTGACACGGCCTTTTTTCATCATGTGGTGGCTGCCGTTGCTGCGGGTCTGAATCCAGCCGTGCTGTTCCAGGGTTTTGACAATTTGTTTACCGTTCATGATCCATAAAATATATCATATAAAATATATTTTCAACCCCCAATCTCAACTGAAGGTGATCAGGAATTTACGATTCAATCGCTGGTAGAAAGATAATTTTCTGCTATTGTAAGTATATTTTAAATAAAAAAACTAACAAACAAAAGCCTGTTTAAATAAAATACATAGGCTTAACATACATACAAAAACCGCTGCTGACGCCATGGAAACCCAGCCGACCTTAGTCTTCCCGGTGATTCGGGGTCTCCAGGCGCGGCGTGAATACTACGTCGCGATGTGGTCGCTGCGGATGCTCCGGCAAATCTCGATCTTCGATGAGGATGAACTGCCCCCGGAGCTGCGCGCTCAGCGGATCTTGAACAAGGCGCGCATTCCCGAGATTGCTGATTACATCTTGGATAACCCCGACGACTACGTGTTCTCGGCGCTCACCGTCTCGATTGATTCCGAAGTGACCTTCGAGCCGCTGCCCGGTCAGGACCGGTTGGGATTGTTGCGGGTGCCGATGGAAGCCCGCTTTATCATTAACGACGGCCAGCATCGTCGCGCCGCTATTATCGAAGCTCTGGATCAACGGCCCGAACTCAGCCATGAGACCATCGCTGTGGTGTTCTTTCTCGACATTGGCCTGGAGCGTTGTCAGCAGATGTTCGCGGATCTGAACCGTTACGCCATCCGGCCCAATCGGTCGCTGGGCCTCCTGTATGACCATCGCAACGACCGGGCGCGGCTGGCCAAACTGGTGATCACCCAGTCCGCCGTGTTTCGCAATATCGTGGACATGGAAAAATCCTCACTGGCCCGGCGTTCCCGCAAGTTGTTCACCCTGTCCGCTTTCCACAATGCCTGCGCCGACCTGATCGAGGGTCTGGCGACCGGCCATCTGAACCGGGACGCCAATTTTGTTCGGGATTACTGGGAGGCGGTGGCGGAGTACTTTCCCGTCTGGCGGCAGGTGCTGGAAAACCGGCTGGCGACCAGCGAAGTCCGGGAGGGCTATATCCATTCCCACGATATTGCGCTGCAGGCGCTGGGCCATGCCGGCAACGCTCTCCTCAAGCAGCATCTGGGCGACTGGCGGCAGCGGCTGGCTGGCTTGCAGGAGATTGACTGGTCGCGCCACAACGCCCAGGTCTGGGAGGGGCGCGCACTGATCGGCGGCAAGGTGTCCAAAGCGACCACGAACATCACCCTGACGACCAACGTCATCAAGCAAGCGCTGGGGCTGCCGCTGACTGAGGAACAGCAGCGGGTGGAAAACGCCTACCTGCGGAAAGCTCAATGATTAATCCTGTTCCCCCCAAATCGCCCCCGGTTCAACCGGAACTGGCGCTAATCGTTGATGGGCAAACCGCCAACGGCAACGATGCATCCCCGGCCAAGGCTGAAGCTGCGCACGCTTCCGCCTTCACTGACCTTGGATTCCAGGCGGTCATCGCCGCGCTCCATGAGGAAATCCGCGAGCTGTACGCCGCTGACGAAGCACCCTGGATTATCGGCTACTCCGGCGGCAAGGATTCGACCGCCATCCTGCAACTGGTCTGGGGCGCGCTGGCTGAATTGCCGCTGGAACAGCAGCGCAAGCCGGTCTATGTCATTTCCACCGATACCCTGATGGAGAATCCGATTGTCGCTGCCTGGGTCGCGAACTCCCTGGAGGTGATGAAACGCGCTGCTGCTGAACAGGCGATGCCGATTCGGCCCCGCCGGCTGACGCCTAAAATCGCTAATTCGTTCTGGGTCAACCTGATCGGGCGCGGTTATCCGGCCCCGCGCCACAAGTTCCGCTGGTGTACCGAGCGCCTGAAAATCCAGCCTTCGAACGCTTTCATCAACAGCATCGTGTCGGCGAACGGCGAGGCGATTCTGGTGCTGGGCACCCGGAAAGCGGAAAGTGTCCGGCGCGCCCTCACCATGAAAAAGCATGAGAAAGGCCGGGTACGCGATCGGCTTAGCCCGAACAGCCGATTGCCCGGGTCGCTGGTTTACACCACCATCGAAGACTGGAGCAACGACGATGTCTGGTTCTATTTGATGCAGGTTCGCAATCCGTGGGGCTACAACAATCGTGACTTGCTCGGTATGTACGCCGGCGCCTCGGCGGATGGCGAATGCCCGCTGGTGATTGACGATTCGACGCCCAGTTGCGGCGATTCCCGGTTTGGCTGCTGGGTCTGTACGCTGGTCGAGAAGGACAAGTCGATGACGGCGATGATCCAGAACGATGAAGAGAAGGAATGGATGATGCCGTTGCTGGAGATTCGCAACGCCTTGGATTTCCGCACGGGGCCAGATGGTGAAGAGGCCGAGGGCGGCGACCGGCATTTGCGGGATTTCCGGCGGATGCGCGGCGAGGTGCAGTTGATGAGCAGTGGGCGGGTCATTCCCGGCCCCTATACCCAGGAGGCCCGGCAGCGCTGGCTGACCCAATTGCTCCGGGCGCAGGCCTGGATTCGGCGCCATGGACCGCCGGACATGCAGGGCATTGCGCTGATCCATCTGGAGGAATTGCAGGAGATCCGCCGCATTTGGGTGGTGGACAAGCATGAGTTGGAAGATGCCCTGCCCCGCCTGTATCGGGAAGCGACTGGGGAAGATTATCCTGGACGGCCTCTGGACGATTATCAGACGCTGGGCGAGCGGGATATGCAGGAACTGGAAGCGCTGTCCGAGGGCGATCGCCTGCATTACGAGTTGACGCGGGAGTTGTTAAGCCTGACGCAACAACAGCGGACTTCGGCGCGGCGGGCGGGCCTGTATGAGAACCTGGAAAAAGCTTTTCGCCGCCACTTCTACGACGACCGCGAAGACGCCCTGGCGCGCGCCCAGGTCATGGCCGATGAGCGCAAGCATCGGGACCGGCAGCACCGGGATCGCCAGTCCGAGCAGGTCACCGAAGCCGCCGATGAATTGGAGTTCAAGGGGTGATCTTGGATACGATCATCCTGGAAAATTTCGGTGCTTACGGGGGCCGGCAGGAAGCGGACCTGACCCCGGAGCCGGGCAAACCGGTGATCCTGTTTGGCGGAATGAACGGGGGAGGGAAGACCACGCTGCTCGATGCGATTCAACTGGCGTTCTACGGCCCCAAAGCGCGCCTGTCCAACCGGGGACGCAGTTATCGCGACTATCTGCGGGACTCCATTCATCGGGGCAGCGATCCCGGCGAGGGCGCTGGCGTTACCTTGCGCTTTCGTCGGCTGGTGGAGGGTGAAACTCGCCATTTTGAATTGCAACGCTATTGGCGCGAGGGCGTGAAAGGCATCGAGGAGACGGTGCGGGTGTTGCGTGATGGCAAGCTGGACGATGTGTTCGCCGAGCATTGGGAGGAGACGATTGAGGCGTATTTGCCGAGCGGCATCGCCCATCTGTTTTTCTTTGACGGTGAGCAGATCAAGGATTTGGCGGAGGGTGGTCATGCGGCGGAAATTCTCGGTACCGCGATTCATGCACTGCTGGGTGTGGACCTGATGGATCGGCTGGAAAGTGATCTGAAGGTGTTCGAACGGCGCAAAAAAGCCGAGGGGCTGGATGCGGCGACGACGCAGGCGCTGGAGCAGGCGCGGGATGAATTGCAGCAGATTGAACGGGAGCAGGAGCAGGTCGCGATGCAGGAAGGCGTGCGGGCGTCTGGGCAAGGCGTTGCGCGCCCGGGAAGAGCAATTTCGTAGCGAGGGTGGCGAACTCTATCTGCGTGGCCAGGAACTGGCAGCGGAACTGGAGCGCTGCCAGGCGCAGAAAGCGGCTACCGAGGCCCAGTTGCGGGAGTTGGCGGCGGGACCGTTGCCGCTGCTGATTGCGGAAAGTCTGCTGGGCGAGGTTGAAGATCAGGCCCGGCGTGAGGTTGAAATTCGCCGCGCCCGCACCTTGCTGGATGCGCTGGAAGCCCGTGACGGTGAGGTGTTGGCGGTGCTGGAAATGGAACATGGCGCGGCGGAGCCGATCCGCAATATGGCGCGGATTCTGGCGGCGGATCGCGACAAGCGGGTGGGGCTGGCGAAGGAGCCGCTGATTCTGGACGCCGATGAAGGTCTGAGCGTCCGCATTGCCCATCTGCGGGCGGTGGTGTTGCCGAATGTTGCCGAGCAGTGGCGCGGGCTGGCCGCTAAATTAGCTCTTCTTGATGAGAACATCGCGCGGTTGGAAAGCGAGCAGGATCGAGTCCCGGCCGCCGACCAGATTGCGGTGATTCAACGCGAGCTGGAGGCGGCCCGCAGCGCCCATGAGGCGAAGCTGGCGGAACTGGAGGCGGTGCGGGCGCGCAAGCAGTCGCTGAAGCGGCAATGGGATATGGCCGAAGCCCGGATGGATCGCCTGAGTGAGCAGGATCTGAAGGCCCGGTTTGCGGAGGATGACCGGCAGCGCTTTCTTAAGCATTCGGCGCGGGTGCGGGAAATGCTGGAGCGGTTCCGCACGCGGGTGGTGCGTCGGCACACGGCGAGGATGGAGGCGCTGATGCTGGAGTGCTTCAGCCAGTTGCTGCGCAAGACCCATTTGGTCACCGGCCTGACGATTGACCCGGAGACCTTTGAAGCGACGCTGGCCGGGCGCGATGGTCAGCGGTTGCCTTTTGATCGGCTGTCGGCGGGGGAGCGGCAATTGCTGGCGACGGCTCTGTTATGGGGATTGGCCCGGGCATCCGGGCGTCCGGTGCCAACGATCATCGATACGCCGCTGGGGCGACTGGATTCTTCCCATCGCCGCCATTTGATCGAGCGGTATTTTCCGAATGCGTCCCATCAGGTGTTGTTGCTGTCCACCGATGAGGAAATCGTTGGGCCTTATTATGAGGCGTTAAAGCCGTTCATCAGCCGCACCTATCTCTTGAATCACGATGATGAGCGCGGTGTGACGAACCTGGAGCCAGGATATTTTGCCGGGGTGCGCCATGGATTTGCTGCCGTTTCACCGTGTTGATCGCGCTGGATTCGGCTACAATGCCGCCTCTTGGGTGAGCGCGGCTCATGACTTCCGAGTCCAGAAACTGACCCCGGAAGAACAGCAGGCAGTGCTGAATCGGTTACCCCCGAGGAACTGCTGCGGGGATTGGGAGCCGATGTTTATGTAAGCTCCAGAACTACTTGAAAATGTTGCATTAGGCGGCGGAGTCTAGTTGGTTCCTCTGCTACTAAAAACTTGAAAACCTTATTGAATGGAAACTCATCCGATCCTTACTTTTCCGGTCATTCGTGGTTGCCAAGCCGGACGCGAGTGTTATGTATCCATGTGGACATTGCGTATGTTGCGGCAGATTGCGATCTTTGACGAGGATGAAGTATGTCCCGAGCTACGCACTCAGCGGCCCCTCAATCGGGCGCGCATTCGCGAAATGTCGAATTATATTTTGAATAACCCGGACAGTTATATATTTCCGCCACTGACGGTTTCTATTGATTTTCAGGCAGTTTTCGAGCCATTAGTTGGACAGAACTGGCTGGGAAATCTGCGGGTACCTATGGATGCTCATTTCGTGATGAACGATGGCCAGCATCGTCGCGCCGCACTCATCGAAGCTCTGGAGCAACGACCAGAACTGGGTCAGGAAACTATTCCTATCCTGTTTTTTCTCGATATTGGGCTGGAGCATTGCCAACAACGATTCGCCGACCTGAACCGCCACGCAGCCCGGCTTAGTCCATCGCCGGGATCAAGCGACTACCGCAGTCCACAATCCCGACTGGCCAGACAAATCATCACAAAATCTGCGATTTTTAAAAATATTGTGGAAATGGAGAAAACTTCGCTGGCCAAGCGTTCTCGTAAACTATTCACCTTGTCTGCCTTTCACCATGCCTGCGCTGATCTGATCGATGGCATAGCGACGGGTATTTTGACAGAGGATGCCGACCTGGCACGGAGTTACTGGGAGGCGGTAGCGGAACAAATTCCGGTTTGGAGGTTAGTGCAGCAGGGTCAATTGTCCGCCAGCGAAGTGCGGGAAGATTTCATTCATTGTCACAGTATTACCTTGCAGGCGTTAGGCAGAGTCGGCAATGCCTTAATCAAACTTCATCCTGAAGAGTGGCGGGAGCGCCTGACGGGTCTGCGGCAAATCGACTGGTCGCGACATAATTCAGGATTGTGGGAAGGTCAGGCACTGGTTGGCGGACGGGTATCCAGGATGACCATTCACGTTGCCCGGACGACTGACATCATCAAACAGATGTTGGGATTGCCGGTCAATGCACAGTCAGTCGGCAGTGAAGCTACGGTATCCTGAGCGACTTCAGTAACACATTCAGCCAGCATTGGTGATCGCGTCATAATAATGATGGGTAGATTTCGCATGAATAATATCAAAAAATATATCAAAGCGTTTAGTCATCTTCGCCAGGATCGAGCACGTTCAAAAGATTATGGCGGTCCAGCACCGCATAAACCTGTTCTTTTATTATCAATTATTGATATGATTGATCATAATCAAATTATCAGCCCGGTTATTCAAATTACGCCTGAACTGGTGTTGAGCTTCAAAACTCACTGGTCATTGTTGGTAGATACACAATATGTGATGAATTTGGCTCAGCCATTCTATCATTTACATAACGAGCCTGCGAGGTTTTGGCATTTAACTGCAAACTCCGGGTATGAAAAATCAATGGAATTAGGCAGAAAGTCATTTAACTCTCTTGTACAAGTAATAGAATGTGCAGAAATTGATCAAGACTTATATGATTTATTGAGAGATAAGAGCAATCGTAATATTTTTATTCATTTGCTGTTGGAAAATTACTTTCCTGATAAAACAAGCTATTATTTTAACAGCAGCAGAGATAATCAAGACTATATTCATGCTATAGAAAGGAAGATTACCGAGTCATCCCCCTTAGATTATATTGCTGAATATGATAATTTGGATGATGAAGAGCGCTTTATTGGTGGTGGGATTTTCAAAAAAGTAGTGCCATGTATCTATAACTATACTTGCTGCGTTTCTGGCTGGAGAATGGATGCACTGGCGGATGTTCAATTAATTGATGCGTATCATATTGTTCCATTCAAGGTTTCTCACAACGACACTATCAGCAATGGCATACCCCTTTGCCCAAATTTACACCGCGCCTTTGATCGAGGTCTTTTTTCGATTGATCAAGACTTTCGTGTTTTGGTGTCAGACAAGTTTATAGAAACTGACAATCACCCGTATGGAATTAAACAGTTTGACGGAAAGAGGATACTTCTTCCAGAAGATAAACAGTGCTATCCTAATTTAGCTAATTTCAATTGGCACAGAGAAAATCGATTATTAGGATAAAAAATAAAGATTTTATACTACTGAAAACTATTTTTTAGCGGGCATCGTATCAGATACCCGCAAATCGTTACGATGAAAATTACCCGGCGACGCCACCCATTCCAGACAGACGGCGTCGATACTCAACAACTCAATGCCCTTCTCTCTGTTGAACGGCAATCTGCAACCGCGCCAGCCAGGCTGTTTCGTCCCCGCAGTCGAACAATTCCTCCCCCAAATCCTCGAACACCGCCGGTTGCTGAATCTGTTCCAACGCCGGCGTACTCTGCATCGCAATTGCTTCGCTAAACCGACGACGAATTTGCCGTAATAGCATCCGTCGTTCTGAATGCAAGCCTTCCTGCCGGCCTTCCTGCCGGCCTTCCTGCAACCCTTATTGCAAGCCTTCCTGCTTCCACTGCTTCGTCCAGTCCACCACATGCTCAGATAACATGATGCGAGCCTCCTCCAGGTTGTTCAATTCAGGTAACGAGGTATTGGGCAATCGGGCTTTCAGAAACCCCTCCCGCAACCAGATCAGAAACGAGCGCCGTAGTTCCTCCTGTTCCGGCTCCCCCAGCCACTCCGCCAGCGCAACCACCACCTCCCGAACGACCTCCGCCCCCCGACTGTTTTCCAGCCGGAATAGCGCCGCGACCAGATTCCGCTGACTGGCCAGATCCGCATCGGCATACGCGCTCTCATCGATCAACAAGTAACGCGCCTGCGGTCGATAGGCCTCCAGTCCGGGAGGCCCCGGCTCAATCAACTCCGCCAGATCGGTCGGGGCCGTCCAGGGTCACCGGCCATTGTAAAGCACGATCGGCAGCACCGCCGGCAGGCGCTTGGGACGCCCCGGCAACTGGCGACTCCGAATCAGGTCCTGATAGAGCAGGTCAATATAGGTCAACAGGCGTCCCGCCATGAAGCGCTGCACCCCGGACTGAAATTCCAGCAGGATGTAGAGGTAGAGCCAATCGAACCCCCAGCGCACCCGCCAAATCACGTCGCTGCGCCGGTTGTGCAACCGATCATCAACGAACTCGGTGGGGTATTTTTCCAGCGTGGTTAAATCGAGTGGGGCGATCCATTCCGCAGGAACAAAGCCCTGCAGCAAATCCCGAACCATTTCAGCATGGGAAAACAAGCGTTTGTAGCCAGAATCATGGTCAGTCATCGAAATCTTCCGTTGCCAGGGAGACCGCACCGAGGCATCCATCCGGGCGGTAAGCGTTATTGATCAGCCAGCAGATGATAATTCAGTCGCAGATCATGGAGCGAATGCAACGCTTCCGGCCCATTCTCCGCCATCCAGCAAAACTCCACGATCCGCCGCAATTCCCGCTGGAAAAACGAGCGCTCCAGATTGAACGCCGCATCCTCCCAGCCCCCGCCCAGGTCCGGCGGACTCACGAGGAAATCATAGATCACCGCCCGCGTTTTACCCGGTGCATTCCGCAACAACCGCCCCCGTCGCTGGACAAACTGCCGGGGATTCGTCGAACTGGCCAGCAAAAACCCCATCCGCAACTCCGGCAAATCAATCCCCTCATCCAGACAGCGGATTGCCACCACCCCATCCAGAAAGCCGCTACTCAAATCCCGCAAAATCTCCTCCCGCTCCTGCGATGTCTCCCGATAAGTGAAATTCCGCACCCGCAACCTATGCCGCTCTCCCAGCAACCGGGCCACCGCCTGAATCTGGCGCACTTCATCGGCAGTGATGGCATCCGTGGTGCGTCCGTCCCCGCAATAAAAAATCGCCTGGCGGGGCGGTTCCGGCAACGCGCCAACCACCCGATCCAGCGCCGCCAGTTTGTTCACCGCCCCCGCCAACAGCCGCGCCCGTTGCACCAGCAACCGCAGAGCGGCTTGTTCCAGATCGACATCGGCCTCGTCGCCACGAGGAAAAACCCGAGCCAATTTAGCGCTGATCTCGGCGTAGGCGTCGGCCTCGTCATCGGTCAACGTCACCGGGACCGGATAATAGCGATACGGACACAGACACCCATCCGCAATCGCCTGGGACAGTGAATAGGTGTAAACGGGACCACCAAAATAGGCCAGCACCGCCGCTGTGCCTACCGGGTCGTAATGCCGCTCTGGCGTCGCTGACAGTCCCAACCGCAGCGTTATCGCCTCCGGCAACGCCTCGCGGCCGCGTTCCGCTCCCAGGTTATGCACCTCATCGGCGATCAACAGATGATGGGCCACGCCCGTCGCCAGTCGGGGCCGCAGTCGCGACTGAAAACCCTCGCTTTGAAAGGTCGCGTGCGTGGCTACCAGCGCCAGCACCGGGGTCAACCCGACCGCCAGCCGCTGATAACCTTCCTCCAGCCGGGCCTGCCAGCGCTCCTGGCCCTCAAAACACGGCACGGTCTCCAGCACCCCGAACGCTGCCAGTTCCCGCAACCACTGGCGACACAGATTGATGAACGGACAGATGATCAATATCGCCAGTGGCTGATTCTTCTCCGCGACCTTGCTGGCCAGCGTCAACGCCGTCGCGGTTTTCCCCGACCCGGTGGCCATGGCGAAAACGCCCTTGCCGCCGGCCTTGAGCTAGGCCCGGATCGCCTCGACCTGATAGAGACGTAGTTGAAAGCCGGGCGGTGGGCGAAAGGACAACAGGCGGCGCGCGGTCGGCTCCGCCACCCCGGCCAGCGATAACCCCGGCGGCGGTTGACGCCCATCGCGGAACCGCTCCAGCAGTTCCCGACCCGCCTCGCTGAATTCGATGACGCGCAAGCCCGGCGTCGCGTTGTTCCACAGCGCCGTGAAATTGTCGATCTCTTCCTGCACCCGCCCCTCGGCGTCCCGCCAGGAACAGAACACCTTGATGCTCTCAAAATTCTCCAACAGGCCACCGGCTGTTTCATTCGCCGAGCCGGAAAAGGCAACGTGATGGCCCTGTTGATCGGTGAGAATGCCGGTCTTCTCATGAAACAGGCCACGGGCGACCTGCCCCTGCGCGTCCAGACGCAGGGCCAGCCGAATGTCCAGTAAACCCGCTGCCGCCAGCCAGGCCATGGCGTTGAGTCGATCCCGAATCAGTGCGTCCTCCAGATCCGCCAGACTACGGGCGGCAATGGCGCGCAGAACCTCCGCCGGACGATCCGCCGCCACCTGCAGCGCCTGCACGTCATCGGGTTCCAGATATGGCGAAACCACCAACTGCATCGTCCCGCCCCGGGAAGCCAGATTCGCGACCCCCCGCGCCGCCAGGGCCAGTCCGGCGCTGGTAAAATACCCTGCGGCACGCCGATACCTTATGGCGGCTTCCAGACCGGGATTCAGAAAATCCCGCACCAGATCATCCCGACCGGTTCGATAGGACAGGCGAAAGGGAAGCGTGGACAGTGAATTCATGAATGGCTAAAGACTCTTGTTTGAACGGCATCAGGGCAGGGCGTGTTCGTCGGGGCAACGAACCGTTGCGCACAGTATAATCAGCGTTTGGATAAGGCGATCAAGCAGACGGTCAGGTGGTAATGGCGCTTCGAATTTTGCTGCTGGGCAAACGCGGTAGTCTGGTGTTATGGCTGGAAAATTTAGCTCGGGCTTGCACTGGATTAGGTCATTCCGCCCGAATTTTCGCTATCAATGGCGATACCTGGAATTCGCGGTTGCGGGCTAAATGGCAGGGACGGCGTGCGGCGACGGCGGATTGGATGCTGGCCCGTTTCGAGCGAACGCTGGTCGATTTTCGCCCGGACTTGGTGATCGTGGCGGGGGTGTTTGGCGTTCCGCTGGACTATTACCGGATTCTGCACGGGGCTGCCCAACAACCGTGGATCGCCGGCATGGTGGGGGATCGCTTTCCGACCAACAGCCGGGAGCGGGCGGATCATTGCAACCGGCTGTATTTCACCGAT
>ERZ795054.3694-NODE-3694-length-11791-cov-5.511247_pt1 | contig 11791 bp, 15 predicted proteins | sample MGYA00375138_ERZ795054 | MGnify/ENA primary metagenome ERZ795054 (study PRJEB30183, sample SAMN05720215) | anaerobic digester metagenome | isolation source: active sludge of municipal wastewater-treating anaerobic digesters | place: USA | collected 2014-12-23 ...
TCTGGCCGATTCGTGAAACCGCGGAAAATTCATTACGGGCGAGTGTTTTTACCCCCGACGAAAAATACCGGGGTCTAAGCGGCACATTTCTGATCAAACTGCCGAAAAAAATTGAACCGGCAAAAATCCCGAGAAAAGTTTTGAAATAGCTGGCTGGTTATTCTTAAACCTCGTTAATGTCGATCGCATCTTTAATGATCGACAATGATCGACTCGTTTATAGCTCAAGGTTGAAAGGTTAGAATGAGGGGTGTTCTGAACAAAACAATCAATTACCTAAACCAATTGTTCTTTGCGATTTGTGCTCTTTTCTTCATTCGGTTATTTTAATTGATTTAGCAGTATGGGAAATGGAATCGTAAATCGCGATGCTGGGAGGGCTCATTCCCGGTTTATGTCTGTCGGCCAATGCCCCCGGATTCACCCAAAGGACTTTCCCTGCCTTTTCGATGCGGGACAGATGGTCATGGCCTGTAAAGACACAATCATAATCGCCGCATTTTATGAGGGCGGCCGTGATTTCTTGATGATCTCCATGATAAACGGCGATTTTCTTTCCGGCCCGTTCCAGGGAGAAAAACGTACCGAATTCATGATCCGGCAGACCGAATTCTTTTGCAGATTTTAAATGAAGTAAGATATCACCCGTATTGTTGCCAAACAGGAATTTTATCGAACATTTCAGGTCTTTAAAGTATCGCAGCATAAACGGAGAGACAATATCGCCGCAGTGGACGACCATTTCCACCTGCTCCCGGTTGAAAATCTCAACCGCCTTCATCACTCGCCCAATCTGATCGTGGGTATCTGAAACAATGCCGATTTTCATGGCCTGATGCACCCCATACGTTTATTTGATGAAACAAGACCGTGATTATTGATGAGAAGTATAATAATAATGATCTCTTGCGTCAATTTAAGATTCTACCGGATGCTATGCACCCAATTGATTGTTTTATAAACGTTTTAATAATTTCATTAAAGACCATTCGACGAATTATTTAAGAATTCATTCCACCAACCGACAAACCAGACATCATGATAATATTATACTTAATAATTATAAATAGTTAATTATATAATATCCTGTTAAATCGAGATGGCATACCTTCTGCAATATACAAGGCAAAGAAAACAAATAAACTCCCAAGGAGGAAACAGATCATGAAAAAGACATTCGGAACAATAATCGTGGCGGCAGCAGTGGTTCTTTTAACGGCAACCTTCAGCTTTGCAGAATTCGCAGCAACCGGCGTGGGCAGCTTCCCCTACTTCCAGCTGGGCGCCCTGATCGTCGGCGGATTAATCATTATTTCACTTAAGCACAAGTATTCTCAGATGTACACCAGTGAGACGGTCGGCGCTTTCGCCCTCTACACGGTCCTGATTGCCCTATTCACCAGCCCCGTGATTGATGCGGTGAAAACCTTCGTCAGCTAAAAGTCACTCTTGAATAGAACTTAAAGATCTTTTTCGTGATCTGCCGCAAGCCCCTTTTATGATGGTGTCATAACTGGGGCTTGCGTGCACTCGGGAAAGCATCATGACCATCCGTAAATCCTTACACGCGATTACAATTTGAAATGGTCGGGCATGTCGGCCAAGGCGACCTCGCTTGCACCGTTTGGGTCAATTTTCAAAACTTTACTTTCCAGCATGCCCTGATCGATATTTTCCTTGACCCACTGGTTCCACGACTCCCGGCGGGAAGACACAATCGCATCAAAGTTCCGGGACCCATCCAAGAGGGGCAGAGCCTCGTCGGTAATCCAGACACAATAATGACATCTCGTGTTTCCCTGCTCGGAGACGACATAAAAATACTGAAATTGCAGACTCCCCGGTTTCAAACCATCTTTGATCTGATAACTTTTATGATACCATGTGTTTTCCATCTCCAGTTCTCCTTTCTTCTTAATTTTGCTTCGCGCGAATTTTATCATAAATGGTTTACAGTTGATAGGCACAACTCTATATCTGTTGGAACACATAGGATTTTCATCCATGTCCGAGCCTAAGATAAAACCAGATGTTGACTTAAAGAAAATAATCCTTAAATTTTAACGCGGCAATGAACAACTTATCCCTTTATCAATAAACCAATCTTCGTCCGTCGTTTGTAAACGGTTAAACAACTCCCGTGAACAGGATTCACAAGAAAGGAGATCCATTATGCCGGAAAGCACTTACAAGGTTATCGAGTTGATTGGTGTCAGCAAGGTTTCCTGGGAAGAAGCAGCCAAGAATGCCATAGCAATCGCCGCCAAGACACTCAAGGAGATGAGGATTGCCGAAGTCGTCAAAATGGACCTGACCATTGAGGATGACAAGGTCACCACGTACCGCACCCGGTTGACCGCTTCGTTCAAATACTTGGGCGATTGAGGATTCATCATGTCCGAAGCAGACTGATGGGATAAAAATTGGTGACATTAATTAAGAAACCACAGACAAGGCACAGCGTCTGATCGGCACGGTCTGACATCACACAACATATCAAGGGAAGATTGGTTTATTAATAACAGGATAAGAAGTTCCCCGCTTGACGTTTACAAAGATGACCGCGTTTCGTTGTTCAGTGTTCAGCGCAACTGATCCATCGGCACGACTCTGTGGTCCGGCAAAGAAAATCCGCTTTAATCATTGTGATGTGCAAATCACCGCCAAATAAAATAATCATGCCCTCCGTAGAAATAATACAGGTCAACCGTCCGTAAACATTTCTATAGCCAGGTATTCTCCGCTTGACACAAAAAATCTTTCTCAATATACTCCGCCCTCGAAAAGGCAGTTCTTGTCAATCTTGATTCAGGGAGTAAAGCTTCGGCCACAGTTGGTTAAAACGTGATGGAAACTGACCGGTAATTACGGTCCGGATGCATAACCATTTCGCTTTCGGCTTTGTCCGGTTTTCGGACAACCCCTTGACTTATCAAGCGATATTTCCTTCCAGGCAGGCGCCTTTTTTAAGCCAACCCAAACATTCGGGCATCTCAAAAGCACCATGCTCGGATATGTCCGGATGATACCAATATTTGCAGTGAAGACCGGAGGCAAGTGATTAAAAATCTGAATCGTGCGATGAAAAAATATTTATCCCTGGAGGATATTTTGTACACCGCCCAGGCTGAGCTTGTTCATGCGGGTGCCCAGAACAGTGTTGAGGCCGTGGTCGCCTCCAGTCTCATGAGCGATGTGTTGACTATAGAAGAGAAAAACGTTCTCCTGATCTCCAATCTCAAAACTGTTCAGGTGGTTCGCACGGCGGATGTCATTGAAGCGGGTGTTATTCTTTTGATCTCACAGGAACCCATCATCCGAGATACCACCCAGTTGGCGCAGGAACTCAATATCACCATGTGCCGAACACCGCTTTCCTTATTTGAAACCTGTTATCGTATCGGGACATTGATTTACAAGGACAACCACCCATGAATCAGGTGTTCCCCCTTAAGGCCACGCGGGCGGCGGCAGCGGTCTGGGATGTTCTGCTCCGGCTGAAGGTCCGAGACGCCATGAGCCGCACCGTTCATTGCGCCTCGCGATCCGATACCTTTCGGTCGCTGAAGGCCATCATGAAGGAAAAAAATATCTCCGGCATGCCGATCGTCGAAGACGGCCGCCTGCTCGGCCTGGTCACGATAAATGATATCATAAACGCCATGGACCTCGGCACAGCCGATGAACCTGTCGGCAAGACCATGACCCGAGACCTGATCGTTCTGGAAGAGGACATGCCGCTTACCTTTGCCGTTTCCCATCTCAATAAATACCCCTACCGGCGCTACCCCGTCATTGACAAAAATAAGCACCTGATTGGTGTGATCACCAGCCGGCGTATTCTGGCCGCCCTCGTCCGGGAGATGGATAAAGAGATCCGCGAACTGGAAGCCAAGATCCAGGAACAGGCGACGACCGTCCAGAACGAATACCACAATGAATACTTCATCAAGCGGCTGGACTTTGAAAACGCCGGGCGGGCTTCCTATGCCATCAAAAAAGTCCTGAAAGATCGCGGATTGCCGCCGGATATCGTCCGGCGCGCCTCCGTGGCGGCCTACGAACTCGAGATCAATATCGTTGTCCATTCCAACGGAGGCAGACTCACGTTTCATCTGACGCCGGACATTCTGACCATCCGGGCCATCGATGAAGGCCCCGGCATTGAAAACGTCGCCGACGCGATGCGGGAGGGATTTTCCACCGCGAACGACTGGATTCGCTCCCTGGGATTCGGCGCCGGCATGGGATTGCCGAACGCCAAGCGTTTTTCCGACGATTTCCAGATCCAATCCCTGCCGGGCGGATCAACCAGTGTGACATCGATCATCCATACCTCGCCCAAAACAACCTGAGATAAAAAACGATTCCGCACCTTAGACGGATCAGTTTTTCGTTGACCCTGAGTATTGTATTCCTTATAATATCGCGAAAGAAAAGCGGTTTTTATCCCATAAACCCTCTGCATCCGAAGCGATCTCTGCATGCCGACAAACAAACTTTTCTTAAAAGTACTGATGCTTGACGCCGCTTCCGGTTTTTACCGGACGAACCGTTACCCCATAGGGGAGTTTTTCGGCCCCGTCGATCTCGGTATCCATCTGGCATATAAACGCAACAGCCTGAACATCGGAACCGGTTTGCTTGCCGGTTCAATCTTTCCCGGGTCCAACCGCCTGATTTTCACAGGCATTTCGCCATCCTGGCACGGCTTTTTTATATCCTCGATGGGCGGCGCCGGCCTGGTTTTTGATGATTTGGGCATCAACATGCTGTCCATCATCGGCCGGGCAGCCCGGCCCTCCATCCTTTATTTAAACCGCAACCACGGTGAAGAGATCCAAGTCGAACTGCTGGAGGTGCTTCCGGAATTAATCTGGACTCAGGGACGCCAGGGCGTCTACGCCGTCATGGATCATGCGGTCACTCTGTTCGCCTCCCGCTATGAAAATGATCCCCGGGTGCTGGCGACAGGACCGGCGGCGCTCTATTCCGATATTGGCGCTATCGCTTCGGCACCCGTTAAAAAGGGACAGGTTACCTACGTCGATACCTGGGCGGGCCGGGGCGGTTTCGGCACCAAGCTGCTGCAGGAACATGGAATTGTCGGCATCATTTACGGCGGAACGCACCTCGACGAGGACTTCCGTGACCGGTCGGTCGCCGACGAATGGTTCACGAACAAGTACAAGCAGCGTCTGGCGGCCAAGGACATTGAAGCAACGACTAAATACCGCTATGACCCGCAATTCAATACCGGCGGCACCTTCGGTGTGAATTACGCCGGCATGGAAGATAATATCCTGGCTTTTAATTACCGGACCATCTACTGGACTGAACAGGAGCGTCGCGATCTTCTTAAACAGTTTATTTCAGATCATTACCTCAAGCAATTCAACGAAGAAACAATCGAAACGAAGCAGCAGCACACCTGCGGAGAACCGTGCGCGGCGGTCTGCAAGAAAATGCGCGGCATCTACAAGAAGGATTACGAACCTTACCAGACCATGGGCCCCCTGTGCGGCATTTTCGACCAGCGGGCGGCGGAGCGGCTTAACCATCACGCCGACATGCTCGGATTTGATGCCATCTCCGTCGGCGGTGTCCTGAGTTGGCTGATGGATTGCCTGGATCGGGGTCTGCTGCAGCCGGAAGAGTTGGGCGTAAAAGACCTGCCCAGATGGAACCTGGAAACGTTCGACGTTGTGGCAGACTCCCTGCACAACGCGGAACTGGGCATGGCCCTTCTGGATCAGATGACCCGGCCCGACGGGAAACTGTCCCTGTCATACGGCGCCCGGAAATTTGCCCGGCGTCTGGCCCAGGAAAAGGGCAAAGAGGTGATGAACCTGCTTGTATATAATGCCTTTGCCCGTCAGGGCTGGATCGTCCCGAACCAGTACTGGACACCCGGCGCCTTCTCACCCATGCCGATCATGGGCAAATATTACATGTACTATGGGCGTGATTTCCTGCCGCCCCGTGAACTGGGCCGGGAAAACGCCCGGCGCTTCCTCAAGGAACTCCTGCTGGACAATCTCGGCATCTGCCGCTTTCATCGCGCCTGGGCCGAAGACATGATGCCGGAAATCGTGGACAAAATTTTCGGCGTTAAAGACGCTTTCTTGCGTGCGATCAATCTGACCGCCGGTCGGATTGTCAGCCGGAACGCCTCCGTTTTCTGGGAATCGGACCGCTGCTGCGATATGGTTTACACATTCCTGAAAAAGAAGAAGGCCGTGGATGGCGTGGAAGATAAAAGCCTCAATGACTGGATCGATTTTTTTGAGCGGGACAAACACGCCGCCGCCTTTGAATTCTGGTACGAAATGCACAAGGGCATCCATGAAACGCTGCGGGAATTCCCCGATTGACCGCATCGTACATGAGACCGAATGGAAAAAAAGACGGACAATACCAAACAAATACTGATGAAACTGGCGTTGGTCTGCCTGATCTGTATCGTCCTGGCAACAGGGCTGGCCCTGGTCATACAACATTTATTCCCTTAAAACCGAGAAAGGAGCATACCAATGAAATTCAAGCAAAACATGGGAACCTTGGATCGTACAATTCGCCTGCTTCTTGCCGCCGTTGTTGCCGTCCTATACCTTACCGGCAACCTGACGGGTCTGGCGGCAATCATCCTGGGCATTCTGGCCGTCATTTTTGTCATCACCAGTGTCATCGGCTTCTGTCCGCTCTATGTGCCTCTGGGGCTCAACACCTGCAAGAAATAACTCCGGAAAGGGACGGAATCAAACGAGCCGCGTGAATAGTCAACATCTTTCAGCTGTTTACACAACGACATCAAGGAGGATAAAATGAAGGATCTGCATGAAATGTTTACCATTTTCAAGAAGGAATTCCAGGCCGTTCATGAAGCGCAGGAGGCCCTGGGCGAAGTCATTCATGGTCAGGCCGGACCTTTGCCGGACAAGGTACGCTGGCTTATCAAACTGGCCATATCCGGTGCCACCGGTCATCAGTTTGCCCTGGAAACACATATCACCAAGGCCAGAGAGGCCGGGGCCACCGAAGACGAAATCAAACAGGCCCTGCTCATGATTGTCCAGACCACCGGATTTCCAACATTCATGGAGGCGTACTCGACTTACTACAAGATGCGATAACCGAATTTTGGCAAATGCTCACGAATCCACGCCACAATCTACATCGATGCCTTTTATTACACTGCCGTAGCCGTTCATGCCTTGCTTTATGAAACGATTGAGTGCCCCCCGGGCATGCCGGTTGTGATGCGTTGATCCCGGATAGATCCGGTAAGCGTGGTTGATATCACGATGGCATGTGTAAACGGCATAGACAACTATAGGCAGGCTTAAAAACGATTTGATTGAAATGCGCAGGGTGATCACTGTCACCCTGTGCATTTTTTCCTCAGGACATCTCCTCGGAGGCGTTCCATTCATATTTTGGCATGGAAAAATCGGTATGATATTCTCTGACGATAATATGATACGGTTCTATTTTTATTAAAATCAGTGAGGTCAACACTTTTTCTACCATAGACTCTTTCTCCGGTCCCTGAGGAGCCGAACCTTTCATAAACGGACGGCCCAGTGCTTCGGCTACGGCATACATATTCCATTTCCCCGCCTTCTCTTTAAAAAAAAGTTCATTGTCCTTTGCGTTAATTAATTGCGCCTTGCCGAAAATCTGAAGACTTTTTTGGAGGACATCATGACGCATGGGTTGCTCATAAACGGCGGCACAAACATTCTCGTTATGCTTGATATTACTTGTTTTTCCACCCCCTTCGCCAAAGATATACAGAGTCAGACCTTCATGGAAAAATTCAAGAGGCGTGGCGCGAGGCATGTCATTTCTGGACGTGGCCAGCACCAGGCAATTACGATGAATGGTACCGCAGCGGTGGTCCGCCTTCTCTGTGTCAACCAAACCGCACGTTTTGTCCAAGAATTCCAGGATTTCCTGTTTCACTTGGGCATTGGATTTTACAGGCGCTTCACTCATGGGATCTCCTTTCGAAATGAATTGTTTATCAAGCTACCATAAAGCGCAGGTCACCACAAATGTTACCGGCAGCAAAAAGGCACATTTTTCGGATTCAACCCGCCGAAAATAAGGCACTCCGGCCGCAACATCACCCCCACCACGGATGATCAAGGCGAATCCACAGCAGATCTCCATCCGCTTTCGTTGGGGCCTGAGCACGAAGACACGGTTCTCAAACCGGCTCTGGCTTTCCGGTCTGCATTGCCCTGATCATGGATCTGGCTCTGGTGATTAAACGCTTCACATATTGAACCAAAAGAAGGTGACGAAGCAATGGTGCATGAAAACCGCAGATCGAGTCATCTGTATATTCCCGGCCGTCTTGGTGGCCGTCCTGTACCTCACCGGCAACCTGACGGGTCTGGCGGCAATCATCCTGGGTATTCTGGCCGTGATCTTTGTTATTACAAGCTTTATCGGCTTCTGTCCGCTGTATCTGCCTATCGGGCTCAGTACACGGAAAGAATGAATCCTGGCCGGCTGTCTAATAAGGAAGACCGCTTGGTTGGGGGAGCATCTGTCCGCCCGGCGGATTGAAAACCTTCATTGGCATGAACGACATTTGCCGGCAATGAACAGCGGTTGCCCTCTTGCGAATCATCAATTGATGTTCATGCATAATTTCAGCAGGTCATCTTCCTCTTCACTGTGGATTCGGTAACCGCAATGTTCAAACAGTTCTCGGATATGGCTGTTTTCTCTCAGGATATACGCCTCGAACCTCCGGACTCCGGCCTTTTGCGCGATGAGGGCGAGGTGTTTCAACAGGGCGCTTCCGATCCCTATCGCCTGGTATCGGTCGACAACCAATAGCGCAATTTCAGCAAGGCGGCTCGCTGGCGTCTGATCGATTATGATATAACGTCCGATGCCGACAACCCGCCCGGGATCAGCTTCCGGGAGGATGGCGAACAATCCGACGTGATGAATAAAATCCAATTCCGTCAGATAGGCCAGTTCTTCTTCGGTCAGTTCTTTCTTGTAAGCAAGAAACCTTGAATAAACAGACTCTCGGCTTGATTGCCGGAAGGCATCCGCCAGCGCCGCCTTATCATCCGGCCGGATGCTTCTGATTAAAAGCAGACGGCCGTCCTTCAGGGCGGTTTCAGCCTGGTAATTCCGCATAATTTCGGCATCCATGAGTGTGCCTGCAATCCTGATCAAAAAGAAACGACATCGTGATATTCGTACGTTGGATTTTACCGGTTTGCGTCCGCATCAGCAATGCTGAAGAGCCACCATCGTTGTCCCTTTCGTCCGCCCCGATCCTGCCTTTCGAAATAGATCTTCATCGTCTCCCGAATATCGGTCGTCACCTCGAACCAATGCTTGCGGACATACATTTCGGATGAACCGTGGCAACACTTGCCCGTTTCACGCCACGTACGTTTGACACCCATGATGGTCACGATTCGCTCCCGCCAGAGAAATTGGCGCGGAAGCCCGGGGCCGCCGCCGGCCATGAGGAAGGTGTCACAGGTGGCGGTAACCGGTTGGATGGCTTCACTGACGAATCGTTCGGACATGCTCATAACTCTTTACATGAATAATAATCATATCATTTAATGTCAACGTAACAAAACACGAAGCAGAATCTATACCTTCAAATGGATGATCGGCAGGGGCAGATGTTTTCTTTTGGTTTCACCGAACAGCATCGTTTGCTCCCTGACCGTCGGTTCACCTCTCCTGCCCTTGCCCTGTTCTTCCAAGAGATGAGATCCGCCCAGATGAAGCGAATGTTTGCCGTACTTATGGCATACGGCATCAACCTCCTTGTACAGATTCCTTATTTTTTCCGGTTTTACGGGGTCTTCAAAGAGGGAATATTGCCTTTCGACGCTTCGATCCAGATCAAGCAGGACAATTCCTGTCGCCCGGTATATTTCCTGGGGGCGGTAAAGAACAGCGAATATTGCCCTGATAATACCCGTCAATTCCATCGGATAAACACAGGGGCGGTTGAGCTTTACCTCCTGCCCGGCACAATCAAAATCCTGTTTCTTGAGATAAGCCACAATCCTTCCGGGCAGCAACCGGTATCGCCTGGCCTTGATGCAGGCGGATTCAAGATTCCGCATCAGATGGGCAAACAGATAATCCGGATCGCTCGTCGGCGGGGCGAAGGTCTTGGTTTTGCTGATGGAGGCGTAGTCGCTTTTTTCTTCCGGGAGGACCGGGTACACCGATTCACCGCGCAATTCACGCCAGATTTCAACCCCCGGTTTCGTAAAACGGGCTTTGACCATACTTTCCGGCATTCGGGCAAATTCCAGAGCCGTCCTGATACCCATCTTCAACAGATAGTTCGTGGTCGCATGGCCGATTCCCCAGACATTCTGAACGGGAAGATTCTCCAGGTAGCCGGATATTTCCCTTCCTGAAATAACCGTCAAGCCATTGGGTTTTTGATATTTGGAACCGACCTTTGCCAGCACCTTTGTGACGCTCAGCCCTACGGAAACGGTGAAACCCAGCTCTTTTCCGATGCTCTCCCGGATTTGAAAAGCGATATGTTCATAGGATGATCTGAGCGCCCGGCGCATACCCGTTATATCCGCAAAGGCTTCGTCAATCGAATACGCCTCCACCTGCGGCGTAAACTGCCTGATGATCTGGAACATCCGGCGGGAGAAGAGGCTGTAGGTTTCATAATCGGACGGCAGAATCAAAAGTCCCGGGCATATCTTCTTCGCATTGAGAATGGAAACACCCCGTTTGATACCCATTTTCTTGGCAGTATAGCTGGCGCAGGCGATGATGCCCCGTTCGCCTCCCGTAACGATGGCCTTGCCTTTGAGCTCCGGATGAATGACTTCTTCACAGGAAGTAAAAAAGGCGTCGCCGTCCACGTGAATAATCGCTTTTGGCCAACGGTGCAGGCTGAAAATGGTGTTGTTCATCGTGCAGCCGCTTACTGATGATACTTACGGATGACGGCGGTCACAATCCCGGCGAGGCGGAGTTCAACCTGAGGGTGAATGGGAACGTGTTTGGTGTTCGCGGCTTCCAGAACGATGTTTTTCCCCTCTTTGCGAAAATACTTCATGGTCCATTCCCCATCCACCTCGGCAATGACGATGTCGCCCGTCTTGGGATTCCGCCCCTTTTCCACAATCACCAGATCCCCGGGTAAGATTCCGGCCTCGGTCATGGCGTCGCCGCTTACCCTGACCATGAAAGAAGATTTGGGCCTTGGGATCAGATATTCATCGAGAGAAAGAAGATCTTGCAGTTCCTCCTCCGCCGGCGTGGGAAATCCGGCCATGATATGGCCCACCACTGGCAAATAACGACCGTGAGTTGACGTCACAACGACTTTTTCCGTTTTCATGATGACATTATTATAGAACGTTCGTTCTATTGTCAAGGGGGATATTTTCGGGAAAATCCAGGGTAAGTTTTGAAAAAGGAATGCCGCGGGTTCCCGGAACGGGATACATCATTCATCCCTTTGCCTGAAGCGCAATATCTTCCAGCCATTCCCACCGGGCATAGGCCGTTTCGAGTTCCGCATCCAGTTCGTCCAGGCGGGCCTGAAGGTTTGCGACATCCTGACCGGCCGTTCTGTACAGTTCGGGATCGGAGAGGGTCGAAAAGAGGTCCTGCTTTTCGATTTCCAGGGCTTCGATCAGTCCCGGCAGGGCTTCCAGTTCACGCTGCTCCTTGAAGGTCAGCTTCCGGGGACCGGTCGCAGCGCTTTTGGGTTTCTCCTTCTTCGGCTTTTCCGGTGCCGCTTCTTTTTCCGGCG
>ERZ795054.3699-NODE-3699-length-11781-cov-38.751237_pt1 | contig 11781 bp, 9 predicted proteins | sample MGYA00375138_ERZ795054 | MGnify/ENA primary metagenome ERZ795054 (study PRJEB30183, sample SAMN05720215) | anaerobic digester metagenome | isolation source: active sludge of municipal wastewater-treating anaerobic digesters | place: USA | collected 2014-12-23 ...
GCCTGCCGCGCGCCCTCGCCGGCTTCGCCTGCGGCGGTCTGCTGGCGCTGGCCGGGGCGCTGATGCAGGTATTGCTGCGCAACCCGCTGGCCGATCCCTACATTCTCGGCATTTCCGGCGGCGCCGGCGCCGGCGCGTTGTTCGCCATCATGGTCGGCCTGCCGATCTTCGGCGTCGACGGGCTGGCCTTCGCCGGTGCCCTCGGCGCCATGTTCCTGGTCTTCGGACTGGCGCACGGCGACGGCAGCTGGACGCAGACACGCCTGCTGCTGACCGGCGTCATCGTCGCCGCCGGCTGCGGCGCGCTGATCTCGCTGATGCTGGCGATCGCCCCGGAAGACCGCCTGCGCGGCATGCTGTTCTGGCTGACCGGCGACCTCGGCCAGGCCGCCAGCGCCTGGCCACCCATGTTGGCGCTGGCCATCGCGCTGGCGCTGGCGATGCCCTTCGCGCGCGAACTCAACCTGCTGGCGCGCGGGCTGCTGCAGGCGCAGGCGCTGGGTGTTGCGGTCAACCGCCTGCGCTATGCCGTTTTCCTGCTCGCCTCGCTGGCCACTGCCGCTTCGGTGACCACCGCCGGCTCGATCGGCTTCATCGGCCTCGTCGTCCCGCACCTGGTCCGGCTCGTCACCGGCAACGACCAGCGCCTGCTGCTGCCCGCCTCGGCACTGGCCGGCGGCGCCCTGCTGATGCTGGCCGACACCCTGGCGCGCTCGCTGATCGCCCCGCAGCAATTGCCGGTCGGCGTGCTGACGGCGCTGATCGGCGTCCCGGTCTTCCTCTTTCTGCTGTCGCGGCAGGGCAAATGAGCACCCCGCTGCTGGCCGCCCACGGACTCTCGGTCGAAATCGGCGGCCGCTGCGTCGCCCGTGCGCTCGACCTGACGATCGAATCAGGGCAACGACTGGCCATCCTCGGGCGCAACGGCGCCGGCAAGTCGACCCTGCTCGCCACGCTGGCCGGGCTGCGCGAACCGGCTAGCGGCCACATCGAAATCGGCGGCTCGCCCTACGCCGCGCTGACCCCGCGCGCCGCTGCGCTGCGCCGTGCCTGGCTCGGCCAGACGCAAGCCGATCCGTTCGGCTCGACGGTGCTGGAAACCGCGCTCACCGGACGCCACCCGCACCTCGGCCGCTGGGACTGGGAAAGTACACGCGACGCCGAGCTGGCGCGCAGCGCGCTCGCCGCCGTCGGTCTCGCCGGCATGGAGGAACGCCAGATCCACACCTTGTCCGGCGGCGAGCGCCAGCGGCTGGCCATCGCCACCCTGCTCGCCCAGGCCGCGCCGCTCTACCTGCTCGACGAGCCGCTCGCCCACCTCGATCTCAACCACCAGATGGCCGTCCTCGAACTTTTTGCCGGGGCGGCGCGCGACTGCGGGGCCGGTGTCATCATGGTCCTGCACGACCCGGCACTTGCCCACCGCTTCTGCGATCAGGCCTTGTTGATCGATGGCGACGGCGCTTGCGAGTTGGGTGCGGTCGACGCCGTTCTGACCGCCGAAAAGCTCAGCGCGCTCTATGGCTACCGGCTGCACCAGTTCGAACACGATGGCCAGCGCTGCTTCGTGCCCGGCTAGCTCGAACAGCTGACCTCCAGCCCGTTCGCCCAATCCGGCGGCAGCGCGGCGTAATGCTCGAATTCCGGTTGTTCATCGTAGGGGCGGCGCAAACACCTAAGCAGGCGCTCGATTTCCGAAAAATCCTTGTCTTGAGCCTTGCGGATCGCCACCTCCGCCAGCCAGTTGCGCAGCACGTATTTCGGGTTGGCGGCAAGCATCGCCGTTTGCCGCGCCTCGTCCTCCCACGGCGTCTGCGCCAGCCTGGCGCGCCAGTTGGTCAGCCAGGCATCGCAGGCGGCGCGGTCGACGAACAGATCGCGCAACGGCGCGTCGGTTTTTGCCTGTTTTTCGCGGTCGACCGCAACAGGCAGTTTTGACAGGGCACGGAAGAACTGCGTGAAGTCCGGGCGGTGTTGTTGCAAGAAACCGAAGGTTTCGCCGATGAAGGCTTCGTCGTCGTCCAGCGCGGTGCGAAAACCCAGCTTGGCGCACATCAGCTGCTCGAAACGCGCCTCGAAGGCCGGGCCAAAATGCTCGTCGACGGCGCCCTGGGCCAGCGTCGGCTTGCCGATCAACGGCAGCAGGGCGTCGGCCAGGCGGTAGAGATTCCATTGCGCGACATGCGGCTGGTTGCGGAAGGTGTAGCGGCCGTGGGTGTCGGAATGGTTGCAGATGTGGCCGGCGTCGAAGGCTTCCATGAAGCCGAAGGGGCCGTAGTCGAGCGTCAGTCCGAGGATGGACATGTTGTCGGTGTTCATCACGCCGTGCATGAAGCCGACCGCCATCCAGTGCGCCATCAGCTCGCCGGTGCGGCGGGCGACGTCGGCCAGCAGCGCGGCGTAGGGATTGGCGGCATCACGGCACGCCGGGCGGAAGGTGGCGGTCACGTAGTCGGCGAGCTGCCGCAGCTCGTCATGGCGGCCGCGCGCCGCCCAGTGCTCGAAGGAGCCGAAGCGGACGAAGCTGGGTGCGACGCGGGCGACGACCGCCGCCGTCTCGATCTCCTCGCGGCGCACCGGCAGGTCGGCGCCGACCACCGCCAGTGCCCGCGTGGTCGGAATGCCGAGCCCGGCCATCGCCTCGGAACAGAGGAATTCTCGGATCGACGAACGCAGCACGGCGCGCCCGTCGGCGCCGCGCGAATACGGCGTGCGCCCAGCGCCCTTGAGCTGGATTTCCCAGTGCCCATACGCGTTGCGCAGGCCGCCCAGCAGGTGGGCGCGACCGTCACCGAGCTGCCCCGCCCAGACGCCGAACTGGTGCCCGGAATAGACGGCGGCCAGCGCGTCGCTACCCGGTGGCAGGCGGTTGCCGGCGAAGATTTCGCAGAACTCGGGGCGCCCGAGCTCGCCGGGGTCGAGTCCGATCAGTGCCGCTACTTCGGCGCTGGCGCCGACCAGATAGGGCGCCGGCAGGCCGAGCGGCGCCAGGCGGGTGTAGAAGGCATCGGGCAATCCGGCAAAGCTGTTGTCGAATTCGAGGTCTTCGAGGCAGCCAAAGCGGCTTGCGGTTTCCGGTGCGTTCATGGGGTCGTCAGTCAGTTGGTCGATAATGGCATTAGAATGGGCTGTTGCCGGCCGCTGCGGGAAATGCACCGCCTTGTCCCGGGCCATGGGTCAGAGTCGTAATAATCGGGATAGTTCGCGTTGCCGGCGCCCGACCGGCGCATCGCCCACGCTTACGAAGAGCAAGCCATGAACGATATTCCCTTCCAGGTTTCAAGCCTCGCCCAGGTCATTCAGCTGGCGGTCGCCCCGGTTTTCCTGCTGGCCGGCGTCGGCGCCCTGCTTGGCGTCCTCTCCACCCGGCTGGCGAGGGCCGTCGATGCAGTGCGCCGGCTGGAAAAAGACCTCGTAGACGACTCGCCCGCCATCGACCGCGACCGGACCCTGGCAGAAATCTTTTCCCAGGCGCGGCGGGCGCGCCTGATGCACTGGGCCATCGTGCTGTGCACGACGTGCTACCTGCTGATTTGCCTGGTCGTCGTCGCGCTCTTCGTCGGCCACGAGCTGCAAATCAACGTCTACACCAAGATCGGCGGGCTCTTCATCGCCGCCATGCTGGCGCTGATCGGTGCGCTCGGCTGCTTTCTGCGCGAGACATTCATGGCGACTGCGGCGATCAAGGGGCTCAGCCGCGAAGCCAGGCGGCATGAAGCAAGGAACCGACAGCCCGTGCCGCCGGCAGCAGATTAGCGTTTGGCCAGGTCGCGGAAACGGTTGGGCAGCCCGAGCACCAGCCGGCCGAATTCATCAAGCAGCGCCTGATCGACCGCCGCCGCACGCACGGGAATCAGCGAACTGCCCAGGCGCTCCAGATTGCGCGATTCAAGGATCAGCACCCCGTTGGCAAAATCCGCCTTCCAGCGGGCGCTGACCCCGATCTGGCCGCGAATCTCGAATTCGGCGCGGACGACGAAGGCGCGTTCGTTCTTGAATTCCTTGCAGGAGAATTGCAGGCCGTAATCGAAAATGGTCGTGCGCAAACGCTCGACCGCGGGGCCGTCACGTTCGACCACGAAGTGCCTTGGCGATGCCAGCTGATAGGAGAGCGTAACCAGTTCGACCATCGCCCCCGCGGCCTGGGATTGCGTCCGGTAGTCGGCAAAGCCTTCCTGCCAGACAAGGTCGCCGATCACGACATCCTTGGCCGCGCTGTAGATACGCGGGATGGCCGGCTTGACGATATTGAGCTGCTGCACGAGATCGTGCAGGTAGAAGAAAAGGTACTTGAGGGCCTGATCCAGCGCATTGTTGCTGGCCGAACGGACAGCCATCTCGCTGTGCAGTTCGCGCTGGCGGGATTCGGCCTGATGGCGCAACTGGCCGAGCAGGCTGCTGCCTTCGAGGATCTGCTGCGGGTTCTGGTCGGTTTCATTGCCTGCCGGGGCGCCAGGCTGCCGGCGCTCCAGCTTGCGCACCGCACCCGCCGGAACGATCTCGGGGAAGGCCTGGGCGAAGCCGACCATGCCGGCACCGAAACTGGCCAACTGCTCGCGCCGTGCCTGCCGCTCGGCCTCGTTGAGGTCGAAGGCTTCGATATCGGCAATCAGCGACGCTTCGAGTTCTTCAATGTCGCCAATGTGGGAGATCCGGCGGTCGCGCTTGGCGCGAATCGCCTCGAGAACCCGGCTGGATTCGGCATTCTTGTCGGAATCGCTCATGACTCAACCCGTATCTACTGATTCACTGATTGAATAGTGAAATGAATTCGCGCCAATTGCAAGGCAGGAGGCAGGTGCCGCTCAGGTTTCGAGTCCGTCCAGCCATTTGCGCAGGGTCTCTGCCACCAGCGGCCAGTCCTTCTCGTGGGTCACGGCGTGCCCCATGCCGCGGAAGATTTGCACCGGCAGCCCGTAGCTGTGGCCGGTCGACTGAACCAGGAAGGCCGGCACCAGGACATCGTGCTCGGCGCCGAGGATCAGCATCGGCGGCCGGTGCATCGCATGCAGGTTGGGCAGGCTGAACATCGACATGTCCCACAGCGCCCGGTGCGACTCGGACTGCATGCGGCGCAGCCAGACCTGTAGCATTTCCTCATCGACCACGCCGGCGAACAGCGCTTCGCGCAAGGTCTGGCTGTCGGCATGGTCGCCCGCCATGACGTTGTTGAGATCCATGAACAGGTGTGGCTTCTGCAACAGCAGATGGAACTGGGCGGCAACCAGCCCCTGTGGCGGCACCGAGCAGAGCAGGGCGACACCCGGCGCGCTATGGCGCTCGAGGTATTTCTGGATGATGAAGCCGCCCATCGAGTGGCCGATCAGCACCGGCGTTTCACCGAGCCAGTCGATGACCTTGACCACGTCGTCGACGTAATCGGCCACCGAATGCCAGTCGATATGCGCGCGCCCCTCGCTGCCGCCATGGCCGCGCAGGGAAAGGGCATAACAGGGATAGCCGGCCCCGGCCAGTGCCGGCATGAAGGTGTCGGTCCACATCCAGCCGCCGGCAAAGGCACCGTGAACAAAGAGCAGGGGAGGACGACCGGTCTTGCGCGCCGGCAGGCAGGAAAACACCTCCAGGCCGTTGATTTTTTCAGTTTTTATCATGACAACTCGTTTTCGGGGGAAGCGTGATTAAATGGGGCTTTCGCACGATAGCGCAAGCCGATATGTTGAAGTGGATCCTGACGCTGACCGTGGCCATTTTCCTGCTCGGCATCCTCGCCCCGCATGTCGCCCGCTTCATCCGTTTCGGCCACCTGCCGGGCGACGTGGCCTTCCGCTTTCGCGGCCGCACCTACTATCTGCCATTCACCACGACGATCATTCTTTCAGCGATCCTCATGCTCATCGCGCGCTTCATTTAGCAAGCCCTTGACGGCCGCCACCCGCGCCGCGTGAACCCGTTCGGGAATTTTCGCCTTGTCGCTGCAGGCGGCAGCGATTTTGCCTGCGTCGACGGCGTTGACCGCAGCCAATACCGCCAGCAGGAATTGCCGGCTTTCATAGGGCCGGTCCTCCCAGCCCAGGCGGCCGTTGAAATCGCTCTGGCAGGCCTGCAGCAATTGCCCGAAACGCTCGGGCCGGCGCAGTGCGTCAGTGCGTTCGAGCAGCGTCACCAGCGTCGTCGGACGCAGCTCGGCGGCCCGGTGGATATCACCGTGGTAGCGCGCGGCGAGCAGCGCCAGGTCGCGGCACTCATTGGGCACGCGGAGGCGTTCACACAACGTGGCAACCAGCTTCACGCTGCGCATTTCATGCCCGTGGTGCCGTGGCAGGATATCCGCCGGTGTCGTCGCCTTGCCCAGATCGTGGGTCAACGCGGCGAAGCGCACCGGCAATGCGAATTCCTGGCGCGCCGACTGATCGATCACCATCATGGTATGCACTCCGGTATCGATTTCCGGATGGTAATCCGCCCGCTGTGCCACGCCGAACAGCGCCTCGACCTCGGGCAGCAGGCGGCTCAGCGCACCGCATTCGCGCAGCACCGCGAACATCCGCGCCGGCCCGGCCTCCATCAGCCCCTTGGCCAGCTCCTGCCAGACGCGCTCGGCGACCAGATGGTCAACCTCGCCGGCATCGACCATCGCGCGCATCAGCGTCAGCGTTTCCGGGGCCACGGTGAAATCGGCAAAACGCGCGGCGAAACGGGCAATGCGCAGGATGCGCACGGGGTCTTCGGCAAATGCCGGACCGACATGGCGCAGGATTTTGGCCGATAAATCGCGTTGACCGTGGAAGGGGTCGACCAGCACGCCGTCGGCACCCCGCGCCATCGCGTTGATGGTCAGGTCGCGGCGGGCCAGGTCCTGTTCCAGCGTGACCTCAGGCGCCGCATGGAAGGCAAAGCCGTGATAGCCGCGGCCCGTCTTGCGTTCGGTGCGCGCGAGCGCATACTCCTCCTGCGTCTCCGGATGCAGGAAAACCGGGAAATCCTTGCCGACCGGGCGAAAGCCCTTGTCCAGCATGGCTTGCGGGCTGGCGCCGACGACCACGTAGTCGCGGTCGGCAACCGGGCGTCCGAGCAGTTCGTCACGCACCGCGCCGCCGACCGTGAATATCTGCATCGGCCGGCTGGCCGGCTTAGCGGCCGGCGCGGTAACGGAAGCCGTCCAGCTTGCCGCGCGGGGTGTTGAGCGCGATGTAGGTCGGCGCAATCGCCTCGAGCGCCGTCGGCTGCCAATCCGGTGGCAGATTGCAGCCGCTGTCGCAGACGTTGTCGACCTGCATCGAACGCAGGTTGTCCGGCGACATCAGCGGCTTGGGAGACAGCCACATCAGCCCGGCCTGCAGATAGGCCCAGCCTTCGGAGAGCGGAATGATGCGGGCGCTGCTGCCAGTCAGCTGTGCGGTGTAATCGACCAGTTCGCGAAGGGTATAGACCTTGGGGCCGACCAGATCGTAGGCCTGCCCGTAAGTGGCCGGATCGCCCAGGCTATCGACAAAGGCATCGGCCACATCGGCCACCCAGACCGGCTGGAAACGCGCATGGCCGAAGCCGAGCGGGAAGAACGGCAGCTTTCTCAGCACGCCGGCGAACATCGACAGGAAGGAATCGCCGAGCCCGAACATCACTGACGGGCGGAAGACCGTGACATCGATGTCGCCCTGGGCGGCCAGCACTGCGGCCTCGCCGTCGCCCTTCGAACAGAGGTACTCGGACGGGCCCTTGGGGTCGGCGCCGAGGGCGCTCATGTGAACCAGGCGGCGCACACCGGCAATCTTGCAGGCGGCAATGATTTTCTTCGGGAGCTCGACATGGGCTTCGGCAAAGTCCTTGCTGTAGGGCAGCACGACGTCGCGGCTGTGCAGGATGCCAACCAGATTGATCACCGCATCCTTGCCACGGATCAGATTGACCAACGCCTCTTCCGAGTTGATGTTGACTTCCGGCATGTCGATGTTGGGCTGGATGATCAGCGCCTTGGTGCGCTCGCGGCGACGCGTCGGGATGGTGACCTCGATGCCGCGCTGCGACAGCCTATTGGCGATATAGGTACCGACGAAACCGCTACCCCCCAGCAGCAAGACCTTTTTGATATCCATGTGGAACCCCGGAAATTTTTCTTTGAAAGTGTTGATTTTAAGGCAAATCGTTCAATTTGGGCGGACTTCGGCCGCGTGCGGCGTGCGCCGCAGGGCCTGTTCGGCCGCCGCATTGAACAGGGATATCCCTGAGCTGACGCTGGCGCGCCCCTCCCTGAGCTGGTTCTCGGCAATTGCCGGATGCAGCAGGACGGCAAAGTCCCAGTCCGGATTGGCCAGCAGCAGCTTGCCGGTCCCCTTGGCGACATGGCAGACGCGACCGCACAGCGGTGCCTCGTCACCCAGGCAGAAGCTCAGCCAGTCACCAACATGCACCGCAGACTGACGATAACGGCCAGTCCCCCGGCCACCGCTGGTCAAATCACAAATACGCAGGCGCTGGATGCCGCTGCGCAGTTCGCTCAATGCCGGGCTGGGCGCCGCGGCCGGACGCGCTGCGCCAGCAACGGTAGCCGGCGGCTCGCCTGCGCCGACGGGAGCCGCTGAACCGCGCATCGCGGCGGTCTGCAGCGCAAAGCAGGCGTCGAGAAACTCGCCGCGCGCCGCTTCCGGCACCGAAACACGCTGCATGCCGGCGGAAATGATCTTCAGCATTTGCGGCAACTCGCGGGCCAGGCGCTTGCGTTCTTCGATATCGACCTTGGGCTGGACGCTCCACAACAATTGATCGACGACCGCCTTGCCTTCCTGCCACGGGGTGCCTTCTTCGCCGCTCTCGAGCCAGCTCTGGCGCAGCACGCGCTGCCAGTGGTCGCGCAGAAAGCGGGAAATGGCGGGCGGCACGTCGCTGCGCAGACAAAAGGCATCGATCACCTGGCGGCTCGCCATGTCGGCCTGATCGCCCTGCTCAAGGCGCTGGATCAGTGGCCGGTAGCTTGCCGCCGCCTGTCCGGCGGCGTTGTCACGGCGGGCGATCAGCTTGTCGAGTTCTGCGACGTAGCGCGCCAGCACCTGCGTGTCATTGACGAATTCGGCGCGCACGCGTGAAGCGATCTGCTGGATGATCGCGCACAACGGATGCCGGGAAGTGACGTCGAGCGGCAGGCCGACCGCGGCACGTGCCATCTTGTCGAGCAGTTGGCGTGCCGGATGGGCATCGGCGGTGAAAAAATCACGATCGAGCATGACCGCGCGCAAGGTCGGAATCTGCAGGCTGGAAAGCGCCGTCTTGATCGGTTCCGGCAAGGTGGTGGAGGCAAAAATGGCCTCGAAGATCAGCGCCAGCGCATCGATCGCCGCCGCCTCGGGCGCCCCGGCCGGCACTCCCAGGCGGTTGGCGTCGAGCGTCTGCGGCGGAGCACCGGGTTCGCCGGTTTCTCCGGCATGGCTGGCCCGTTCGAGGTCATCCAGGCGCGCCAGCAGGCGGCCGAACATGGCCTGGCTGAGCAGTGAGGCCGCGATACCGGCACTCATATTCACCCCGCCGCCCCCTGCCTGCGGCTGTCCGAGCAGGCTTTGTTGCAACGCGGCAGCCGCATCCATTCCCACGCCGCCCGCCACCCCGCCGGCCTGCGCTGCGCTCGCGATATCGGGTGCGGTGACGATGCTTGGCTGGGCCGCAGACACCTTGCGCGCAATCAGGAAATCGTTGAGGCCGGCATAGAGGGCCGGGAGAAATTCGGAAAAGCATTCCTCCAACCGGTCAATCCGCTCCAACGCCAGGTTAGGCGCCTCGTCGACCACACCGCACAAGGCGGTCAGCCCGCGCGCAAAGGCTTTCGGGCCAACCGGATTGTCCGCCGGCGACAGGTCGGGACGCCCGAGCAAGGTCACGAAGCGCAGATAGACGCGCCATAGCTCCTTGCCGTTGCTCTCCGCCAGCCGGGCCGCAAAGCTGCCGAGCCGGATGTCGAGTTCGAGGTCGCACTCGCCGACCAGCGAGATATTGGAAGCGGTCAGGTCGCCAAGCTGGTCGAAGGAAGTCCGTCGCTCGCTCGTCGTCTTTTCATCGAAATAGGCCCAGATGGCCTTGGCGAAAGCAGCCAGCGCCTCTTCGGAAACGGGCTCCGCCTCGCGCATCAGCTGACCGGCCTGCTTGACGAACCAGGCGCGACTGTCGCGCAGAATTTCCCAGGCATCCGCCGGGACCTGAATGGCTTCGCTGCCAGTTGCCGGACTCATTTATTCACGTTTCGCTATCGCAATGCCCTGAATGTTAGGGCAAATCGGAATCTTTAGGGGCATCGGCCGTGCGCGCGCCGACGACCCCGAGCCGGGCCTTGAGCGAATCCGGGCGGCCGGTGAATAGCGTCGAGTAGTAGACCGAGTTGCTCATCACCTTCTTGACGTAATCGCGGGTTTCGTTGAACGGGATGGTTTCGGCGTAGATGGCGCCTTCCAGCGCCTGGTCGGCGCGCCATTTCTTGGCGCGTCCGGGGCCGGCGTTGTAGGCGGCCGAAGTCAGCACCGGGTGATTGTCGAGATTTTCCATGACCAGGCGCATGTAGCTGGTGCCGAGCAGCACATTCACCTCGGTGTCATTGACGCGCCCGTGGTTGTAGTCCTTGAGGCCGATCTTCTTGGCCACCCACTTGGCGGTCGCCGGCATCAGCTGCATCAGGCCGGAAGCGCCGACATGCGACTTGGCGCCGGTGATGAAGCGGCTTTCCTGGCGCATCAGGCCGTAGACCCAGGCGTCGTCGAGCGCCTGATTCTGCGCTGCGGGGCGCACCTGGTCGCCGTAAGGGGCAAGGAAGCGCAAGGAAAAATCGTGCTCGGTCTTCGTGCGGTCGGCGGTGTTGATGGCGCGGTCCCAGATCTGGTTGCGCTTGGCCAGATCGGCGGCGGCCAGCAGTTCTCGATCGTCCATGCCGCGCAGCGACCAGTTCCATTCCCTGACCGCCTCGGTGCGCATCTCGAGGCGGAAGAAGGCCATGGCGCGGCGGATGCCCGGATTGTCGCGCGCCGCCTTCTGCTCCTCGGCCGTCGGCGCCTTGGCTTTTGGCGGGACGACAATCTTGCGTCCGAGTTCCTCGTCGGCCAGATTGCCGTAGAAACTGGCCTGGCCGGCGATTTTCTCGAACAGCGCATCGGCTTCGCTGGTCAGGCCGCCGGCCTTGTAGGCGCGGCCCAGCCAGTAGATCCATTCGGGCTGCGCGGCCAGTGCCGGCGGCATTTCGCTGATCGTCGCCAGGACCTTGCTCCAGTCGTTGGCGCGCAGCGCGGCGCGCACCTTCCACTGATAACCCTCGTCGGACAGCGGCGCCGAGCCGGCCTGGGCGAACCATGCCACGGCTTCGGGATAGTGTTTTTTGGCCGCCTGCAGACCGATCTGGCTCCACGCCCACTGGCGTTCCGAGTCCTGCATGCGGCCCTGCAGTTTTTCCAGCTCACCGGCTGCGGCGCGCGGGTCGTTGGCGGCGATGCGCTGGATCGCCAGTGCCGCCAGTTCGCGGCCGGCGCGAGTTGCATACCAGTTGCCCGGCTGTTTGACCAGAAAGCCCATCGGGCTGGAAATCATCAGATCGAGCGCCTTGGCATCCGGCGTCTGGCTGGCCGGCAGCGCGCCCAGCGTGTTTTTGGCATTGGCCGTGCGGTTGGCTTCGAATTGCCGGCGGGCGCGCGCCCACACATCGTCGGCCGTCACGCGGTTGTCGCGGATCAGCGCGTCGAGCACCGGGCGGCATGCTTCCGGCGGTTCGAGCAGAGTCAGCCACAGCGTCTGCGCCTCGTCGAGCACTGCCCTGTCGCCGGCCGCCAGCCGCGCCTGCTGGTACCAGCAGGTGAC
>ERZ795054.3702-NODE-3702-length-11775-cov-6.912799_pt1 | contig 11775 bp, 10 predicted proteins | sample MGYA00375138_ERZ795054 | MGnify/ENA primary metagenome ERZ795054 (study PRJEB30183, sample SAMN05720215) | anaerobic digester metagenome | isolation source: active sludge of municipal wastewater-treating anaerobic digesters | place: USA | collected 2014-12-23 ...
TAGACGCTCTTGCTGCGTCCGTCCGAGGAGGAGCCGACGCCGCGGATCACGGCGTAGATCCGGTCGCCGTCGCGCTCGGCGTCTTCCAGTCGCTTGAGCGCGACCATCCCGAGCCCTTCGCCCAGCATCGTGCCGTCGGCCTGGTCGCTGAAGGGGCGGCAGTCGCCGCTCGGCGAGAGCGCCGGCGTCTTCGAGAAGCAGAGGTACATGAAGATGTCGTTCAGCGTGTCGACGCCGCCGGAGATGACGAGGTCGCTGTGCCCGAGCTGCAGCTCGGCGACGGCCATCGAGAGCGCGCTCAGGGACGAGGCGCAGGCCGCGTCGCAGACGCAGTTCGTCCCGCCCAGGTCGAGGCGGTTCGCGATCCGGCCCGCCACGACGTTCCCGAGGAGCCCCGGGAACGTCGCCTCCTGCCACGGGACGTAGTGGCTCGCGATCCGGTCACAGATCGCCGTCACCTCGTCCTCCGGCAGGCCCGACTCGCGGAGAGACTTCACCCAGACGGGCCGCTGCAGGCGGCTCACCATCGAGGAGAGGAGCTCCTGGGCGCTCGTCACGCCGAGGATCACGGAGACGCGCGAGCGGTCTGCCGTCTCGAACTGCTCGCGCAGGGCGTCCTGCAGGACCTTTTGCGCCACGACGAGCGCGAGGAGCTGGGACGTGTCGGTCGCCGGGATCGTCGAAGGGGGAACGCCCCAGCCGAGCGCGTCGAAGTCGACCTTGTCGAGGAACGCGCCCCGCTTCGCGTAGGTCTTGTCCGGCGCGGCCGGGTCGGGGTCGTAGTAGTCCTCGACGAGCCAGTGGCCCGGAGGGACGTCCTTGATCAGGTCCGTGCCGGCGAGGATGTCCTTCCAGAAACCGGTGGCGTCGCTGGATCCGGGGAAGAGGGCGCTGACGCCGACGACGGCGACGGGCTGCCGGCTCGGGGAGGGATCGTGCTTCATGGGTGCCTCGGCATGGGACGGTTCGGAGCTGCGAGACGGAGGGTCAGGAAAGGGGACGGGGACGAAAGTCGAAGGCGGAGGGAGGGACGGCGAGCCCCGACGCGCGCAGCTGCTGCGCGCGGGTCACCGCGGCGGCGCCCTCCAACAGGTTGCGGGCGACCTGGACGGCGGTCCGGTCCGCGGGCTTCTCGAGGAACGAGCCGCGGACCCACGAGTTGAACGCGCCCATCGCCGGCCCGCACCAGATCTGGAAGTCGGCGCTGCGGTCCGGCTCGCCCGCGATGGCCCACCGGCTCGAGAGGCCGAGGTAGGAACGGAAGACGAGCGCCATGAGGTGGCGCGGGTCGGATTCGGCTCTCGCCACCTCGCGCGGGTCGCGGGCGGCCCAGAAGGCGCGCGTCGACGCCCATGCCTCTTCGAACGTCGCCCTGAGGAGCTGCGTCTCGACCTTCTCCCGCTCGGCGGCGGGGATGCTCTCGAGCGACGGGTACGACCGGTAGAGCTCGTAGAGCTTCTTCGCCCGGACGGCGAACATCGTCCCGCGGCGCAGGACCTGCACCGTGACGCCCAGCTCGAACATGTCGGCCGCGGGCGCCATGATCACGTCGGCGATCCCCGCCTCGGCGAGGAGCGCCCGGCCGCTCTCGTGGAGGCCGCTCTCGACGCAGGCCTGGTTCACCGAGCCGGTCACGACGTACGAGGCGCCGAGGGCGAACGCCGCCGCGACCGACGAGGGCGTTCCGAGGCCGCCGCCGGCCCCGACGCGCACGGCGCGCCGGTATCCGCGCCCGGCGACGACGCGGTCGCGGAGGCCGAGGATCGCCGGCAGGAGCGCGGTCAACGGCCGGTTGTCGGTGTGGCCTCCCGAGTCGGCCTCCGCGGTGAGGTCCTCCGCCAGCGGGAGCGTCGCGGCGAGCCGCGCCTCCTCCGCCGTCAGCTGGCCCCGCTCCACGAGCCGGCGCAGGATCTCCGCCGGCGGAGGCTCGAGGAAGCGGATCGCCACCTCCTCGCGCGAGATCTTCGCGAAGAGGTGGTTCTTCCGCCGCGCCTTCCCGGCGGGGTCCGTCGTCAGGCCCGTGGCGGCATAGCGGACGACGGCCGGCGTCAGCGCCATGTAGGCCGAGGCCTCGACGCGCGTCACGCCGCGGCGGAGGTAGAGGTCGGCCACGGACTCCTCGAGCTCGGGCTCGTTCGGGCTGTGGATGAGGTTTGCGCCCCAGGGAAGGCCTTTCTCTCCGAGCTCGTTCTCCAGCTCGTCAAGCGCCGCTTCGACCCGCGCCGGAGAGAGCCCCGCCGAGCCGAAGAAGCCGAGGCACCCGGCGCGGGCCATCTCGGAGACGAGCCTCACCGAGGCGATCCCGTTCGCCATCGACCCCGTGACGTAGGGGAAGCGCGTGCCGTGCGCCTCGCAGAACGTCCGGTCCCCGAGCCACTCCGGGTAGAGGGGCGGCAGAGAGGCCACGTGCGCGAACGTCCCGGCCCCGCCGTTCGCTGCGGACGGAACCAGCTCACCCCCGAGGCCGAGGCCGACCCGGCCTCCGTCGTCGCGGACGACGTGAGAGGCGGATCGGACCTCTTCGAGCGCGCTCCCGATCTCGGCCGGCGTGAAGGCGGCAGGGCGCCCGTTCGGCCGCCAGCGGAGCGACGAAGCGGGAGAGCTCACGAGGCGGTCTCGGTACGAAAATGGCACTGAGTGGCTTTTTGCACTGAGGCGCGGTTATATCCTCATATTCGTGAAAGCGCCACGACCTCTCCGGGAGAGGAAGAAGGACGCCACCCGGCAGGCGCTGCTCGAGATCGGCAACCGGCTCTTCCATCGCAAGGGGTTCGAGGCCACCACGATCGACGAGATCTGCGAGGCGGCCGGGATCAGCCGGCGGACGTTCTTCCGCTACTTCCCGAGCAAGGAGGCGCTCGTCTTCCCGCACCGCGCCGAGCGCCTGGAGCGCTTCGTGGCGTTCCTCGTGAGCGCCCCGCCGGACGAGAGGCCGATCGCGACGCTGCGCCGCACCGCGGCCATCTTCGCTCGCGAGTACAGCGAGCACCGCGCCCAGCTCGTCGCGCAGCAGAAGCTCATCCACACCTCGCCCGCCCTCCTCGCCCGAGAGCGCGAGATCGACCGGGACTGGGAGATGGCGATGTCCCGCGCGTTCCGCGAGCGCGCCGGCCCGGGCCACGCCTCGGAGCTCCGGGCCCGCGTCCTCGCGGGCGCGGCGATCGGCGTCATCCGCGCCACGATGCGGCACTGGTTCGCGACCGACGGCAAGGAGGACCTCGCCCGCCTCGGCGAGGAAGCCCTCGCCTGCCTGGACCGCGGCTTCTCGCTCGAATAGCGCGCCGGGGCGCGGCCGCCTTACGCCCCGGGTTTCGACACCTTCGGGACCCGGCCCGCCTTAGACGTGACGGCTCCCGCGCTGCGCGCCGAACGCCGCTCCCCCCGCTCGCACATCGCCTCGACCGACTTCGGCGCGGCGGCCGTCAGGACGCGGTGGCCGTCCTCCGTGACGAGGACGTCGTCCTCGATCCGCACGCCAATTCCGAGGAACGCGGGCGGGACCTTCTTCTCGTCGGGGCGGATGTAGAGGCCCGGCTCGACCGTCAGGACCATCCCCGGCTCGAAGAGGCGCCACTCGCCGGCCGCGTCGTGGTAGCGGCCCCGGTCGTGGACGTCCATCCCGAGCCAGTGCGACGTGCGATGCATGTAGAAGCGGGTGTAGGTCCCCTTCTCGAGCACCTTCTTCCGCTTCCCTTCGAGGAGGCCGAGCTCGAGGAGGCCGTCGACGAGGACGTCGACCGCCGCGTCGTGGACGTCCTGGAAGCGGCCGCCCGGGCGGACCTTCGAGGTCGCCGCGTGAAGGGCCGAGAGGACGACGCGATAGACCGCCTCCTGCTCCGGCGTGAAGCGTCCGGAGGCGGGGAACGTCCGCGTGATGTCGGCCGCGTACCCTTCGTACTCGCAGCCGGCGTCGATCAGGACGAGGTCCCCCTCCTCGATCCGCCGGTCGTTCTCGACGTAGTGGAGCGTCGTCGCGTTCGCTCCGGAGGCGACGATCGTCTCGTACGACGGCCCGGAGGCCCCGAGGCGCCGGAACCTCCCGTTGATCGCCGCCTCGACCTCGTACTCCCACCGCCCCGGCCGTGCGAGGCCCCGCGCCTCCTCGTGCGCCGCGACGGTGATCGCCGCGGCCTTCTCCATGAGGGCGATCTCCTCGGGCTCCTTCCGCAAGCGCATCTCGTGGATCACGTCCGTCACGTCGCAGACCGCCACCGGCCCACGCAGCGGCACACGCGGCTCGCGCCGGAAGCGGTTCAGGATCGAGGTGACGAGGAGGTCCTTCCTCTCGTCGAGGCCGAGCGCGTAGTGAAGCGTCCCGGCGCCGCGGATCAGGTCGGGCAGCCGCTTCTCGAGCTCCCCCACCTCGAATGCCTCGTCGGCACCGTGGGCCTTCACGGCTCCCTTCACGCCGGCCCGCCGCCCCTCCCACGTCTCCCGTTCGCGGTCCTTCGGCCTCACGAAGAGGCGGTACACCCGCTTCCCGGCGTCCAGGACGGCGACCGACCCCGGCTCGCCGAAGCCCGTCAGGTAGAAGAAGTCGGGGTCGGGGCGGTAGCGGTACGTCCCGTCCCAGGAGAGGTGCTGCTCGGGCGTCGCGAAGAGGAGCGCCACCCCCTCCTTCACGCGGTCGAAGAACCGCTCGCGGCGGCGGGCGTAAAGGTCGCTCTTCTCGTGCGGCATGGGGGGAAGTCTACCCGCGTCGGCCGGCGCGGCCGAGGCAGGAGAGGCGAACCTTCCCCACGACTTCCAAGCCGATCTAACCGACGAACCCGGTCATCGCCCCCCACCCGCTCACCACCGCCGACCTCTTCGCTCGGGTCAGCGCCACATAGAGCAGCGCCCGCTCCGCCGTCTCCGCGTTTCGGCGCGCGACGGGAATCGCCGCTTCGATTCGTCGTTCTCCGATCCGGCCCGGCCAGCCGCTCAAACGCCCGCTCCTGGTGACGGCGCGGCCGGAATCTCTCGGGAAGAACGTCCGGGAAGCACCGGACTCCCTTCTCCCCCGTCCGGAACGGCAGCTTCAGCGAGAGGTCTGGCCCGCGGAAGACCGACCTCTCCCTGAGGAGCAGATCCGGGCGGCTCTACTGGAAGAGCGGCGTCGTGACCAGGAACGACGTGAGGAGAAACTCCTCGAGCCCCCTCCGGACCTGCGTGGAAAGGATGGACGGGATCACTCGGGAGCGCTCGGACGAGCGCGTCATCCTTCCGCCTCCAGCAGCTTCGCCACGAGCCACTTCAGCTCCGCGACGACCGTACCCGGTTCGGGCATCTCGGGGACGAGGCCTCCGAGGTCGCCCTGCCACGCGTCGCCGACGAGGGCCACGAGGGGCTCCGGAAAGAAGTCCTCCCAGGTGCGAAAGCCCACGCCTCTCACCTCGCACTTTGCGTGCAGCTGCCGCCGCACGGCACTCGCGTCGAAGCCGGGCTGCGGCTTTCCCAGGAGCGTCCACAGGTCATAGAAGTCGCGGCAGCGGGGCCGGACCCAGGCACGCTTCTTTCGCCGCTCCTCGTTCTGAAGCAGGGCGCGTAGTTTCTCGGAGACGATCTCTTCCAGCGAGTAGCAGACGACGTGCCCCGGCAGCTCCTCCCCGTACGCCTGCAGGATCGGCCTCGACTCCGTCGGCAGAAGGATCGGTTCGTCGGCCGTAACCTCCACCTTCAGCGCGCAGAGCGGCTCCCGCTGCCAGGGGAACTGGATTCGCACGACGAAGGCCTCCTGCCCGCCCGGATGCTCTTCCCTGAGAACGACCCGGTCGACCGTCGCCGTGAAAGGCCCATTCGCCTCCATCCGCTCGCGGGCGCGCCCTGCGGCCGAGCGGAGTCCGGCTTCGAGGTCGTCGCCTCGAGGCGCGCCGCGGCCGGTGAAGTCGAGGTCCTCGCTGAACCTGTAGTCGTCGAAATGGAGCTTCCGGAGAGCCGTGCCCCCCTTCATCACGAGCGTCCCGGCGAGGCTTTCCTCTGCCGCGATGGCCGAGAGGACGTGCCCGATGGAGTAGTCCTTCAGGACCGTCTCGTAAGGCACGCCGTTCTCGGCCGCGGCCTTCTTCAGCCGGAGCTCGAGCCTCATCGCCGCGCCGGCTCCTTCAGGTTGTCCTGCAGCTTCCACCGCGGGATGACCGGCCCCTTTCTCGCGCGCCTCGGGTCGAGGGGCTGGGTCATCTTCACCGGGTAGGCGAGGAGCGGAGCGAGGACGTCTTCCTTCGCTCCGAACGACTCCAGAGCCCAGCCGAGACGCTTGACCGTGGCCGCCACGCCGAACCGGACCGCGTAGCCCGCGAGCTTCGGCAGGTCGAGTGATGCGGCGTGCTCTTCGAGAATCGCGAGCGCCTCGCCCAGGCCGCCGATCCGGGCGGGGCTCGAGAAGGCGTCGAGGATCGTCCGTTCCCTGTCGGTCATCGGGACCCGTGTTCTCTGGTCGATCCAGACCTCCTCGACGCCGAAGAACCGCGAAGGCGTCACGGTCACCAGCTCCACCCGGAGGCCGTCGACCGCCCACACGCTCGACCGCCCCGCCGTCGGCGTCCCGGACCTCATCGACGGCGTCACGACCTTCGCCGTCGTCGTGCAGGTGATCGTCCTCGGCACCTGGTCGGAGAAGCCGTGGAAGTGGAGCGCTGTCCTGTGGCTCAGGGCCGAAGGGGTCGCGAGCGCCACGGCGATCGCGAAGTCGTGCGGAGGCGTCGACCCGGGCAACCGCCCCGTCGTGGCGTAGAGCCCTCGCCGAATCCGGCGCAGCCAGCCCGCGAGGGCGAGCCTGGAGACGAGCCCGTTCACACGGGCCGGTCCGAGGCCCAGCTTCTCCCCGGCGCGTCTGGCGTCCTCCGACGAGAAGACGAGCTTCCCCTCGTCCTCGATCTCGCCGAGGAACGCCAGGCCGTGGGTCTCCCCGTACGGAGCCCTGTCCGGCTTCGCGCTACGGATCCGCCTCGTATCCATAGAACTACGTAAGTTTACCCGTAGCAGCGTTGCGCAGCATGGCAGATATCAACGCGGTACGCCCGGAGTTCAACAGGCGGCCGGCGTCAAGTCGCTGATCCGGAACCACTTGCCGAATCGCGACCGGCAGCTCTCGCCCTGCGGCGCTCTTGTCGCGATGTCGGCGACGTCGGAGACCTTCGGTACCCTCACTCCGAGTCGCGCGCAGCACTCCTTCGCGGTCTCGCCGACGTTCTTCAGGAGCGGAACGGTCCTTCGCCCGGTTCGCGCCCGGGCGTGATCGCGGATTCTTCGCGGCACGGAGGGGCCGATGGGAAAGCGCGATTCGAAGCGGCGGGAGATGGCGAAGCTGGTGGCGCGGTGGCGAGCCAGCGGAAAGTCAGCGGCCTCGTTCGCGAGGGAAGCGGGAATCCCGGAGTCGCGGCTGTGGTACTTGGCCCGGCGCCCGGGAGCGAGCCACGTGGGGTCCTTCGTTCCGGTTCGCGTGATTCCGGAGGAGAGCGCGGCGACGAAGCGCGAGCTTCGAGCTCTTTCTCGGCGCCGGCCGACTCCTTCGCGTCCCGGCGTGGACGCTCGAGCGGCCGAGGTCCAGCTCGTCCCGGACCCGTCCCATGTCTCGCCCGCAATCGCCCTCCGACCCTCGCCCTCCGTGCGACGATCCGCCGCATGGACCCGATCCGCATCGTCCGCCGCCTCGCCGCGCTCTACCCCGCCGAGACCGCCTCACGGCTGAAGCGGGCCGTGATCGAGGGGCAGGTGACGGTGAACGGCGTGGTCGTCGGCGATCCGGGCGCGATCGTCACCGACGACGACGCCGTCGTCTTCGACACGAACCGGAAGGTGCAGCGGAAGGTCGACACGTCGCTGACGGTCCTCTACGAGGACGACGACGCCGTCGCGGTCGTGAAGCCCGCCGGGCTCCTGACGCACCCGACCGAGGCGAAGGAGAAGGACTCGCTCCTCTCGCGCGTCTCGACGTGGGCCGCGAAGCGCGGGAAGGGGCGGCCGTACATCTCCGTCGTCCACCGGCTCGACAAGGAGACGTCGGGCGTCCTCGTCTTCGCGCGGAGCCGTGCGGGGCTCGTGAGCCTCCAGGGGCAGCTCCGGGCGCACAGCGTCGACCGGCGCTACCTCGCCGTCGTGGAAGGGGACCTCGAGGGGGAGAAGGGGACGTTCGAGTGGCCGATCCTCGAGGAGGGCGGGCGGAGGAAGCGCGTCGCCCGCGAGGGGGAGAAGGGGATCCGCGCGGTCACCGACTGGAAGGTCGTGGAGCGGTTCGGGATCGCGACGCTCGTCGAGGCGCGCCTGCGCACGGGGCGGACGCACCAGATCCGGATCCACTTCTCGCACGCCGGGCACCCGCTCGTCGGAGACCAGGTCTACCGCGACCCGAAGAGGCCGCCGTTCCCCGTGGCGTTCCGGCGGCAGGCGCTTCACGCCGGGCACCTGGGGTGGGAGAAGCTCGACGGGACGAAGGCCTCGGTCTCGACGCCGGCGCCGAAGGACTTCGAGGACCTCCTGGCCGCGCTCCGGACCCGCAAAGGAAAAGCCGGGCGTCCGGTGAAACCCGGAGCGCCCGGCCCTTCGAAGAAACGCTGAGCGGCTACTCGAGGACGACGAGGACGACGCGGCGGTTGTTCGCCCGCGCCTTGGAGCCCTTGCCCGTGTCGGCCGGGAGCGTGTCGCCGTAGGAGATCGTCGTCATCCGCTGGATCGGGAGCTGGTGCTTCCGGGCCAGGTAGAGGCGGACGGCCTCGGCCCGCTTGGCGCCCAGCGCGTCGTTGATCTCGGTGGTCCCCGTGGAGTCCGTGTGCCCCTGGATCTCCATCCAGATGGGGCGCTTGAGCTCCTTGACCTTCGCCGCGAACTCGTCGAGCGCGACCTTCGCGTCGGCGCTGAGCTCGGCGGAGCCGGTGCGGAACTTCACCCGGTCCTCGGTGAACGTCTGCTCGAAGACGATCTGCCCCTTGGCGAGGATCCCCGCCTCCTGGGCGCGCTTGAGGGCCTCCTGCGCGGCCTGGGAGACCTTGACGATCTCCTGCCCCTGCGCGTCGACCTTCGTCTCGGTCTCCTTCTGCTTCGTCTGGAGCTCCTCGACCTGGGTCTCGACCGTCTCGATCTTCTGGTCGGTCTTCGCCGTGGCCTCGGCGATCTTCTTGTCGACCTGCTTGGTCGTGGCGCACCCGAACGCGCCGGTCACGAGGACGGCGACGCCCACGAGGGCAGCCTTGTTCAGCTTCGTCATTCGGTTCCTCCTCAACGTCCTGCGGACGACCTCACCCATCGCTCATTTGGCTCCGGGACGGTGCGGCCCGAACGCGGGAGGGTCGGAACCCCTGTATCCGGCCCTCACGCGGACGGGGCGAGCCGGACCGGCCACCCTCAATGTGAGGCGGCGGTATCTTACCGGACCGGTGCCCGTCGGTGAGAACCCGACAAGGTATTGAGAACGAAGATCTTTTTGGATGTCGAGGACCTTCTCGGGGAGGAGGGCCGGGTCGTCCACGATCGCCATCCGGCCGCCCGTGATCCGCGCGATCCGCGAGAGGACGGCGACGTTCAGCGACCACTCGAGCGTCTGCCCGGGCGGAGGCTCGGCGATTCCCCCCGGAGAGCGGATGCCGAGCGGGAAGACGGGGACCTCGATGCCCTCCATGAGGCTGCCGAGCTCCTCGTCGCTCAGCTCGGAGTCGTTGTCGATGCCGTCGGAGAGAAGGACGATCGCCCGGGAGCCGTTCTTGCCCTGGAGGCTCTTCTCGGGCATCAGGGCGAGGGCGTCGCGGAACGCCGTCTTCCCCCACGGCTTCACCTCGTCGGCCGCGGCGAGGATCGCCCGGGCGTCCTCCGTGAAGGGAACGACCTCCTTCACCTCCCCTTCGGCGAAGACGTAGAGGGCGAAGTCGTCGCCGGGCACGCGCGCCGCCGCGAGCGCCCGGAGCGCCGCACGCGCCCCTTCCATCTTCCCGGCGAGGCCCATCGAGCCGGAGCCGTCGAGGAGGATGGCGTACGAGACCGGTGCGTCGGAGCTCCCCTGGAAGAGGTCGTAGGCCACCGGCACGCCGTCTGCGAGGAGCGTGACGTCCTTCTCCTTCAGGCCGGCGACCGGGCGCCCCTTGCGGTCGGTGACGACGAACGGGACGAGGACGTACCCGACCGAGACGTCGGCCGCCGCGCGCGCCGGCTTCGGACGCGCCCGAGGCACGGCGGGGCGCGGGGCGGAGGGTGCGGCTGCGGGGCGGGTCGGCGAGGCCTTGATCGCCCCGGCCGTCGGCGCAGGCGTCCGGACGGCCGGGGCGTGCGCCGGCGAGGCCGTCGCCAGAGGCGGCTGCGCCGGAACGGGTGACGCGGCGTGCGGCGCGACGGCCGTCGGCGTCGGCGCCGCCGTCCGGACCGGCTGGAACGTGCCGGCCCAGGGCGTCGGCGTCGGCCAGGGGGTCGGCCGCGGCGACGGCATGGGCGTGGGCGCCTGCCGCCCGAAGCCGCCGCGCAGGCGGAGCGGCTCCTCGGCCGGCGCCGAGAGCGCGCCCGCGAGGATCGCGACGACGAGGGCGAGAGGTCCCTTCACCGGCGGATTGTCGCAGGCCGTGTCGAGGGGCTCCGTCCGGGGGCGGACGTCGGAGCCGCAGGAGACCGTCCGACGCGACGAGGCGTATCGTTCCCGGAATGGGCCGCCGACATCTGGCTACGGTCTCGTCGCGGGTCGAGGAAGCGGACGCCGCCTGGTCGGACCGGGCGAAGGGGAGCTCCGGCGGCCGCGCGCGCGTCGGCGGCATCCGCAACGTCGTGGCGCTGCTCCGGGACGAGCTCGCCGAGGAGCCCCTCTCGGTCGCGGCGCGCTGGCGGCTCATGCGCGCCCTCTACTTCGAGGGCGAGTACGCCGCGGCAGGAGAGAAGGAAGCGAAACGGCTCTTCGTCGAAGGGACCCGCGTCGCGGACGAGTGCCTCGCCCTGCTTCGCGACCGCGCCTCCGAGGGCTCCTCGCGTGACCTCTCGCGGGCCACCCCCGTCGAGCTGGTGCCGCGCCTCGCGGGTGACCCCGACGCCGCCTCCGCGTTCGAATGGGGCGGCGTCGTCTGGGGCATGTACGCGCTGGCGGAGGGGATGCTCGCCGCTGCCCGGGAGGGAGCAGCCGGGCGCATCCGCGACTCCGCGGAGGCGGTCCTCCGCCTCGACCCGGGCCTCGACGACGCGGCCGGCGACCGGACGCTCGGGCGGCTGCACCACAAGACGCCTGCGATCCCGTTCCTGACGGGATGGGCCTCGCGGACGGAGGCGATCCGTCATCTCCGCCGTGCCGCGAGCGCGGCCCCGACGAGCCTCGTGAACCGGCTTTTCCTCGCCGAGGCGCTCCACGACCTCGACTCGTCGCGCCGCGACGAGGCCATCGCGATCGCCGAGGCCGTCGTGCGGGACGCGCCCGACCCGGCCTGGCTCGTCGAGCACGAGCGGGCCCGTGCCGACGCGAAGGCGCTCCTGAAGAGCTGGCGCGCAGCGGGACGCTGAGGAGCGCCCCGCCGCGCGCGGACGGGTCTTCCTAGATCAGCTCGGCCTGGGAGAAGAAGAACGTCACCTCGCGCGCGGCGTCGGCGAGGTTTGCGGAGCCGTGCGAGGCGTTCCGCTCGATCGACTGGCCGAACTCCTTGCGGATCGTCCCCTCCTCGGCGTTCGCCGGGTTCGTGGCGCCCATGACGGCGCGCCAGTGGGCGACGGCGTTCTCCCGCTCGAGGACGGCGACGAAGACCGGGCCCGACGTCATGTAGGCGACGAGGGAGCCGAAGAAGCCCTTCCCCGCGTGCTCGGCGTAGAAGCCCTCGGCCTCGGCCTTCGTGATCCGGTGGA
>ERZ795054.3706-NODE-3706-length-11768-cov-5.638009_pt1 | contig 11768 bp, 7 predicted proteins | sample MGYA00375138_ERZ795054 | MGnify/ENA primary metagenome ERZ795054 (study PRJEB30183, sample SAMN05720215) | anaerobic digester metagenome | isolation source: active sludge of municipal wastewater-treating anaerobic digesters | place: USA | collected 2014-12-23 ...
CGCCGCGCAGTGGGAGAGCGTTGCGCGCGCCATCCGGCGGTTCGACGAACAACTCGAACAGCGCGGCATCCAGTTGCTGATCGTTCCCGTGCCGGGCAAACCGAGCGTCCACGCCGAACAACTCACGGCCCGAGCCGGGGCCGGCAGGACCGGCTTTGCGTCGCCGACCCGCGAGCTGATTGCCGAACTCGAACGACACGGGGTGGCCGCGGTCGACTTGCTGCCCGTGTTCGAGAGGGCGCGATCGAGCGTGCCGTCGGGAAAGCTGTACCTGGCGCACGACACGCACTGGACACCCCACGGCGCGCGCCTGGCCGCCGAAGCCGTGGCCGCGCGACTGCGGAATCTGGGTTGGGCGCCGCAGGCAACGACTGCATTTACACTGCGCAAGGCCGCCGTCGATCGCCGGGGCGACATCCTCGAAATGATGCAGATCCCGGGCCTGCGCGACACGTTCGCCCCGCAGCGGATCGAATGCGACCAGGTGCTCGATCCCGCCCTTGGCCCGCTCGTCCCCGGCCCTTCCGAGCGACCGGGCACGTATCGGCACCCGATTCATCAATCGCCTCTGCTTGTGCTTGGCGACAGCTTTTCCCGGATTTATCAGCTCCCCGAACCGCGATCCCTGGGCACGGCGGTTGTCGGCACGGAATCCCCCGATCCCGAGACCGGCGAGCGGCGGTTGTCCAAGCGCCTGCTGCCGGGGTCAGCCGGATTCGTCTCGCATCTGGCGCACGCCCTGCAAGCGCCGGTGGACGCCATTGTCAGCGACGGCGGGGCGTCGACCGACGTCCGACGCAAGCTCAGCACCAACCCGGAGATTCTCGAAGGCAAGCGCGTGGTCATCTGGCAATTCGTCGAGCGCGACATCGCGCTGGGCCGGGCCGGGTGGGCCGATGTGCCGCTGCCGGTCGAGTTGGGAAAGTGATTCATGATGAACCATCGACTCGATTTCGCCCTGTTCGGCCTGTACCTGCTGTTCAACATCGGACTTGGGCTCTGGGTGGCGAGGCGCAAGACAGCCGGCACGCGCGGCTACTTTCTGGCCGGCGAAGGCCTTCCCTGGTACACCATCGGCGGCTCGATCATCGCATCAAACATCAGCACCGAGCATTTCATTGGCATGATCGGTGTGGCGTATGCGGTCGGTTTCGTCGTCGCCCAGTGGGAATGGGGCAACTGGTTCACGTTCAGCGCCCTGATCTGGGTCTTCCTGCCCTACTACATCCGGGGCGGGCTCTACACCATGCCCGAGTTCCTCGAACGCCGCTACAACGCCGCCTGCCGCTACCTCTTCGCCGTCTGTTCGCTCGTGCTCTGGATCATCGCCCAGATGGCCGTGGTCATGCTCGCCGGAGGCAAGGCCATGAAGGGCATGTTCGGCATCGACGAGACCACGACCATCGTGTGCCTGGCAATCCTGGCCGGCAGTTACACGATCTATGGCGGCCTGATCTCCGTGGCATGGACCGATTTCCTCCAGTTCGTCGTCATGATGCTCGGCGGCCTGGTGGTGACCGTCCTCGGCCTGCACCAGGTCGGCGGCTTGGGCGAACTGATGCACGCCGCGCCCGAGAAGTTCAAGATCATCTACCCCATCACGGACAAGGACTACCCGTGGTTCGGCGTCTGGACGTTGTTCATCTCGATCGGGATCTGGTACAACTGCTCGAATCAATTCATCGTCCAGCGCTGCCTGGGTGCCCGCAGCGAATGGGACGCCCGCATGGGAGTCGTCTTCGCCGGGTTCATGAAGATCCTCCTGCCGCTGCTGGTCGTCGTCCCCGGGATCGTCGCCTTCAGACTCTACCCAGGCCTCCCGGACAAGGACCAGGCCTTCCCGACCCTGGTCCGCGAACTCGTCCCGGTCGGACTCAGCGGCATTGTCATGGCCGGTCTGGCCAGCGGCATGCTCTCCCACATCAGTTCCGTCCTCAACTCGTGCAGCACCGTGTTCACCATGGATCTCTACCGCCCTTTGCTCGGACGCGAACGTTCCGAAGGCCACCTCGTCCTGGTCGGACGCACCAGCGCCTTTGTCATCCTGGCGGTGGCGACCGGACTCGCCCTCTGGTTCACCCGCCGGCAACTGGGCGTGTTCGACCTGATCCAGAACATCGGGGCCTGGGTGGCCGCGCCCATCGCCGCCATCTTCCTCCTTGGCGTCCTGTGGAAATGCGCCAATGCCACCGCCGCAACCGCCGTCCTGGTGCTCGCCTTCCCCTACACGTGGCTGGTCGAGTCCGTCCTCTTCAAGCGGGTCACCTGGCTGCAGCCCTTCGATAATTGGCTGAACCGCACCTTTGTCGTCTGGGCGACCTGCATGGCGCTCACCGTCATCATCTCTCTCCTCACGCGCCCGCCCGACCCGGACCGCATCCGCGGCATGATCTGGTCCTGGGACTACGCGCGCCTGCCCGAGGCGGAACAGACGCGCAATCGCGGCGTGCGCAATCTCTTCCTCTGGTGGTGCCTGTTCGTCGGCACAATGGCCGTCCTCTACGCCTACGTCATCTGGTTCCAATTCTGGGGCCCGGCCAGATGAAGGTGGCCGATCTGTTGATGCCGACTGTCGAGCGGATAGAGGCAACTTGCGCCAGGTGCGTCCCAGGTCGCCAGACAGCGATCAACATCCGGACAGTCGAGCACGTTGGAATCGTTCAGGTACCGGATCAGAGCCTGCTGTGTATTAGTCGCAATCGCGCTCGGCTTCGCGACTTCATCCCCCTGCAATTTCCTGTGTGACTTTCCCCTGCCCTTGCGGTCCAATCCTCTGTGCAGTCTGCGTTGGCCATGTCGGACCTTGTCGAAGCCAAGCCGTCGCCGGTCCCCGCCCAGTCCGCGTGGGAGAGCACCGGTTTTGGGGCGATCTACGCCGCCCATTCGCAGGCCATTTACTACCTCGCACTCAGGCTGCTGGGTGACCCGACCCAAGCGGAGGACGCGGCCCACGACGTCTTCTTGAAGGCCTATCGTCACTATGACCGATTCCGGGGCGACTCCGCCGTGCGCACCTGGCTCTACCGCATCACGATCAATCACTGCCGCAACCTCCAGCAGTCCTGGCACGCCCGCACCATGGTCAGCCAGCCCGACGCGACCTTCTGGGACCAGGCGCCGGGCGCCGTTGAAAGCCCGCTTCACATTCTCGAAACCAAGGAACTGGGCCAGCGCATCCAGACCACGCTCGACGCCCTGCCCGACGAGTATCGGCTCCTCCTGCTCCTGGTCGCCGACGAACAGCTCAGCTACAGCGAAGTCGCACACCTCACCGGCCAGACCGCCGACGCCGTCCGCGGCAAATTGCACCGGGCGCGCAAGGCCTTCGCAACCGCATTCTCCAAAACCGCATGAGGGCGCTATGGAACCGCCACCTCCAACCCCCCGCCGCACCCGCCAGGAACAGACCGTCGAGCAGCATCACACCCTGCGTTCCGATCAGACCGCACTCGAGTTCTCGAACGCCGAGGAAATGATTCGTTTCGACGCCGCCCAGACGCCCCCACCGCCAGCACTCGGCGCGCGCGTCCAGGATTCCGTCAACCGCGAACCCCGCGTCAAGCGCTCCTGGTGGATGCGCCTCCTCGGGCGATAGACAGGCGTGCGGCGCGCGGAACCGGCTCGACGCCGGCCTTCGGCTGGCGCGCAGACTCCGTTGCAGCCGCATGGCGCATCCAGGACGCGCCAACGCAGCCGGATCAGTTGCCTCTTGCCTGAAAATCGACCCGCGGAGGGCAAAAACGGGTTGACGACTGGAAATCGAGTCCGTATTGATTTCCTAGTGTCTGTAAACTGACCTTCGTCCGAAGGGCTCTGCTTATTCGGGGTCGCAACACGAAGAGTGAAACCAAGCGCAATATGAACATGAAACCACACAACGACGCTCCATCCATCCGCCCCCAAGGCGCCGTCCGATCCCTCCCGACCACGCTCCTGCTCACGCTCCTGCTCCTGTGCGCCTGGATCCTGCCGACCAGCCAGGCCGCAGCGCCCATCTTCGCCGACGATTTCGAGGGTCACGAGGCGGCGGCGACGAGTCTGGCCGACGTGTCGGACGCCGATCCGACGCATCCCAACATGCGGGTCATCGATGACGATCCGCTGGGCAGCGACGCCGGCAGCGGCGTGCAGGTCGTCAACTGGCAGGCCAACTCGGGCAGCAACGCCCTGCTCCTGCGCTCGGGCACCGAGGCCCAGATCCATTTCACCCAGGCCCGCAGCGGCAGCTCCTACCAGTTCGATTTCTGGCTCTACACCGTCAAGGGCGCCGGCGACCGCAACTTCTACCTCATCCTGCGGGGCGAAGGGTCGGACTACAACGGAGACGACTACCTGGCGTACCGATCCGACCGCGCCGCCACTCAGAACATTTTCTATTACGACGGCGTGGGGCCGGGTGCAGCCGCCTGGGTCAACACCGGTGTCAATCATACCGACGAGGTCTGGCAGCATCACCGCATCGTCATCGATCCCAATGCCCTGACCTTCGACCTCTATCTGGACAACATGGACACCCCGGTCGTCACCGGCGCCGAACTCTCCCGCTGCGAAGTGGCCGTGCCCACGGTGCTGCGCATCGTCCATGAGGGCAACAGCGACGATGACGGCTACTTCCTCATCGACGACATCAGCCTCACCGTCGAGGGCTCGATGGATCTGACCACGCCCTTCACCGAGGGCTTCGAGAGCTACGACGCCGCGGTCCCGGGCGTGGACGAGGACGCCGATCCCAAGGGCCCGTGGATCACGACTGAAGTCAACGGGACCGGTTCGGGCAAGGACCGCATGCCCACCAAGGTTCAGGTTGTCGACTCGACAGTGGTGGCGCCCCGTTCGGGTGAGAAGTGCCTCAAGATCGAAGGGGGCCAGCGGGCCGGCGCAACCGTCGCCTGGGGCGAGCCCGCGCAAGCGGACGTTCAGATCACCTGGTGGGCCTATGTTCCCGCCTCGGTCGACGGCACAACCGCCACCTACCTGCGCATGTCGCTCTACGGCGCCGAGGACGGCAACTGCATCGCCGGCGACAACGCGCTGCTGGGCTACGGCTCGCGCGACGCCACGATCGGCGACGAGACCTCGGTGACGATCTACACGGGCGGCTGGCTCGATTCGGGCGTCGATTACACGCCCCTGACGTGGGAGGAGTACCAGTTGACCACGCACACCGCCGAGGGCACTTACTCGATCGTCAAGGGCCCCAGCAGCGGCACCCCGCAAATCATCGCCGATCGCGCGCCGTTCATCGGCACCGCGACCAACTGGGTGCCCGTGTTCATGGCCGCCTGGAGCTCGTCCAACGGCACCGGCCATCCCCCCGTCTACATCGATGACATCGAGATCAAGGCCCTCGGCCAGGCGGGCACGCCCATCTTCGCCGACGATTTCGAGGGTCACGAGGCGGCGGCGACGAGTCTGGCCGACGTGTCGGACGCCGATCCGACGCATCCCAACATGCGGGTCATCGATGACGATCCGCTGGGCAGCGACGCCGGCAGCGGCGTGCAGGTCGTCAACTGGCAGGCCAACTCGGGCAGCAACGCCCTGCTCCTGCGCTCGGGCACCGAGGCCCAGATCCATTTCACCCAGGCCCGCAGCGGCAGCTCCTACCAGTTCGATTTCTGGCTCTACACCGTCAAGGGCGCCGGCGACCGCAACTTCTACCTCATCCTGCGGGGCGAAGGGTCGGACTACAACGGAGACGACTACCTGGCGTACCGATCCGACCGCGCCGCCACTCAGAACATTTTCTATTACGACGGCGTGGGGCCGGGTGCAGCCGCCTGGGTCAACACCGGTGTCAATCATACCGACGAGGTCTGGCAGCATCACCGCATCGTCATCGATCCCAATGCCCTGACCTTCGACCTCTATCTGGACAACATGGACACCCCGGTCGTCACCGGCGCCGAACTCTCCCGCTGCGAAGTGGCCGTGCCCACGGTGCTGCGCATCGTCCATGAGGGCAACAGCGACGATGACGGCTACTTCCTCATCGACGACATCAGCCTCACCGTCGAGGGCTCGATGGATCTGACCACGCCCTTCACCGAGGGCTTCGAGAGCTACGACGCCGCGGTCCCGGGCGTGGACGAGGACGCCGATCCCAAGGGCCCGTGGATCACGACTGAAGTCAACGGGACCGGTTCGGGCAAGGACCGCATGCCCACCAAGGTTCAGGTTGTCGACTCGACAGTGGTGGCGCCCCGTTCGGGTGAGAAGTGCCTCAAGATCGAAGGGGGCCAGCGGGCCGGCGCAACCGTCGCCTGGGGCGAGCCCGCGCAAGCGGACGTTCAGATCACCTGGTGGGCCTATGTTCCCGCCTCGGTCGACGGCACAACCGCCACCTACCTGCGCATGTCGCTCTACGGCGCCGAGGACGGCAACTGCATCGCCGGCGACAACGCGCTGCTGGGCTACGGCTCGCGCGACGCCACGATCGGCGACGAGACCTCGGTGACGATCTACACGGGCGGCTGGCTCGATTCGGGCGTCGATTACACGCCCCTGACGTGGGAGGAGTACCAGTTGACCACGCACACCGCCGAGGGCACTTACTCGATCGTCAAGGGCCCCAGCAGCGGCACCCCGCAAATCATCGCCGATCGCGCGCCGTTCATCGGCACCGCGACCAACTGGGTGCCCGTGTTCATGGCCGCCTGGAGCTCGTCCAACGGCACCGGCCATCCCCCCGTCTACATCGATGACATCGAGATCAAGGCCCTGGCCGCGCCGACGCAGTTCCGCATTCTCGCCATCGCCCGCACAGGGGCAGGCGTCGAGTTGACGTGGGAAGGCGGCACGGCGGCCAAGTACAAGGTGCTCCGCGGCACCAATATCGCTGACCCGGCCTCGTTTGCCGACGTCTCCGGCGAGTTGACGGCTACGTCGTTCACGGACTCGAGCGCGCCTGCCGAAAGCGCGTTCTACCGTGTCCAGGCGGTGCCTTGAAGATTCCGTTCAGGCCGGGCCGCGGGACCTCAGGAGCCCGCGGCCCGAATGCCAAATCACAGATGAGTGCAGTGCTATGAAACAGAGTTTACGCCGCGCCAGTAGCGCTTTCACGCTGATCGAGCTGCTGGTGGTGATCGCCATCATCGCGATCCTCGCCGGGATGCTCCTGCCCGCCCTGAGCCGGGCCAAGACCAAGGCCCAGGGCATTGCGTGCATGAATAACCATCGCCAACTCCTGTTGGCCTGGCGCCTCTACGTCGAGGACAACCGCGATGTTCTGCCCTTCGCCAAACACGGACCCTACGAATGGGTGGGTGGCTGGCTCGACTATGACCCCGCCAACCGCGAAAACTGGGACGTGACCGCGAACATCACCAACTCGATCCTCTGGCCGTACTGCGGCCAGAGCGCCGGCATCTTCAAGTGCCCGGCCGACAAGAGCACCGTGAGTGTCCGGGGAAAAGTCCTTCCGCGAGTCCGCACCATGTCAATGCTGAATTGGGTGGGCGGACGCGGAGAGGGCCTCGCGATGGGCTGGTCCGGCACGGGCTGGCGGATCTATCGCAAGTACACCGACATGAACGATCCGGGCCCCACCATGACATTTGTCTTCCTCGATGAACGCGAAGACAGCATCAACGATGGCATGTTCGTCGTCGACATGACCGGTTACCCGAACAACCCGGCTTCGTTCCACATCGTGGATATCCCCGCCAGCTATCACGGAGGGGGAGGCGGACTCTCCTTCGCCGACGGCCATTCGGAACTGAAATCGTGGAGGGACCCGCGCACCAAGCCGCCGCTGAAGCGTGGTGAGATCATCCCCTACGACAACCCCAGCCCGAACAACCGGGACATCGCCTGGCTCCAGGAACGCGCCACGCGCCGCGAGTAGCTTCTTCTTGGTTAATGGTTGAGCGTTGAACGTTGAACGTTGGCGCGTTCTTGGTTCATAATCCAGGTGCGCGTGCATTCGTTGAATGTCATCGCCTCCCATGCCCCAGCAGCCCCAGAAACCCTCTGATCTCCTCCGCGTGCAGCCAATCCGCCATTTGGCCCTCGACATGGATGGCACCATCTATCGGGGGAACACGCTCTTCGACACCACCCTGCCCTTCCTCGATCTGCTGAAGCGCTTGGGCATCGGCTATACGTTCCTCACCAACAACCCCTCCAAGAGCCTCGCCGATTATATACGCCGCCTCGGCGACCTTGGCGTTCCCATCGATCCCGGCCAACTCTACACATCCACCCAAGCCACCATCGAATACCTCCAGACCCGATGGCCTCAGGTCCGCCGACTCTTCGTGCTCGGAACGGACAGCATGTGCGCCGAGATCGCCGAGGCCGGTTTTCAGATGGTACCCGACGACCCGGACGCGAGCGTCGATGCCGTGTTGGTCGGCTTCGACTTGACCCTCACCTACCCGCGGCTCTGTCGGGCCGCCTGGTGGATCGCCCAGGGCCGCCCCTGGTTCGCCACCAACCCCGACCGCGTCTGCCCCACCGACGCGCCGACTGTCCTCGTGGATTGCGGCTCGATTTGCGCGGCCCTGTCAACCGCGACCGGCAGATCCCCGACCGCTGTCATGGGCAAACCCGATCCCGCGATGCTCGGAGGCATTCTCCGGCGCCACCGGCTTCGGGCCAACCAACTCGCGATGGTCGGCGACCGGCTCTACACGGATGTCGAAATGGCGCGCCGCGCCGGCGCCTTCGGCGTGCTGGTGCTGACCGGCGAGACGACGGCTGACCAGGCCGCCGCGGCTCAACCGGCGCCCGATCTCGTTGTTCCGGGCCTGGCCGAGCTGGGCGAGTTCATCGCCCGAGGCCATTCGAATCAGAACAAGGCAGCCGCGTCCTGATCCGGTCGGGGCCATAGCCGCCGATACGCCGCACCGTAGACGCAGCACCGCGCACACTGCGCCTCGAGGTTGTTGGTGGGAATCGAGTCCTGGGCCTGCCTGCCGCGCCGTTGCGCTTTGCGGCGCAGGCAGGGCACGCGGCCTCCAGCGGGGGCAGGCTCGGTGCCCTGCGGACGACAGAACACCGACAACAGCCGGATGCACGGCACCGCGCATTTCAACGCAATTTCCAATAGACGCATGACCGCCAAAGGCCTAGGGTTAAATCTTCGCGAACGACGCGATTCAAGTCATTCAACATCATGAACAAAACCTCCACATCACCATGGCGCCGGTGCCGCCTGCTGGGTCTTGCCTTTCTGGCGGCCTGCAGCCTCGGAGTCACCGGCCAAACCATCCCCAATCCAAGCTTCGAAACCGACACGTTCACCGTGTGGCCAGGGTACATCAGTGACAACAGCCCGATCACCGGCTGGACCGCCAACGCCGAGTATCGCGCCGGTCTGAACCCTGCGACCGGGAGCCCGTTCGCCGACAACGGGGCGATCCCGGACGGCAACAACGTCGCCTTCCTCCAGTCGGACGTCGAAATCAACGGGACGACTCTCGAAACCACGATCACCGGGCTGACCGCCGGAACAACGTACAAGGTCATGTTCCGCGCCAACGCGCGCGCGGCTGAGACCCCAAACCTGATGGTGATGATCGATTACGTGGAAGTCCTTTACGCCACCATCTATCCCGTGACCGAGACCAGGCCGTATGCCTACATCGCCTTCGAGTTCACGGCCTCCGCCAACCAGCATCTGCTGACTCTTCTCAACGACGCGGCTGGCGATCACACCGCCGTGTTCGACAGTTTCACCATCGCCCCCACGAGCGGTCGCTGGGTCGTCGCCCCCTGGTCCAGTGACGAAGACTCGGGCGTCGATGCGAACTACGTTTATACGCACGCCTACAACTTCGGCACCGGCGACAGCACCATGATCAACGGGATTACCTTCACCGGCGCCGCCGAAGCCAATCCGGCTGTGACCGGCAAATTCAGCACGACCTTCCTCGGCAATGTGTTCAACGGTGACAACGACGCCGCCCTCACAGGGGGCAGCCAGTTGCTCGGGCGCGACTTCGTCTACTCCGGCGCGTCGGTCACCGCCGGTTCGTTCCAGAGCATCAAGATCGACGGACTCACCGAAGGCGTCGAATACGTCGCCACGATCTATTCCGTCGGCTTCGATAACCCCGGTCCGACAATCCGATGGGCGACATTCAGCGTGGGTGACGACCGCCTCACGGTGAACCAGGACCAGTTCGGCAATAACGCCGGCATCCGGCTCTCGTACCGCTACACCGCCGACGCCAGCGGGAGTGTCACTCTCAACTATGCCCCGCTCAACCCCGCCAACGTCAGCATCCACACCTACGGCTTCAGCAACCGCGAAGCGGTTAGCCGCAATGTGGCGCCGGAAATCACCGGCCAGCCAGGCAATCTCACCGTCGCGGTCAATCAGCCGGCGACGTTCAGGGTCACCGCAACCGGCATTCCCGCGCCGACCTACCAGTGGCGCTTCAAGGGGACCGACATCGCCGGTGCGACCGAGCCCACCTACAGCATCCCGTCCGCCGCACCCGCCAACGTGGGCGCCTACGACGTCGTGGTGAGGAACTCGATGGGCACCGTGACCAGCAGCGCCGCGACCCTGACCGTCGGCATCGCCATGTCCAACCCGAGCTTCGAAGAAGACATCTTCGATACATACCCCGGCTATGTGAGCGGCAACTGGGACATCACGGCCTGGACGGCCCTGGGCGGGCACGGACTCAACCCAACCAGTGACGGCCAAAGCCCATTCGCCGACAATGGCATGATCCCGCATGGCGCTCAGGTTGCCTTCATGCAGGCGGACGGCGCGCTGTCTCAGACGGTGACCGGCCTGACCGTCGGCGCCGATTACTACCTGCATTACTACGAAAATGCGCGCTCGGTGACGACCGTGCCATCCCTCGAAGCCCAGCTCGGCGGCGTCACGGTCGTGCCGGCTCACTCGGTCCCGCCAGTCCGTGGCGGCGCCTACTACGAAGTCTACGGCGATGCCATCGAGGCCACAGCCGCCGAGCTTCTGCTCAGCTTCATCAAAGGCGCTCCGGCCGGCGGCGACTGCACCGCGCTGATCGACAATGTCGCCATCGTCGAGATTCCGGCGGGTACGGCGCCTTTCGTTACGCGCAATCCAGCATCCGCGACAGTTTCCGTGGGTGATACGGCCACGTTCTCCGTCCAAGGCATCGGCAGCCTGCCTCTGGCCTACCAGTGGTTCAAGAACGGGGACGAGATCGCCGGGGCCACAGGCGCCACCCTCACGCTGAGCAACGTGCAGAAGGTCGACGAGGGGGCTTACTCGGCTCGCGTTAACAACAGTGTCGGCCCGGCCACAAGCGCGGCCGCAGCCCTTGAAGTCTACGAGCCGATTCCTGATCTGTACAGCACCGGGCTCGACGACGCGCGCGCACCTCTCGCGGACGGCGCGGTCGATCCGCACTACACATTGATCCAGAATCCGGATGTGCAGTCCACCGACGCCATCGTCCAGGATACGACGGTCTTCCCGATCTCGGACGGCACCTGGCTGCCCGCCAGCTCGACCTCGAAATGGATCGGACCGAGATTCAACACCGCGGCGAGCGCGGTGGGGATCTTCGTCTATAGGACCACATTCGACCTCACCGAGCGCGACCCAAGCACCGTCATCATCGAGGGCCGCTGGTCGACCGACAATGCCGGCAACGAGATCCTCGTCAACGGCGTCGCCACCGCGAATGCTCCGAACACCGGCTTCAACCTCTGGACGCCATTCACGATCAGGGGCACCGAAGTCAACCTTGTCGCCGGCCTCAACACGATCGACTTCGTCGTCGAGATCGACGTGTGCCATCGGGTCGATGTCGAGGTGG
>ERZ795054.3708-NODE-3708-length-11767-cov-4.053108_pt1 | contig 11767 bp, 4 predicted proteins | sample MGYA00375138_ERZ795054 | MGnify/ENA primary metagenome ERZ795054 (study PRJEB30183, sample SAMN05720215) | anaerobic digester metagenome | isolation source: active sludge of municipal wastewater-treating anaerobic digesters | place: USA | collected 2014-12-23 ...
CCCACTATAGGAATACCCCGTGCCCTGATGGTATTCTACCAGCAGTTCCCCTTCTGGAGGCACTTCTTCGAGCAGATCGGATTTCAGGTGGTCATTTCCAGAGAATCAGATAAAGCGCTGATGACCCAGTCCATCGAAACAATCACCACCGAAACCTGCCTCCCGGTCGAACTTATGCACGGGCACGTAATTGACCTCATCGAAAAAAATGTCGATTATATCTTCCTGCCATTCATAGTTAACGCAAAATTCCGCGGCTATGAGAAAACATTCAACTGTAACTGTCCATGGGTACAGACCTACCCCTTCATGATTAAGGCAGCACTCAGGGGCAAGATCGACGAATCAAAGCTTCTGGTTCCCACTCTTCATTTCAGGTTCTTTGAAAGCGCCCTTGTGAAAGAGATGATGGCATATTTCAGCCAGAAATTCGGGATAAGCAGGAAACAGATCAGGGAAGCTGTTTATTATGCTGATAACATCCAGACAATGTTTGAAAAACGACTTGTCGATTACGGAAAGAATGTTTTCAATAATATCCCGAAGAACTGCCGTCCGGTCGTTCTTCTCGGAAAACCATATAACAGTACAGATCCGCATCTGAACCTGGGACTTGTCGAAAAGCTTATCGCACAGAATGTTATGCCTATCCCCGTGGATATGCTCGATCTTACACCATATAATATCTTTAAGAATTACAGGAATATGTACTGGCCCAATGGCCAGAAGATCATTGCTGCCGCCCAGCATGTGGCGCAGACAGATGGTCTTTATGCAGTTTATCTGAGCAATTTCAGGTGCGGACCCGATTCATTTATATGGCATTATGTTACCGAAGAACTGAAAGGCAAGCCTTTCCTTCATCTTGAAGTTGATGAACATTCCGCAGATGCGGGTATGGTCACACGTATCGAAGCATTCCTCGACAGCCTGAAAGGTTCCGAACAGAACGAAAAAAGAAATGTTGAAATATTCAGGCCCAGACCAAGTCCGCCTTCTCCTCCGAAAGACAGGGTGTTGTATTTCCCCTATATGAACGACGGAGCTTACCTTCTGGCTGCAGCTACACGGAGTATAGGTGTGCAATCTGAAGTACTTCCCAAGCAGACAGATGAAGATATTGCCATCGGACGTAAGTACACATCCTCCAAGGAGTGTTTCCCGATGATATGTGTAACCGGCAGTTTTGTAAAGAAACTTCAGGAACCGGGAGCAGATCCTTCTAAGATGAGCTTCTTTATGCCCGATCATAACGGCCCATGCAGATTCGGTCAGTATAACCATTTTCACAGGATACTTTTTGACAGGCTTGGGTATAAGGATGCTGAAATAATAACACCCTCCAATGATACATCATATGAGGATTTAGCGGGGGAACACGGGCAGAAATTCAGGATAAATGCATGGAAGGGATTTATTGTGGCGGATTTCCTGAGAAAGATCTACAGGGAAACCAGACCGTATGAGATAAATAAAGGAGATGCAGATCGTCTGTATGAGAAATCCCTTAAAAGGCTTGAAATATGTATTGAAAAGGGAACCAAAGGATTACACAAGCTGCTTTCAGAAATAACCCGTGAGTTCCTTGCAATACCTGTTGAGAAGAGTGTGCGTAAACCGGTTGTTGCTGTCATTGGTGAAATTTATATGCGCGATAATGCCGGTTGTAACGGGAACATTGCCAACCGTCTAGAGGATCTGGGTCTGGAGGTGGTTGTCGGTCCGTTCTCGGAATGGATTTATTATTCAACCCACCGTTTTACCCGTGACAGTAAATGGAAAAGAGATACAAAAGGGATCATCAAATCCAAAATACAGGGATTCGGACAGGATGTAATTGCCGGTTCACTCCTGAAGAATATCAAGAAATTCACCGATCATCAGAAGGATGTATCGCTCCATGATATGCTTAGTCTCTGCAATACATATGTCGACCAGTATTATGACGGTGATCCGCCAATAGCAATGGGGACATCCGTTGCGCTCACAAGCAGAGGGGTATCGGGACTGGCTGCAATACTACCATTTACCTGTATGCCGGGCACACTGGTTTCAGCAGTAAGCGATTCATTCAGGAAGGATCATAATAATATCCCGTTCATAAATCTTGCATACGACGGGCAGGATACTGTTTCACTCGACACAAGGCTTCAGGCATTTGCGTTCCAGGTGAAGGAGTACGCGGCTTCGATGGCGGCGGTGGCGGTGGAAGTCGAGGCGTAAATCGTTTCCCCTCCTTTTGAAGGAGGGGAAACTTTTGTCTCCAAAACTCTTTTGGTAACAGTTATAAGGAAGAAATAGCAGGCTTCAGAGCGTATATATTACTTCTTCATGGTATTATACCATTCAGGATTATTCAGGAATTCAGTAACAAAGTAACCTTATTGAATAGTGTACGGACTTTCAGAGCCGGATCTCCTTCGCCGAGGGTTTCGATGGGCAGATATCCCTTATAACCACATTGTTTTACTATATCTCTTATTTTCGAATAATCAGTATCAACCTGTTCCTCATTAATGAAGACCTTTTCCTTGAGCTGCCAGGAGATTGCATATTTTGCATTATCAGCAATTTCAGAATATGGATCGGAAACATGATAGCTTCCTATATCGAGCATAAGGCCTACCCAGTCATGGCTGATCATTTTTAACAGTTTCTCTACTTCCGGGGCATTTTTTATAAAATCGTTATGGTTCTGAAGGGCCATCATAACGCCATGGCTCTTACCGAATTCCGCACACTCCCTGATATCGTCAGCTATCCATTTTGCCTTCTCATCCCATGAAAAGTCTTCCTTCGACAGGTTGCCGGTAAATATCCTGAGTGACGGAGCTCCAAGCTTTTCAGCAACGATTACCCATTCCTTCACAAGCTTTTTTTCTTCCGCCCTTTTTGCCGGATCGGACCATGTAAAATCATTCCTAACCCCTGTCCCGTTAATATAAAGGCCAAGATGAAAGGCTTTCTTTTTTACTGAATAAAGATATTCATCAGAGGGAACTGCAGGGTAGCCGGGGAAGTAATAACCCGTAAGATCCACCCCGTCGAAGCCCGTCTCTGCGCTGAAATCGAGCATATCGTGAACAGTCATTTTCCCATCCCTCAGAGGCTGGTTAAATGAATATGCATTCAGGCTTAGTTTGTATTTCTTTTCCGGCACATTTTCTGTGGTATTTACCGAAGTTTTCCCGGTGCATTTTACAATGCTTAAGCCTGCAGTTCCCAGTCCGGCAAGTGCAATATTCCTTGTAAATGTTCTTCTACTGTGATGGTTCGAATTCATAGTATTTATGGATTTATGGATTTATTTGAATATTTGTTTTTAACTACGGAGTTTCACGGAGTCGTTCTCTCCAGTCCTTTCGTCCCTTCGTCTCTTTTTCTCCCTCTCACCTAATCACCCACTCTCCTAATCACCCACTCTCCTTATCACCCACTCTCCTCTTCTCCCTCACTCCTAATCACCCGATACCGATGTGGTGAGAAGGTTCAAGCCCTGGCGTCCTAAAGCCATAAAACCGTAACACCTTAATGCCGTAATGCCTCTGTTCCTCTGCGCCTCTGCGCCTCTGCGCCTTTGCGCCCCCTCAGCCAACCTTAAACCCCATCCCCTTCAGCATCATCCGGGTATTTCTGGTACCGCCTTTTACAATCACCGTAAAAGCCGGAAATTCCCTTCGTAAAGGATAATCGCCTCGTTGTTTTTCAAATTCCCCGGGTATATTCTTAAGTCTGATACTGTCATCATCAATATTGTATGTATGGAGAACAGCCTCTCTCATAATCTCTTCATCGGTTTTACCATTGCAATTGAGAAGGATTACAGGTGCAGGGGGATCAGGAACAGTTTCGGGATACCAGTTATTGAGCGGAAGATTGAAGAACTTACATAATGAATTGACTGCCATTGATGTACCATTGGCTTTGCCGTCGGTCGAATACCCGGCGATATGAGGAGTTGAAAGAAAGGCCTTTTCAAGCAGGTCATAGTCAATATCCGGTTCGTTCTCCCACACATCTACGACTGTACCCATCAGTTTTCCGGAATCCAGAGCACTTTTCAGAGCTGTCGTATCCATCACCTCACCTCTGGAGGAGTTAATGAACCACGTACCCCGTCTCATCATACCAAAACTCTTTTCATCGAAAAGATGATGGGTTTTATCTTCCCCGGTCATATTCAGGGGAACATGAGCGGTGACAATATCCGATTCGATAAGAAGCTGATCAAGTGAAACAAAACTATTTTCACCTTCATTTCTGGCCCGGGGAGGGTCGTTGAGCAGGACATTCATTTCGAGGGTACGGGCAAGCTTTTCGACCTTTGAGCCGACATTACCGACGCCGACAATGCCGATAGTTTTATTTTTCAGCTTGTACTTGAATTTTCCTGATATCCTCAGCAGGGCAGCTGCTATGTATTGCTGTACAGAGGATGAATTGCATCCCGGAGCATTTGTCCAGGTGATGCCGTTCTTCCGGCAGAATTCAGTATCAATGTGATCAAATCCGATTGTTGCTGTGCCGATGAATTTTACAGCCGTTCCTTTTAACAGTGAACTGTTGCATTTTGTCCTGGTGCGGGTAAGAAGTGCATCAGCATCCTTAAGCACCTTATTATCAATCTGTTTTCCGGGCAGATAAATTACTTCGGCAAATGGTTCAAGAACACCTTTCAGAAAAGGTATTTTATCATCGGCAACTATTTTCATCTAATTAAATAAAAATGCTCTGAAAGGTAATAATTTTAGTGAAATACATGGTTTATGAGCTCATAAAAAGGAAACAGATACGTGAAGATCTCCATCTTTACATCCAGGAGCAATTTTGCCTTTCCATGAGTGGACAATTTTCGCAAGAGAAAGAGAATCCGATATCCAATAATCACTTTTTCATTGGGACATTCAAGCATAAATAACCCAATATTATTTAGAATGAAAATAAATTAATGTAAAATCTAAAAATATAGGGTAACAATTTCGGTCTTATTCGGATTAAACCATTAGAAATAACGACGAAATATTTTTTAATTCTCTGTTGCGAAGGAGGAACATGATAAATAAAACAGAAACCAGGGTAATATATTTATAAAGATAATAATATTAACCGTACAAACCTGATTACAAAATTCATTAATGATAACCTCATAATTTCATTTCATCTTTAAAATTATGAAAGAAAAAGGATGCCTTTCAAAAAGAGAAAAGCAAGTTCTCATAATGATCTCAAGAGGTTTGACGTCAAAGCAAATCAGCCAGGAATTATTTATCAGTGTGACTACAGTCAATACTCATCGAAGAAATTTACTTAGAAAATCAAACACTAAAAATGTAGCAGAATTAATCTGCTTTGGATATAAAACATCCCTCATTTCATAAATAAATGCTTCACTTTAATTTTACATTAACAGATTATTAAATAATTCATCTTTTCAGCTTTTTTACTCTAATCCTTAGGGAAAAAAGCTTAAAAACCTGCCTGTTCCCTTTAGTGATCAAGGGTGAAAACAAGACGGTTTTAAAATCTGCCAAAGAAGAATAAAATCAAAAAATCATTAAAAATAAGGATTGATTTTTAGTTTATTAAAACAGAAATTTGAATCAGAATCAAATTTTACTGATGTCTTTCAATAATGGACTTTGTTCAATAAATTTCTTAAAATCATCTTTAACATGAAAATTCAAATAAAGTTAAATCTTGTGTTTCTGGCCGTTTTCGGAATTAGTATTATTTCTACCGGTCAGATAAAAGTATCAACCAATAATTACGTAGGAATAAATTATAGCTCAACTCCTTTATCAAGATTTGTAATTAATGCTGCAGGTAATTCAGGTTACCAGGCATATATTTACAACCCGAATATTTCAGTAGCCGGTGGAGCTCTAATGCTTTCAAGCGAAAAGGGTACCGGAACCGGAGTGAATATTACATCTCTTCTGTCCCAGACTACAATCGGAAGCAACAACTATCTCTATGGTTTGAAAGCTACAGCCAGTAATGCATCAACACCTTATACCGTTGGAAGATCATATGGCGTTTACGGGGTAGCTAGTAATTCAACCACCGGGTTTAACTATAGCATATATGGATCATTACTTGGAAGCAATAATGGAGCTGCTGTATTTGGCGCTATAAGCGGCAAGGGAGATATTGGCTTAACCCAGCAATGGGCCGGATATTTCAGAGGTGATGTGAAAGTAGAAAACACGCTATGGGTAAATACCACATCTTATAGTTCAGATTCAAAATTCAAAACCAATATTTCAAGCCTGGATCCTTCAGAGTCATTATCAAACTTATTGAAAATAAATCCAGTAAAATATAATCTAAAACAATTTGAAATTAAAGTAACTGGATGCGATACAATTAAGGTATCAAATTATTATGATGAGGCAAGTCAATTGTTTACCAAGGCTAAATTTGGTGTGATAGCTCAGGAACTTCAGGTAATTTTTCCTGATCTGGTTCATTCAGACGGGGAAGGAGACCTTGGCGTCGATTATATCGGATTAGTTCCTGTCATAATCAAGGTTGTCCAGACCCAACAAAAGAAAATTGAAGAATTCCAGGAAACAATTGATTTGCTTACAAAAGAAGTAAATGAGCTTAAACAAAAATAACTTTTTATGATAGAACTCTTTAAACCTTCAATTAAAACAATCGACATGCTTTATAAAACTTGTATCTTATTTGCTCTGCTTTCCCTGAACTTCATTTCACTATCCGGTCAGGCCATCCATTATGATTATGATGAAAGCGGAAATCGTGTCAAGAGATATATTGTTCATAGTAAAGGGAGTTCTTCAGGTGATGATACTTCGAAAAAATATGAGGAAAATATTAAATCTGAAGGATTTGCAGACAAACTCGAAGAGCTGACTATCAAGATATTTCCAAATCCAACCAGGGGTCAATTATCTGTTGAAATAAATGGATTAGGGATTGATGAAACAGTTGATTACCAGCTATTTTCTCAAACCGGGTTACTTCTTAGCACAAATAAAAAAAATGGCTTCTATTTTGCAATTGACATGGAAAAGTATCCTGGCGGTTTATACATCTTAAGATTAATGATAAATGGTAAAATAAGCCAGTGGAAAATACTCAAAGAGTAAAATAAATAATTATAAGAACAATTAAGTCATTCCCAAACAACCAACAGCTTAATCCTATGAAACCCACATGTTTTGCATACATAAAAACTTATGTATATAATTTTCAGACATGTGGGTTCCATCAGGCCATTAAAATAAAAATTATATACTGATGAAAACCTATCATAAAATTATATTCCTTACTTCATTTCTAGCAGTGATTATTAACCGGACTTTCTGCCAACCTGCAGATACAACTCTTTCTCAACCACTTACTGGTAATCATGTTATTGAAGCCACAAATTCAATCACCTTTGCAGCAGGTTTTTCATACAATGCACAATCATCTAACCAATTGGTTGCTAATGTAATCCCCACAACTGGTAACTCGAATTATACTTTTACAGAGCCCCAGGAAAGCGGCCCTCTTCAGGTGAATACATCTTATCCAGCAGGTAGTCTTAATAGTTCCATTTCAGTCGGGCCGACAGGTGCAGCTAATTATATTATCCCTGTTGATATTCCACCTGGACGAAATGGTATGAAACCAAACCTCTCACTTATTTACAACAGTCAGAGTGGAGAAGGCTTGTTAGGACTTGGATGGGCGCTTTCCGGACTATCTGCAATTAGTAGAGTTCCAACTGATATTTACCATGAAGGATACATAGACGTCGTAGACTTTGACAGTAACGATAAATTTACTTTAGACGGTCAGCGGTTGATCTCTGTTGGCGGTGATCAGTATAGAACTGAAAATGAGTCTTTTTCAAAAATAACATTGTATGGATCTTCAACTAATCCAACCTATTTTAAAGTTGAAACAAAAGATGGCTTAGAATTATATTATGGAAATACAATAGATTCAAAGGCTAAAGCAAAAGGTACATCAAAATTTTATGCTTGGAATATAAATCAGGTCAAAGATAAAAACGGCAATTATTATGTTGTTACATACATACAGGATACTGTCCAATGTGAAATTTTCCCAGTAAATATTAATTATTCTTGTTATGGCAGTAACCCTGGTGACTATACAATAGAGTTTGGTTATGAAACTAGATCTAATCCGATTTTAACATTCATCAATGGGTCAGCGGTTCAATTCAAGAGATTAATGAATCTGGTTACAATTAAATATAATACGACAGTAGTAGGCAAGATGCAGCTTAACTATTCAGACTCAAAGCTGGAAGAGATAATAAAATATGGGAAAAACAATACTCGTCTGAATTCAACATTTGTTAACTGGGGCAACACTAATACTGGTTTGGCAGAATTATATCGTCCAAGAATACGCACTCTGACCTCACGTTTTCAGGGCGATTTTAATGGTGATGGCAAGACTGATCTTATTGTTTTTTCTGGAAATCCTGATACATGTTCTTTGTTTCTGGCAGATTCTTTTGGACAACTTCAATTTTTTTCAAATCAGATATTGGCAAGTAATTATATTAAATCCCAAGTTTATCTAGGAGATTATAATGGTGATGGACAGGAAGACCTTATGATCTTTCGATTAATTAATAATGGCTATCGTATTTCATATTTGACATTTAATGGAACTTCGTTTATAACTATTGATGACTCATACCAATTGGGTTTTAATACCGATGTAACATTCTTTACAGGAGATTTTAATGGAGATAAAAAAACTGATTTAATGATGAAAGCCCCCCATTCAAGTCAGTGTGTGATTTATTCAATCACTTTCCAATTTGATGGAAGTGCAGGCAGGGTGATTATAGGTAATAGTTACATCAATTGGGGTACATCAACAGTATTAACAAAAGTAAAGGATATTCCACTTGATATGAATGGAGACGGGAAAACAGAAATAATGGCAATGGATCAGACTTTAACAAGGTTTTATGGGTTAGAGGATGGAACAACCAATATAATTCAGATTTGTTCTACCCCATTGACAGATAATACTAAAACAAACCTATTCGGTGATTTTAATGGCGATGGGATGATAGATATTTTTGCTGTAGATTCATATGTACTTCTCTCAAAGGGAAACGGTTTTGCACCTTCGTATTGCCCATTCTACAACCTCAATCCCGCCTACAACAATTTTTACACGTACGATATGAATGGAGATGGTAAATGTGACATTGTTGTTGTTGGAAGATGGGCAAGTATTAATAATCCTGTTAAAATATATGTTGAATATAGTTGTGGATATAATACTAATCTTACTGATTTTATTTTTCAACTTCAAACATATAACCCAGTTTCAGTGCTTCAGTTTTCTCCTATTGTTAATTTCTATGATTCATATAATCGATTTGGAGATTATAATGGTGATGGAGTAACAGATTTCTATTATGAAGATGGCATAATTACACGATTGTTTAATACCTATCGTGGACGATCGCAATACTTTGTTTCAGAAATTAAAAATGGACTAGGGTATTCTAATCATATTAATTATTCTCCAATCACTTATGATACTGTCTATTATAATGGGACTACAGCTTTTTATCCAGTAATTAAATACCAGGGACCTCTTTATGTTGTAAAATCAGTATCAATTGATAATCCTGATTTTACTCATTCTACAACAAGTTATTCATATTACGGAGCTAATTTCCATCTTCAAGGGAAAGGATTTCTCGGATTTAAAAAGGTCACATCAATAAACTCTTCAGCTAACATCAAATTAATTGATGAATACGAGTACGATCCAACCTTCTACTATGTCTCTCCAAAGAGGAATAGTATTTATACTTTAGCGTCTGGGCCAACTTCAGACGAATTAATTTCCGATGTTACATATACAAATTCTATCAGGCATCTGGGGAGTCTAAGGTATTTTGCATTTGTTTCCTCTTCTATTGAAAATAATTATCTCACAGGAGTTACAATTACCAAGCATAATGATTATGATTCAAGTGGTAACCTAACCTCTTATCGTGAAGATTTTGATGACGAGTCATACAATATAACCACCTATTCAGATTTTTCAAGTGCCGGAACATGGTTCTCCGCTAAACCACAAACTGTGACAAACACCCGGAAACATTACCAGGATTCCCAGTCTTTCTCATTAACCAGTACTTATACTTATTATTCAACAACTGGTTATGTTAATACAAAAGCTGTGGGACCTTTGATTTCCTCTTATCAATATGATATTTATGGCAACCCTACTGTCGACAGTATTTCAGATGGCAGTACTAGCAGAACCAATAAGTTTATATATGACACTAAGAATATGTTTATCTGGAAGTCCTTTAATGCACTCAACCATAAAACAGAAAGAACATATGATTATGTAACTGGTAATGTATTGACTGAAGAAACTCCTGATAACGTTCTCACACAATTTGATTATGATGATTTTGGCATCTTAACAGGAAAATCAACTTCTGTCCTGGGTCAGAGCCAGTCTGTTACTTATGGCTGGACAACAGGGACCAGACCTCTCGGATCTGTTTACTATAAGCAGATAACCACTTCCGGCGCTCCGACGACAAAGGCTTATTATGATGCTTTTGGCCGGGTTCTGAGAACTGAAACAACAGGATTTGACGGGAATCTTGTCTATTTAAGTACAGTATATAATAATAAAGGCCAGGTTTCTGAAAGTTCGTTACCCTACAAACTGAGTGATACACCTTTAAAGAAAGTCTATATTTATGACAAATACGGGCGAAAGACCAGCGAAGAATCCACGGCTGGGATTGTAACATTTAATTATACGGGGAAAACAGTACAGGTTACAAACAGCGCAGGGCAAACTTCTTCAAAGACATCCGACTCGCAGGGCAACCTCGTTAGTGGTTCAGATGATGCAGGAAGCTTTTCATATTCTTATAAGAGCATCGGAAAACCGTGTACAATTACTTCGGTTGGATCCTCCTGGTCAATGGGATATGATAATTTAGGCCGTCAGACCTCGTTGACAGATCCTGACGCCGGAACAATAACATACAGGTATAATAATTTTAATGAGCTGACGAAGCAAACTGATGCCCGGGGAAAAATTGATTCACTGACTTATGATGTATTAGGGAGAGTTTCAACTGAAATAAGAGAGGAAGGAACTAAGGTATACAAGTATGATCCTGCAGGTCATCCCGGACTTCTTGATTCAGTTACCTATAATGGTGGCAGTGTAAAATACAGCTACGATGGAGCATCCCGTTTAACCGGCAAGGCGACCAGAATAAATGGTTCCAGCTTTTCCACAGGTTACGGTTATGATAATTCCAGCCGGTTACAAACTATTACCTATCCGTCAGGTTTTACAATAAAAAATGTATATAATGCATCAGGCTATAAATCCGAAGTCAGACGTAATGATAATAATGCACCGCTCTGGCAGGGCCAGAATGTAAATGCATTTGGACAGTTTACGCAATACATTTACGGAAACAACCTCACAACAACAAAAACCTACGATTGCCTTGGCATGCTCAGGCATATAGGTTCAGGCTCAGTTCAAAATATGGATTATAGTTACGACTATGAGTCTGGTAATCTTGTAAGCCGTAAAGACAATTTAAGAAGTCTTATTGAGATATTTACATATGATAACCTTAAGAGGCTGACAGGTATTAGCGGCCCGGTTCCTATGACTTTGTCTTATTATTCAAATGGTAATATCCAATCAAAAACATCAGTCGGGACCTATTCGTATGAGAGCCTTAAACCTCATGCTGTTA
>ERZ795054.3711-NODE-3711-length-11752-cov-19.747884_pt1 | contig 11752 bp, 7 predicted proteins | sample MGYA00375138_ERZ795054 | MGnify/ENA primary metagenome ERZ795054 (study PRJEB30183, sample SAMN05720215) | anaerobic digester metagenome | isolation source: active sludge of municipal wastewater-treating anaerobic digesters | place: USA | collected 2014-12-23 ...
TAGACGTCCTGCACCTCGTCGACGATGTAGCGGGCCAGCGCCTCGACGCCCAGCAGGCGCAGGATGTCGTGCGGGTCGGCCGGGCCGTCCACGATCGACTCGCCCTTGTTCACCACCTGGCCGTCATGCACCAGCACGTGCTTGTCCTTCGGGATGAGGAACTCGTGCTCCTTGCCGTCGAGGTCGGTGATGATCAGGCGCTGCTTGCCCTTGGTCTCCTTGCCGAAGGTCACCGTGCCGGTCACCTCGGCGAGCATGCCGGCGTCCTTGGGCGAGCGGGCCTCGAACAGCTCGGCCACGCGGGGCAGACCGCCGGTGATGTCGCGGGTCTTCTGCGACTCGGTCGGGATGCGCGCAAGCACCTCGCCCACGGCGACCGGCTGGCCGTCGCGCACCACGATCAGCGCGCCCACCGGCAGCGAGATGTTCACGGAGTGCTCGGTGCCCGGGATCTTGACCTCCTGGCCGGACTCGTTGAACAGCTTGACCTGGGGGCGCACACCCTTGGTGGCCGCGCTGCGACGCTTGGCGTCGATCACCACCAGAGTCGACAGGCCGGTGACCTCGTCGATCTGCTTGGCCACCGTGACGCCTTCCTCCACGTTCTCGAACTTCACCGTGCCGTTGTACTCGGTGATGATCGGGCGCGTCAGGGGATCCCAGCTGGCGAGCTGAATGCCGGCCTTGACCGCCTGCCCGTCTACCGCGAGCAGGGTGGCGCCATAGGGCACCTTGTGGCGCTCGCGCTCGCGTCCGTTGTCATCGACGATCAGGACTTCGCCCGAACGCGAGATCACCACCTGTTCGCGCTTCGCGTTGGTGACGTAGCGCATGGTCGCGGTGAAGCGCACCGTGCCGTTGCTCTTGGCCTCGATGCCCGAGGCCACCGCGGCGCGCGAAGCTGCGCCGCCGATGTGGAAGGTGCGCATCGTCAGCTGCGTGCCCGGCTCGCCGATCGACTGCGCGGCGATCACGCCCACCGCCTCGCCCGAGTTCACCAGCGAGCCGCGGCCCAGGTCGCGGCCGTAGCACTTGGCGCACAGGCCGTAGCGCGTGTCGCAGGTCAGCGGGGTGCGCACGCGCACCTCGTCGATGCCCAGGCGCTCGATTTCCTCGACTGCGTCCTCGTCGAGCAGCGTGCCCGCGGCATAGAGCACGTCCTGCGTGTCGGGGTGGAACACGTCCGAGGCGGCCACGCGGCCCAGCACACGGTCGCGCAGGGCCTCGATGACCTCGCCACCCTCGACCAGGGCACGCATCACCACCCCGTTGACGGTGCCGCAGTCGTCCTCGACGACGACCAGATCCTGGGTCACGTCGACCAGGCGGCGCGTCAGGTAGCCCGAGTTCGCGGTCTTCAGCGCGGTGTCGGCCAGACCCTTGCGGGCGCCGTGGGTCGAGATGAAGTACTGCAGGACGTTGAGGCCCTCGCGGAAGTTCGCCGTGATGGGCGTCTCGATGATCGAGCCGTCGGGCTTGGCCATCAGGCCGCGCATGCCGGCGAGCTGGCGGATCTGCGCCGCGGAACCGCGCGCGCCCGAGTCGGCCATCATGTAGATGGAGTTGAACGACTCCTGCTCGACTTCCTTGCCGTGGCGGTCGATGGTCTTCTCGACCTTGAGGTGCTCCATCATCTTGCGGCCGACCTCGTCGCCGGCGCGGCCCCAGATGTCCACCACCTTGTTGTAGCGCTCGCCCTGCGTCACCAGGCCCGAGGTGTACTGCGCCTCGATCTCCTTGACTTCCTTCTCGGCGGCGCGGATCAGCTCCTCCTTCTCGACGGGCACGACCATGTCGTCGACCGCGATCGACAGGCCGCCACGAGTGGCGAGCTTGAAGCCCGACTGCATCAGCTTGTCGGCAAAGATCACGGTCTCGCGCAGGCCGCACTTGCGGAAGGCGGTGTTGATCAGGCGGGAGATCTCCTTCTTCTTGAGCGGCCGATTCAGCACGCTGAAGGGCAGGCCGGCGGGCAGGATCTCGGACAGCATCGCGCGGCCCACGGTCGTCTCGTGGCGGTTCAGGCGCTCGGTCTTCTCGCCCGTCTCACGGTCGACTTCGACCTCACGGATGCGCACCGTGATTCGCGTCTGGAGCTCGACCTCCTTGTTGTCCCAGGCGCGATGCACCTCGGCGAGGTCGCTGAAGAACATGCCCTCGCCCTTGCCGTTGATCTTCTCGCGAGTGGCGAAGTACAGGCCCAGCACGATGTCCTGCGAGGGCACGATCGACGGGTCGCCGTTGCTCGGGAACAGGATGTTGTTCGAGGCGAGCATCAGCGAGCGCGCCTCGAGCTGGGCCTCGAGCGACAGGGGCACGTGCACGGCCATCTGGTCGCCGTCGAAGTCGGCGTTGAAGGCGGCGCACACCAGCGGGTGCAGCTGGATCGCCTTGCCCTCGATCAGCACCGGCTCGAAGGCCTGGATGCCCAGGCGGTGCAGGGTCGGGGCGCGGTTGAGCATCACGGGATGCTCGTAGATCACCTCTTCGAGGATGTCCCACACCACGGGCTCCTGCCCCTCGACCATCTTCTTGGCCGCCTTGATGGTGGTGGCCAGGCCGCGCAGTTCCAGCTTGTTGAAGATGAAGGGCTTGAACAGCTCGAGCGCCATCAGCTTGGGCAGGCCGCACTGGTGCAGCTTGAGCTGCGGGCCGACCACGATCACGGAACGGCCCGAGTAGTCGACACGCTTGCCCAGCAGGTTCTGGCGGAAGCGGCCGCCCTTGCCCTTGATCATGTCGGCCAGCGACTTCAGCGGACGCTTGTTGGCGCCGGTCATCGCCTTGCCGCGACGGCCGTTGTCGAGCAGCGAGTCCACCGCCTCCTGCAGCATGCGCTTCTCGTTGCGCACGATGATCTCGGGAGCCTTGAGCTCGAGCAAGCGCTTGAGCCGGTTGTTGCGGTTGATGACGCGACGGTAGAGGTCGTTCAGGTCGGAGGTCGCGAAGCGGCCGCCGTCGAGCGGCACCAGCGGGCGCAGCTCGGGCGGCAGCACCGGCAGCACCTCGAGAATCATCCACTCGGGCTTGATGCCCGAACGCTGGAAGCCCTCGAGCACCTTGAGGCGCTTGGCGTACTTCTTGATCTTGGCCTCGGACGAGGTCTCGGCCAGATCCTTGCGCAGCTGCTCGACCTCGCGGTCGACGTTGATCGACGCGAGCAGCTCGCGGATCGCCTCCGCGCCCATCATGGCGCGGAAGTCGTCGCCGTACTCCTCGGTCTTGGCGATGAAGTCGTCCTCGGTCATCAGCTGGCCGCGCTTGAGCGGCGTGAAACCGGGGTCGGTGACGCAGTAGGCCTCGAAGTACAGGACGCGCTCGATGTCGCGCAGCGTCATGTCCAGCACCATGCCCATGCGGCTGGGCAGGCTCTTGAGGAACCAGATGTGCGCGGTCGGGCTGGCGAGCTCGATGTGCCCCATGCGCTCGCGGCGCACCTTGGCCAGAGTCACCTCGACGCCGCACTTCTCGCAGATCACGCCGCGGTGCTTGAGCCGCTTGTACTTGCCGCACAGGCACTCGTAGTCCTTGATCGGCCCGAAGATCTTCGCGCAGAACAGTCCATCGCGCTCGGGCTTGAAGGTGCGGTAGTTGATGGTCTCGGGCTTCTTGACCTCGCCGTACGACCACGAACGGATCTTCTCGGGCGACGCGATGCCGATCTTGATCGCGTCGAACTGCTCGTCTTGCTGTACCTGCTTGAAGAGATCGAGTAGCGCTTTCATCAGTGCTGCTCCTTAGTTGCGCTCGAGGTCGATGTCGATGCCCAGCGACCGGATTTCCTTGACCAGCACGTTGAACGATTCGGGCATGCCCGCCTCGATCACGTGGTCGCCCTTGACGATGTTTTCGTAAAGCTTGGTGCGTCCGTTCACGTCGTCGGACTTGACCGTCAGCATCTCCTGCAGCACGTAGCTGGCACCGTAGGCCTCGAGGGCCCACACCTCCATCTCGCCGAACCGCTGGCCGCCGAACTGGGCCTTGCCGCCCAAGGGCTGCTGGGTCACGAGCGAGTACGGCCCGGTCGAGCGCGCGTGCATCTTGTCGTCGACCAGGTGGTGCAGCTTGAGCACGTGCATGTAGCCCACGGTGACCGGGCGCTCGAACATGTCGCCGGTGCGCCCGTCGTAGAGCCGCGTCTGGGTCTTGCTGTCGGTAAGCCGCAGTGCCTGCTTGGTCGGCTCGGGGAAGGCGAGGTCCAGCATCGTGTGGATCTCCTTCTCCGCGGCGCCGTCGAACACCGGGGTCGCGAAGGGCACGCCGTCACGCAGGTGTCCGGCGAGCTCGAGCAGTTCGGCCTCGCTCAGCGAGTCGAGGTCCTCGGACTTGCCGGAGCGGTTGTAGACCTGCTTGAGGAACTCGCGCACCTGCTTGGACTGCTCGGTCTTGAGCATCTCGGCGATGCGCCAGCCGATGCCCTTGCTCGCCCAGCCCAGGTGCACCTCGAGGACCTGGCCCACGTTCATCCGCGAGGGCACGCCCAGCGGGTTGAGCACGACGTCGACCGGTCGGCCGTCGGCCATGCAGGGCATGTCCTCGACCGGAACGATCCGCGAGACCACGCCCTTGTTGCCGTGACGTCCGGCCATCTTGTCGCCGGGTTGCAGGCGACGCTTGACCGCGAGGTAGACCTTCACCATCTTGAGCACGCCCGGGGGCAGCTCGTCGCCCTGGGTCAGCTTCTTGCGCTTGTTCTCGAAGGCCTCGTCGAACTCGCGGCGCTTGGTCTCGATCGACTCCTTCATGCCCTCGAGCGCGGCCTGCGCGGCCTCGTCGGCCAGGCGCACCTCGAACCAGTGATAGCGCTCGAGCGAATCGAGGTACTCGCGCGTGATGCGCGTGCCCTTCTTGATGTTGCGCGGGCCGCCGGTGGCCTCCTTGCCGTCGAGCAGGCGCTCGATGCGCTGGAAGGCGTCGCCCTCGACGATGCGCAACTGGTCGTTGAGGTCCTGGCGGTAGCGCTTGAGCGCGTCGTCGATGATCGACTGCGCCCGCTTGTCCCGCTGGATTCCCTCGCGCGTGAAGACCTGCACGTCGATCACCGTGCCGCTCATGCCCGAGGGCACGCGCAGCGAGGTGTCCTTCACGTCGCTGGCCTTCTCGCCGAAGATCGCGCGCAGCAGCTTTTCCTCGGGGGTGAGCTGGGTCTCGCCCTTGGGCGTGACCTTGCCCACCAGCACGTCGCCCGCGTTGACCTCGGCGCCGATGTAGACGATGCCGGAGTCGTCGAGCCGCGCGAGCTGGTTCTCGGAGAGGTTGCTGATGTCGCGGGTGATTTCCTCCGCGCCCAGCTTGGTGTCGCGAGCAACGACGTTGAGCTCCTCGATGTGGATCGAGGTGAAGCGATCGTCGGCGACCACCTTCTCCGAGATCAGGATCGAGTCCTCGAAGTTGTAGCCGTTCCAGGGCATGAACGCGACCAGCATGTTCTGCCCGAGCGCGAGCTCGCCCAGGTCGGTGCTCGCACCATCGGCGATCACGTCGCCCTTGGTGATCACGTCGCCCTTCTTCACGATCGGGCGCTGGTTGATGTTCGTGTTCTGGTTCGACCGCGTGTACTTCTGCAGGTTGTAGATGTCCACGCCGACTTCGCCGGCCACGTTCTCGTTGTCGTTGACGCGCACCACGATGCGGTCGGCGTCGACGTAGTCGACCAGGCCGCCGCGCAGCGCCTGCACGGTGGTGCCGGAGTCGACCGCCACGGTGCGCTCCACGCCGGTGCCGACCACAGGCTTCTCGGGGCGCAGGCAGGGCACGGCCTGGCGCTGCATGTTCGAGCCCATCAGCGCGCGGTTCGCGTCGTCATGCTCAAGGAAGGGAATCAGCGAGGCGGCCACCGAGACGATCTGCGAGGGCGCCACGTCCATGTATTGCACGCGCGCGGGCGACATCAGCACGAACTCGCCGTTCTCGCGGCAGCTCACCAGCTCGTCGGTGAACTTGCCGGACTTGTCGAGCGGCGCGTTCGCCTGGGCGACCACGTACTTGCCTTCCTCGATCGCCGAGAGGTAGTCGATCTGGTCGGACACGCGGCCGTCGACCACGCGCCGGTACGGGGTCTCGAGGAAGCCGTACTCGTTGAGTTGCGCGTAGAGGGCCATCGAGTTGATCAGGCCGATGTTCGGGCCTTCGGGCGTCTCGATCGGGCAGACACGGCCGTAGTGCGTGGGATGCACGTCGCGCACCTCGAAGCCGGCGCGCTCGCGCGTCAGGCCGCCCGGTCCCAAAGCCGAGACGCGGCGCTTGTGCGTGATCTCGGACAGCGGGTTGGTCTGGTCCATGAACTGCGAGAGCTGCGAGGACCCGAAGAACTCGCGGATCGAGGCGCTGATCGGCTTGCTGTTGATCAGGTCATGCGGCATCAGGTTGTCGGCCTCGGCCTGGCCGAGACGCTCCTTGACCGCGCGCTCGACGCGCACCAGGCCGGCGCGGAACTGGTTCTCGGCCAGTTCGCCCACGCAGCGCACCCGGCGGTTGCCAAGGTGGTCGATGTCGTCGACTTCGCCGCGGCCGTTGCGCAGCTCGACCAGCAGCTTCATGGTGTCGATGATGTCCTCGGGCGAGAGGGTCATCGGGCCGGTGATCTCGGGCCGGCCGAAGCGGCTGTTGACCTTCATGCGGCCAACGCGCGACAGGTCGTAGGTCTCGGGATCGAAGAACAGGCGCCTGAACAGAGTCTCGACCGCGTCCTCGGTGGGCGGCTCGCCCGGACGCATCATGCGGTAGATGGCGATGCGCGCGGCGAGCTGGTCGGGCGTCTCGTCGAGGCGCAGGGTGTTCGAGATGTACGCGCCCTGGTCGAGGTCGTTGGTGTAGATCGTGCGCACGTCCTTGGCGTTGGCGGCGCGCAGCTTCTTGAGGACGTCTTCCGTGAGCTCCTCGTTGGCGTTGGCGATCAGCTCGCCGGTGTCGGCGTCGACCACGTTGGCGGCCAGCACCCGGCCCAGCAGGTAGTCCTCGGGCACCTCGATGCGCGTCATGCCCGCGGCTTCCATGTCGCGGATGTGCTTGGCGTTGATGCGCTTGTCCTTGGCGACGACCACCTTGCCCGACTTGTCGGCGATGTCGAAGCGCGCGATCTCGCCGCGCAGGCGCTCGGGCACGAGCTCCATGTAGCCGCCGTGGGCAGTGAGCGCGAAGGTGTCGAAGTCGAAGAAGTGCGCGAGGATCTGCTCGGGCGTCAGGCCCAGCGCCTTGAGCATGATGGTCGCCGGCATCTTGCGGCGGCGGTCGACGCGGAAGTAGAGGATGTCCTTGGCGTCGAACTCGAAGTCCAGCCACGAGCCGCGGTAGGGGATCACGCGCGCCGAGAACAGCAGCTTGCCCGAGCTGTGCGTCTTGCCGCGGTCGTGCTCGAAGAACACGCCGGGCGAGCGGTGCAGCTGGCTGACGATCACGCGCTCGGTGCCGTTGATGATGAACGAGCCCTTGGTGGTCATGAGCGGGATCTCGCCCATGTAGACCTCCTGCTCCTTGACCTCCTTGACGGTGGGCTTGGAGGCCTCGCGATCCATGATCACGAGGCGCACCTTGGCGCGCAGCGGGCTGGCGTAGGTCAGGCCGCGCTGCTGGCACTCGGTCACGTCGAACGCGGGCTCGCCCAGCACGTAGTTCACGAACTCGAGCCGGGCCATGCCGTTGTGGCTCGAGATCGGGAAGATCGAGCTGAACGCCGCCTGCAGGCCCTCGCGCTTGCGCTGCGCCACGGGCACCTCGGCCTGCAAGAACTCCATGTAGGACTGCAGCTGGGTAGCCAGCAGGAAGGGCACTTCAAGCACGCTCGGACGCTTGGCAAAGCTCTTCCGAATACGCTTCTTTTCAGTGAAGGAGTACGGCATGGACGCTCCGTTCGACGCAGGGAGAGGGACAACACTTCCCCGCCGACAGGCCCTGCGGACGCCAATAGCCGCGCAAGGGGCAGTCCATAAGACTGCCGCCCGCGCGGCTTGCAGAGAGTCTGCGGCTCAGGCTCATTGGGGAAGACTTGGATCTGCACCGGCGGCGACGGTGCAGATCGAAGTCCTCCCGGACTTCGAGGGCGGCGCAAGGCCGCCCCGCGAGCGCAATTACTTGAGCTCGACCTTGGCGCCGGCGTCCTCCAGCTTCTTCTTGGCGGCGTCGGCGTCGGCCTTGTTCACGCCTTCCTTGACGGGCTTCGGCGCGCCGTCGACCAGGTCCTTGGCCTCCTTCAGGCCCAGGCCGGTCAGCTCGCGCACGGCCTTGATGACGTTGACCTTGTTGGCGCCCGCCTCGAGCAGCATGACGGTGAACTCGGTCTTCTCTTCGACGACCGCGGCGGCGGCGCCGGCGGCCGGGGCGGCCACGGCGACGGCGGCGGCAGCAGCCGAGACACCGAACTTCTCTTCCATCATCTTGATCAGCTCGCTGATCTCGAGGACCGACTTGGCGCCGATGGCGTCGAGGATTTCTTGGTTGGAAAGTGCCATTTGCTTAACTCCGGATGCGTAGTGAATGTGTGACTGTCGGGATGACGATCAGGCGGCTGCCTTTTCCTTGGCGTCGCGGACGGCGGCCACGGTGCGCACGAAGCGCGCCGGGACCTCGTTGATCGTGCGGACGAACTTGCCGATGGGGGCGTTCATGGTCGCCATCAGCGTTGCCAGCAGCTCTTCGCGGCTCGGCATCGTGGCCAGCGCATTGACACCCTTTGCGTCCATGACGTAGTTGGGCATCGCGCCGGCCTTGATCACCAGCTTGTCGTTGCTTTTCGCGAAGGCGGCCAGCACCTTGGCGGCCGCAACCGGGTCGGCGGAGAAGCCGTAGACGAGCGGACCGACGAACTTGTCGGCCAGACCCGCAAACGGCGTGCCTTCCACGGCACGGCGTGCCAGGGTGTTCTTGAGCACGCGCAACTGGACACCTTCGCCACGCGCTTGCTTGCGCAGCTTGGTGACCGCATCCACGCTCAGACCACGGTACTCGGCGACGACGATCGACTGGGCGGTCGCCACCATGGCGCTCACTTCCTCGACCTTGGCCGCTTTCTCTTGACGATTGAGACCCACGGTACTGGCTCCACTCAATGGTGCTCGGCAGACTGCCTTGCACCGGTTGCTCACCGGCGTCCTGACCGAGAACCACGCATCCACCCCGTCGCCGGGGCTTCAGAACGGTGTTCCCACTTCGGTCGCCGTCTGCGCTGGATCGCTTCCTGCCGCCGCGGTCGCCGAGCGCGCACGCGCCCGCGGTTGGAAGTCGAATTAAGGAGGACCGGATCCGGCTGCCGTGCCTTGCGCCCGCAGCCTTACCGAACCCTCGTCCAGCGGTCTTTGACAGCTGCAGCGGGCACATTGCCTGCGCTGCGGCCCAAAGCCCTCGGGGTCTTGCGACCCCTTCAGAGGCCCGCCTGGCAGGCGGACCCGTATTGCTCTTCTCAGCCGTTGAGGCTGGCCACGTCGACGCGCACGCCGATGCCCATGGTCGAGGACACAGCGATCTTGCGCAGGTACACACCCTTGGAAGATGCCGGCTTCGCCTTGTTCAGCGCTTCGACCAGCGCCGTCAGGTTGGTCTTGAGGCGGTCAGCGTCAAACGAGGCGCGACCGATGGTGGCGTGCACGATGCCCGCCTTGTCGGCGCGGAACTGCACTTGGCCGGCCTTGGCGTTCTTGACCGCGGTGGTCACGTCGGGGGTGACGGTGCCGACCTTGGGGTTGGGCATCAGGCCGCGCGGACCGAGGATCTGGCCGAGCGCACCGACCACGCGCATGGCGTCAGGCGAGGCGATGACCACGTCGAAGTCCATGAAGCCTTCCTTGACCTTGGCGGCGAGATCGTCGAAGCCGACCACATCAGCGCCAGCGGCCTTGGCCTCCTCGGCCTTGGCGCCCTGGGCAAACACGGCGACGCGCACCGACTTGCCCGTGCCGGCAGGCAGCACGACCGCGCCACGCACCGACTGGTCCGACTTCTTGGCGTCGATGCCCAGTTGCACCGCGACGTCGACCGACTCGTCGAACTTGGCGGTGGCGGTCTGCTTGACCAGGCTCAGCGCGTCAGCCACGGGATAGAACTTCTGGGGGTCGCGCTTGGCCTGGATCGCCTTGGTGCGCTTGGTTTGCTTGGCCATTTACACGCCCTCCACGGTGATGCCCATCGAGCGGGCGCTGCCGGCGATCGTGCGGACCGCTGCGTCCAGATCGGCTGCGGTGAGGTCCGGCATCTTGGTCTTGGCGATCTCCTCGGCTTGCGCGCGGGTGATCTTTCCCACCTTGTCGGTGTGCGGCTTGGCCGAACCCTTGTCGATCTTCGCGGCCTTCTTGATGAGGATGGTCGCCGGAGGCGTCTTCATCACGAAGGTGAAGCTCTTGTCGGCGAAGGCGGTGATCACCACGGGGATCGGCAGGCCGGGCTCCACGCCCTGGGTCTGGGCGTTGAAGGCCTTGCAGAATTCCATGATGTTCAGGCCGCGCTGGCCGAGCGCCGGGCCGATGGGAGGCGACGGATTGGCCTTACCAGCTGGCACCTGCAGCTTGATAAAGCCGATGATCTTCTTTGCCATGAAAGGCTCCTTGCGGGTACTGGCGCCGCCGTCCGTGCAGACAGCGGCTCCCCGGGGTTAAGGCCCTGACTTGCTTCGCGCTGGCGGTCGGGCCGACCTATCCACCAGCGTTCAAACTGCGCCGGCGCCCGCTCGGGGGCGCCGCGCGCTCAGACTTTCTCTACTTCGCCGAAGCCAAGCTCGACCGGAGTGTCACGGCCGAAAATGGTGACCGAGACGCGCACCCGGCTCTTCTCGTAATTGACTTCTTCGACACGACCATTGAAGTCGGTGAAAGGGCCGTCCTTGACGCGCACCATCTCGCCCACTTCGAACAGAACCTTGGGACGAGGCTTCTCAGCACCTTCCTGCATGCGGTGCAGGATCTCGTCCACTTCCTTCTGCGGCAGTGGCGCGGGCCGGTTGGCCGTGCCGCCGAGAAAGCCAGTGACCTTCGGCGTGCTCTTGACCAGATGCCACGCCAGGTCGGTCATGTCCATCTCGACGAGGACGTAGCCCGAGTACATGCGCCGCTCGGTGATCGACTTCTTGCCGCCGCGGATCTCGACGACCTCTTCGGTCGGCACCAGGATCTGGCCGAACTGCTCCTGCAGGCCGGCGCGGTTGATGCGTTCGGTCAGCGCCTTGGCCACGCTCTTCTCCATGCCGGAGTAGGCGTGAACCACGTACCAGCGCTTGCCTGTCACCACGTTCGTCATGTCCGATCTCCGCGGGCTCAGCCCAGCTTCAGGAGCAGGTCGTACAGCACCCACTCGATGGTCTTGTCGACGACGAACAGGAACAGCGCCATCACCACCACAAAGGCAAACACGATGCCGGTGGTGCTCATGGTCTCCTTGCGGCTCGGCCACACCACACGGCGCAGTTCCTCGTAGGCCTCGCGCGCATACGAGATGAAGCGCTTGCCAGTTTGCGTGAACCACGCCAGCACCAGGCCGGCCACCAGGCCGCCGAACAGCACGCCTACGCGCAGCAGGGTGGGCTGGCCCGACAGGAAGGTGAAGCCGAGCACGCCGGCGAGCGCGATCGCTCCCGCCAGAATCACCAGCGCGATGTCGGCCTTGCTTTGGACGTTCTGTACGTTCTGCGTGCTCATCTGCTATCTCTTGCGGGGCGCCGCATCACCAGCACCGGGGCCCGTCGCGACCGGACGGTCTCGGCGAGAAAACTTGGCAGGGGCAGAGGGAATCGAACCCCCAACCTTCGGTTTTGGAGACCGACGCTCTGCCA
>ERZ795054.3712-NODE-3712-length-11751-cov-6.174590_pt1 | contig 11751 bp, 9 predicted proteins | sample MGYA00375138_ERZ795054 | MGnify/ENA primary metagenome ERZ795054 (study PRJEB30183, sample SAMN05720215) | anaerobic digester metagenome | isolation source: active sludge of municipal wastewater-treating anaerobic digesters | place: USA | collected 2014-12-23 ...
GGGCGGACTACCGCCTCCTGGCCGCGACCAACCGGAACCTCGAGGCCCTGGTCGCCGCAGGAACCTTCCGGAGCGACCTGTACTATCGGCTCGACGTCGTGCCCCTCTCGGTGCCTCCCCTGCGGGAACGCCGGGAAGACATTCCCGAACTGGTCGAGCACTTCGCAGGGCGGGTGGCCGCCGCGGAGGGCCTCGATCGCCCAGGGACGACGGAGGACTTTCTGGCCGCTCTCAAGGGGTACCTCTGGCCGGGGAACGTACGGGAACTGGAGAATCTGGTCGAACGCCTGGTGGTACTGTACCGGCCGAAGGTCCTGGAAGCCCGCCTCCTCGAGGAGGAGGCACCCGACCGGTTCGGGCCCATGGATCCCGACGCCCGGGAGCGGACGGAGATTCTCGATGCCCTGCGAAGATCCGGGGGAAACAAGAGCGCGGCGGCCCGGTCCCTGGGGATCTCCCGGCGCGCCCTGTACTACAGGATGAGCCGCCTGGGCATCGAGGCGGGGGACGCTCCGGGAAACGACTGAACCCTCGCTGCACACCCGTTGCACACCTTTGTACGCGGCACCGTGAAGACGGCCGATTCCTCCCGGGGCCGGCTTCCCCGATTCCAGCGGGTAGGACGGAGAAGTACCGTCCCTGTCCGGGGGAAACCGCGGCGGAAGCCTGAGAAGACTGCGGTTTCTTGCCGTACCCTGCGGTCCCTTCCTCGGTACTCCCGGAACCGCTTACGGGGGACGGGCTCCGCCGGACCGTGAAACTCCGGCTGACGGGTGCCCGGAATTTGGCACGCCCCTTGCTTTATACATGGCAACCCTTTCTCGAGGAGGCTCTATGTCGCTCAGAAACCGTATCGTGGCACTCGCCCTGGTCCTCATCCTCGCCTCGCCCATGGCGTTCGCCATGGGGGATAAGGAGGGCAAGGAAGCCAAGACCGTCATCGTCTACTCCAGCGTGGACGAGGCGAACGCGAAGAAGATCCTGGACGCCTTCACCGCGGACACGGGCATAACGGCCCAGTTCGTCCACCTTTCTTCCGGCCCTGCACTGGCGCGGCTCAAGGCCGAATCCGCGAATCCCCAGGCGGACGTCTGGATGGGCGCGCCCAGCGAAAACCACATCTCCGCCAAGACCGACGGACTCACCCAGCCGCACAAGGGGGGCAACTTCTCGTCCCTGGCCCCGGAGTTCAAGGATCCCGACGGCTACTGGCGGAGCTTCTACATGAATCCCATGGCGATCGCGGTCAACAAGGACATCCTTGCCCGGATGGGAGCCCCCGTGCCCAAGTCCTGGAACGATCTTCTGAACCCGGCCTACAAAGGCCAGATCCAGATGCCCTCCCCCCAGTCCTCGGGCACCGCGTACAACATCATCGCCTCCCTGGTGAAGCTCATGGGTGAGGACAAGGCCTTCGAGTACCTCAAGAAGCTCGGACCGAACGTCCAGACCTACACCTCCTCGGGCACCGGTCCTTCCAAGGGGGTATCCGTCGGACAGTGCGCGATCGCCCTCCAGTTCACCCCGGCGTTCTTCGAGTTCATCGACCAGGGATTCCCCATGGAGGTGATCTTCCCCTCCGAGGGCGTATGGTTCGAGGCCCCCGGGGTCTCCATCGTCAAGGGCGCCAGGAACCCCAAGACCGCCGAAGCCCTGGTCGAATGGCTTACCAGTCCCAAGGGCCAGGCAGTCTTCACCGAAGCGAAGACGTACTTCTACCCCATCATTCCCGGCGTCAAGCTCGGTGCGGGCATGCCCGCCTTCAAGAGTCTCAAGACCATCGCCGTCGATCCTCTCTGGGCCGCGGCCGAAAAGAAGCGGCTGGTCGATCGCTGGGTCGCCGAGGTCCTTCCCGTCAAGTGATTCCCCCCGGCCGTCCCGGGACCCTCCGGGACGGCCGCCAAGGAGCGTACCCATGACCGACCGAGCGATCGGCGCCTCCCTGGGGGAGATCCGTCGGCTTGTCCGGGATCCCCTGCTGGCCTTCGTCGTCGCCGCCGTCCTCGCGGCTCTGGCGGTGTTCATCCTCTACCCCCTGGCCAGCGTGATCATCGTTTCCCTGCGCCCGGACGGGCGGTGGACCCTGGAGATCTTCCGGCATGTCGTCTCCAATCCCTACCTGCTGCAGGGGTTCCGGAACAGCATCCTGATGGGAGTCCTGACCGCGGTGATCGGCACGGGGATCGGATTCCTCTTCGCCTTCGCGGTCACCCGGGCAGACGTCCCCTTTAAGCGGATCCTCCACGCGGTGGCCATCATCCCCATCGTGTCGCCTCCTTTCATCGGCGCCCTGGCCATCATCATGCTCTTCGGGAACAACGGCTTCATCACCTGGAACCTCCTGCGGATCCGGAACTTCCCCATCTACGGTTTCACGGGACTCATGATCGCCCAGGCGGTCACCTTCTTTCCCGTCGCCTACCTGACCCTCCGGGGAGTCCTGGAATCGATCAATCCCACCCTGGAGGACGCGGCCCTGGACCTGGGGGGATCCCGGTTCCGGGTCTTCCGCCGGGTTACACTGCCCCTGGCCATGCCGGGCATAGCCAGCTCCATGCTGGTGCTGTTCATCGAGACCCTGGCGGACTTCGGGAATCCCCTTATCCTGGCGGGAAGCCGTTTCCCCATCCTCTCCGTCCAGGCCTATCTCCAGATAACGGGAATGTACGACCTGCCCACCGGAGCGGCCCTCTCGGTCCTGCTCCTGGTACCGTCGGTCACGGCCTGGGTCATCCAGAAGTACTGGGTCTCCCGGAAACGCTACGTGACCATAACAGGGAAGCCCACGATCTCCTCGGTGAAGATCGTCAGCCCCGCCGTGCGGTCCCTGATCTTCGCGGCCTGCCTGGCGGTGACCGCGTTCATCCTCCTCATCTACGCGTCCATCCTGTGGGGGGCCCTTGCCAAGGTATGGGGAAGCGACAACACCCCCACCCTCCGCCACTTCCTCTACGTCTTCGGAGTCGGGTTCAAGGCCGTCCGGGACACCCTGACCATCGCGGGACTCTCCACCCCCGCCTCGGGTCTCCTGGGAATGGTCATAGCCTTCCTGGTCATCCGGAAGTCCTTCCCGGGCCGGAAATTCATGGAGTTCACCAGCATGCTCAGCTTCGCGGTGCCCGGTACCGTCATCGGCATCGGATACATCCTTGCCTTCAACAAGCCTCCCCTGGTGCTGACGGGCACACTCCTGATCCTGCTCCTCAACTTCGTGTTCCGCTACGTGCCCGTGGGCATCGAGTCCGGGGTCGCAATCCTCCAGCAGATCGACCCGGCCATCGAGGAGGCCGCGGTGGACCTGGGGGCGGACGCCCGGACGACCTTCTCCCGGGTGACCCTTCCCATGATCGTGCCCGCCTACTTCTCCGGCCTGGTGTTCGCTTTCGTCCGGGCCATGACGGCCATCAGCGCGGCGATCTTCCTGGTCTCCTCGCGGTGGAACCTCATGACCGTCCAGATCATGGCCCAGGTGGAATCCGGCCGCCTCGGGGCCGCGGCGGCGTTCAGCGTGATCCTGGTCCTGATCATCTTCGGGGCCATCTTCCTGATACGCGCCCTGCTCAAGGCCCGGTACGGCCGCTACGGCGGCTCGATGCTGAAATTCTAGGGAGGATCCGTATGAGCGTGCGTCTGGACAAGGTGAGCAAGGTCTTCCTGGATCCCTCCCGGCCCGAAGGCTCGGTGACCGCCGTGGACCGCGTGGACCTGGAAGTCCGGGAGGGGGAGTTCGTCACCCTCCTGGGCCCCTCGGGCTGCGGCAAGACGACGACCCTGAGGATCATCTCGGGATTCGAGGCCCCCACCCGGGGGGACGTCTTCATCTCCGGAGAGCGGGTCAACGACCAGCCCCCCAACAAGAGGGACACCTCGATGGTGTTCCAGAGCTACGCGATCTTCCCCCACATGTCCGTGGAACAGAACGTCGGCTTCGGCCTGGAGCTCAAGGGTCGGCCCAAAGCCGAGGTCCGGGAGGAGACCGCGCGGATCATGAACGTGATGGGGCTGACGGCCCTGGCCAAGCGGAGGCCGGACCAGCTCTCCGGAGGACAGCAGCAACGGGTGGCCCTGGCCCGGGCGGTCATCAACAAGCCCAGCGTCCTTTTGTTCGACGAACCTCTTTCGAACCTGGACGCCAAGCTCCGGGACCAGATGCGCCTGGAGATCCGCCGCATCCAGCAGAGCTTCGGCATCACGAGCATCTACGTCACCCACGACCAGATCGAGGCCATGACGGTCTCGGACCGGATCGTCGTCATGGAAGGCGGCCGGGTAATGCAGATCGGAACCCCCTTCGAGGTCTACTCGAGGCCCGCGAACCGCTTCGTGGCGGACTTCATCGGCAGAGTGAACTTCTTTCCGGTCACGGACGCTTCCTTCTCGGAAGAGGGGCTGGACGCGGACTACCGGGGCGTCCGTATCCGGGCGGGATCCCGGAACGGGGACATCCGGGAGGGAGGAGCGGCGGTCGTCGCGGTGCGGCCCGAGTCCCTGCGCCTCGAGCCCGAGTCGGGTTCGGCGGCCCGCTTCCTTCGGGGGCGTATCGACAAGGCCGTATATCTCGGCGCCGTGGTCGAGTACGAGATCGACGCGGGCCTGGACCGCCCCGTGATGGCGGTGTCCCATGATCCCGTGGTCGCGGGATTCTTCCGGGTGGGCGACGGGGTTTCCCTGAGCTTCCCCCCCGCGGCGGCCCACGCCCTGGCTCCGGAGGCCGTCCCGTGACGGAGGCGGAAGGGCACATCGCCGGGCTCTTGGCCCGCCGGCCCGAGCTCGCGGGGGCGGAATCCGCGATCCGTGCCTTGGCGGACCTGCTTACCGGGTGCCTCCGGGACGGGGGGACCGTCCTGGCCTGCGGCAACGGGGGATCCGCCGCGGACGCGGACCATGTAGCCTGCGAACTGGCCAAGGGGTTCCTCCTCTCCCGGCCCCTCCCGGGTCCGCTCCGGGACTCCATTGAGGGGAACCTTGAACGGGCTTTGGGCCGGACCGGCGCCGGCCTGGCCGGGCGCCTCCAGGTCCCCCTCCGGGCCGTCTCCCTGTGTTCGAACTCGGCCCTGCTCACGGCCATCGCCAACGACCAGGGCCCGGACGCCGTGTTCGCCCAGCAGGTCCTCGGGCTGGGCCGGAAGGGGGATCTCATCCTCTGCCTGAGTACCTCCGGGAAATCACCCTCCGTCCTGGCGGCCGCCGCGGCCGCCAGGTCCCTCGGGCTTTCCGCGGCCCTACTCACGGGACCGGACGCCGCGCCCCCCGCCGGCCTTTTCGACGTGACGGTCCCCGTACCCGGCGCGAACGCCGGGGAGATCCAGGACCTGCACCGCCCGGTCTACCACGCGGTCTGCGCGTACGCGGAGGCGGTCCTGACCGCCGTAGTTTGACCCGGCCTTCGTGCCCCTATTCCGTACTCCTCCGTATCATGGTCCGGTACCCCTCCAGGGTCTGGAACCCGTAGTTCCGGTACAGGGCCATGGCCCCCGGGTTCGCCTCGGAGACCTCCAGCTTCATCTGCATCCCGCGCTGCCGGGCGACCGAGACGGCCGCCTCCATGAGGCGCTTCCCGAGGCCCCGGCCCTGGAGTTCCGGCAGGACGGCCATGTGGTGCAGGTAGAGCCGGCGGCCGTCGTCGGAGATCCAGGCGGATCCGGCGATCCGGTCCCCCGCGGCCAGGACGAAAAGCCGCCCGCCCAGAGCCAGGGTGCGGCGGACGGACTCGAGGGTGTCGCCCCTCGCCGGGTTGCCGATGCCCGTTTCCGTCCAGAGCTCCGAGAGGGATCCGAAGTCCTCCTCCTCGAAATCCCGCAGGACGATGGACGCATTGTTCGACATGCAAAATCCTCCCGGCCGCGCCAAAGAACCGGGGCCGCCCCTTCGGACGGCCCCGCGAATTCGCGGGCCGGATGCCCGGCCCGCTCGGGCTGCTTATTTTTTCTTCCCCAGCTTGTGCTTCTTGAGGAACTCGTCCAGGACCTCCGTCAGGTTGGGACTGCCGATTTCCTGAAGATCGTATTCCACCTTGACCGTGGGCTTCTTGATCTTGACGATGCGGTTGAGGTCGATGGGGGTGGCGATCACGACGGTGTCGCAGGCGGTCTTGTTGATCGTGGCCTCCAGGTCCTTGACCTGCTGGTCCCCGTAGCCCATGGCGGGCAGGAGGGTGCCGATGTTCGGGTAGATCTTGAAGGTTTCCGCCAGCTTGCCCACCGCGGCGGACCGGGGATCCACCAGCTCGGCGGCGCCGAACTTGCGGGCCGCCACGATGCCGGCGCCGATCTTCATGTGCCCGTGGGTCAGGGTCGGGCCGTCCTCCACGCAGAGGACGCGCTTTCCCTTGATCAGCTCGGGCTTGTCCACGGTGATGGGGCTGGCCCCGTCGATGACGACCGCGCTCGGGTTCACCCTCTGGATGTTCTCCCGGACCGTCTGGACGGCGTCCGGAGCCGCGGTGTCGATCTTGTTGATCACGATAACGTCGGCCATGCGCAGGGAGACCTCGCCGGGGTAGAACGACACCTCGTTGCCGGGCCGGTGGGGATCCGCGACGGTGATCAAAAGGTCGGTCTTGTAGAAGGGGAAATCGTTGTTCCCGCCGTCCCAGAGGATGACGTCCGCCTCCTTCTCCGCCTCCCGGAGGATGGCCTCGTAGTCGACGCCCGCGTAGATCACGTTGCCCCGGACCACGTGGGGCTCGTACTCCTCCATCTCCTCGATCGTGCACTTGTGCTTCTTGAGGTCCGCGACGGTGGCGAAGCGCTGGACCTTCTGGGCCACCAGGTCGCCGTAGGGCATGGGGTGGCGGATGGCCACGACCTTGAGCCCCTTGGCCATGAGCATCTGGACGATCTTGCGGCTGGTCTGGCTCTTGCCGGAGCCGGTCCGCACGGCGCAGACCGCGATGACGGGCTTGGTGGACTTGACCTGGGTGTCCGCGGGCCCGAGGAGCCGGAAGGAGGCGCCCGCGGCGTTCACTATGGCGCCGATGCCCATCACGTGGGTGTAGGGCACGTCCGAATACGCGAAGACGCACTCGTGGACCTTGAGGGTCTTGATGAGCTTGGGAAGGTCGGACTCCAGGTGGATGGGGATGCCCTTCGGATACAGCTTGCCCGCGAGCTCGGCGGGATATTTTCTGCCCGCGATGTCCGGGATCTGGGCGGCCGTGAAGGCCACCACGTTGTACTCCGGCTTGTCGCGGAAGTACGTGTTGAAGTTGTGGAAGTCGCGTCCGGCGGCTCCGATGATGATGACGTTCCTCTTCTCCATGACAAGGACCTGCCTTTTATGATCGAGGCGGATCGGGCGCCAGGTTCGCTTCGCGGATCGGATCGTCCGGTTCGTCCCGACGGACTAGCGCCGGGGGATCCGGCGCGGGCAAAGTATGCGCCCGTGAAAAAACGGTGTCAAGAAAAAACGACGTAAATATTTATACGGAAAGAAGGTATAATCATTCCAAAGACCCGGGCCCTTCCCATGCGCGGGGCCCCTGGGGTACAATCCGCCCGAAAGGCGGAGCCATGTCCGGACTCAACATAACCAGTGAAATCGGGACGCTCAAGCGCGTGATCCTGCACACCCCCGGCCCGGAGATCGAGGCCATGACCCCCAAGGAGGCGGAGCAGGACCTCTACAACGACATCATCCCCCTGGAGGCGGTGCGTCGGGAGTACGACAGCCTCAAGGCGTTCCTGTCCACCGTAGCCTCGGTGTACGAGGTCACGGATCTCCTGGCCCAGGCCATCGCCCCGAACGGCAATAAGTTCGAGTTCCTGAAGGACCTTGCCGCCCTCTGCCCCATCCGCAACCGGATGGACGAACTCGTGGCCCTGTCCCCCCCGGACCTGGCCCGCCTGACCATCGAAGGACTGCCCGCCCTGGAGAAAAGCCTTTCCGCGGTCCTGGATCCCCACGCCTTCGCGGTCCGGCCCCTGCCGAACACCTACTTCATGCGGGACTCCGCGGCGGTGTTCGGGAAATACGTCGTGTCCTGCGCCACGGCCTTCGACGTCCGCCTGATCGAGAGCGTGGTCACCCGCTTCATCTTCCAGCACCACCCGGATTTCATGGCCAAGGGCTTCCTTCTGAACGGACCGGAGGAGCGCAGCCGGTACATCACCATCGAGGGCGGGGATTTCCTGGTCCTTGGGCCGACGACCCTCGCCGTCGGGGTTTCCGAGCGCAGCACCCCGGACGCCGTGGAGAGGGTGGCGGTCAACGCGGCCCGCAAGCTGGGGGAACCCGTCACGGTGGTGGCGGTCCAGATCCCCCGGGAGCGGGCGACCATCCACCTGGACATGGTCTTCACCATGATCGACCGGGAAGCCTGCCTGGTCTACGCCCCCGTCGTGATGGACGAGGGCCGCTGCAGGGCCGTCCGGATCCAGGCCCAGCTCAACGGCAAGGCCTCCTTCTCGGAAGTGCAGGGACTCCTGCCGGCCTTGAAGTCCGCGGGCTTCGACCTGGAGCCCGTGCTCTGCGGGGACGGCCACCGACTCTTCCAGGACCGGGAGCAGTGGCTCTCCGGGGCCAACTCCTTCGCCTTCGGTCCCGGGAAGATCGTCGTGTACAACTGCAACGCCTATACCCTGGACGCCCTGACCAAGGCCGGCTTCGAGTACCGGAAGGCCGAGGACTTCATCCAAGGTTCCGTGAAGGCCGAGGATTTCGGCCGCCTGGTGGTGGGCTTCGACGGCATCGAACTGGCCCGGGGCGGGGGCGGCGCCCGCTGCATGACCTGCCCGGTGGAGCGGGAGGAGCCGTAGGAACGGGAATCCGTCGGAATACTCCGATTCCGGGTCGAGCTTCGTCTTTCCTTTTTCCTTCAGAATTGTTATGGTAACGATGTCGAGTTTGTCGGTTCGCGGCCCGTCCGCACCGTACAGCGAATTCATCCAAGTTAGGTAGATTTTCTCCCGGGAACTATCGTCGGGAGAAGTATTCGACGTCCGTGCCCTGCACGGACGAATCCGACCTGGAAGGATTTGAGGGAACACATGAACCGGGAACTCTGGCGGTCTTCTTCCCTGGATCGCGCGCCCATTGGATACTCCTGCCACCGCTTGATGGTCGACGGCGGCGGCAAACCCGCGGATTTTATCTTCCTGGACGTCAACCCCGTCTTCGAACGCATCAGCGGCCTGAAGAAGGCCGAGATCGTGGGCCGCAGAGCCGGCGAAGTCCTGCCCGACCTGCTGCGAGACGAGTTCGACTGGATCCGGTTCTTCGGGAACGTCGCCCTGGACGGGGTCGAGGCCGAGCTCGAGCGAACCTTCCCTCCCGGCAAGACCCTAGCACGGATCCGGGCCTTCCCCCTGGGCGACCCGCTAACCTTCGCGGTCTTCCTGGACGACCCGTCCTCCCGGACCGGCACCGCGGGCAGGGACCCGAATGCAGAATCCCGGAACGCCGGAGAGGACACCGGACCGGCCTATTACTTCCGGGAAGCTCCGGACGGGATCTTCCTGGTGGACGAGCAGGCCCGGTACAGGGACGCGAACCCCGCGGCCCTGGCCATGCTCGGCTACGAGCGGCGGGAACTCCTCGGCCGCTCGATCCGGGAGATCCTACCCCCGGACCAGCTCGAGGCGGGGCTTCGGGCCCTCGAGACCTTGAAAGCCCAGGGCCGGAGCTCCTGCGAACTGAAGCTCCTCCGCAAGGACGGGGGCCGTATCTGGGTGGCCGTGGACGCGGTACGGAATCCGGAGGGTGGATTCCTGGGATACTGCAAGAACATCACCGTCCGGAAGTACGCGGAGGAACGGAACGACCTGTCCTCCCGGGCCATGGAAGCCATCGACCAGCCCGTCATCATCACGGATTCGGACGGGAAAATCCTGGAAGCCAACCGGGCCTTCCTGGATCTGTACGGATTTCGCCGGGAAGAGGTCCTGGGCCAGAACCCCCGGATCCTGAATCCCGGGTGGGAGACCTACGTCAACCTCGGGTATTCCTACGAGGATTACGTGACCCTGTTCGACGGGATGTGGCGGGCCATGAAGGACCCCTCCGTCGGGACCTGGGAGGGCACCGTCATCAACCGGCGCAACGACGGGAGCCTGGTCTGGGTCCGCCTCATCCTCAACGCGGTCTACGACGATCGGGGCGGACTGAAGAACCTGATCGGCCTTCCCATCGACATCTCCGAGAGCCGGTCCCGGGAAACGATGTCCAAGGTGGAGCTCTACGCCACCATCGCGGCCATGGCTGAGCTCCGGGACGAGGAGACCGCGAACCACATGCGCCGGGTCGGGATCTTCTCCAAGATCATCGCGAAATCCCTGGGCATGCCGGACAAGTACTGCGAGGACCTGGAGCTCTTCGCCCCGATGCACGACATCGGCAAGGTGGGAGTCCCGGATTCCCTGCTCCTGGCGCGTCGGAAGCTCACCCACGAGGAGTGGACGGAGATGAAGCGCCACACCGTCCTGGGCCACAATATCGTGAAGGACAAGCAGGAACTCGCCCTGGTGGCGGCCATCACCCTGCGGCACCACGAGAAGTGGGACGGCACCGGATATCCCGACGGCGTGTCCGGGGAGGAGATCCCCCTGTCCGCCCGAATCACCGCCGTCGCGGACGTCTACGACGCCCTGCGGAGCGAACGCCCCTACAAGACCGCCTGGCCCCACGACAGGGCGGCCGTGGAGATCGTCTCCCAGGCCGGCGCGTAGTTCGATCCCCGGATCGTGCGGGTTTTTGAGGACAACCAGGATCTCTTCGCCCGGATCTTCGAGGAACTGGAATAACACCGGTTCCCGCCAAGACGGCTCGATCCGCGCTTCCTGCTAGTCCGCCGCCGCGATCGCGTCCAGCTCCACCTTGAACCCGTAGTGGAGGCCCGGCACGGGCACCACCGTGCGAGCGGGCCGGTGCTCCCCGAAGTAGGCGGCGTAGGCCGCGTTGAACCGGCCCCAGAGTTCCAGGTCGGCGATGTACACGGTGCAGCGCAGGACCCGGTCCCGGGAACTCCCCGAGGCGGCCAGGATCGCATTCAGGTTGCGGAAGACCTGGGCGGACTCCTCCTCGATCTCTCCGAAGACCTTTCGGTTCGTGCCGGCCTCGACGGGCAGGAGCCCCGCCACGTAGGCGACTCCGCCGTGCACCACGGCCTGGGAATAATGCCCCGCGGGGATGGGCGCGGCTTCCGTCCGGATCGTGCGCATGGGACCTCCCGTCCTTCAATTCTTCGAGGATGATTCCGCACTTTACCCGATTCCGCGGTCCGCGTATACTCGGTTTGGAGGAACCCATGCTGCCCCCACTCGCACCGACCGCAGACGACATCCGCGCCGCCCGGGCCCGGATCGCCCCCTACGCCCACGTAACCCCCCTCATAACCAGCCGGACCTTGGACGAACGGACAGGCCGCCGGGTCCTGCTGAAATGCGAGAACCTCCAGCGGGTGGGGGCGTTCAAGTTCCGGGGCGCCTGCAACGCGGTGCTGTCCCTGTCCGACGAGGAAGCACGCCGGGGGGTCGTGACCCATTCCTCGGGAAACCACGCCCAGGCCCTGGCCCTGGCGGCCCGCATGCGGGGCATCCCGGCCCGGATCGTCATGCCCCGCACGGCTCCGGCGGTCAAGGTGGCCGCGGTCAAGGGCTACGGGGCCGAGATCACCTTCTGCGAGCCCACCCTGGAAGCCCGGACCGCCGCGGCGGAGGCGATCATCGCGGCCACCGGGGCGACCCTGGTCCACCCCTACGACGATCCCCGGGTGATCGCGGGCCAGGCGACCTGCGCCCTGGAGATCCTGGAATT
>ERZ795054.3713-NODE-3713-length-11751-cov-3.271546_pt1 | contig 11751 bp, 8 predicted proteins | sample MGYA00375138_ERZ795054 | MGnify/ENA primary metagenome ERZ795054 (study PRJEB30183, sample SAMN05720215) | anaerobic digester metagenome | isolation source: active sludge of municipal wastewater-treating anaerobic digesters | place: USA | collected 2014-12-23 ...
GCAGGTCATAAGGCTGTCACCCGTTTTGGGCAGAATGATGTAACCCCATCCGTAGTAGGCACCTTCATTGGGGTTGACGCTGGCATTCTTGAGCAGATTGGAATTTTCTTCCGCCACGACATAGGTGTTTGCGCCTCTGATCTTGTGGGTGTTGATCTGGGAAATGGTAAGGTTGACGTCGCGTTCATCCGGTCCGGTGACGTAGATCAGAGGATAATTGCGATACATAGGCTCAAAGAAATCGTGGCGCGTGACCACTTCCGAAAAGAGTTTGCTGCCTTCCCGGGAGAGGTTGAAAGGCACGTTCCGCGTGAACATGTAGGTGCTCATGGCTTTGAAGATCTCTTTGGTTTCGCGGTGGTCGATCCCGCGCTCCTGCGCCAGATCGTCGATCCGGTCGATCAATTCGCCATAGGAACTCACGAAGTTGCGCACGTGCTTGAGCCCGAAGACGGTGTTCTTGCCCAGAATGGTGTTTGGTCCGTGTTTGAATTCGGAGGCTTCGCGTCCTTCGGCGTGGTTGAGGACGGTTTCCCTGATCTTGAGGGCGGCTTCCATGGCAACTCCGGTGATCTTGGTGGCAAGGATGTGCAGAGAGGGTTCCATATAGATCTTGGCAGCGATGGAATCGATGGTATCTGCCGTGTTATCGATTGTTTCCTTGAGCAGGGAAGGGATGTTCCAGAGGGAGTTGTAGCGCTTTTGCAGGTCAATCTGGCAGGCTTTGAAATCCGGATGCTCTGCCGGCAGATCCTGAAGTCGCAGATCTGCCAGACGGATGGCAAGATAGTAGAAGAGCGTGATCTGGTTCATGAAGCTCTTAGTGGCAGGCACAGCGATCTCGGGGCCGCAGAGAATGGGAATCGCCACATCGCTCTTTTCCTGACCCAGTGTGGAATTCATGTTGTTGACCAGCACTACCTTATGAACGTCCAATTGCTTGCGTTCGATATCGTTGAAAATATCGATCAGATCCTTGGTCTCGCCGGATTGGGAAACGCCGATGATGAGGTCGTGATCCTTGATGCAATTGGAATATTCGCCTCTGAAATCACCCGGCAGGATCGGCAGGATCTCGATACCGGCGATCTCATTGAAGAAGAGGGCAGCAACCTTGGTGGCGTTGAACGAAGTTCCGCAGGCTATGGTGTAGGCATTACGGTTGTTATCGATGGTATTCTTGAGCAGATTCAGAAAGTCGAGCACACTGTGTTCGAATTCCACGACGTCCACCTGTTCAGCCAGTGCATCCAGCGCTTTGGCAAGGACCAGTCTGCGCAGATCAAACTCAGCTCCGATCAGCTCAATGAAGATGTTCTTTTCGGAGGCAAAGAAATATTTCTTTTCAAAGTCTTCCTTGACCGCGACATCGAAGATCGCGCTATAGGTGCTTTCAGCGTTCTTAAAGAACAATTCAAAGGTCTGGCTGGCACAGAGTTCGTCAAAGAGCTGCTGTTTTTCTTCCATGCTTTGCGAACCCAGGATCTGCAGCATCAATCCGGTGAGATTATTGCGCAAACCGGCTTTCTCCAGCTCGTTGAGCATGCGTTTTCCGCTGTTTGAGCCGCCCTGGAAGAGCTTGATCAATTTTCCTGTGGATTCTGCCTGGGCATAGATCTCCTGCTCCATAAAATACTCAAATTCCGGCAAGAGTTCCACATCCTCGGCTCTCAGCTTGGAATGTACCGGACGCGTCCCGATCTTCTCTCCGGTCTGATAGGTCTCGTCCGGCTGGCCAAGTTTTTTGAAGTATAAAGGCTTCTGAGCATAAATCTGATAATAATCTGCAGTGTATTCCACAAATTCGCCCTCGCGCAGGTTGACCAGTAATTTGGTGAAGCGCAGGACCGCGGTGAGATCGCTGGAGGCCAGGCAAAATTTCTGATCTTCCAGTTGACCGAGACCAAAATAGAGGCTGCTGCCGGCTTTGATGGCCCAGGAGGTCTGCGTGACCGGATCCACGATCACGGCCGCATAGGAACCCACCATTTTATCTGCGGTTTGGATGATGGCTCGGCGCATGCAGGCTTTGCGCTCCTCGTGAATCTGCGGGTTGCCCGCGCGATCCATTTCCACGTCAAAATAGTGTTCCACGCTGTGCACCAGCATCTCGCCATCGTTGTCCGAGAGCACCGTGTGCCCTTCCTGAGTGAGAAAAGCTTTCAGCTCCCGGGTGTTCGTGATATTGCCGTTGTGCGCGCCGTAGATGTGGCGTTTGCACTTCACTTCATGCGGCTGGGCATTGGTCTTGTTCACAAAGCCAAAAGTTGCCCAGCGCACCTGACCGCAAAAGATCTTCCCGGCCTGCTTTTCAATGCCGAGGGTCTTGACCAGAGTGCTGGGTGCTCCCACGTCCTTGAGCAGATTGATCTGCTCGTCATCTTTCTGGAATGCCGCTCCGGTGGAGTCATAACCCCGGTATTCCAGAGCCCGGAGCAGAGTGGAAGCGTATTCTCCCATGTGGATACTGACCCTTTGCAGATGCAGCCCCAGAACTCCGCAACCGAGCCCGAAGATGGGCAGACGCAGTTCCAAACGGGGATCGAGCTTGATGATCAGTTTCAGCAGGGGCTTGATAAAGTGTATAGTTCGCATGGCAGCAAGCATGGTTTATCCTCTTTTATATCATGTTGTTATCTATTATCAGACAGGCATAGAACCAATCGAGATCATCGGTGATCTTGAGGTTGAGTTCGCTGGAGAGCAGGGTTCGCACCGGATAACCGGAGTGTTCCATGATCGCGGCATCATCGGTGGCTGTGATGCCATCTTCAAAAGCTCTGGCATAGGCCAGGCTGATCGAGCGGTGGGCAAAGACCTGGGGGGTGAAGACCTGGACCAGTGAACCGCGTTCGAGAGTGCCCTGCACCAGATCGCCCTCGACTTCCTTGATGGTGTGCTTGAGGCGCGCGACCGGGATCACGGCACCGCTATCCTGCACCGCGGCATAGAGTTCCTCTATCAGAGAGAGGGTGATGAAAGGACGCACCGCGTCGTGAATAAAGACGAAGTCAGTTTCTTCCGGACAACTTTGCAACGCTCCGAAGATGCTGTCCTGCCGCTCGACCCCACCCGGGATCACCTTCCAGGGCTTGGGGGAATCGCCAAAGTATTGTAGGATCAGCTCCCGGCAGAGCTCCAGATCAGTTTCCGGAGCAGTGATGATGATGCTGTCGATCAGGGGGGATTCCATAAAAATCCCCAGAGTGCGGATGAGCACGGGGATACCGCCCAGAGGACGAAATTGTTTCTTGATCCCGCTGCCCATCCTGCTTCCGCTTCCGGCAGCAGTGATGATCGCGCAGTTATAGCTTAGCTTTTCCATACGTAGAACACTCCTCTGGTTTCGCGATGCGAGCTGATCAGCCCCTCAGCGCTGTAGCGCCGCAAGATCTTGGAGATCTCATTGATGTGCAGGTTGAGCATGGAGGCCAGATCCTCAGCGGTGCAGGGACGACGCACCAGGATCGACTGGATGAGTTCTCCGGCAACGGCATCCACAGGGTGTTCGGCCTTGATATATTCAGCTTTGGCAATTATCTCCACCGGCATGGGCAGGGTCTCGGCAAAGATATCCCTGATCCGGGAAAGAGATTCCGGACTGGCTGCTTCCACCCAATCTTCGGCTCCGGGACGGTCCAGCGAGTTGATCTGCACGATATCCGGCCGCAGCTCAGCTATCGTGTCCCGCAGGAGATAGACCTCCTGTTCGGTGTCATTCACACCCGGCAGGATGAAGACTTCCAGCCAGATCTTGCCGGAGTATTCCTTGCGGAACTGTTTCAAACCCTCGATCAGATCAGAGGATCTCAGCCCCGCGCGGGGACGGTTTATCTTTTCATAGACATCCTGTGAAACCGCATCCAGAGAGGGCAGCACCACATCGCAGGGGAGGCAGTCACGCCTGATTCCGGGATCCGGAAAAAGCACGCTGTTGGTGAGCAGCGCCAGTTTATACTGAGGATAGCGGGTCTTGATATGCCGGATGATCTCACCGATCCGGAGGTAGAGCGTTGGCTCACCCGCGCCGGAAAAGGTGATGTGATCAAGCTGAGGTGAGTCTTTCAGAAAGCTGTCCAACTCAGCTAAAATATCAGCCAGAGCAAAGAATTCACTGCGCTCTGTGCTGAGGTGGGTGGTACGCTGAACCTCGCAATAGACGCAATTGAGCGGACAATATTTATAGGGCACCAGATCCAGACCAAGGGAGATCCCCAGTCTGCGTGAAGCCACCGGGCCAAAGAGATGCTGGTATTTCATGCTTCAGAAGGTGGTGCCAAACTGGAGATGCGGCTCCCAGGTGTGATCTTCGGGATTAAAGGCATAGTCAAAACCGATCAGGCCAAACGGACTGCGGATTCGGACACCGGCTCCCACGCCTTTTTTGAGCTCGAGGAAATTGAAATCCCTCAGCTTATTATAGCTGTTTCCGGCATCAAAGAAGACGACCCCTATGATCTGATCTCCGGCAATGGGATAGCCCAGCTCCGTGGAGAAAATGATCGCTCTGGTTCCGCCCCCGACAGGGCCTATGGAACGATCCGGATAACCCCGGATGCCATCCGCGCCGGTGCCACCCAGATAGAATTTCTCATCCGGGGGAGCATCTTTGGAATCGCCATAAGGCGTGATGTAGCAAAAGCGCCATTTGGAGCGGAGGGTGATCTTCTTCCAGGCTTCGGTGTACCAATTAACCTGCGCGATCTGTTTGTAATAGTCAAAATCTCCACCCAGCGGCCCCCCCGCGACCTCAGTATACAGGGTCGCCTGAGAACCTTTGGTGGGGAAGAAAACATTGTCACGCGTGTCTCTGCCGAGAGTGGCATTCACCGCGGAAGTATAGCGCCAGGAAAGCCCGTCCAGCTCTATCAGAGTAGCGTTCGAGACGGGGTCGTCATCGATCTGATCCATATTTGTGATCTCGTAGCGCTTGGAATAGAAGGAATAGCCCGCGGTCAGGCGGGTGCGGTTGATGAGGGGGATGGCCTGGCCGATCCGGATCGAGGCTCCCCGGGTGTAGATCTTGTAATAGAAAGAGCTCCAGTCTTTCTGGGTATAATAGAGATTGGTGCCCAGCAGCATGTCCGTATCCAGCAGATTGGGATTGGTGAAGTCAAATTCAAAATTCTGGGTGGATCCGCCAAATTCCCATTTGATACCGCTGGACCAGTTGTTGCCGAAGATATTGTTTTGCGAGAGCGAGAGCGTGCCCACGAATTTATCCTGGGAATTGTAGCCCACGCCACCATTGGCAGCGCCCGAAGTTTTATCGGTCACGTTGATCTGAAGGTCGATATCCCCTGCGTTGTTGATGCGGTTATAATCCAGCTTGATATCCGGCTCAAAGAAACCGAGGTTGTAGATATTCTGCTGGGAGAGGATGACCTGGGATTGCCTGAAATAGTCTCCGGGAGCAAGCTCCATCTGGCGACGCAGCACTTTTTCCTTGGTGCGTTCATTGCCTGTGAAATGGATCTGTCTGATCTTGGCACGAGTGCCTTCCTCCACCTTCAGGCTCACATTCACCAGATCCCCTTCTTTCAGATATTCGGGCGTGATCGCGGCGTAGATGTAGCCTTCATCAAAATACATGCTGTAAACGCTTTGCAGCTGCTTTTCATATTTTTCCTGATCAAAGACCACGCCGGGTTCCAGCGTAAAATTGGCCATCAGGCTTTCGTTGGTAAACTGTTTATTCCCCTGAATCAGGGTGCTGCCATATTTGTAGCGCAGTCCTTCCCGGATCGTGATCTGCAGCTCCAGAGAACGCTCCGAGGTCTGCACGATCTCATAAGGACCCACCCGGACGTCGATGTAGCCGTTCTTTTTGTAAAAAGCTGCCAGATTCACCAAGTCGGTGTCGAACTTCTCCTGCTCGAATCTACCCGCCCGGAAGACGTTCGCGGGCTTGGTCTTCATTCTGCGGGCCAGGGTCTTGTCCTCAAAATTCTCGTTGCCGATAAAGGTGATCTTTTTGATCGCCACGCGCTTGCCTTCATTGATGAAGACAGTAAGCGCCACCTGATTTTTATCCAGTTTTTTAACGTTTGTTTCGATGGTCACATTGGCAAAACCCTTGCCGGTGTACTCAGTCTTGAGCTTGCGTTCCAGCTGATTCTTGAGCTGGTCGGACCAGTAGCTGCCCTTGCGCAACACCACCAGTTCGTCCAGTTTGTCCTGTTTCACAGCCTTCATGCCCACATAGGAGACACTTGCCACCACAGGGTTTTCCTGTACTTTGATGATCAGATTGATCCCTGTGCGATAGGGCTCTGATTCGACCTGAATATCAGAAAAGATACCCATTTTGTAGAGCACTTTGATCGAAGCGGACACTTCGTCCAGGCTCAAAGCCTCTCCGACCTGCAAACTAATGGCAGAGGTCACGAGTTCCGGATCAATGTTTTGAGTCCCGGTCACCCGGATCTCATATATGGTCTCACCCTCGGCGAACAATCCGCAGAAGGCTGCCAAAAGCAAGCTGATCAGTAGTATGTCTTTCAAAAAACGGTGCATACTTCCTCCATTTAGAGTAATTCAACCACTCTGTGAAAGTGCGGATTTAGTAAAGTCTTTTTTTATGCCCATAGATTTTTCGGGCTATGGTAACGAATTTGCATAAGAGATACCTATGATAGGATACAGGAGCAAACCGACATGCTAAAGCATATAAAAATCAGCTGTCTCGCTGTGGTCTTTTGCCTGCTGATCACTTTGCTGAGTGCAACCCCCAGCCCACGTTGGGACGACCCGGAAGGATCTTTGAACAACGCATTTAGGAGCGGGTATCAACCTTCCGTCTATGAAACAGCCCGGGCTGACTCCGCGCATGGTTTTGATGTGCAAAAATATGAGATCACTCTTTCCATCAATCAGGCGGCGCACACTGTTTCCGGTTTTGTGACCGCCACCGTCCTGGCCACGACAAATCTCTCCTCCATCTCCTATAATCTGGAAAGCCTGAACGTCTCATCTGTTCTGGTGAACGGCAACAACACAGGATTCACTCACACAGGCGGGCTGATCAACATCCCCCTGAACGTCAACGCCGGACAGACTTTCAGCACCACCGTGCATTACAGCGGAAGCCCTGTGCTCAGTCCCAATGCCTATCATATCGGGATGATCTTCAGCGGCAACACCGTGTTCACCATCTCCGATCCGGACGCCGCCCGCTATTGGTGGCCCTGTTACGATCACCCCTGGGACAAAGCCATAGTGGATCTGCACATCACCATGCGCTCAGATTGGAAAGTGGCTGCCAACGGACTCCGGGACAGCATCGTGAATAACGGAGACGGCACCAGCACCACGCACTGGATAGGGCAAAACCCCATGACCACCTATCTGGTCTGCGTCACCAGCGGCCCCTATGTGGAGATCGATCAGACCGCCCAGAACGGCAGCCTGCCGATCAAGAATTTCGTGATGCAGAGCCAGTATAACAATGCCCTCAGCGACCTCGCGCGCTTGCCCCAGATGATAGATTTCTTTTCGGAGACTTTTGGCCCCTATCCCTTTGAAAAATATGGCAACACCGTGGTCTCGATGTCCACCTACGGAGCTATGGAACACCAGACCATGACCACTCTGGGCAACTACATCATCAACGGTAACGGCAGCTATGAGAAGGTGATCGCGCATGAGCTTGCCCACCAATGGTATGGAGACGCGGTCAGCTTCCTCACATTCAAGGACGTCTGGCTCTCCGAAGGTTTCGCCACCTACAGCGAATTGCTCTGGACCGAAGAAACCGAGACTCCACAGGCCGCGCTGAACTATCTGCAGAACAGCTTCCAGCAGTATTATATCAACTGGGAAAACAGCTATGGCCAGGCTCCCCGCATCTACGATCCCGCTTTCCTGAATTATTTCACCCCACCCTCCTATGAAAAGGCAGCCTGTGTGTTGCACATGCTGCGCTACACTTTGGGTGAGGCCAATTTCTTCCAGCTGCTGCAGAACTGGTTTAGCACCTACGACAACGGCAACGTGATCACAAGTGAATTCCAGGCGATGGCAGAAGCCATCCAGGGTCCCGGCACCGATCTGGATTACTTCTTTGATCAGTGGATCTACGGCAGCGGCATCCCCTCCCTGCAATACTCCGTCTTCCAAAGGAGCACGGATAACCGGCTGAAGGTTATCGCCAAAACGACTTCTCCGACCACCACGCCTTTCACCCTGGATCTTCCCTTCCAGGCCACAAATCCCTACGGCAGCCAGACCTATAAGGTTCGTGCCACGCCAAACACCTTTATCAACAGCTTCGAGGGCATTCCCGAGCTACAATCCGTCACTGCCAATCAAGGCTCCACTATTCTGCTGCGTGGCATCACCGAAACCAGGCCCGTGATCACGGAATGCCTGCCTTCCAACGGGCTGGTATTCCTGAGCTGGGAAGCTTTCAACTTTGGCGGAAACTATCAGTACCACGTCTACCGCAAAGCCGGAAACGGAGACTGGGTCAGGATCACAGGCGCGCCATCCGCCTTCCTCACTTGCCACGATGATGAAGTGACCAACGGCATCCAATATTCTTATATGGTCAAAGCAGTGGACAGCGAGGGCTATGAAAGCCAGGGCTCTCTTCCGGTAAACGCCACTCCGATCGCGTTCAGCTTTGCCCAGACGCTTCTGCTGGTGGATGAGACCCGGGATGGCAACGGGGCAAATATTGCTCCCAATGATGCCATGGTGGATGAATTCTATACTGCCGCATTAGCTCCGCTGATTTATGACAGCTGGGACGCGGCCACTCAGGGATTGCCGCCCCTGAGCACTTTGGGTCAGTATAGACTGGTGATCTGGCATGCCGATGATTTCAGCCAAAACCTGCTGGGAGGCCACGAATCCGTCCTCAGCGGTTACCTGATGGGAGGAGGGGCTGTGATCCTTTCCGGCTGGAAAACGGCTTCGGTGCTTTCCCCGGTCTTCTTCCAACGCTTTGCTGAGGGAACCGTTCCGGTCTATGACAACGCTGCCTGCTTCATCAGTGCCAGCTCCGTGGACTACAACGATCTCGAGGACTATGCGGACCTTATGGTCGACACTGCCAAGCTGACCCCAAGCTGGAACAACATGCTGCCCATGACCTACACTTTCCCCGGAACCGTGCCGCTATACATAGCGCAGATGAGCCCGGGTTCCAACGGCAACGGCCTGCCGGTGGCATACTTATATCAAACAAGTGGAGTTATTCATCTGGCCATGTTTGGCATTCCGCTCTATTTCATGCAGCCCGAGGGCGTACGCTCCATGCTGGAAGATCTGATCGACGATATCCTCTACCCCACCGCTATTGATGATGAGATCCTGCCTCAGCCTGCTTTCAGGCTCTCGGTCTACCCAAATCCCTTTAATCCCACTGCCACCATAGCCTTCAGCCTCCCCCGCGCTTCGAAAGTGGAGATAGATATCTTTAATCTGCGGGGTCAACGCGTGCGTTCCTGGAGACACGAAACTGCCTCCAAAGGTGAGCACAAGCTAAGCTTCGATGGCAAGGACCAGAGCGGCAAAGCCTTGGCCAGCGGAATATACACTGTCCGGATCAAAGCCGCGGGAAGAGTCCTGAGCAAGAGGATCAGTCTTATTAAGTAATGAGTAATGAGTGATGAGTGATGTGTAGGGGTGCAGTGTACCGGCGCTCGCCGTAGCGCCTTGTTTATAAGTGTTGTAGGGGTGTAGGGGTGCAGGGGTGTAGTGTTCTTGCGCTTCGAATTCTATCTATCAGTGTCCTCAGTGTTCTCTGTGTTGAATAGAAGTATCTGACGTCGGATCGGCATCCGACACAACCTGTTCTCTGTGTTGAATAAGAGTGTCTGCAGTCGGATCGGCATCCGACACTAGCTCTTCCCTTCATTGTTGATAGTTTTTCTATCGTACGCTGAATACGATCATCCCCACTATTCCCCGGATCACACTGATCCCCGAAATCAGAGCAAAGAACCAATTCACCTGCGGTAAAAGGAAATAGATCAAGCCGGCGAACACACCGGTGCCTATGGATTCATAGCTGTTGATCTGATGGGAAAGGCTCATTTCCCTCTCATCCGGATGATGCTTATACAAGACTGCGAACTGGCCGGCCAGAAAAGGCAGGATTCCGATCACGAGACCGGCAATGCCATATTCTACGCTGAGAAACCAGGTCAAAATCCCGGTAACAAATTGACTGGCATACAAAAGACGGTGATTTCCTCTGAACGTCATTTTTCCTCCTCGAAGAAGAAGATCTCTTCCACTGTGGTTTCAAAGTAAGCTGCTATTTTCATAGCACTGACGATGGATGGGAAAAACACTCCTTTTTCCATCGAATTGATCGTCTGCCGGCTGAGGCCGACTGCCGTTGCAAGCTCTGCCTGGGTGATGTCTTTAATCGCTCTCAGGACTTTCAGTTTATTTCTTAGGATCATCTCATCCTCCCGAGAACAATATATGAGATGTCCGACAATTTGTCAAGTAGTATTTACATTATGCCAAAGACTATTTACTAAGGTAGGCCTCCCACTGCCGACCATCAATGGTTCAGTGCAGGAAATTGTGAGTCTTGATATGCTGTCCCAGGGCAGTTAATAATGGATGAATTCGAGAGTTTGATCAGAGGGGTGAAGTCTTCTGCGATCCCAAGGTCTTAATTTTTAATTCTTTCGGTTTACCATTTCTTAAAGATAAAAACCACCGCCAGCACGATCAGGCCAAAGCCTACGAGGTAGTTCCATTTGAGCCCTTCTTTGAGATAGAAGGCCGAAAATATGCAGAAGACCACCAGAGTGATAACTTCCTGGATAGTCTTGAGCTGGAAAGCGTTGAATTGCCCGTAACCGATCCTGTTGGCAGGCACCTGAAAACAATACTCAAAAAAAGCTATGCCCCAGCTGGCCAAAATCACCAGGAACAGGGGTGAACTCTTGAATTTGAGGTGTCCATACCAGGCAAAGGTCATGAAGATATTGGAGATGGTCAAGAGCAGAATAGTCCGCATTCTGAGCTATTTGTCCCCTTTCAATTCGTGATAGAGCCTGCGGATATCATCCTCGCTGATCTCAAAGGGATTATTTGCCATATTGCGGCTGGCCATCACTTCCGGAGTGCGCTCTTCGATAAAACCTTCCGAAATCTGCACGTCCAGCGAGAGCTGCAAGGCCTCCAGCCATTGATAGAATTGCATCTGCGTGATCCCGAGCGCGGCAAAGAGGGCGTCCAGTTCTTTTTTAACCGCCGGATAATAGAGCTCCATGATTCCCCGCATCACAATACCATTGGCCAAACCATGGGGAATGCCATAGATCGAGGTGAGCGGATAGCCGATGGAATGCTGGAGCGTGGTGCTGGTGAACGCGATCGTCATCCCGCCGTAAAGCGAGGCGCGCATCATTTCTGCCCTCGCAGTCAGATTGCGGGGATCGGACAGCACCAGAGGCAGATTTTCGTATATAGCCTTGATCCCGGAGAAGATCAGCGGAAAGATCACCGGATTACGTTTGTTTGAATATATTCCCTCCAGCAGATGAGAGAGGGCATCCACCCCGGTGTGCAGGGTCACAAGAGGCTTCAGACTGAGGGTGTAGCGCGGATCGAGAATGGCCAGCCGGGGGAATGCCAGCTCAGTGCCAAATCCGGCTTTTTTCATGGTTTAGGGTTTTTGTTTTTTCAGCCCCTCATCTTTCGGTCTCCCATATCTGGGCAGCAGCACGCTTTCCCCATTCTGGCTTAACAGATCCCGGAACACTGCCGTGGCAGGATGATACT
>ERZ795054.3714-NODE-3714-length-11746-cov-28.798221_pt1 | contig 11746 bp, 10 predicted proteins | sample MGYA00375138_ERZ795054 | MGnify/ENA primary metagenome ERZ795054 (study PRJEB30183, sample SAMN05720215) | anaerobic digester metagenome | isolation source: active sludge of municipal wastewater-treating anaerobic digesters | place: USA | collected 2014-12-23 ...
AGATTCTGCACGTAATAACTTAAGCGAGCAAGCTTTTTTCGGTACTTCCTATGGCTCTTCTACCCATTTTGCGTTTTCCCGATCCGCGCCTGAAGAAGATTGCGGCGCCGGTCACGAATATCGACGATACCGTTCGCCGGTTGATCGCCGACATGGCCGAAACCATGTACGAAGCGCCCGGCATCGGCCTGGCGGCCACCCAGGTGGATGTGCACAAGCAGATCGTCGTGATCGATATATCGGAAGACAGGAACCAGTTGCTGGCCCTGATCAACCCGCGCCTCGAGAATTTTCAGGGGCAGCAGGAAGGTGAGGAAGGCTGTCTTTCGGTCCCCGGCATTTACGAGAAGGTCCAGCGGGCCGAGCGGGTGACCGTCCATTATCAGGACGGCGACGGCGCGCAGCGAACCCTGGTTGCCGAGGGGTTGCTTGCGGTATGCATCCAGCATGAACTCGATCATCTCAACGGCACAGTGTTCGTCGATCACCTGTCGCAACTTAAGCAGACGCGTATCCGGAGCAAGCTGGCCAAGCAGGCCCGGGTCACGGCATGAGGGTAATTTTCGCCGGTACGCCCGAATTCGCGGCGCATGCATTGCGCGCGATCGTCGCGGCGGGGCATGTTGTGCCGCTGGTGCTGACCCAGCCTGATCGCCCGGCCGGGCGCGGCATGGCTTTGCAGCCGTCGCCGGTCAAGCGTCTGGCGGAGGCGAACGGGATCGAGGTGTTCCAGCCGCCGACGCTGAAAGATGCGACAGCGCAGGAAAAAATTGCGGCAATTCAGGCGGACGTGATGGTTGTTGCAGCCTACGGCCTGATCGTGCCGCAGGTCGTGCTCGACATGCCGCGCTTCGGTTGCATCAATATCCATGCCTCGCTGCTGCCGCGCTGGCGCGGGGCGGCGCCGGTCCAGCGTGCCCTGCTCGCCGGCGACCAAGAAACCGGTGTCTGCATCATGCGGATGGAGGCCGGCCTCGATACCGGGCCGGTGTTGCTGCGTGCGACCTGTCCGATCAGCGCGACCGACAATGCGGCAACGCTGCACGACCGCTTGGCCGAACGCGGGGCGTGCTTGATCGTCGAGGCTCTGAGCAGGTTGCCCTTGCCGGCGGAGCCGCAGCCGGCGGCGGGCGTGACCTACGCCCACAAGATCGAAAAGGCCGAAGCGCTGATCGACTGGTCGAAGGATGCGCAGGAACTCGATCGCCATATTCGTGCCTTCAATCCGTTTCCCGGCGCCCAGGCGCAGTTCGGCGGACAGACCGTCAAGCTCTGGCAGGCCGTGCCGGTCGCCGGTTCCGGTGAAAAAGGGCGGATTTTGAGCGTCGACCGCAGCAGCATCGTCATCGCCTGCGGCAGTGGCGCCCTGGCGGTCAGCGAATTGCAGAAAGCGGGCGGAAAGCGGCTGCCGGTGCGCGAGTTCCTGGCCGGTCATCCGCTCAAGGCGGGCGATCGTTTCGACCTGCCGGCTTGAATTCGGGCGCTGCGTTACCATCTCAGCGGTATCGCGATACGTTCGAGGAGGCCCTATGTTCAACTGGGTAAAGACAGCCATGCTGATGGCCGCCATCATGGCGCTGTTCGGCGTCGTCGGCGGCATGGTCGGCGGGCGCTCCGGCATGTTGCTGGCGCTGGTGTTCGGCGGTGCGATGAACGTCTTCTCGTACTGGTTCTCGGACACGATGGTGTTGAAGATGTACAACGCCCGGGAGGTCGACGAGACGAGCGCGCCCCGGTTCTACGGCATGGTGCGCGATCTGGCGCAGCGCGCCGATCTGCCGATGCCGCGGGTGTACCTCATCGACGAGCAGCAGCCGAACGCCTTCGCCACCGGGCGCAACCCGGAACATGCCGCCGTGGCGGCAACCACCGGCATCCTGCAACTGCTCTCGGCGCGCGAGTTGCGTGGCGTCATGGCGCACGAACTGACGCACGTGGCGCATCGCGACATCCTGATTTCGACGATTTCGGCGACCATGGCCGGGGCGATCTCGGCACTGGCCAATTTCGCGATGTTCTTCGGTGGCCGCAGCGATGACGGGCGTCCGGCCAATCCGCTGGCGGGCATCGTTGTCGCGCTTCTGGCGCCGCTTGCCGCCAGCCTGATCCAGATGGCGATCTCGCGGTCCCGCGAGTACGAAGCCGACCGCGGCGGCGCGGAAATCAGCGGCGAGCCCGATGCGCTGGCCGATGCGCTGGGCAAGATCCAGATGTACGCCGAAGGGCGCATCCCGATGAGGCCGGCGGAGGCGCATCCGGAAACGGCGCAGATGATGATCCTCAATCCGCTTTCGGCTGGCGGGATCAAGGGGCTGTTCTCGACGCATCCGCCGACCGAGGAACGGATCGCCCGCCTGCGGGCGATGGCGCGCTAGACGCCGGTAACCGGATGGAGGAGGTGGCCGCGTGCCACCTCTTTTTTTTCCAGGCGGGCCGGGACGAAGGCGGCGATCATTTCGGCGAACAGCCCGTGCGCGCTCCGGCTGTTGTCGCCACTGAAGTTGCAGACATAGACGTCGAGCGTGACACCGCCCACTTCCGGCCAGGTATGCACGGCCAGATGGGATTCGGCCAGCACGACGGTGCCGGTGACGCCGGCCGGCTTGCCCGCGACGTCATGGAAGGCGTGGAAGAGGCGGCCGACGACGGTCAGCCCGTGCTTCGTGCAGGCTGCGACGCAGAACGACTCGAGCTGCGGCGCGTCGTACAGGAATTCGTTCGCGCAACGGCAGTCATGGAGATCGGCGATCAGGTGCAGGCCATTCATGACGTGATTTTATTGCGTTTCACGTGAAACGCGCGCGCTGATATTTGTTTCGAGCAGCCATCCCAGGCGGTAGCCGGCGTCGACAATGCGCCGGTCGGCGAGTGCCTGCGCCTGCCGGTTGAACGACTCGCTGACGATTGGCCGCAGGCCGCCGTCGGCAACGGGGTAGGTCGCGGGGAGCAGCCGGTGGCTTTCGTCCCGCCACAGCGCGACGTCGCCGTGCACCGGGGCAGGGTAGTCGGCGATCAAGCGCCGCACGCGCTTTTCCAGCCGCTGACCGCGCAGCCAGGGCGGGCCGGGCAGGTCGTCCCAGTAAGTGTGCAGGCTGATCAACGGGCGGCGCTTGTTGAACGGATTTTCGATTTCTACTTCGTTTCCGCCATCGTCATCGGGGCGGCCGACATGCAGGGGCTGGTGGATGTCGGCGACCAGATGCAGCAGCCAGGGCAGGGCATACGAAATTTCGTCATTTTTCGGTGTCGACCGCGCCCCGTAGGAAGTACCCTTGGGGTGCAGTAATTGACTCAGGCGTTCGATCTGCCAGTCAACCTCCCCTTTTCTAATCTGTCCGCGGTCATCCAGATCGACGTAATGCCAGTTCTTGTGCCGCGCGGTATCAGGAAAGCCGGGGAGCGGCGGCGTCGCGTCATCGCGTCCCGCATCGTGGAAGCGCGGGTCGTTGCGGATGTCGTCAGGCCAGGTTGACGCTTCGGCGAAGATGCCCGCCGCTTCCGCTGTGCGTGCCTTGGCGACCCAGCGGTCGTGGTCCGGATGCGCGGCCAGGACCTCGGCGACAAAGTTCTGGCTGGCGGGCGAGAGCTGTTGCCAGGCGATTGCCGCCACCAGGCGGTGACCGGCGGCGTTCCACGCCTTGGCGTGCGGCGCGAACAGCAGAATAAGCAGGGCGAACAAGTACGGGCGCATTGCGCCATTATGCCGCGTGCGATAATTGCGGCCTATGTCCGGATTGCCCCTCAACTCCCTGGCTTTCGCCTTCCTGCAAGCCGCCCGCATCGATGCCGCGGTGTTCGCCGGGCAGAGTCTGGCCGACGGCCTGCTCGGCCGGGTCGACGCGGTGGCTCGTCCGGCGGTACAGGATCTTGTCTATGGCAGCCTGCGCCGATACGGACACGGCGATTTCCTCCTGAGCCGGCTGCTGGCCCGTCCGCTGGAGGCACCCGAGGTGCGCGCCCTGTTGCTGGTCGCGCTGTACCGGCTGGAGACGCGTCCCGAGGCAACTCATACCGTCGTCGATCAGGCCGTTGCAGCGGCCGGAGAACTTGCCGAAGGGCGCTTCCGGGGGCTGGTCAATGGCGTCTTGCGCAACTACTTGCGCCAGCAAGCGCAATTGCTTGCCGAACTGGCGGCCGATCCGGTCGCCGCCAATTGGCATCCGGACTGGTGGCTGCACCGTTTGCAGGCGGCTTATCCCGAATTGTGGCCTGGCATCGTCACCGCCGGCAATCAACCGCCGCCGATGGCGCTGCGCGTCAACCGCCGGCGCTGCACGCGCGAGGAATACCGGATGCGCCTGAGCGCCGAAGGCATTGACGCGACCCCTTGCGGCGAGGCCGGACTGATGCTCGACCGGCCGGTGCCGGTCGAGCGTTTGCCGGGCTTTGCCGACGGCCTGGTTTCGGTCCAGGATCCGGCGGCACAAATGGCTGCCGCCTTGCTCGACCCGGCGCCTGGCAGCCGGGTGCTTGACGCCTGCGCGGCCCCGGGCGGCAAGGCGGCGCACTTGCTGGAGCGTGCCGATCTCGATTTGCTGGCGCTCGATCTGAAGCCGTCGCGTTGCCGTCGTGTCGCGGAAAACCTTGCCCGGCTCGGCTTGCACGCCTCACTCAAGGCGGCCGACTGCGCCCGGCTCGATACCTGGTGGGACGGTCGGCCCTTCGACGCGGTACTTACCGATGTACCCTGCACGGCCAGCGGCGTCGTGCGCCGCAACCCGGATGCCAAGTGGCTGCGGCGGGAGACCGACATCGCCAGCTTCGCCAAGACCCAGGCGCGGATTCTCGATGCCCTGTGGCAGGTCGTGCAACCGGGGGGTAAACTGCTATATGTGACCTGCTCAGTTTTTTCCGAGGAGAATACCGGGCAGATTTCCCGTTTTTTGGCGACCCGCCCGGATGCGCGGCGCGCCCATGAGGAGCAAATATTGCCGACTGCCGATCACGACGGTTTTTTTTACTGCCGCCTTGAAAAACGTGCCTGAGCGTCTCCGCGGCTGGCTTCTCGCCCTGCTGGCCATCGTGCCCGCGCTGGTGCTGGCGGCCGAGATCGAGATTGCCAATCCGCAGATCACGGCGAGCGAGGACGGCTATGTCGTGGCGGCCGATTTCAGTTTCGAGCTCAACGAGCGCCTCGAAGAGGCGGTAACCAAAGGCGTCGTTCTGTATTTCGTCGCCGATTTCGAAATGACGCGGCCGCGGTGGTACTGGTTCGACGAAAAGCTGGTCAGTCGCAGTCAGACCTATCGCCTCTCGTACCACGCCTTGACGCGCCAATACCGCTTGTCGACAGGTGGCCTCCATCAGTCTTTCGACTCGCTGTCGGACGCCTTGCGCATGTTGTCACGACTGCGCAACTGGCTGGTGATCGACAAGGATGCCGAGAAAGCCGGCGTTCGACCCGGTGAAACCTACACGGCGGCGCTGCGCATGCGCCTCGACATCAACCAGTTGCCGCGCCCCTTCCAGATTGCCGCCCTTGGCAACAAGGACTGGAACCTGGCATCCGACTGGAAAGTCTGGCAGGCAACCCTGCCGGCGGAAGCCAAGTGAAGCGCTTCCTGGCGGCCGGCGGCGCCATCGCCGCGACGCTGGGCGCCATTCTCTGGTTCCTGCTGCTGATGTCCACGGCGGCGGACACGGCGATTTTCACGCGCCACTATCCGCTGCTGATCGGCCTCAACGTCATCCTGGCGCTGGCCATGCTCAGTCTGGTTAGCTGGCAGTTGCGATTGCTGTGGCGCGACTACCGGGCCCAGGTCTTCGGCGCCCGGCTCAAGTTGCGCCTGATGATGATGTTCGGCATCGTCGCCGTCCTGCCCGGCGCCCTCGTCTATGGCGTCTCAGTGCAATTCGTGACACGCTCGATCGAAAGCTGGTTCGATGTACGGGTCGAAAAGGCGCTCGAATCCGGGCTTCATCTCGGTCGTTCGGCGCTCGATTCGCTGTTGACCGATCTTACGGGAAAGGCGCAGAGCATGGCGAACGAGCTTTCGGATCTCAAGGAGGCCGGCCGTCGCTCGGCGCTGCTGCGGCTGCGCGAACAAAGCGCCGTGCAGTCCGCAGCCTTGTTTTCGGTCGGCGGCCAGTTGCTTTCCAGCGCCAGCAGCGAGATCAGCGGTCTCCTGTCCGATCTGCCGACGCAGGCCCAGTTGAAGCAGGCGCGCAGCACGCAGGCGGTTACCGCAGTCGAGGGCGAGGACGGTAAGCTCTACCTGCGGGTGCTGGTTCCCGTTGCCGCGCGCACCGTGTTCGACGAGCCGCGCATCCTGCAACTGATCCAGCCGGTGCCGTCGTCGCTTGCCTACGATGCCGATGCGGTGCAGGGGGTCTATCGCGACTACCAGGAGTTACAGCTGGCGCGCCAGGGGTTGACCCGGATCTATGCGCTGACCCTGACCCTGACCGTACTGGTCGCGCTGTTCGGTGCCTTTGCGCTGGCTTTTGTCATGACGCGCCGGCTGTCGGCGCCGCTTTCGATTCTCGCCGAAGGCACGCAGGCGGTTGCCCAAGGCGATTTTTCGCCGCGTCAGGCGGTCTATAGCCGCGATGAGCTGGGGATGCTGACCCAGTCGTTCAGCCGCATGACCCGTCAACTCGATGACGCCCGCCGCGAAACCGAACGCCATCGGAGCGAGCTCGAGTCGGCACGCGGCTATCTGGAGTCCATCCTCGCCAATCTGTCGGCCGGGGTGCTGGTGTTCGACCGCAATTCGGTGCTGCGCACCATCAACGAGGGCGCCCTGACCATCCTGAACGACGACTTTGCCGGCCTGATCGGTGCCGCCGTCGATCAATGGCCGCGGCAGAACGTTCTCGGGCAGTTCATCCGCCACAACTTCGCGACCGCGAAGGAGGTCGAATGGCAGACCCAGGTCGAGCTCGAACGCGCCAACGGCATGCCGCAGGTGCTGTTGTTGCGCGGATCGCGTCTGCCCGAGACCAGTGGCGGAGGCGACGTCGTGGTCTTCGACGATGTGACGCGAATCGTCGCGGCCCAGCGCAGTGCGGCCTGGGGCGAAGTCGCCAGGCGGCTGGCGCACGAGATCAAGAATCCGCTGACGCCGATCCAGTTGTCCGCCGAGCGTCTCCAGTTCAAGCTGGCCGGCAAGCTGATGAACGGTGACGCCGACATGCTGGCGCGCGGCACGCAAACGATCATCAACCAGGTGCAGGCGATGAAACGGATGGTCGACGATTTCCGCGACTACGCCCGCTTGCCGGTACCCGAGGTCGAGCCGCTCGATCTCGGCGCGCTGGTCAGCGAGGTGCTCGGACTCTACGAAAGTTCGACGGTGAGCATCGAGACGCGATTCGCCGGCGACCTGCCCAAGGTGCTGGGCGATGCGACACAATTGCGCCAGGTCATTCACAACCTGCTGCGCAATTCGGAAGACGCGCTCGAGGGGAGGGAAGCGGCGGCCATCCATATCGAGACCGAACGTGCCGGCCAGCAGGCGAGGCTGTTGATCGCCGACAACGGACCGGGCTTTCCGGTCGAACTGTTGCCGCGCATCTTCGAACCCTATGTCACCACCAAGGCTCGCGGCACGGGGCTGGGCCTGTCCATCGTCAAGAAGATTGTCGACGAACATCAGGGCACCATTGAAATCAGCAATGCACCGGAGGGCGGCGCGCGGATAGATATCCGCCTGCCCCTGGTGAAGAAGGAGGAAGCCAACAATGGCGATAATTCTGGTCGTTGACGACGAAGTCGGCATTCGCGAACTGCTCTCGGAAATCCTGATCGACGAGGGTTACGATGTCCGCGTGGCGGAGCACGCTACCGCTGCCCGGCGAATCCGCGGTGAGCTGCGCCCCGATCTGGTTCTCCTCGATATCTGGATGCCCGACACCGACGGCATATCGCTGCTCAAGGAGTGGCACGCTGCCGGCCATCTGAACATGCCGGTGGTGATGATGTCGGGTCATGGCACGATCGATACGGCGGTCGAGGCAACGCGCTTCGGCGCATTCGACTTTCTGGAAAAGCCGATCGCCTTGCAGAAGCTGCTGTCGACCGTGCAGAAGGCGCTCAAGCACGACACGCATCGGCAGCGCCCGGCGCTGACGCTGGAAGCGTTCGGCCGTTCCGCGTTCGTCAAGGAATTCAAGCGCCGGCTGGAGCAGGCAGCGGCCAAGGCGCCGGTGGTGTTGCTCAAGGGCGCGGTCGGCGGCATGGCGGAAATCTGTGCGCGGACGTTGCAGCCCCCGCGCTCGCCGTGGCTCGATCTCTCCGGCGTGAGCAGCGCGCTGACCCAGGATATGCTGGAAAAGGTTAATGGCGGGGTGCTCTTCGTGCCCGATCTCGCGGCGCTCGGGAAGATGCAGCAGATGAACCTGGCGTTCGCGGTCGACCGTCTCGAGAGGCACAAATTGCAGCTTGTCGCAGCGACCGTCACGCCCCTGAGCGCGCTCGGCGAGGCAGGGTGGGACAGCAAGCTGCTGGCGCGTCTCGCCGATGTCTGGGTCGGCATGCCGCCGCTGGCCGGCCATGCCGACGAAGTGCCGGAAATTGCGGGGCTGCTGCTGACCAACTTCGTCGAGCGCGGCGAGGTGCAGCCGCGCCGTTTCGCGACCGGCGCCCTCAACGCGCTGCGTACGCAGCCATGGCAGAACCGCCCGGAAGCGAACTGGAACGATCTTTATTCGCTGGTCCGCAATCTGGCGCTGACCTCGCTTGACGAGGAGATTTCAGCCGACGACGTGCAGCGCGTGATGCCGCAGGAAGAACAGGGCGGGCAGGAACTGGCTTCCCTGATTCCGCTGCTCGATCAGCCGCTGCGCGAAGCGCGTGATGCCTTCGAGAAACTCTATCTCGAACACCACCTGCGGATCGAGGGTGGCAACATGACCAAGCTGGCGGAGCGCTCGGGGCTGGAGCGCACGCATCTGTATCGCAAGCTGAAGCAACTGGACGTCAGGCTGGGCAAGCGCGGCGAAGAATAAAGCGGGTCGTTCCCGCCTTGAGAAAACGGGGGATAGGGTCATGAAGATCGTCATTCTTGGCGCCGGGCAGGTTGGTGCAAGCGTCGCCGAAGGACTGGTTTCCGAAGAAAATGACATCACAATGGTTGATTACGACGGGCAGCGCCTTGCCCAGTTGCAGGATCGACTCGATTTGCGCACGGTGGTCGGCAATGCGGCGACGCCCTCGGTGCTGCGCAATGCCGGGGCCGCTGACGCCGACATGATCATTGCCGTGACGCAGAGCGACCAGGCGAACCTGGTGGCCTGCAAACTGGCGCACAGTGTTTTCAACGTGCCGACCCGCATCGCCCGTCTGCGCTCGCAGGATTTTCTGGAAGATGCCAGCCTGTTGTCCGACGACAACTTCGCGGTCGATTTCGCGCTTTGCCCGGAGCAGGTGATCACCGACTACATCCGGCGCCTGATCGAATTTCCGGAAGCGTTGCAGGTTCTCAGTTTCGCGCGCGGACGGGTCAGCCTCGTCGCCGTGCGCGCCTACGAGGGCGGCTTGCTGGTCGGCAAGCCGATCCAGCAGATGCGCGAGTTCCTGCCGGCCGACATGGATGCGCGGATCGCCGCGATCTTCCGGCGCGACCAGGCGGTGTTCCCCGCTGGCGATACGGTCATCGAGGCCGGTGACGAGGTCTTCCTGCTTGCCGCCGCCGAGCATATTCGCCCGGTGATGCGCCAGTTGCGACGGATGGTCACGCCGGTCCGCCGCATCATGATTGCCGGGGGCGGCAACATCGGCCTGCGACTCGCCAAATCCTTGGAAAAGCGTTACGAAATCAAGATCATAGAAGGCCGGAAGGAGCGCGCCGAACTACTGGCCAGCGAGCTGGACGATGCGCTGGTGTTGCTGGGCGATGCGACCGACGAGGAACTGCTCGAACGGGAGAATATCGTCGAGATGGACCTCTTTCTCGCCGTGACCAACGATGACGAAGACAACATCATGTCTGGTAGCCTGGCCAAGCGGTTGGGCTGCCAGCGGGTGCTGGCCCTGATCAATCGTCGGGCCTATGCCGAAATGATCGAGGGTGGCCCGATCGATATCGGCATTTCACCGGCCCAGGTATCGATCGGTACCTTGCTGGCGCACGTGCGGCAAGGCGACGTGGCGGAGGTTCACTCGCTGCGGCGCGGTGCCGCCGAAGCGCTGGAAATCGTCGCCCACGGCGATGCCAAGAGCTCCAAGGTGATCGGCCGGCGGATCGACCAGATCGACTGGCCGCACGGGGTGACGATCGCCGCCCTGGTGCGCAATTTCGACAAGACGGTGATCGTCGGCCAGACCGATGACTGGACCGCGATCACCAGCCATGGCGAGGTGGTGATCGCGCATCACGACACGGTGATCGAGCCGGATGACCACGTGATCGTGTTCTGTACCCGCAAGCAGCTGGTCAAGAAGGTCGAAAAGCTCTTCCAGGTCGGTTTCCACTTCTTGTGAGAGGTTGACCGTGACACGCTTCGCTGCTGTTTACCGCGCGCTGGGCATGATCATCATGCTGTTCGGCCTGACCATGCTGGCGCCGCTGATCCTTTCCTACGTGATCGACGATGGCGCGCAGACCGCCTATGATGAAGCGTTCGCGCTGACCATGCTGAGCGGCGCCTTTCTCTGGGTTCGCTACCGCAAATGCAAGCGCGACCTCAACATCCGTGACGGCTTCCTGATGGTCGTCCTGGTGTGGACAGTGTTGCCGGCCTTCGCCGCCGTTCCGCTGATGATCCACCTCGGCATCAGCCATACCGATGCCTATTTCGAGGCGATGTCCGGATTGACCACCACCGGCGCCACGGTGCTTTCGAATATCGACCTCCTGCCGATGTCGATCAACCTGTGGCGTCATCTGCTGGTATGGGTCGGCGGCATGGGTCTGATCGTGCTGGCGATTGCCATTCTCCCGCTGCTCGGCATCGGCGGCCGCCAGATGTTCAAGGCCGAGACCCCGGGACCGATGAAGGATGCCAAGATGACGCCGCGTATCGCCGAGACGGCCAAGGGCCTGTGGCTGGTCTACTTTGGCGTGACGGTAGCCTGCATCCTTGGCTACCGCTGGGCGGGAATGACCTGGTTCGACGCCTTCTGTCACGCCTTCTCGACCATGGGGCTGGGCGGCTTCTCCACCCATGATGCCAGTTTCGGTTTCTTCGATTCGCCGGCGATCGAGATGCTCTCCATTGGCTTCATGCTGATCGCCGGCATGAATTTCGGGACGCTCTTCCTGGCGGTCAGCGGCCGCTCGCTGCGGCCTTACATCCACGATCCGGAAGCCGGCTGGTTCATTGGCGTCACGCTGCTCAGCATCTTCGTGGTCGCCGTGTATATCTGGAAGGATGGTGTCTACGCGGATTTCGATACCGCTCTGCGCCATTCGGCGTTCAACGTCGTTTCGATCGCGACGACCACCGGCTACGCCAGTGTCGATTACGCGCTGTGGCCGATCTTTGCGCCGCTCTGGATGCTGTTCCTGTCAAGTTTCGTGACCAGCGCCGGGTCGACCGGCGGCGGCATCAAGATGATGCGCGCCTTGCTGCTTTACAAGCAGGTTTTCCGCGAACTGGTCCGGGCCATGCATCCCAATGCAGTCTATAACGTCCGCATCGGCGGCCAGGTGGCGCCACAGCCCATCCTCTTCGCGGTGCTGGCATTCGCCTTCATGTACATGGTCAGCGTCGTTTCGCTGACGCTGGTAATGGCGTTTACCGGCCTCGACATCATTTCGGCCTTTACGGCGGTGGTCGCCAGCATCAACAACACCGGTCCCGG
>ERZ795054.3715-NODE-3715-length-11744-cov-4.262469_pt1 | contig 11744 bp, 8 predicted proteins | sample MGYA00375138_ERZ795054 | MGnify/ENA primary metagenome ERZ795054 (study PRJEB30183, sample SAMN05720215) | anaerobic digester metagenome | isolation source: active sludge of municipal wastewater-treating anaerobic digesters | place: USA | collected 2014-12-23 ...
GCGCCAGGCGGGTGTAATCGTCGGTTCGTTGCCGACCGGGCCTTTGAACGCGATTACCGACGTGGCGGGGGTCCGGGTGGGGCAGGCGACGCTGCGGCAGGGGAATTCGATCCGCACGGGGGTTACGGCGATTATGCCGCACGCGGGCAATCTCTTTGAGGAGCGGGTGCCGGCTGCCATTCATGTGGGGAATGGCTTTGGAAAGTTGCTCGGGGTGACGCAGGTGCGGGAACTGGGCGAGCTGGAAACGCCGATCCTGCTGACTTCCACGCTGAGCGTCTGGCAGGTGGCCGATGTGTTGGTGGCATGGCTGCTTGCTCAACCGGATATGAAAGAGGTCCGTTCCATCAACCCGCTCGTGGGCGAAACCAATGACGGGTTCCTCAGCGACATCCGGGCCCGCCCCATCCGACCGGAGCTGGTTGTCCGCGCGCTGGAAAGCGCCGCCCCCTGGCCCGATGGCCCTCCCCGGGAGGAATTCTACGTGCGCTCCGTGGAGATACGCGCTCTGGCCGGTGAATTCGCCCCGGCGTTTCATAAGGCCAGTGAGGGAGCGGCGCTTTATCCCGATTCCGTTCTGCCGACACTGCGGGACCGGCTCTCGGCCCACGACGCTCTTCCGTCACGCTCAAAGCCGCTTGCCGCCGCGCTCTCCGCCGCCCTTCCCGGGGCCGGCCAGGCCTATGCCGGAAGATTCGCCGACGCCCTCTGGAGCGTAACGGCCGTACTCGCCCTGGGAGCCGGCACAGCGCTCGCGTGGAGGGAGGGACATCGCGACATCGCGTTCACGCTCGGCTTTTTCGCCGTCCTGGCGTACGGCGGCAACATCTACGGGGCGTGGAACTCCGCGGGCGAATACAACCGCGCACAGACCGAACGATTCGGCGCGAGCGCGGTGCGCTCGGTGCCCGAATACCGGCCGTTCGGTGACGGCATACTTCCGGAGCCGCTGCGATAGGGCGCCCCTGTGAAGCTCCGTGCCACAAGCACCGTCGGTGCCGCGGGGATGGCGATCGCTGTGCTCATCTCCCTGTGGCCATGTCCGGTCCTCGCTTCAGGTGAAGACATCATTTCGCTCATGAAAACGAACCTGGCAAGCGGCGATTACTACTCGACCGTCACCGAGGGGATGCGGTACCGCCACCTTTACCCCGACGGAGCACTTGTCCCCGTCTCGCTCCTGCTAACGGGAGAGGCCTATTACCGGGGGGGCAACTACTACGAGGCCGCCGAGGCCTTTTCACAATGTTACCGGACATACCGCGAAAAGCCGGAGGCGCAGAAGGCGCTCCTCTCCCTGGGGTACATCCGCCTTATGACAGGCTCGCCGTTCTTCGCGCTGCGCACCTATCAGGAATATCTCTATGTTTATCCCGACGGATCGCACCGGGAGGAGGCCGGAATCGACGCCTGCTACGCGCTGGCGCTGCAGTCGGATTTCGAAGGGGCCAGAACCGCCCTCGGAGCCCACAACGCTTCGTTCCCCGACGGCGCATACGCGGACCGGGCGCGCGAACTGGAACGACTCATGGATGAGGAGGTCAACCGTCCCCGCAAAAGCCTGGCTCTTTCGGTGGGGGGATCGGTCCTCATTCCGGGCTTCGGCCATTTCTACACCGGCAGATACCTGGAGGGCTTCCTCGCCCTTTTGACCAACTCCGCCTTTATCTATCTAATTTACGACGCGTGGCGGGACGATAATGAATTCAGGATGGCGGTATTCGGTTTCGCGGAATTCACGGTATACCAGTACTCCCTGGTATCCTCGGTCCGCAATGTCTACGAATACAACAGCAGGGAGCCCTTCCACCGTTCGGTACGGCTTGCCGCCCGCCGGAATTTTTAATTCAAAAAGGCTTTCAAACAATGGGTGAGTATCTCAACGGAAGCGTGGCGGAACTGACGGCGGCGCTGGAGGCCAGCCGGTCGATCAACATCGAGAACCTTCTCAAAGAACGCGACCTCGAGGCGGTCGCGTCCGTCCTGCTCGAGGACACCTACCGTGATACCGACATCATGCGGAAGGACTCGCTGGACCGGTTCCTCGATTTCGCGGCGTTCAAGGCAAGGACCGGCCTCGCCCACATCCCGAGCCTTGCCTACCCCTCGATGCGGATGATCGATCCGGAGCTCGAGGCCAGGGTGATCGAACTCGTCAACGAGCACCTCTACCCGGAGATCGTCCTGAGGATACTCAAATACTTTACAAGGAACATGCACGACTCCGACTCCAACCTGCACGTCGCCTGGCTCATCCGTTCCGACGCGATAATCCGCTCAATTTATGAAACCTACATGCGCTTTCGTTCGGACGTTTTCGAGCCAGACCCCGACGCCAGGAGCATCAACGTGAAACGGATCATGCAGGCGTCGCCCCGAACGGACAACAGCGTCGCCTCCCCGCTCGACGCGGCATGCCGGCTGAAATACGTGCTGGAATTCATAGCGCTTACCCGGAACGTCTCACATATATACACAGCGGAGGAGCTCAGGCTGGCGCCGGTACGAAGGTAAGCGGCGGCTCAAAGCCCGGTTTTCGGAAGGCGCTCGATCACGCTGTCCTCCCCGAGGTCCATCTCCCTTATCGAAATGTTTTTGTACCGCCTGGAGTCCTCGAATCCCTCGACCGCGTTGAATTCCGGCGTGTAGGTCCGGATAAGCCAGAACATGATGTCCTGCATGTCCTGCATGCTCGTATCGACCACGGTGTATCTGTAGAACATGCTCCGTCCTTTGAGGCCCGCGTTAATGGCGGGGAATTTGGTGAAGTCAGGATCGAGAAAATTTTTAAGCGCCATCCTCAGCCCGTCGCGCCAGCATCCGTAGAAAATCAGGTATTTCATGGCGCCGCGCGGCAGGCGTTCGAGAAGGCAGAGTATGCCCGGCATTTCGGGCAGGATCCTCGAGGCCGAATGCTTTTCGTACTCTATGAGGCGCGACCAGGCGATTGTATAGAAAACATCATCGTTTACCACGCTTTTCTTCATTACCGCTCCCTTTCCCTCTTCACCTTCAGGTCCGCGATCAGCTCGTCGAGCACGACGAGCAGTTTTCTCGCGCGCAGTTCAACATCCCTTTCCACGAATATCTCATACCTGCGCGGAAATTTCAAAATGAAATAATTCGACACGAAATCGGAAAGCTGCGGGAGGCTCACCAGGAAATTGAGCAGATGGATGAGCTTGTCCGACTCGTTGACGTTTATCAGGAAAATGAGCTCCTGTGACTTCTTGCGGAGGTCCTCGCGCAGCCGCTCCTGGCCGGCACGCTCGGTCTCGTCGATCGTATCGTACTCGACCGCGCTGAATCTGGCAACACGCCGGATTGTCACCCTCGAGACGCCCTTCAACTGGACATTCCAGGAGTCATCCTCGCGCTGTATCTCCACAACCTCCGAAAGGGTTGCCAGCCTTCCACGAGGGAACAGGCCGTCAAGCACGGTGCGAACCGGAAGCGCCACCACCCTGTCACCCTGGCTGACCCCGGAGAGGGTGCGGCTGGCCGACCTGAATGAGACGTTACAGTAAGGAAACACCACCTGCTTCTGAAGATATACTATTGGAAGAGATCTGTCGTTCATTGTCCGCGCTGTCTTTCAGGCCCGCGATGCTCGTCCACGTTTCACCCATCGCATGATACGAAGTAAAAAAATTATTGTATTATTTGTCAATACGTATATAGTAAAGGGAGGGAGAATCGAGAGCCGGGGGAAACACCGTATCCCGGGTTTTACCGGCCAGGCGGTCATGGCGGAGCGGGCGTTACACTCGTTATCGGGGAAGTGATCATGGAAGAAAAAAGGAAACACCTCAGGGTAAAAAAGCGGATAAAATCGGAGGTCCATTCCGACCAGGGTCTTACGCTCAGCGCGACATTCGACCTGAGCAACGGCGGACTGTTCATCACCACTCCTGAGCCCATGGGGGAGGGGTCCCATGTCGAACTCGCCCTGTATGTCCCCGGCGAGGAACCCGTCAGCCTGAAGGGCGTTATTCGCTGGAAGCGCGAACAGGAATCGGAAGACAGCAAGGCCGGCATGGGAATCGAATTCGTTGACGCACCGGAAAAAGCCCTCAAGGCCTTCAAGAAACATCTGGGCTGAGCGTTTCCGGCAGGGCGATCAGCACCCCGGCGCACACAAGCCGTATTTCCGGTTTAGCCTCGCGGGAGCGGCGGTATGCCGCCAGAAGCCGTTCACGCTCCAGCTCGACCTGGGCCATTTCGTTCCTCGTGCGCGTGAGCGCGCCACGCATATCCTTCCCGAACCACTTCTGCCGGCACTCCTGCCGTTCGAGCTGTTCGGAAAGCTCTTTAATGCGGCTTAGAGAGGCCTCGGTTATCTTTTCGATCTCAGGATCTATTGAAAGTTCAAGGGTCTCGCGCAGTTCGGCAAGCCTGCGCTCCACCTTTTCCCGCAGTCTGCGCCTGGCGTCCTCCAAACACCGGCCCAGGCCCGAAAGGACGGCACGGACCCGGCCATCCAGTTCCTCGCCGTTGGCGGCGACTCCCTCCTGCTCGACAAACTCCCTCTCCATCTCCTCGAGCTCGCCCTGGTCCCTTCCGGTTCCGTCGGCCGCGACAACTAAAAACTCCTGTGTCTTTGAAAGCGCGTTGTAGGAGACCAGATAGCAGAAGACCATACCCCTGTACGGTACCGCGGATCGTATGAGCTTCACTCCCGTCTTTCCCCCGAAAGCGTCGGAAACACAGTGCTCGAAGAGCGTATCCACTACATGGTGGCCGAAGGCGAGAAATTCCATCCCCTCGTTCTCGAGCGCCACCCTGCTGTCGAAACTGCCGTGGCAGGGAGCCTCGGGGGGACGTCCGTACAGGCGCTTTATCCGGTACAGCCCGGTCCGCGCGTTCTTCCTCCCGAGGTATTCGCCGACCAGACCGTCTTCCTGGGCCATCCGCTCGACGAAGCGCTCGATGCGCCGGTTTGAAAACTGGCGCTCTTTCATGGTTATTGAGTAGTATTCGTCGTAATTGAAGTCCAGGTTCCGCGCGACTGTGAGGTCGGTAAGCTTTTCGTAGCTGCGTCGCGCGTTCTCGATCCGTTCGTCTATCTCCGCAAGGATCCTCCGGCGCGGCTTCCCTCCCGCCGCCATCTCCATGAACAGGCTCGAAAGGGCGAGCTCGTCCTCGATCTGGCCGAGCAGCACGTCGGGAACGCCGATCGACTCCTCGAAGAGCCGGAGCTTTTTCTCGAGCACCTCCAGGACGCGCTCGGCGACCGTATCGCGGGTGGAGAAGTTATAGATGAAGACGTCGTGGGGCTGGCCGAACCTGTGTATCCTGCCTATGCGCTGTTCGATTTTGAGCGGCGACCACGGAAGATCGTAGTTGATGAGAATGTTGCAGAACTGCATGTTGCGCCCCTCGCCGCCCGCCTCGGTGCAGATGAGCACCTCGGCGTCGCCCTTGAAGTCGAGGATCGCCCTCTCCTTTTCGTCCCTGTCCATGGAGCCGTGGAACAGGACCACATCGAACCCCACGAGCAGCCCGCGAAGGTACTCCTGAGTTGTGCGAAACTGTGTAAAGATGATGAATTTCGCGCACCCTTTTTTGCGGAGCTGGCGCAGGAGTGAAACGAGTTTCTCCCCTTTTTTATTGCGCTCGATGGAACGCGCGAGCGCCAGGAGGCGGTCGAGCGTGGCGATCTCCTCGCGGATCTCCGCGGCGCTCTTGCGCGCCATCGCGGCCACCGATTCGTCGGCATTCTCGTCGTCGATGTCGGCGTCGTCGGGATCGAACCCGTCCGGCGAGGGAACGGATTCGGCCCGCTCGAGCATGATCGAGAGGTTCTCCCGCCTGTTGGCGAGCGCGGTGAGCAGCGCGAACGAGGACGAATCGAGGAGTTTCTGAAAAACGGTCATGACAAACCCGACCGCCCTGTTCTCCGTCTGCATGGCCCTGTTGAACTCCTCGACCACATAGCGGGTCGTCGCGTCGTACAGCGCGCGCTCCTCCGGATACAGCTCGAAACGCACCGTCCGCGCGAAGCGCCGGGTGAACCCTCCGACCTCTTTTTTGGTTCGTCGTATGAGCACGGACGAAAGACGGTCGCGAAGCTCCGCCAGGTCGGCGTCGTCCGTGCAGAAGCGGTTATAAAAGGTCTGGAACGGGCCCAGCAGGTTTTTATCGACCAGCCGGACCAGGTAATAGAGCTCCTCGATCTTTCCGCGGAACGGCGTCGCGGTAAGAAGAAGCAGGGACCGCGTGTTGCGTGACAGCACCTCGGCGACCGTATAGGCGAGCGTACTGCGCTGCGAGTCCCGTCGCAGCCGGTGCGCCTCGTCGAATATGACGGCGTCCCAGCGGCACGAGGCCAGGCTCTCGCCGAAAGACCTGTTTTTGATAAAATCGAGCGAACATATCGCCTTTCCGCAATGCTGCCAGGGATTGGAGCCCCGTCCGCCGAGGGACTCCGCCCGCCGGATGAAGCGGCGGTCGAGCACCTCGAAACGCTCGTTGAACTTGTTTTCCATCTCGTGCTGCCACTGGAGCAAAAGCGACGCGGGCGCGACGATGAGTATCCTCGAATAGCCGTGCCGGTAGATGAGCTCCTTGATGACCAGCCCCGCCTCGATCGTCTTGCCGAGACCGACCTCGTCGGCGATGATGAAGCGCTGGTTGAGGCTGTTGACGATGCGGTGCGTGCTCTCCACCTGGTGGGCCAGAATGCGCGTGCGGGAATTGGAGAGCGAGAGTATCTTGTTGTTGGCGTGCGCCAGGCGAAGAGCGCAGGACTCGGCGCGCAGTTCGAAACGTCGTCCGGCCGGCACGCACCCGGCTTCGAGCAGCGAGCGTATCTCCTCCTCGCCGCGGACACCGGCCTCGTCGGGCTCCTCCGGCGCAAACGCGAAAAGGTCTTCGGCTGTGGACAGCGTCTCCGGTTTCATTCCTTCTTCCACGCCCGGCGTACGGGCGCGGCCGCAAAAAAGGCCCCTGCCGGAGCCGCGCCTGAATGTACCCGGGGAATAATGATCGGGATATCTCGTTGGACGGATGAGACATAATAAGGCGGGCCGCGATATTTACAAGTTTTTTTTCCTGACGCCGGGGCCCTTGCCGGCGCGCGGGCGCCTCAGCGCATATCCTTGCTGTAGACTGCCAGGCTGAACGGTATGTCCTCGTCGAGGATAGGCTTGATGGGCTCGCTGCGCTCCTTGAAGGCGCGGGCCATGTTCACCCGGGCGAACTCGTTCTCGCGATCGATGCGTTTCGCGTAATCGATCGCCTTCCAGTAGCTCACGTTGCTGCGGGTCTCGTCGTTCTTGCGCTGGTATACGGCGCCCAGGTTGTTGTATGCCGTGGCGAGCGTCTGGAAGACCTTCACATGGTCAGCGCGGTCCGGGAATATCTTCGTTATCGACTCCGCCTGCCGCTCGAAGATTGATATGAGTTTCAGGTACTCGCCCCTTCCCGCTTCCAGATTGTCGAGATGGTAAAAGGCGTTACCCATCGCGAGCATGACCTCCGGGCTGTCCACGGATTCCTCGTACAGCTCGAGCCAGCGCTCGAGCGCGCGCTCGTACTGGCCGTTCATGTAGTGAATGCGGCCCAGGTTATAGAAGAGCTCCGGCGACCTGAATCCTTCCTTCAGCGCCGCCTCGTACTTCTCGCGCGCGATGATATAATTCGCCTGCTGCTCGACCTCGGCGTCCAGCGCCTCCTCCTCGAGTTCGTCGCCGAAGCGGTACTTCACCCTGTCGAAGAAATAGTAGAAGATGTTGCCCATGTGGAAATAACTGTTGCCGACGTTTTCGGTTTCGAAATAGAAATCCTCGTAGGTGAAGTCGGGAGGAGAAAGACTTGCCTTTACGGCACTGCCGAAAGCCTGGTAGGCTTTAACGGGTTCCTTGACCGCGTAATGATACTCACCCAGCAGGTGCAATGCCGCGAAGTAATTCGGCTCCTCCTTGAGCGCCTTTTGAACATAGTTCTCCATCAGCTTGAGGTTTTTCTCCTCCCTGCTGAGCCTGGCGTACAGCACGTACTGCTGCGGATAGTGCGGGTCTTTCCGGTGGAGCGCGTCCAGGACCGCCCTGGCGGCCGGAAACGGATTGTCTGCCGGGTCCTTGAATCGCGAGGACTGAACGCCGAAATCCACGCGTATATTGGTGCTGTCCGTGCGCTTTTTCCCGATATAATACGCCGCGAGCTTTCCGAGCAGGGGCGACGGAATTTCGGTCAGCATCTTCTTGTCGACGAGGTCCGAGTGTATGGCCATCACCCGCGGCATCACGTCGCGTTCGATGTAGAGGTTGAGAAGTCCGGAATAGCCCACGACCGACGTGCGGTCGATCTTGAGGATGTCCTCATAATACTGACGGGCCTTGATGTACTGCCCCTGGTACATGTACGCGTTTCCTATGCCGTAGAGCGCCGTCACGTTGTCCGGCTTCCGGTTGAGCACGTACCGGTAATACTTGATCGCCTTGTCGAGCTTCGAGTCCTTCTCGTCGGCCCGCTTTATCCTGTTATACACGCCCTCCGGCACCCTGGAGTAGAAGAAGCCGAGGTTGTTGAGCGTATCGATGTCGACCGGATCGATCTTGTTCGCGCGCTCGAGCTTGCCGAGCGCGAGCTCGTACTCGCGCTTGTCGAAATAGGCCCGCGCGTAGGCATTGTATCCTGGGAGGTAGTCCTTCGCGTAATCGGCGTCCACCCTGGCGAACAGTTCCTCGGCCTTCGCGAAATCCTTCACCTTTTTGGTTACCGGATCGCCCTGCTCGCGGATGAGCGCGACGCCCTCCTTTATAAGCCGCTTGGCCATCATCGGCTTGTAGATGAACTGATAGCTCAGGATGGTGACCGTAAACGCCGCCAGCGCGGCGATGCCGCCTATGCGCGTCGCCTTCAGCAGGCGCTTCTGGCGCTCGAGGCCCTCGCGCGTGTACTCGGGACGCGAGGTGAGCACGCGCCTTCCCGGCGCCGGCCCCTCGCTTATATCGATGCTTCGCCCGAGTTTTTTCTCGAGGAAGCGGTGCACGTTGTCCTCGGGCTTTCCCGAGAGGATCATATCGATGAGATGCCGCGAGTCCGCCGGCGGCAGAAGGTCGTTCAGAATGGTGTCTTTGACGGCCTTTCGCAGGGCCGGATGGAACAGGAGAAGCGCCTTTTTCAACCGCCTGATGTCGCGATCGGAGAGCTCGTCTTCCTCTTCCGCCCTGGCCTCGGAGCGTTCCTTTTTCTTCCTCGGGGGCTCGGGCGGGGGCTCCTCTTCCTCGACATCCGGGATCTCTTCGGTGCTCACCGCCTCCTCGATTCGGCCGATGCCGGGGATCATATCCTCCTGCTCCAATCCGATATCGAGATCCGCCGCGGGGGCGGCCCTTCGAGACACAGGCGGCCCCTCCCCCATATCGAGCGGCTCGGGGATCCCCTCATCGTGGAAATCTTCCATGAAGTCGGCGGCCGGGGCCTCGCGCTCGGGAGGAGGCGACGGCGGCATCTCCCTCTCCGGGGCTATGTCTCCCAGATCAATTTCGGGGATATCGGCGGCCCCCGCCTCGGGCATGTCCTGTATCTCTTCGACGGAGATATCGGAAAGAGGACCGATGTCGAAATCGGTTTCCTTCTCGACCCGCATGCCCGAAGGCCTCGGCGCGGGCTCCTCGAGCCCCGCCAGATCCATGTCGAACGGCTCGATCGGTTCCTCCGCCCCGACAGGTTCCTCAATTTCGGGCGCGCGCGGAGCCTCCACCTCGTCGACGTAACGATCTTCGGAAACCTCCTGAAGGTCGACCGATTCGGGTTCCATCGAGGTGAGCTCGTCGAGCTCCTCGAGTGATGTGCGTGCCTTCCTGCCGGGCCTCGGAGGCGGGGGAGCGGCCTCCTCCTCGAAAGCCGGCAACTCCTCCCCGGGCAGCACCTCCATATCGGGCGGGGCTTCGGCGGCCGGCGCCTCCTCGAAGGACATCTCCCCCAGATCCGGAACCTCGCCGGCGGAAGGCTCTTCCACCATCTCGATGATATCGGTGATGTCCTCTATTTCATCGGAGGCGGGCGGAGGTGCTTCGTCGATTTCGACGAGGTCCGAGCTCAGATCGAATGTGTCTTCATCCTCGACTATCGCCCGCGCCCGGGCTGGAGCCGGTTGCGGTTCTTCCCCGGCACCCCTGCCGGACGACTCACCCGGCAGAAGGCCCAGTATTCTGTCGATCTCGTTCTGCTCTTCCGGAGTGTATGCTTTTCTTTCTTCGCTATCGCCCATCACCGTTTACAGTCCCGAGGCGGATTGTACATCCTGAGCCGGAGCGGCGCCCGCGGCGCCTCACACGGCCAAAAAGCGACATAATTCAGCAGAATCCACCGTTTTATAAAAAGCAATTACTTTTCGCGTGCCCGCGCGTCATGCGGAAGAAAAGCGCGCTCTCCGTCTGCCGCCGGGCGCGGAATTCCGGCACCGGTTCTTTTTTCCATAAATATTTTCTCTTTAGTTATCGACATAAGTACTATATCGCTGTAACTCATTTTGGCACAGAGGTCCTCGCACATGGGATTCCGCACCATCTTCGCGCTCCTGCCGGTACTGCTCACCGCCTTCGGCCCCATGGAAGGCGCCGCGCCGAAGGAGGAAAACCACTACAACCTGCGTTTTCTCCGGGAAGCGCGAACGCCCGCCGAGATGAAGCTGGTACGCTATGACAGGGACCGGCAGAAACAGGTTGTGGAGAGAGGGATCCTGATCACGTACAGAAGCCGCGCGGCGCGACGGGTCCTCCTCGCCGGGGACTTCTCGCACTGGAAACCGCTGGCGATGGAACGGGGCGTGAACGGCGTGTGGTACCATTTCCTGACCCGGGGACTCGGAGGCGGACAGCCGCGCTACAAATTCATCGTGGACGGCGTGTGGATTCACGATCCGAGCAATCCGGTCAACGACGACGACGGCATGGGCTCGTACGTCTCGATCCTCCCGGCCTTCGACGCCTCCGAGGGACCGCAGATCACCTATCGCGCGCTCGATGCCCACACCGTCGAATTCCGGCTGCACCGCCCGAAAGCGCGCCTGGTCTCGATAGTCGGCGATTTCAACAACTGGAACCCCGAGAACGATCCGCTGTCCCGCGGACGCGACGGCACCTGGAGACTGCGAAAGAAGCTCCACCCGGGCGCCTTTCGCTATTGCTACGTGATCGACGGGGAGTGGTCGCTCGATGTCTACAACACGGAGACCGCTTCGAGCGACACCGGCCAGGTCTGCTCGCTTATCCGGATTAAATAGCCCGGATTCAGCCCTCGAAAGCGCAGTGCCGCGCCAGACAGCATTCGGCGCACAGCGGCTTCTTCCTGCACACGTATTTGCCGTGATTGACGATGAGGGCATGGTATTCGTTGTATTCGCGGACGCCGGCGGCGAATCGGCGGTGGAACAGGCGCTGGACCTCATCGTACCCCTCGGTTCCGTCGAGAATGCCGAGCCGGCCGAAAATCCTCACGGTGTAGGCGTCCACCACGAAAATCCGCATTTCAAGCGCGTATAACAGAATTGAATCCGCGGTTTCGGGCCCGACCCCGTTGATCCCGAGGAGCTCCTTCCTCAGGCGGCCGGCATCGAGCTCTCGCAGTCGTGAAAACGAATAACCGTAAGCGGAAAACCAGTCCAGGAAGTTTTTGAGCTTTTTCGCCTTCTGGTTGTAGTACCCGGCGGGACGAATGAGCCGGGCCACGCGTTCGACCGGTTCGCGGTGCAGCGCCCTCGCGGATAGAGGTTTCTCCTCCTTCAGCCCGCGGAT
>ERZ795054.3721-NODE-3721-length-11732-cov-3.746510_pt1 | contig 11732 bp, 13 predicted proteins | sample MGYA00375138_ERZ795054 | MGnify/ENA primary metagenome ERZ795054 (study PRJEB30183, sample SAMN05720215) | anaerobic digester metagenome | isolation source: active sludge of municipal wastewater-treating anaerobic digesters | place: USA | collected 2014-12-23 ...
ATCAGCTCAAAGAAACGAAATTCACCCATTTCATTTGAAGTTTTCCCGGGTGAAGTTGTTGGACTGGCGGGTTTGAAAGGTTCGGGAAGAACTGAAATATTCAACAACCTGTTTGGAATTGACCCGATTACCAGTGGTGAGATTGAAATGAATGGAAAAAAAGTGCAAATAATATCCCCGGAGGTTGCCATTCAATCCGGAATTTTCCTTATCCCGGAGAATCGACACACTCAAGGGTTAAGCCTGATGCATACCCTGTATGATAATATGCTGCTCCCAATCCTCTCAAGAATTGCTGAAAGGATCTTGATAAACGACAAAAAAGGAAAAAGCATTGTTGCAAATATGATTAAATCCTTGAGCATTAAAACGCCCAACGTCAATACAAAAATAAGCCAGCTTTCCGGTGGAAACCAGCAGAAGGTTGTAGTTGGCAAGGCGTTATCCAGCCAGTCCAAGGTGATGCTAATGGATGATCCAATGTACGGGGTTGACATCCATGCAAAATCAGAAATTGCCGAAGCAATAGAAAATTTTGTGGATGAGGGGAATGCCGTTTTATTCGTTTCCTCTGAATTGGATGAAATTACTGACAATTGCAGCAGGGTTTACATTATCAAGGGTGGGCAGATTGTCGAGGAATACAAAGATATATCACACGTGTCTGAAGACATGCTGATGGCAGCCATTCAATAAGGTTGATGGAGATACAAGATGAAAAATTTAACCAAAGAAAACCGAAAACGAATCACCGAATTTATTAAGAACTCATTAGTTTTCATTGCTTTAATTGCCCTGTTCTTTATTTTTTCCTTTACATTGCAAAATGTAGGTAAAGGATTTGCCGACCAGGGTAACCTATGGAATATTATTCGGCAGACAGCATTGATTGCCATCCTTGGTGTTGGCATGTCGTTTGCGCTGGGTGCTGGACAAATTGACTTATCACAAGGTTCAGTGGTAGCCGTTACTTCATTAACCACCGCGCTAGTTTTGAGAAGTTTTGGGGTGGTACCAGCCATCGTTGTTGGCCTTGGGGTTGGTTTGCTGGTTGGGGCACTGAACGGAATCTTGATTGCTTACGTTGGCATGCCTGCCTTTTTAGCCACACTGGGTACACAGATCGTTTTTGGTGGCGTGGCAAGAACAATGACAGGTTTGAAATCAATCCCCATTACGGATGAGACCTTCAAGTTTGTCTTTGGCGGTGGCAATCTGGGCACAATCCCGGTGCTAGTAATCTGGATGTTGATCATTATAATTTTGGGCCACTTAATGCTGAAAAAAATGCCATTTGGCCGAAAAGTGCTGGCGATTGGTGGGAATGCAAAATCCGCCCTTTATTCCGGCATCAATGTGAAAAGAACCATTTTCATGGTAATGGTTTTCAGCGGTGTGCTGGCTTCTCTAGTCGGGATTTTGTGGGCTGGCCGTTATGGTGGTGGAAGGTACACAATTGGAGAGGGTTCTGAAGTATCTGCCATTGCCGCATCAGTGCTGGGCGGAACTAGCATAAGCGGTGGAATTGCCTCCATTTTAGGAGCAAGTGCGGGCGCCATCATGATCGGCATGATTGACTCTGCCCTGGTGATGTATGGGCTGGATGTATATCAACAGATGATCGTTCGAGGGATTGTGATCATCATTGCTGTAGCTACCACCCATAAACGAAGAGACCTATAAGATGCTGGATATCGTTGGCATTGGGGATACCAATGTTGATCTGATTGTTCAAGTAGATCACATTCCAACTCACGATGAGAAGATAAGGGGAACCCTGCTGGGAAGGTTCCCGGGTGGAATCATTGGAAATTTTTGCAGCGCTGCCGCAAGATTTGGTGCCAAAACGGGGGTGATAGCCAAAGTAGGAAATGACGAATTTGGTCATATGTGCATGAACGATTTCAGTGAGCGTGGCATCAATATTGAAGGCATGGTCCAGAAAGATGACGTGGATACCTATTTCTGTTTTGTGCATCTGGACCATACCGGGGAAAAGGCGCTGACGATTGTGCAAACATCAGGGTTCTTGCCCAAAAAAGAGGAAATCAATCTTGAATATGTTAGAAAAGCAAAATATGTCCACATGACCACCCTGGATGTTGAATTAGCCGATTATGTTTTTGGTCAGGTTAAGGAAAGTGGGTGCATTTTATCGTTGGATATTGAGGTGACAGCATCCACAGCAAGCCCAAATCTGTGGGATAACCTATTGAAAAAATTAGATATTGCCTTTCCTAACCTGTCTGGGCTGCAGGCGTTAACCGGATTAAATAATGTTGATGAAGGGGCTACTCTTCTACTTCAAAAAGGGGTAAAAACTGTTGTTGTCACGTGTGGATCACAAGGGGTTAAGGTCTACCAAGAAGGCAAGTATTTTGAACATCCAATATTTAAAGTGGAGGTTAAAGATACCACCGGAGCCGGGGATTGTTTTAATGCAGTATTTATCGCCTGTTTATCAAAAGGATGGACGATTGAGCAAGCTGCGAAGTATGCATCTGCCGCCGCCGCCATTTCCATACAAAATGTGGGTGCCAGAGAGGGATTGCCAACACAGAATGAGGTTGAGACTTTTATCAAGAATTATGGTGTAACCTGATGGTGATGCAAGTTGGGATTTACCAGCCACATCTAGAAACTCACTTTTACAATAATAGCGGCTGGAAAATTTTGTGTGAGCAGGAAAAAATTCCCCACAAATTTACCGACCAGCCTGATTGCCCAATCATCCTGTTTGAGAGATACACACCTTCCTGGCTGTCCTCCTTTTTTGAGGAGGGAGGGGTAGGAATTATCTCTGATTGCTTACCGAACAACCCTGCTTTGCACGTCCAGTTTGCTGGCGAGGCTTCTGTTGAATATGTTGATCTGAGCGAATTAGAGAGTGGGTCAAAGACCAGGGTGCAGTGCCTAATAAGCTTGTATGCAGGCAATGGGTGGGGGAAAATCCATGTTCATGAAAATCGAATTTCAAAAACCGGAATCATGCAGGACGAATACCCGGTTTTTCTGTATCAACAATGCGGGAAAGGGGGGTGTTTTTACTCTGGTTTACCTTTTTCAAGATTAATATCTGTTCTGGGTGATACCCTGCGTAAATGTTCATCTTTCAGTGATTTTACGGAGCGGATTGTATCCATCGATAAACATCATTTATTAAAATTCATGCGGGCTATTCTCATAAAAGCATTTCACCAACTTAAAGTGCCCTATGTTTACCTTGACTACTTTCCCAATAAATATCAATCTGCGATGACCTTCCGGGTGGATGTGGATGGTGTGTTTGGCCAAAATTTACTTAACCTTTCAAAAAGCGCGATCGAAAACGATATAAAACTTACATTCTTTGTGAACAAGTCATTGTGTGAAGGGGATGAGAAGTACATTCAAGCGATTGATCCCTATCATGAGGTTGGAAACCACGCCAACGTTCATAACCTTTTTTCTGACTACGAATCAAATTATCAAAATGTATTGGAGTGCAAACTCTGGCTTGAACATCTGGGTTATTCAAATAATCCATGGTTTGCAGCCCCCAGAGGGTTATGGAACCATACATTACACCAAGCATTAGATGATCTGGCATATGAATACACATCGGATTTTGGGGTGGGAATTGCGGGTTTTCCATTTTTCCCTTATATCAACAAAAAAAGATCGCGCACACTGCAAATACCCGTTCACCCTTTTTCCGCAGAAAGGGCATCACTCTGGAAATTAGAAAGCGAAGGCGAAGAGGCAAGACCAGAATTTGTGGCTGATTTTTATGAGAAGGTTATTGAAGAGAATTACTCACTCAATTACCCGAGTACGCTTTACAGCCACCCTGAAAAATTGGGGGAGATGGCTAATTTTGTTTTTAAAAGAATTCACCAAAAAATTTCCGGCAGAAATATATGGAAGACAACCCTTACCGAATTTGCGTTGTGGTGGAAAAAAAGAGACGAAGCCGAGTTTGAAATTAACCATAACCTGAACAATAATAAAATTGCGATTACTAGCAATCTCGATCATACTTTCAACATAAAGGAGATTTATTAATGACCGAAATGGACGCATCTATCCGTGAAGAACTATCAGCGGATGCTCAAAAATTATTTGACGATATTATCACCCAAAAAGTATTGGGCGCCAGCGCCCATATTAAGATGATCTCTCAAATGATTCGAGACCTTTGTGCAACTGCGCAAAAAAAGAATGAATCGACCGACTCCTTAAATTTGAAAATCCACCAGCTGGCTGATTTCTTCATTGAAGTAAGAGGTGAAGCCAGTCAGGCAATTACGAATGCGATAAATATCCTGATTAATGGTCTGGATAACGAAGTTAAAAATGGCAACGAACCATTTTTAAAGTTGGTTAACCAAAATATTGATGATTTTGAAAAAAACAACACACACAACCTGGAACTGGTCAATCAATATGCCCAATCGGTCCTTTCCAATATGAAGTCAATTCTTTTATTTGATTATTCCAGTACGGTTGGCAGGATGGTAGAAATGTGTCAACATCCACTGGATGTGTTCGTTGCAGAAAGCCGGGCTTGGGATGGTGGAAAACCCTACATTGAGCAAGCATTAAGGGGCCACCACAATGTTCATTACATTACAGATGCAGCCATTTACCATTACCTGAAGGATTGTGACGGAGTGTTTATTGGGTCAGAAACAAATTATGCAGACGGTACAGTATTTAACACTGTGGGAACAGAAATGGTAGCAGCACTGTGCAATTTACTTAACATCCCCTTCTACGTACTGACAACACTTATTAAAACTGATTTCAGGGCGGTTTATGGCCATATTAAGAAGCCATTAAAGTTAAATCTGAAAAAACTATTTGCATCAGGTTTTTCCAGTGAAATCCTGGATCAAATTGATTTCTCTTGTCCAGAAATTGTTGAAGTTCCCGCCAAACATATAACAGCATTTATCACCGAAAAAGGAATTGTTCCGCCAACAGCCATTTTCTCATTAAGCGAAAGTTTCCTAAAATATGCAGGGAGAGACTGAAGAATGATAGATATCCATAATTGTGTTTCTATAGCCATGATTCAAACACCGCCCTTGCCAGGCAGTTATCAGCATGCCGGTCAAAACCTTGAGGAAATTGTTGATTTTGTCCTCAGGGAAACGGAGGTTTTGCACTCTTGTGGGTTTGACTCAATCATCCTGCAAAATATGGGCGATATGCCCGTGAAGCAGCAGGCAAAACCAGAAACAATTGCTTATCTGACTATAATTACCAGAGAAATCAAAACACATTTCCAGGATTTTCCGCTTGGCATCCTGGTGAACTGGGATGGCATGGCTTCCCTGGCAGTTGCGCATGCCGCCAAAGCGGATTTTATAAGAGTGGAACATGTTTACACTGGCGCGGAAGTCACCAGTGCTGGGATACTTACTGCACAATGTTGTGAAATTACAGAAATGAAAAAAAGGCTTCAATGTAAGATCCCAGTTTTTGCGGATGTGTATGAACCGCACGCAGTTCCACTGGGAGCAAAACCAATTGAGGATGCTGCCTGGGAAACGATTTATGAAGCGTTTGCAGACGGACTTTTTCTTTCCGGGAAAGACCTAAAAGAAAGCATAGAAATGGTCGAAAAAGCCAAAACCCGAGTGCCAAATACCACCATTTTTCTGGGAGGAGGGGCGACAGAAGAAAACGTGAAGGAGTTATTACAACATTACGATGGAATCTGTGTTGCCACCTGGATAAAGAATGGCTCTTTGAAAAATCCCATTGACATAGAAAAAGCAAAGCGTTTTATTGATAAGGTCAAGACAGCAAAATCATAAAAACCCGGTCCTGAAAATTAGTTTTTCAGGACCGCCTGATGTTGCTTTTTGATTCAGGGGAAAAAGTTAGAGTTTCCCAATCCGGGTTATTGCTAAGAAGTGCTCAACGGTTGATCAGCCGCACCACGATGTTGAGGATGACGGTGAGAAGAATGCTAAGGAGGATGGAGGCGAGGATGGGGATGACCAGGCGAAAGCTGCCGGATTGGATGCGAATGGTGCCGGGCAGGGAGTCCAGGTTAAGGAAGCGGCCGAGAAAGATTACCAGAATGCCGCTGATGAGCAGCACACTGCCGATGACGACCAGAATTTTTCCAAATTGGGCTAACATTGGTGTTTTATTACTACCGATTTTCTCTTATTCTAATAGGAAAGCGGTACCTAATGGGATCAACCCACATCAGATTAAGTTACAGGCAAGAAAGCCATTGCTACTTTGTTATGGTTGAAATTTCTTGTGCAAACTGCTCAAAACCCTGCAGGACCTCCCTGCCAAACCCATCATCCACTTGATTAAAGGAAACAATGAATGCCTGTTGTTCCTGAGCAGCAAGGACCTTGTTGGTCATTGGAAACAGCAGAAAATCCTCTTTCCAGATATGGTTGGGGTACAGGGTGGTGATGCCCAGAAGTGCCTTGCGGACTTTTTCCAGCGCGGACATGTCTTTATCCTCCACAGCTGTTATTCCTTCGAACAAATCTTTTACCAGGGCTCTGCCACGGTTGTGTTCAGCGGTCAATGCCCCGAGAGGACAACCCTGAGTTGGGACACCTTTAGCAGCCAAAGCCGGGAAGAGAAGATTTTCCTCTTTGCCATGATGGCATTGATCGGCATAGGTACGCATGAAATCAACTAATTTATGCAGGGTCTTTACTTCCATTTCCTGGCCGGCATCCATTTTTTCAACCAGAATGGAGGCAGCGGCGACAACCTTCTCGATTACGCGATGTTCTGATTCAAGCATGTCGGTGAGATCGTTATTTGCCATTTTTAAAAACCTTTCTGTTGGTATGAGTGACTACGCACACCCTTAGAATTGCTCATCCCACCGATGGATCAAGGCATGCAGCTCTTCATGGACGCCATGACCGATGACGGTTTCCTCATGGGTTTCAAATTGCTTAAACAGTTCCGCCTGGGCAGATTCATCCAGCAGGTTATCAGCCATGGGGAAAAGAACATTGTTTTCCTTGTCAATATGGCTCCTTAACAGGTCACGGTAGCTAGCAGCACTGGTTTTAAAGCCGACCAGATCCTGGGATTGTAGAGACTGGTCCATCGAAGAGATGAATTCCCGCCCCTGGCGATGTTCCTGCAGCATGACCCCGATTGGGCCACCCTCGTTTTGAAGGCCGTTGGCCACCATCTCCAAGAAAAGAAAATACTCCTCTTTGCCATGATGGCATTTATCGGCAAATATCCTCAGGAAATACACCAGCTCATTGCCAAAGGCGAGGATGGCATCTTTGTGGGTATCCTCTTTTAGAAGAACGCGATCCAGGATGGTCAATACGTTCAAAATTGCATCGTGCTCATTCCTAAGGTCTTGGGTTGCTTTTCCCATGACTACCTCCATTTTAAAGAATTGTCATCGTGTAAAGGATTGGTTTAATACTTAGTATACACATCGGCCAGTTAATGAAACCTGGAAGCGTGAAAGCAAAATAAAAAAATAATTTCAGGAATGGTTTTTAAGGAACCTTGCGGCTTTCTGCCGGACTTGTTTCCTGGGATTCTCGCGGTTGGCTTGGACAAAGCTGAGTATTTGTTGCTTGAATTTGGAATCGGGGTACATTTGCGTAAAACAATCGATGATGTGGGCTTTAGACACATTCTGGCATTCAGGAGAAACCTCGCCCTTGTATAAGAAAGTATGCTGGTCGACCTTGAGCAATTTGGAGACATACTCCGGTTCGTATTGAGGATATTGCCTTACAATTTTTGGGATTCCGGCTACAGCGCTTCCGTAGGTGACCACAGACGGGGAATCCAGCAAGGCCAGGAAATGTTGATTGACCTTAGGCCACTTATGGGCCTGGTCAACAACCAACAGATTGGGCAGGGATTGGATGAACCCCCATTTAATGAAGTTATTCTCGTTGTGCGTGAGGGCAGCCATTCTTTCAAAGTACGGATAGAGCAGCCCCGGCTGCCGCTGGCTGACCTGATGGATGATTTTTTCACAGAAAAATTTGAGGGCGGTCTTATCGGTTTCGATAATCTCCAGCAGGATGGGCAGACGGGTGCTCTCGGTTATCGCTCTGTCAACGTACACCTCGAGAGGATGTTTTTGCTTCAATTCATTGATTAAGGAATCCTTGTTCATTGTTACCGCCTCCTAATAATATCCTTCACCTGTTATTGTACATCGCTCAGAACTTTTCTCATCATGCGGGGGGTAAAAATGACCAGGGAGGATGACCCATCAGCCAGACTGTCAATTTCACAAACAGCAAAAGGCTCATTAATGTATAATCTTTTTAACGTGACAGGAGGGCAAGATGAACAAAAGGAGTGGTTCCAGCCAGCACGCCCAACCAGGCGCCAAACGGGCGGACATAAAAGATAACCTGTGGTATCGGCACGAGTTGGATGATGTGTATTTTCAACGAGAAACTTTTGTCACCTACATGTCCATCCTGGGCGGTGTGGCCGTCGGTGCGTTATTGACCCAGTTCCTGCCCCTGGTGGAACAGGTGATGCTCTCCAGATGGTATTTAATCCTGTATTTTCTGTCCTCACTATTAAACCTGATCTCCAGCTGGGTGGTGGTTGCCTGGGCAGCGATCACGCTGAAAATGCAGATCCGCTTCTGGCTGGTGATCCCGCAGTTCTTCATGCTGTTCACGCAGTGCATCAACTGTCTTCTGGTGACCAACCCCAGCGGATGGATGGCAACCGCCGACCTTTTTTTGTTTATTATCCTTGCCAACAATATTATCCTGAAGAAAAATGGGATGTGGAACAGGTATTCAACCCAGGAGGAAAAGGCCGCGAAACAGATGCAGGTGGTGTACCTTGCCCTAATGACGCTAGCCTTTGGCGCTTCCCTGCACCTGTACTTTTATCCATCGGCCATCATTGAAACCATCTGGGGAGTGGTGGCGCTGCTTGGTTCCATCCTGGCCCTGGTCAAACAGCATTCTGTCATTGAAGGGGAGCGGAAGGCCTTCGGCATCCCCTGAAAGCATGGTTTTAATCCCCACTATGAGATTTTTGCTGAAAGGAGGTTGACTGACAGGAACAGAAAGGAGGAGGTATGGGAACGGATATCCATATCGCCGCTGAATTTTTTGCGGATGGACGCTGGCACCTGGCCGATATCAGACCAACAGAGGACCGCAACTACCGGGCGTTTGCCATCCTGGCGGATGTACGGAACGGATACGGGTTCGCCGGGTTCAGCACTGGCGAGGAGGTGGTACCCATCAGCGAACCGCGCGGCCTGCCGGAAGACATCTCGCTGGAGCTGCGTAACAAAATCGAGCGGGAGGTTTCTGATGTAGATGAAGATCAGGATGAGGATTGGTTCTGGCTGGGTGACCATTCCTTTTCGTGGGTGACGTTGAAAGAATTGATGGACTATGACCTGGATACCCCGATCCAAGTGTGCGGGTATGTGACCACGGAAGAGGCACAGCGATATCGCCAGAGCGGTGAAGTGCCGCGATCCTGGGCAGCCTGGACGCCCCAACCCGGGTTTGAGCGCATCGAGTGGCAGGTACCCCTGCGTGATTCAGCCCCACTGATCCAGACCCTGATAGATGAGATCAAGGGGCTGGGCGAGCCGGAGAAGGTGAGATTGGTGTTCGGGTTTGACAATTGAGCTGTGAAAACCATCCCATGGGGCAAAAGATGTATTTGCCAGGCGAGGGAACGACGAAATCTCCAACCCACATTTAAAAACCACCAGAGCCATCTAAAGTGCCATTTGATTAGCGGGGTAAAATCCGCTTCCCGGTAAAGGGGAAATTAGTTAAGATGACTCTGGCGAAATGATTAAAGCGAGTGACTTTTAAAAAGCTCTGACCCTACTTTTATACATATTAATATATTTGTCGTTGAATTCATTGCTCCTGTCCAGGTTGCCACTTCTGAAGACCGGGGGCTCGTAGCCCTTTTCAATCAGGTTGGCCATGGTCTGAATTAATATGGAGTGGATGATGAAGATGCCAGTGATGCCCGAGCCCGGGCCCACGGGCTGGTCGAGACCCTCGATATTCATCAGGCAATCGCCTTTGGGACAGTTGTTATCGATGATGATATCGGCCACGTCATATAGTTTTTTGCCGTGGGCATAGCGGGATTGGGTACCTTTGGAGGTTTCCAGCGAGGTGATGGCGATGACGGGGATGTGGTGTTGTTTGGCGATCATGGCCATTTCGATGATGGCGGCATTGCGGCCTGAATTGGAAATGATGATGAGGGCATCCTTGGCGGTGGGGGCATAATAATCAAAGGTCACCTGGGCCATGCCTTCCACCCGTTCCATGAACTCACTCTTGACCACGTGCTGGTTGCCGGTGAGACTGGGCTCATTGATGACCTCCACGCAGGCCAGGCCGCCGGAGCGGTAGATCACCTCGGCTGCCACCAGGTAGGAATGACCGGTGCCGTAGGTATACAAAATGCCGCCGTTGGATATTTTGTCGGCGATCACCTCAGCCGCCTGCAGGATGGAATCCATCTGGGTGTCTGAGACCTTCTGGCAAAGCTCGAGTACTTTGTGGTGGTAGTTGACGGCCACATTTTTCATTTTTAAATTTCCTTTTGTGTGTGAAGTGGTGTTTTGGGATGAACCAAAGCCATCTTACCATTGAATGGCGCGAAGGGAGAAATTTCTATAACAAATTAGATTTTTTACAGCCCAAACCGGTTTGAAGGGAAAGCAAGAAAAAATTGAGAAAAATGCAGACAAAATCAAGCGCATTACCGGATGGTGCTGGTGAATGATATCAAGTGATATCCTGTAAAAGATATCTCATAAGAAATGGAACCGCGAACCTAGTGACAATATCTCCTTTTGGGAATTGAGAGACATTCAAATCAACGTGCCGTTTTTGGATTCTACTATCTTTTCCCCATTATACTGTCGATCAACCCTTCTATTATTTTATTCTGTTCATGTGCAATATCTTTAGCAATCCTACCACTTGAATCAACAGCATTAATATCAGCACCTGCTTTTAGTAGGGCTTCTGTAATATTAATAAGACGTTTTTTTACCGCAATTAATAATGGAGTTAGACCATTTTCAGTTTTTATGTTTACATCTGCACCGGCTTTAATAAGTAATTCCACCAATGGAAGGTCGTATCTGTCATCTGGTTCATTTGAAACCAAATCGATCAATGCAGAACTATCACTGTAAACTTGATCAACCCGCGCCCCCTTCTCAACCAGAAATTCTGCAATTTTATACTCTCTGGCTTTCACAGCCATCATTAATGGAGTCTTGCCTTCGGAATTTCTACCGTTGACATCCGCCCCCAGTTTTATCCAATTTTCAATCTGGAATGTGCCTTCTTGATTTTCGATTATTGAGAAAAGATGTTTTGTATATTTATTGTTTTCTTGTTCCGTCATTTTTATCCTTTGAATTACCTCATGCAACAATATATCGAAAGGTTTCTTTATCTATATCGTTGATGCCTGGTTTTGATTTGCTCTTTGGTATTGGGCTGAAAAAGACTTTAACTCCTCATCCGAAAAACAAACGGTAATCAATACCACTATAATATAGATATTATACAAGGAGCAAGAATGGAAAAGGAAAAACTTGGGGTCATCGTAGAAAAACACAACAAATTCCTAAAAGGCGAAGAAGGTGGTGAACAGGCAAACCTTGCGAATGCAGACCTAACAGGAGCGCAACTCAAGGGAGTAAATCTTGAAGGGGCAAACCTTGAAGGAGCTATCCTTAAATA
>ERZ795054.3724-NODE-3724-length-11728-cov-5.253234_pt1 | contig 11728 bp, 11 predicted proteins | sample MGYA00375138_ERZ795054 | MGnify/ENA primary metagenome ERZ795054 (study PRJEB30183, sample SAMN05720215) | anaerobic digester metagenome | isolation source: active sludge of municipal wastewater-treating anaerobic digesters | place: USA | collected 2014-12-23 ...
TTATTATCCTCCACCATAGCGACGATGGTCGAAGCGTTGACGAAGCGGGCGGAATCGTCGATATGGCCGTCCGTATCGTCGCCGGCAATCCCCTCGTCCACCCAGAGGATTTTCTCCACGTTGTAGTACTCCCGCAGGAACCATTCGATCTGCCCCTGCGACAGGTGAGGATTGCGGTTCGGATTGAGCAGACATGATGTACTTGTCAAGAGACACCCCTCCCCGTTGACATCAATGGCGCCTCCTTCCATGACAATCCCCGGATAAAAAAGAGGGAGGCGACGATACTCGGCCACCCGGGTCGGCACGACATCGTCGTGGTTATAAGGGGGATACTTGTCACCCCAGGCGTTGTAGCCCCAGTCAATCACGGCGAGGGGTTCTTTGGCTTCCGGATTGACGACAAAGGCGGGTCCGTGATCCCGGCACCAGGCATCGTCGGTCGGAATCCGATAGAGCGTAACGCGCGCCGTATTGACACCGGCTTTTGCCAGTCTTGTCTCAACATCGGCCTGCATCCACTGATCCACAACATTGATGTTCACATGCTGATATGCGGTGAGGACCCGGACAATTTCTGTAAACACCTCCGGAATGGGTTCAAACCTCCCCGGCCAGGATTCCTCCTTATGGGGCCAGGAGAACCAGGTCGCCGCCTGGGAATCCCATTCGGCCGGAAAACGGTAGCCAAGCTGTCGGGGGGTTTCCTGATAGATCATAAATCGGAATCCAGAAAGCGCCGGATCAGGCCGTCGTAAGCGTCGATCCGTCGGTCCCGGAGGAAGGGCCAGTGCCGACGGGTGCTGTCGGATTTGGCCAGATCGATCTCGCAAACGGCGACGTCTTCTTTATCGTGGGATGCTTGATAAATTACCTCGCCCAGGGTATCGGCAACAAAGGAACCGCCCCAAAAATGGATATTACCCTCCTTGCCTACCCGGTTGACGGAAACGACCGGAATGCCGTTGGCGATCGCATGGGCCCGCTGAATCGTCCGCCAGGCGTCAAACTGATCCCGGCAGACCTGCGGGTCTTCCCCTTCCGCCCAGCCGATGGCCGTCGGATAGAAAAGGATTTCCGCACCCATCAAGGCCGTCAATCTTGCCGCCTCCGGGTACCACTGATCCCAGCAGATGAGCACCCCAAGGGTGCCGAACCGGGTCTTGAAGATCCGAAACCCCAAATCGCCCGGGGTAAAATAGAATTTCTCATAAAAAGACGGGTCATCGGGAATGTGCATTTTCCGGTACTTACCCAGATAGGCCCCGTCTGCATCGATCACGGCGGCGCTGTTATGATACAGGCCCTCCGCCCGTTTTTCAAATAAAGAGGCCACAATGACCACGCCCAATTCCCCGGCCAGCGACTGCAGGACTCCCGTTGAGGGTCCGGGAATCGCTTCCGCCATTGCAAAGGGCGCATAATCTTCGGATACACAAAAATAGCGCGAGCGGAAAAGCTCCTGAAGGCAGACAATGTTGGCGCCATTGGCTGCCGCCCGCCGAATCGCCTCCATCGCACGGGCCATGTTTTCCGCCGTACTGTCACTGCAGCGCATTTGAACGATTCCTGTTTTAATCTTGCGTACTTCTGCCATAAAATGACTCTCTCTTTTCTGAAAACATTTCACGCGGCGTCGCGAACAATTCCCGGCAATATATGGAATGGGTGGTCTTCTGTCAACAAAATTGACCGTTTATGGGCTTTGATTGACAGCCGGCATGATGGTGATCTTCATTTTAACCCATTGCGCCTCCTTTCCAAATTCAGGCGGCACATGGTGATCTGCCAGAAGGCCGATCTGGTTCAACTTTTCCAGAACAGATGCCACAAAATGGGGTCTGACTTCTGTGGCAAAAGCCTGCTGTTTTCCATGAACGGTGATTTCGGTATGCCGGGCATTGACGGTTGCCAGGTATTTATCCAACTCCACACCCGCCGACGCCACATCCTTCACCGCCAAAAGCAATGCGAGGGACGGCTGTGTATCATTCACCACCGTATCTTTCGCGGCGGAGAACCCTTCACCGTCACGGCCTTCAAGCTCCCCGGCGGTGCACACACCCTGTTCGCAGACCCTGCTGCTCGCTCCGGTGATCATTTGCGGAGAACTGCTCGCCGCCCGTTTTTCCTTCATGGTGATAGGCCAGGCGGTTTCCCCGTTTTGCGGAACTTGAGATTTCTCCGCCAATGCCGGTTCCGTTTCGCCCGACGCTTCCCGGGCATCTCTTTTCAATTCTGTCGGCATTGTATCCTCAACCTTTTCTGAAGGGGCGAGCGAGGTGTAGACGTCCCCATACTCTGTCCTGTCCGGTTGAGGTGCGGGCACAAGCGATTCGTTAGGCGCCATATCACTTGACGGCGGTGCCATTTTTGAGCGGGACGTCTGTGGCGGAGGCAAGGCTTGTTCTTTGTTGACTTCAAAAACCGGTGTCGAAGGCAACGGCATGCCCTGCATGCGCATGCGGGGTTCGTCCTGGCGGTAGATATAAAAGGCCAACACGGAAACGACAATGACGGCAAAGGCTTGGACCGGAATTTTTATATGCAGGGGGAAAAAGAATTTCCGCCAGAAGCGTTCCCTTTCTGCATGCGCCTCCTGAACGCGGGTCATAATCTGCTGCTTCAGCCATGGAGGGGGCGATACCTCACCCAGATTCCGCACCAGGCGATCCGCGGCCTTCAGATCTTTGAGGGTTCCCCGGCAGGTTTCGCAGGAGGCCAGATGAGCCTTGAATTCTTCAGACTCCTGGGGGGGGAGCTCGCCTTCCAGATAAGCCGGCAGTTTCTTTGCTCTGTCTTCACAGGTCATTTCAGATCTCCCCAAACTTTGGCCAGACAGTCCTTGAGGGCAAGCCGCGCCCGGAAAAGTCTCGATTTGACGGTTCCCACCGGAATGTGGAGCGCATCCCGGATTTCCTCATAGGAAAGATCCTGAATGTCTTTCAGCACCAGGACCTCCCGGAAATCATGCTCAAGACCGACTATACAGGTCTGTACTTTTGCCTCCAGTTCTTTTCTTTCCCACTGATCCGCCAGGGACTCGGTTAAAGGGGCTGCCGAACAGTCTCCGCACAGAGCCTCGCCATGGCGTGAATGCATATCCGTCAATGATTCGTGACCGCGGCGGCTTTTCATCTGACGCAGGCGGTTTTTCGCCTGATTCACAACAATGCCGTAAAGCCAGGTGGAAAACCGCGCCTCCCGGCGAAATTTGCCGATCCCCCGATAAGCGGAAAGAAAGGCCTCCTGCACACAGTCACATGCTTCATTGTAGTCCCCGGTCATCCGGTAAGCAACATTCAGCATTTTTTTTTGATGGCGCTCAACGAGTGTCGAAAAGGCCTCCACGTCTCCTTTCTGACAGCGGATAACGAATTCACGATCCTCGTCCCGGCCGGGTTCCTGTTCTTGCGTAACGCCACCTCATACCAGCATGATAATGGTCATCATGGTTCTCTTTTTGTTCTAATGGAGTACGGAAGTGGCAACCCTGTCAAGAAAAATTATCCATTTCTGATGCCGAATCAATGCCTGACCGGGACAGAAGGCTCTGCCGTCCCGGTCAGGTCAGCGCCGTTCAAGAACTTAAACCAGGTCGATCAGGATTGTTATCCAGGCCTTCACGCCCTTGGATGGAATGGGGAAATGCCATTTCCTGACCTCTGCAATCAGGCATGTTTTCATGTCACCCGTAAGCGCATCGGGGGCAATCACCTCCACTTTTTTAACGGTCCCGTCAGCATTGAGGCTCAGACGCAGTTCCAGGACACCTTGCAGATGGGCCCCGCCGACGCATCGTTTCACCCCCGCCAGATGACGCCTCACTGTTTTCTCAATGTCTTTTTTCGACATCCCGGCTGAAACCTGGAGCGATTTCAGTGTCCCGTATGTCGTGTGGTCCTGCTTTTTTCTTTCGTCTTTTTTCTCACGGCTCCGCAACGCCCAATCCCCGGAAAGGGCGGATTCACTGAGGGCCGGCATCGGCACCGCATAGCCCCTGGCCATGCTGCCGCCCACAGCGTAATCGCTTACGCCTTGAGGCAGCGGCAGGGGTTGTTTGACCGTTGTGGTTTGACCGTTGTTTCTCACCTCCGTATCGACGGCAACAAAGGACGTGTAAGCCGTCAGGAGATTGTAGGCCAACCCCAACGCCGTCACTTCCCGGATACGTTTCTCATCCGTGCGCAGGTTGTTGTAATCGGACAACAGCGTAATGCGCTGCCGCGCCCAGAGATAACGTAAGGCCGAATGCGCCTTCGTTGCCTTCGCCTTTCCGACTTCGATGGATTCTGTGTAGGGCCCCCGGCCGGTAATGCCGCTCAGGGTGATGGTTCCCGCGGCTTTCCCCCGCCATTTCCCGAAGACGACCACAGGACGCTCCGCCAAGACATCCGGGAGCATGAGCGGTTCTACGTCATAGGTTTTAAAACCATTGAAATCGACCTTTACCTTTGAGAGGACCGGCGACTGGATCATCTTGCGAAAACGCGCCGCCTTTTCCGTCGCCTCGCCGGGATTCACAACAACAAAAGCTTCACCCTGCCCGCAATGGGCCATACCCTCGATGATGTGGCGATTGACACTGGAGCCGATCCCGAAGGCAAACAAATTGGCATGGCTGAGATTTCTACGGATCAGGTCAAAAACCTGCTCTTCGACGGTTACATAGCCATCGGTGGCAACGATCAAGGTTCTGGATGTGTCTTCCCTGTGTTTCAACGCCAGCACCCGTTTCAGCGCCGGGAGGATTTCCGTCCCTCCACCGCCGGTCTGGTTTTCAATGAGGCTGACCGCCTTCCGGATATTTTCGGACGTTGCGGCAAGGGATTCTTCCGCCAGGAGTGAAGAACCACCGGCAAACAACAGCACATTGAAACGGTCGGTCGGACGTAAGCTTCCAATCAGATCGGACATCAGCTTCTTGGAAATATCCAGGGGGAAACCATGCATCGATCCTGATACATCCACGATGAAAATATACTCCCGCCCCGGAATATCATTCGACGCAATTCTTTTTGGAGGCTGCATCATCAGAAGAAAATAGTTTTCCTTTTCCCCTTCATGCAGGAGAAGCCCAGACTGAATACGATCCCCATCCAGGCGATATCGCAAAATATAATCCCGGTTGCCGCCGGCGCTCTCCCCGGCAGCCAAATCAACGGCGGCATGCGACACATCGGAATAAGCGGCATCCACCTTGTGGGACGCACAGGAAAGATCACGGATGGGCATCCCTGCCGCCAAATTTACATGGATATCAAAGTCATACGTAGGTGCATCACCCTGACGGAGGTAGGGGTTCTGGATCCAGTGTTCCGAAGCCGGGGCAGTTGCTGATTCCTGATTGGCGTAACGGGGGCCGACGACGGTCGGATAGACGAATTCGTAAACACGATCTTCCGGAACGAGCAATTCCGTGTATTTCAATTCAACCCGAATCACGTCACCCGGCATGATGTTCGCCACGTTCATCTGGAAAACGTTGGGACGCTGCTGTTCGAGCAGGGAGGCGCTTTTCCCCTGATTTTTGGCGTCTTCATAATCCTTGCGGGCCTGCTCCCGCTCTTTAATTTTCGCCTCGATCGTCCGTTCGCCGATTTGCATTTTCATGCCGTAAACCGCCGCCCGCGTGGAAGCCGGAAAAACATAGATTGCCTCCAGGGGTGTTTTGCCCTCATTCGTATAGACTTGGGTCACGCGCACATCGGCAATCACCCCTGCAATCTGAACATCAGCCCTGGTCGATTTCAGGGGCAGTTGATCCACCGACGCATCTTCGCTCTGAACGAAAAAATACGGCGATAGAGTCCGGTCGGCGGATGTCGTCTCCGGCTGCGATGAAGCGGTGCTCAGACCGATGAGGGAAACCACAATGCCCAAAATGATGAGAAACATTGCCCGCACTTTCATAATATAACCTCCTGTGTGTTTTCTTCTTTTGACAGATTAGACATAGGAGGCCGGAAAAAAGTTCCCCACTTTTTCTTGCAGACTTAATCATTTCGAATCGACATGTTTAGACTCCAGAAAAAACTTGAATTCTTCTTTGCAATATGGTTGACGTGAAAACACGTCTTTCCATTGCAGGATTCATAATCGCATTTTCACAATTTTCCGGAGCAGGTCTCTATCACAATTACTTCTACACTGCTGAACATCCGGCCGTAATGCCGATTGTTCGGAGAGGAGGCGAAGGTGTTGGACTTTTGCAGAATCAAGGGATGGGTGAAAAACGGGTTTATGCCGATTACGATCATGTTGATTCCCCACAGCCATCGCAATGCGTTCAATATTCAAATTCCCCTGTTTGTTATTCTCATCACGCTCATTTTGAGTTGCGTTGGCGTCGTCTCCGTTTTTTCCATGGCGGCAAAAACAGCGGAATACTATCGCCTTCAGGATCAGGTCGGCTATTACGCCCGAGAATTCCAGGAGATGCGGTCATCCATTACCGCGCTAAAAGAGGACGAACTCACATTTAAGAAGCTTTTCTCCCTTGGTTCGCGGAAAGCCGTTCTGGAAAACATGGACATCTCGGACAGCGGCTCCATCGACCTGGCAGCTCTGAAACTGGATATGAAGCAGACCATCGAAACCGTCGATGAGATCAAGGACTATCTTCACGAACAGCGGGATATTCATCTTTCCACACCCCAGGGTCCGCCAACCAACGGCCATGTGTCTTCGTTTTTTGGCGTGCGGCAAAAACCGGGACATCGTTACCGGGAATTCCACTCCGGTATGGACTGGGCCGCCCCATCCGGAACTCCTGTAACGGCAACCGCCGATGGCATCGTCAGCTTCTCCGGCAGGTGCGGCGCCAACGGCAACCTGGTTGTCCTGGAACACGGTCGCGGTTATTCGACCTTTTTCGCTCACAACCGCGAGAATCTGGTAAAGGTCGGACAGAAGGTCAAACGGGGCGATACCATCGGTTACGTCGGTTCCACAGGCAATTCGACGGGGCCTCATGTCCATTATGAAATCTGGAAAAACGACCATGCGGTAAATCCTGCAACTTATATAAAATACGAGGAGTAGCACCATGTTTCACCGAAACGCAGAAAAACTTGAATCGATAATCGGCGCCGGTTCGCTTTTCAAGGGAAACATCGAAACCAAGGGAACGCTCCGGATTGACGGCCAGATGGAAGGGCATGTGCAGGCGGATTGGGTCATCCTGGGAGAAAAGTCATCGGTAAAGGGTGACGTCACAGCCCGTGGTATTATTATCGGCGGCCGAATTGAAGGAAATGTCCACGCCAAGGAGATAGCCGAAATTAAGGCAAAAGGTCAGGTTTGGGGAGAAATCCAGGCTCCCAAGATGGCAATGGCTGAAGGCGCCATATTCGATGGCAGGTCCTCAATGGCAAGGATAGAAGACAACATTCTGGAATTTCAGTCTAAAATCTCAGATTTATGAAATGTTTTAAATATCCCATTTATTGCACTTGTAACATGATTCTGCGCGTGGCAAAATAGTACCAAAGAATGACCAGGCCGTTCCTTCCAACAAGCCATAGTAAACCTGAGGATACATTAGCATGGCTGCTGATTACATGGGGGAAATAGAAATTTACAATACCCGCCTTGCCTTGCCCGATCCCGGCAAGTCGGCCCTTCTTGTCATCGATATGCAGGAGCATTTTTCCATGCTGGCCGATGTGATTCTTGACCATGTCCTTTTGTTGATCGAAGCATGCCGTTTCTCAGAGATTCCCGTTTTATTTTCCCGCCATGGCCATCAAAACCCTGACGAAGACGGAGGACGCCTGGTGCAGTGGTGGGGAGAAGCGATTCAACGCGGTAGTCCGGACTGGGAAATCTTGTCCGCCCTCGTTCCTCTGGAGCAGGATACCATCATCGACAAGAACCGCTACAGCGCCTTTTTTCAGACAAACCTGGACTCCATTCTGCAGGAACGCGGCGTTCAGGATATTATCATCTGTGGTCTCCTGACCAACTGCTGCTGTGAAACGACGGCACGGGATGCCTTCATGCGCGACTACCGGGTCTTCTTCCTCTCTGATGCCACCGCTGCTGTTACGGATGAACTGCACATTGCCACATTGAAGAATCTGGCCTACGCCTTCGCCCACATTCTGGACACGGATTCTTTATGCCGCTACCTCAAGTACACCACCACTCGCCGTATCCACCAGGATTTCACCTGAATCTTCTCCATCCCGCTTGAAAACACATATCCACAGCATCTTTAATGATGAAAAGATTTTCTATCCACCTGTCAATAATAGGTTGCACAACCCGACCTTTTCGGGCATGCAGAATATATTCCATGGTGCAGAAAGATCTCTCCCATATCGGACTCGGATAACATTAGATATTTCCTAAGGCATATGACATGGCGGATTGCTGTCAGGATAAAACTTGCGAAATTGAGAAGCTCATCGCGCGGCAGAGTAAAACCCTCAAGACCGTATTGGCCATAAACCTGATCATGTTCATCGTCGAATTGACGGTCGGGATTCTGGCCGGTTCGGTATCCCTTTTGGCTGACTCGCTGGACATGCTGGGAGATGCCCTGGCCTATGGTTTCAGCCTTTATGTTGTCGCCCGCGGCCTCCGCATGAAGGCCCTGGCGGCGATCTTCAAGGGACTCATCATGGCGGTCTTCGGCCTGTTTGTCCTGGGAGAGGTCATCTATAAAATCCTTGCCCCCCACGTGCCTGTTTTCGAAGCAATCGGCGTGATGGGTCTGGTCGCCCTGGCGGCCAATTCGTTCTGCCTCTTTCTCCTCTGGAGTCACCGCGCCGATGACATCAACATGAAATCTGTCTGGCTCTGCTCACGCAATGACATCATCGCCAATACTTCGGTCCTCGCAGCCGCGGCCGGTGTCTGGATCACGGCCAGCCCATGGCCGGATATGCTCGTCGGTACGGCCTTGGCGGGGTTGTTTCTTCGCTCCGCTGTTCATGTCCTGACGGAAGCCGTCTCTCTGTACCATCGCGAAGTAAGCAGCTGAGGCCCCCAAAGATGAAAAACCGCGCCCCCCGCAACCGGACCCTGACCCTGACCGAACAGGACAGGATTCTTTACGGACAGAGACTGAAGTGCTTGGAACGACCGGCATCGCTGACGGATGTTCTCGATAGAACCCTCTGTCAGGATACCTTGGAGGCCCTCGATCTGTTGCCCGACGGCTTCGTGGATCTCCTTTTCGCCGATCCCCCCTACAACCTGACCAAGACCTACAACCGGATGGCCTTCAACAGGATCGACCTCGACGCTTACGAGGCCTGGTTGGCGTCCTGGATCGACAAACTGCCTCGACTGTTAAAAAAGACAGCTTCTATCTACATCTGCGGCGACTGGTTTTCTTCACCGGCCCTCTACCGGGTTCTCAACAGGCATTTCATTATCCGGAATCGGATAACTTGGGAGCGGGACAAGGGCCGCGGCGCCAGAACCAACTGGAAAAACAACAGCGAGGACGTCTGGTTTGCCACCGTTTCCGATCGCTATGTTTTCAATATCGAAGCCGTCAAGGTCAGGCGGCGGGTTCTTGCCCCCTACCGAGACGCTGCCGGACGCCCCAAAGACTGGCAGGAAACACCTGACGGCCCCTGGCGCGATACGCACCCATCAAACATCTGGACGGATTTAACGGTCCCTTTCTGGTCCATGCCGGAGAACACGGATCACCCAACCCAGAAACCGGAAAAACTCCTGGCACGAATTATTCTTGCCAGCTCTCATGAAGGCGATGTGATTCTTGACCCGTTCCTCGGTTCCGGCACCACCTCCGTCGTCGCCGGCAAACTGGGACGACATTACACCGGTGTGGAGATTGATCACGACTTTGCCTGTCTGGCGGAAAAAAGATTGGCCATGGCGCAACAGAACAGAGCCATTCAGGGCTACCGGGACGGTTTTTTCCGGGAGAGAAACGCCATCGGAAATCTGACTGCAAAATCCACGGATCGGAAGTGAAAAAACGTCTCCGACTCGTTTCCCCAAATCCATTGCGCCGCGACATCTGATGTTCCCTGCATCCTATTTATTCAACCAAGAACATGGACATACAAAATTATGATGACAGGCTGTTCTTCGCCTGTTTCGCTCAGCCGCCTGCGCAGCCGATACAATAGAGGGAATAACATTGCCTCCTGAGCTGTCACGGAAAGCACATTCTCACGCCACCGTGACCGACAAGCCGTGTCATATCTGCAGCAAAAGACCTCGTATCATACATTCCACACAGCCATTGCACCCGGATTTATGGGTACGAAAAGCGATTATCTCAAAATAACGACCGTTGTGGCCGATTCCATTAAGCAAATTGCGAAAGCAAAAAATCTCTGGTCAAAATGGACCTGGCCGGTTAAAATTCACCCGCTTTTTCCAACCGGCACCACTCCGGATTGCATCCGCCACATGTCAACTCCGGTCACGGTAAGAAAGCACGGGACTGTATCCAAATCATATCGTTTGTTGGGAGAATACCTCCATGCTGGCTATATCACTGCTTGTCTTCATTATTTTCTCAGGGATCATTATCACCGTATCCCGGAAGTCGCTGAAGAATCCACAGTACCACGGCTTTTATCGATTTTTTGCATTTGAGTTTCTGCTCATTCTGGTCATCCTGAACATACCTTATTGGTTTGACGATCCCTTTTCCTGGAATCAAACCATTTCCTGGCCCCTGCTGTTGTGTTCACTGATGCTGATCATTCACAGCACTGATTTAATGTTCATCCTGGGCCTGTCGGAAGGGATTATCCCCCATTCACCCAACCTCGCTTTTGAAAATACGACACACCTGCTGAAGGTTGGCGCCTTTCGGTTTATCCGTCATCCCATGTACATGTCCGTAATCCTCCTGGCGTGGGGTGTGGCGATGAAAGCACCTTCCCTTCCCAGTATGTCTCTGGCCCTCATGGTAACGGTTTTTCTGTACGCGACGGGCAGGGTTGAGGAAAGGGAAAATATCGAGCGTTTCGGCGAGGAATACCGGCAGTACATGAAACAGACCCGGATGTTTGTCCCCTTTTTGTTTTAGTATCAGCCGTTATTTTTTCTTGCCGCTTTTAATGCGATCGCTTTGGATCTGCTTCTTTTCCCGCAGCAGACGGGAAACATCCTTCTGTCGGCGGGTGACTTGCCCTTTAGCCATGGCGTGTTTCCTTCTTGCCGGACACAGATTGGAGAATAATGCGCGCATCGGCGACGGTACAGATATCGTCATGTAAAATGACCGGGTTCAGATCCAGTTCCGCCAGAGGCAACGCCGCCATGAGGTGACTCGCTTCGACGATCAGGTCCAACAGGGCCTCACGGTTAACCGGGCGGCGGCCTTTTCCGCCTTTCAAAAGAAGCGGGCTGCCCTTCACTTCGGCGACCATGGCGGCGGCTTCTTCTTTGTTAACCGGAGCCAGGCGGAATGCAATGTCATTCACGGCCTCGACCCATATGCCGCCCAGGCCAAACATAACAACCGGCCCCGCCTGCGGGTCGTAAAGACCACCGATAATCACCTCAAATCCGTCAGGGATCATCGGCTGAACCGTTACGCCCTGGATAGCCTGCGGTTTTGCCAGGATCGCGGCGGTTGCCATGATTTCACGGTAGGCATGCCGAACATCGCCGACATTGCGTAAATCCAGGCGTACACAACCGGCGTCGCTCTTATGAAGGATTCCTGCCGACGCGATTTTCATGACTACGGGATAACCGATGCTTTCCGCATAGTTCAGGGCTT
>ERZ795054.3727-NODE-3727-length-11725-cov-35.497429_pt1 | contig 11725 bp, 8 predicted proteins | sample MGYA00375138_ERZ795054 | MGnify/ENA primary metagenome ERZ795054 (study PRJEB30183, sample SAMN05720215) | anaerobic digester metagenome | isolation source: active sludge of municipal wastewater-treating anaerobic digesters | place: USA | collected 2014-12-23 ...
AAAAACGTTACACAAACCAATAGACTAAAAACAAAACCATAAACGATCAAGGAAACCAAAAAGCCGCTTTCTGAAGCGGCTTTTTGGTTTCATCCAACGGATCCCCACTTTTTTCTCGTACCTCTATAAGTTCACATTCTTAATTATTCTAATTTGTTAGAGATTATTTATTGAAAAATTATTCTGCAGGAGCCACAGACGTGTCGGGATATTTTACAAAACGAAAAATAATGTAAAACATGTTTAATAATATATTAAATCAATATCTTACATAACAATATCACCAAAAATCACCTCTATAAGGCCTGTTTTTTGACATTTTACCGTCGAATTTCCTTACAATTCCAATATTTCTGATGCAGATGTTTCAGTTTTATCATGGTTATTTTACATTTATAATTTATATTTATAGTAATTATTATAATGATTTAATGTTTATGATCAATAATATTTTTTATTAGAGGCATGAATTATGCTTACAATGTATGACAAATATACGAGAGAAAATAAGAAGCATAAAATTAACATTAAATAATAGGCAACTCAATACGAGGTGAGAACAATGAAAGTGTTGATTCATGATGAGCGATCGGATGGACTGGATCTCCTGCTGGAGAGTATAGTCAATCATGGTTACGCGGCAGGGATTGCTAAGAATGGCCCTGAAATCATTAATATGTTGTCAGACGAACGATATAACGTTGTTCTGACCAATGGAGGATATGAAGAGCTCGATCCTGATCAGCATTTCCGGATAAGATCTTCCTCTGCATTCATCATCGGTATTACAGGTCAACAGAAACGTGAAGAAGGGATGGGCTCGAAAGTAGATTTGTATTTGCAAAGGCCCTTTGAAGTGTCTAAACTTTGGCAAGCCATTGATCCAGACAAAACCGGTGTTTGATATTAATACAGAGCTCAGGGAGATAGAGTCTTAGTATATTGCTTATGGTGTTCAGATAGTCAGGAAAGTACTTCCTATATAAATCAAGCCAAAGCATGGGGTGCTTCGTGTGTGCCTTGGCAAGGTTTATGCTTGTCATTTAAATGATAAAAGGAGATTTACATGAAAGTTGAGGATCTCAAGAGCCTGTCATCGAAAATTATTGCCTATGCGGAGAAGCAGGCGACTGAAGAAAATTACCAGAATTTATTAAATCTTCTTCAACAGATCCTGCATGGCATCCGAGAGCAGCCGGTATCTGAGCAGAAGAACAAGCTATTTAAATCACTAAGATCTTTCGACAAAATGTCTTTGACATACAGCGAGAAAAATATATTTCAGACGCTGTCATACGATAATTATGTTGGCAGTAAAGCAATCACTGAGATTGAAGACATCCTTCACGATGAAAAGTTTGATCCAGTAGGCGTATTGGAAAATTTTGAGAAAAAGTTTAGTGAGTTTAAAAAATTTATAGAGAGAAACCAAACCATTCAGTCAGCGCTCCAGCTCATCCCTACTAAACAGGAAACCTACCTCCGTGATGGTGAAGCACTCCTTGAGATAACGTTTAGCGATGAAGCCTCCATTGAGAACATGGTGGACTTTGATTGGCTTGATCGGTGGACAAAAATTATTCGTGCTTTCAGTGAACTGGTAGGAGAGAAAGCAGAGCATGCAAGGATAGTCTGTGTCCAGAAGTCCTCACCGATGGTTGTCGCCTTGGCGATTGCACCTGTTCTGGCAATCGCTTTAGGGAAAGCGATCAATATGGTTTTGGTCATGGATGAAAAGTATCTTCGAATCAGAGTGTGCGCGGAGGAAATTTGCAAGCTCAACCTTGAGAACACGAAAATCGCACAGGCTCTCACGATCGAAGCGGCGTCCTTCTTGGAAAAATCATTTCGTGAGATTGCCGGCAAACTTACGGCAGAAGTCAAACCCTTGTCTCTTGATGTCGAAAGCGGTATTTATCTCGCAGTCAAGAGCATTTTTGTGTTTATAGATAAGGGCGGACGAGTGGATTGCCCCATAAAAAATGATGAAACCCAGGCTGAAGGGGTTCCCGATATTTAAGAAGAAATTAGGATGCTCAGGAATATTTGATCAGATAAGGGAATGGGGCATCACCCTGTGACGAGACCAGCGATGCTTTGAAAAAAAGTTATTTTACAACATGAGATCTCTCTCAATTTTTCAAATCGTATTTTTTCAGTTTGTATCTTAGCATTCTCTCCGACATACCCAGAATTTCAGCTGCCTTTGATTGATTATCATCTGCCTTGGTTAGGGCCTCACCGATCAGGTGCTTCTCCAATTCCTCGAGTGAATCCCGCAGAGAGCCTGATAATCGTTTGCCGGATGATTCGGTAAAAGAGTCACTTTTGAAGGGTAAATCGCTCACGGTAATATAGTTGTCCCTGGCTATAACGACAGCTCGCTCCATAATATTGACCAGTTCCCGGACATTTCCAGGATAGTCATATTTCAAAAGTAAATCGCGTGCTTCCGCAGTCATGCCCTGGATATTTCTCCCGTTTTCTCTGGCGAATTTCTCCATGAAATGGTCGAGCAGCGCAGGCAGGTCTTCTTTTCTTTCTCTAAGCGGAGGCAGGGATATCGCCACCACTTTCAATCGGTAAAAAAGGTCTTCCCGGAACGACCCTTCTTTGACCTGGGTTTCGAGGTCACGATTGGTTGCGCTGATAATTCGCACATCAACGGCGATATTGATGTTACTGCCGAGTCGCGAAATCTCCCGTTCCTGAAGGAATCGTAATAATTTAACTTGAATGCTGGGGCTCAGCTCGCCGATTTCGTCAAGAAAAAGCGTGCCGCCGTCCGCCTCTTCAAACCGTCCGATACGGCGCGAGCTTGCGCCGGTGTAGGAGCCTTTTTCATGGCCGAATAATTCACTCTCCAGTAAGTTTTCCTGCAGAGCGCCACAATTTACCACGACAATGGGTTTGTGCAGGCGTGGGCTCAATTGATGAATCAGGCGCGCTAGAAGCTCCTTGCCCGTGCCGCTCTCGCCCTGGATCAATATGGACGCCCGACTGGACGAGACCCGGCTGGCCATATTAATCAGCTCCACCATCTGAGCGCTTTTGTAAATGATTTTTTCAGCGGTAACACCGGTTTTTCCCAGTTCCTGTTTCAAAAGCTCATTTTCGCGGATGAGCCCGCGTCGCTCTGCTACCCGGTCCACTAGGATCAATAGTTCATCCAGCTCAATCGGTTTGGTGATGTAATCAATGGCGCCCACTTTGATCGCTTCTACAGCCGTTTCGATGGTGCCATAAGCGGTAATGATCACGACGTCGATTTCGTGGTTGATCCTTTTGACTTCCTTCAGGACTTCCAGTCCATCCATCCCAGGCATTTTGTAATCCAGCAGAATCAAATCAAAAGGGCTATTTAAAACCGACTTAATCGCGGTTTCGCCATTCTCCGCTTCCATGACTCTGTGCCCTTCGGAAATCAGAAAATCACGAAGCATTTCCCTTTGTGATCGGCCATCTTCGACGATTAGAATATTTAATTTCTGCATTTGTTCTTATCCTTGGCGTCATGTTTTGTCGCTTATTTTTTCACGCGGCAAAATGATTTCAAAGGTGGTTCCTTCGCTGCGACGGCTAATGACGCGGACATCTCCGCCGTGGCCACGGATAATTTCCATTGCCAGGGGGATTCCCAGACCCAATCCTTTTTCCTTGGTGGTGTATTCCGGGCTGAAAATTTTATCAATTTCCTCAGACGTCATGCCACAACCCGTGTCAGAAATACTTATCAAAATATAATTTTTACTTTCTTTATCTACAGTGATCGTGATGATACCTTCACCAGTGATGGACTCCATGGCGTTCTTAATGAAGTTCAAGAATGCCTGCTGAAGTTTGTTAATATCCATGGGAATGACGGCAGGGTTTAGCCGCCATTTTGTCTCCAGAGTAATGCCTCGTGACTTTGCTTCTTCTGCAATCAAACTGACAATTTTTTGAAGAACTTCCGTTACGGAAAAATCACTTAACTCAAGCCGTCTGCTTTTGGAAAAGGAAAGAAATTCTTCGATAATCGCATTGAGTCGCCGGATTTCATCTCGGATCACGCCTGAAAGATTTTGAAATTCCTGATCCTTCACGTCGTTGGAGGGGGTGTAATCTCTTTTTAATCGCTGGGTTGCCATGCTGATGGCGTTGAGCGGATTGCGGATTTCGTGCGCTACACCTGCAGCCAGTTGGCCTAAAGAAGAAAGGCGTTCGGCTTTTTCCAGGCGTCGTTCCATATCGATAATGCCGGCTAAATGACGGTTCTGATCGTAATAGAGCAGCCACATGGATAAGAGGGCGATCCCGACAACCAGCAGCATGAAAATAAAAATATTTTGCCGGTTTTCGGCGATAATTTTGTCCATCGACCCCCTCTCAAGACCAATTCGGACAATCCCGACAATTTTTTTATCCAGTATGAATGGGGCGGCCATATCGAGAAGTTTGATGTCCTGGGTCTCAACTTGTCTGCTGAGAATTCTTTTTTCCCCTTTTAGAATTTCCTGACGGTCGAAGTCTTTATGGATTAATCCGTCAATAGGGTTGCCCATGACACTTAAGAGCTCTCCCTGATCATTGAAAATTTGCATATAAGCGATTCCGTGTCCTTCGCCCATTTTATTGATGGCTCTTTCCACGGCAATCTTGATACTCCAGTACCGCAATCCGGCTTTGTCCAGAGTGATAACAACGGTTCCACTTCCATCCTTTCGCCGCAGGCCGACATAGCCGATGCCTTGTTTGATGCGTATTTTCTCCAACAATTCAATGGTCGTTGCTTTGCGGCCATTGGTGTCTAGATCGCTTTCGGTCAACATATCGGTTTTAAGCGGGTTGCTTTGATAAATAGCGTTGCCGTCTCGATTGAGAACGGCCACATACCAGAAATTATTATCGGTTGCAAATTTGTGAAGGTAGTCATTGTTAATTAATTTCTTTTTCCATTGTTCATCAATTTTTTGTCCCAACCCCGTGATGGCTTCAACAACCAATTTTTTCGAATAATCCGCTTCTTCCTGACTGGCCGTTTTTATCTGAGTCTGGCTTTTTCCCGGCTTGGCCACAATGCTTTTGAGATTATCTTCCGTCAGGCGCTGTAGGACGCTAATGGTGCTCAATGCCTGATCTTCCAGGAATCCGACCAAATTAGCTTCGCTGCGGCGAATATCCAGAAAGCCCGTGATGAGAATCAGCGCAACCAGGACCGCTGAAACGATACCGACTGCTAATGGCTGAAGAAAACTTCCATTGTATGGATGGGCGCTTCGTCTGATGATGGTTTCTTTCTTTTGAAATAACATTATAATATTCTAACATTACAGAAATATAAAAGATATTTTTAACGACTATATTATTGTGCCGGTCATTTTAAGCTATTCATGGGAAATGTCAACGATAAATACCAGGCAGCTCGACATTTTTGTCGAAAGGGTGCAAGGATTGGCATTTCTTTTATCTTATTGTTATTATTTAGTTAATTTTATAAATTCAAAATTACCCCGACATTTATTTCCGAAAGTTCATCCACGTGAAGCAAAGTAGAGGAAGATTTTTTTTATTAATACGTTTTAATATCAGTAACTTAAGTTTTTATGGCAACTATGGCACAGTATCTGCTAAATAAAAAGTGCAAGTTTGTTAGTGTCGACTAAAAATTACGGGCATGATTAGCCGACAGCAAAAACAACCCGGGAAGGTATTCAGGCCTTCACTCTTCTCTCCTAACGGGAGGCCCTCACCAAGCCTCCCATTTTTTTGTCATTTTTTTGTTACATTTTCTTTCGTGTCGTTTTTCTGCCGCCGCCAAGCACTGACTCTCTCCTTAATTGTCTTTTCAAAACCTGCATCTGTCGGGTGGTAAAGGATTTTCCCCTGAAGCTTTTCCGGCAAATGCTCCTGGGAGACAAAAGCATCTGAATAATCGTGGGCATATTTATAATTTTTGCCGTAATCCAGCTCTTTCATTAACTTGGTCGGCGCATTGCGAATGTGCAGTGGCACGGGCAGATAACCGGTTTTGTTAATCAGTTCTTTTGTCTGGCCAAAGTCGACATACAAGGAATTGCTTTTGGGCGCCGTGGCCAGATAGACGGCCGCCTGCGCGATATTTAGTTCACCTTCCGGTAGACCGATAAAGTGAAAGGCTTGTTGTGCGGCCATTGTCAGCATAAGGGCATGGGGATCGGCGTTACCGATATCTTCGGAAGCAAAGCGCACCATGCGGCGCAAAATATAGAGCGGGTCTTCTCCGGCAATCAGCATACGCCCCAGCCAGTAGAGGGTCGCGTCCGGGTCGCTGCCACGCATGCTTTTGTGAAAAGCGGAGATCAAATTATAATGTTCTTCGCCATCCTTGTCGTATAAGAGCGCTTTTTTAAACAGCGCTTCCTGTGCGGATTGGGCTGATATCAGTCTTTCTTCCGCCGGCAGGCTCTGGATCATCGAGACGACAGCTTCCAGGTTGTTGAGTGCCGTACGGGCGTCGCCATCGGACAGTCGGACCATAAAGCGGATGGCCTCCTCGTCAACCTGGATCTTGAATTTTCCCAGGCCTCTTTGTTCATCAGACAGAGCGCGTTTAAGAATGTCCATTAAATCTTCTTCCGCAAACTGCTTGAGCAGCAGTACACGCGTTCGGGAAAGCAGAGGGGCGATGACTTCAAATGAAGGGTTTTCCGTTGTTGCGCCGATCAGGGTGACGAGTCCGCTTTCGACGTGCGGGAGAAATGCATCCTGCTGGGCTTTGTTGAAACGGTGAATTTCATCTACAAACAGGATGGTTTTTTTCTTCTTGGTTTCCCAGATTTCCCTGGCGTCGTCAATAACCGATCGGATTTCCTTCACTCCGGAGAGGACCGCAGAAAAACTGATAAAGTTGGACTTCGTTTCGTTGGCTAGGATGCGTGCCAGTGTTGTTTTGCCGGAGCCCGGCGGCCCCCAGAAGATCATCGAGAAAAGTTTATCTTCTGCGATGGCGCGTTTGAGCAGCGTTCCTTCGCCGGTCAGATGCTGTTGGCCGATATAGTCGGCAAGTTTCCGCGGCCTCATCCTCTCGGCCAACGGCGCGGTGTCCAGCGCGTCGCTTTCGGTTCCCAGACTGAACAGATCCAGATTTTTCATGTTTGCCTCTTCGCATTTTCAATGATTTCAATCAAAGTAGTCATTTTGTCCTTGGGCTGGGCACAGGCGAAACGCTCCCAATCAGCCGGCTTCAGCCGTTCCCTGAGCAATGCCTCCACATCAAAAGCCGATTGCCAACAGGAAATGACCCGTGTGCAGGGCAGATTGCCCGCTTCCGTGAGACAATAGGCAAACGTCATCTCGTCGCCCAGTTTCGGGCAGCGGATTAATTGATGGTCGTGTTCCGTTTTCATTGCGCATCAGCTTGACGAAAAAAAGAAAAGCCGTCAAGAAAAATATATTTTTCCTGACGGCTTTTGAAAATCGTTCAATGAACTTTATTATGGTTTCGGAAAATCTTTAATCGCTAACAGCGCACGTTCGATTTCTTGGTCCGGCAGTTCATAGGCCTCCAGTTTCCCGGAAAGATAAGCGTCATAAGAGGCCATATCCACCAAGCCGTGGCCGCTCCAGTTAAAGAGGATCACTTTTTCCTTGCCTTCTTCTTTGGCGCGCATGGCTTCATCGACGACAGCCGCGAGAACGTGGTTCGTTTCCGGTGCGGGAATAAAGCCTTCCGAGCGCGCCCACTTGACGCCGGCGTCAAATGTTTTTAACTGGTCGTAAGCGCGGGGTTCGACGAATTTTTCGCGAACCAGATGGCTGACGATCGGGGCCATGCCATGGTAGCGCAAACCGCCCGCGTGAATCGGTGCGGGAACATAATCGTGGCCCAGCGTGTACATGGGTAAAAGGGGTGTTTTCTGAGCCAGATCGCCGAAGTCATACGCGAACGGGCCTTTGGTCATGCTGGGACAGGATGACGGCTCCGCTCCGACAATTTTCACCTCTTTACCATGGATTTTGTCGCAGATAAACGGCGCTGCGATACCGGCAAAATTACTGCCGCCGCCGCAACAACCCATGACGACATCGGGATAGATGCCGAGCTTCTGCATTTGCTTTTGAGCTTCCAGACCGATAATCGACTGATAAATCAACACATGATTGAGTACGCTGCCCAGGGCATAGTGCGACTTGACTTTGCTGGTGACTGCGTCCTCGATAGCTTCGCTGATTGCAACACCCAGCGAGCCGGGGGAATCGGGGTATTTGGCCAGAAAATCTCTGCCGGATTGTGTCAAAGTGCTGGGGCTCGGGATGCATTCGGCTCCCCAGGTATTCATCATCAAGCGCCGATAGGGTTTTTGTCCATAGCTGATTTTGACCATATAAACACGGCAGGCCAGGCCAAACATCTGGCAGGCCATAGCCAGTGCGCTGCCCCATTGGCCGGCGCCGGTTTCCGTGGTGATTCGCTTGGTTCCGGCCACCTTGTTGTAATAGGCCATCGGAATAGCGGAATTGGGTTTATGGGAACCGGCCGGGCTGACACCTTCATTTTTATAATATATCTTTACCGGACAGCCCAGCAGTTTTTCGAAATTGCGCGCGCGGCAGAGAGGAGACGGACGCCAGAGCAGATATTTTTGCAGAACTTCTTCGGGAATATCGATCCAACGCTGCGTGGAGGCTTCATGTTCGATAATATTCATGGGGAAAATGGCGGCCAGATCGTCGGGTGTTACCGGCTGGCCGGTGCCGGGATGCAGCGGTGGTTTCATCGGTGTGGGCAAATCCGCCATAATGTTGTACCATTGCTTAGGTATTTCATGATCTTCTAATAATGTTTTGACCTGTTCCATAGACTCTCTCCTTTAAAAGAATTTATATTGCGGTATCCTTCTTTTTATTAGTATCCCTCTGGTTGAGCCGAGGCTAAAAAAAATGCCATGGAAAGTTTCTTCCCACGGCATTTCAAGGCGTTTAAGAGTCATGGGAAGGAGCTTCCCTGCCCATGCTCGATCATTAAAAAAATCTTATGGGCAGACATTCTTCGTCTGCCACCACCAGTTTTTGTTTTGAATCTGTATCTGCATCTCGACTACCATCAACTTTCGAAAAACTTGATTTGTCCCTAACATAGCCGCGAAAGCCTTGTCAAGGCGAAAATAAGAAGAGCGCAGAGATCCTCAATATTAAGCTCGCAATTTACGGGGGTGTGTCATTTGTTAAATATAAATTATTACAGTTACTTATAATTGTGTTGATTTTAAGCAATACAAAATTAACAAAAATTCAATTATTTTATTGAAGTTGTTGACATATGCTTAGACTTGTATTATGTAGCCGCTGAAAATTTTCCTTATTAGCTTGAGCACGTTTATAATGATCGGGTGAAGGGAAAGAAGAATCTTTAAACATCAAATGTGTTCCCCAGTAGCTCAGTCGGTAGAGCGGCTGGCTGTTAACCAGCATGTCCGTGGTTCGAGTCCGCGCTGGGGAGCCAGAATTCAATCCGCTGATTTCAGCGGTGCTTAGTTAACGCAAGACCCCGTGGGTTCATCCCCTCGGGGTCTCGTCGTTTCTGCCGTACTCACGCCCACTTACGCCACCCCGCACATCCTTCTTGATTCTCCGTTTCGAAGCCCGCAGTCCAGGGGCCGGGTGCAACCCTGGGGGTTGTGCCTACTCTCCGAAAATATTCCTTCCGAATTCTCCCGTTCTCCATTTTTCGACCCGCCTTGTTTAACAGCCCGAGTGCATCCGTGCACCCGCTTCGACATTTCGAACTCCTCTCCGGTAGGTAGCTGCCGAAAACCGGATCAGTGGGTCCGGCGCAAACGGATTACCAGACTGCGGAAACAGCCGTGAAATCGGAGACCGTTGTGGGTGTCGCCGACATCGCCTTCAGGCGTTGTCGAACGGGCTCCTCCGGTCTTCTCGATAACCGGCCTATCCAGCACCCCAACGGCTCGGTGATCGTCCTCCCATCCCTTCCTGCATCCCACCATGGAAAAGTACCACGACCAGATCATCGAGAACTACCGCCAAGCCATCCGCGCGGCGCTTTGAGCCTCCGATATCTCATTCAATCCTGTTGATAATATCAGATGAACTCAATAAGATCCTTTCACAGACTCGTCATATAAAATGCCACCGCCCATCGCCTGGTAAAAAGCGGCAGTGTTGACCAAGCGTTTGGCTTGGCCTTCTGTTAGATCGAGTTCTGTCTGAAGCCGTTTTTGTTGTGCGATAAGCAAATCGTAATAGCTGGCTGCTCCAAGCTTATAACGACGCTGTGTCGACTCTAAAAACGCCCCTGAAGCGGAATCAGCGGCAGAAAGAGCCTCCAGCCGTTTTGAATCATTCTCCAATGCCCGCAATACATCAGCTACGTTGCGAAGAGCTTCCAGAACGACGGACTGGTAGTTCGCCGCAGCCGCATCGAAGGCGGCGAGAGCCGCTCTCTTTTCAGCAGGCAAGCCTGGATTGAACAGGGGTTGTGTCAGCTGCCCCACCAAACCCCAAACAGCGGAACCACTGCCGAACAACGCACCGGTCGTCAGTGCCTGCGATCCAAGATCGGCGCTAAGGTTAAGTTGGGGATATAGTTTCGATATTGCAACCCCGTATTCTGCGTTAGAGACATGCAGCAACGCTTCAGCGCCGAGAATATCCGGCCTTGCACGCACCAGTTCAGAGGGGATTAACAAAGGCAACTCCGGAGGCAGGATGAAATCCTCCAAGGTAAACGACGGCAACAAGCTCTTTCCTGGAGCTTTACCCACAAGAACGGCCAAAAAATGTTCGCTTTGTTGAAGTTGATAACGTAACGGCGATAGTTTGGCGCGCGTTTGTTCCAACTGTGTTTGCAAGGCCAACTCGTCGTCTGGCTCTCCATGACCAAGGCGGATGCGTTTCCGGGTTAGTTCCAGTTGGTTTTCTTGCGACTTCAAGATATTTCCCATAATTTCGGTCTGCCTTTTCAGGCTTGCCTGAGTAATGGCCGTTGTTACTATATTTGCCGCCAATGTCAAACGAGCTCCGTTTAATTGAAACTGCTGATAATCGCTCCGGGCGGCCAGAGCTTCCAATGCCCTACGATTGCCTCCGGCCAGGTCAAATGTATATCGAACACCTACGCCGGCGTTGTAGAGACTGAATTCCCGTGCTTCTCCGGTTTGTCCTAATGTTCCAGGATTGAAGCGTTGACGCTGGCCACCCAAGTTTCCCTCTAATTGTGGATAAAATGTCGAACCAGCCCTTGCCGCATAAAGCTCCCGCGCCTGACGCAAAGTAGCCTCTGCCGCCATCAGGGTCGGATTACGCTCCAATGCTTCGCTGATGAGCATTTCCAGTTTGTCGGTACTCATCGCTCGCCACCAATGTTTTGTTAGTCGTCCTCCCTTGATAATGTTTTGTGGATCACCCAGCGTGGTTGGGGAGGAATTTAACTTTGTAGCCAGCAGAGTGGAAGTATAACCAGTCACATCAGGGGGGGGTGGACGCTGGAAATCTGGTCCTACCGCACACCCTGTTAGTAAAACAGCACAAACGGCAAGCAACGTATAACGGGTCATTTTCTTTTTGCTCATGTAAATGCTCCTTTAGGAGGCTTTCTGAACGGCCTCTTTGGGTAAATTTCATTCGAAGCCACGTCCTTGACCTTCCTCTTCATAGGTCACTCCGTCACGGATATGGTAAATGCGTTTAAAGGTGGGAATGATTTTTTCATCGTGGGTGACGACAATAATGGCGGTCTCGAATT
>ERZ795054.3732-NODE-3732-length-11720-cov-6.397085_pt1 | contig 11720 bp, 11 predicted proteins | sample MGYA00375138_ERZ795054 | MGnify/ENA primary metagenome ERZ795054 (study PRJEB30183, sample SAMN05720215) | anaerobic digester metagenome | isolation source: active sludge of municipal wastewater-treating anaerobic digesters | place: USA | collected 2014-12-23 ...
GATCATCCGGTCGAGGAACGTCGAGCCGGGCTCGGAGGTGATCTCGACGACGATCCGGTCGGAGAGGACCCGCGTCCCTCCCGTCACGGCGGAGCGGTCGCCGCCCGCCTCACGGATGACCGGGGCCGATTCGCCCGTGATGGCCGATTCGTCGACCGAGGCGATCCCCTCGACGACGGTCCCGTCGCCGGGGATCAGCTGGCCCGTCTCGACGACGACGAGGTCGCCCTTGCCGAGGCTCGAGGCCGGGACCTGCTCCTCGCGCCGCCCGGCGCCGACGAGGCGGCGGGCGACGGCGTCGGTCTTCGTCTTCCGGAGCGCGTCGGCCTGCGCCTTCCCCCGCCCTTCGGCGACCGCCTCGGCGAAGTTCGCGAAGAGGACGGTGGCCCAGAGCCAGAGGACGACCTGGAGCTGGAACGAGAGCGAGCCGCGCGTGCCGAGGCCGACGAGCGGGAGCGTCGCGAGGACGGCGCCCGCCTCGACGACGAGCATCACCGGGTTCCTCGCCATGTGGCGGGGGTGGAGCTTGCGGAAGGAGTCGGCCGCGGCGCGGCCCAGGAGGGACGGGTCGAGGAGCCGGGACTCGGCGTGCTTCGTCACGGGGGGCCTCAGAAGGTCCGGCCCGCGGCCATCAGCAGCTGCTCGACGACCGGGCCGAGGGAGAGGACGGGGAAGTAGGTGAGCGCGCCGACGACGACGATGACACCGGCGAGGAGGAGCGTGAAGATCGGGCCGTCGACGGGGAACGTCCCCGCGGAGTCGGCGAGCTTCTTCTTCGCGGCGAGCGCTCCGGCCATCGCGAGGATCGGGACGATCATCAGGAACCGCCCGAAGAACATCGCGCAGGCCAGCAGCACGTTGTAGAAGTCGGTGTTCGCGTTCAGGCCGGCGAGGGCGCTGCCGTTGTTCCCGGCCGCGCTCGTGAAGGCGTAGAGCGCCTGCGAGAGGCCGTGGGGCCCGGCATTCGAAAGGCTCGAGAGGCCCGCCTTCGTCGTCACGGCCGCGGCCGTACCGACGAGGATGCAGAAGGTGAGGACGAGGACCGAGAGCATCGCGAGCTTCACCTCGCCGCCTTCGATCTTCTTGCCGAGGTACTCGGGGGTCCGGCCGACCATCAGCCCCGCGATGAAGACCGAGAGGACGATGAAGACGAAGGCCCCGTAAAGCCCCGCGCCGACGCCGCCGAAGACCACCTCGCCGAGCTGGATGTTCACGAGCGGGACGAGGCCCCCGAGCGGCGTGAACGAGTCGTGCATCCCGTTCACGGCGCCGCAGGAGGCGGCCGTCGTGACCGTCGCGAAGAGGGCGGTGTCGCCCGCGCCGAAACGGACCTCCTTCCCCTCCATGTTCCCGGCGCTCGGGTCGACGCCCGCGGCGTGGTGGATCGGGTTGCCGTGGGTCTCGGCCCACGCGGCGGCCCCTGCCCCGACGAGGAAGAGGAGCCCCATCGCCCAGAAGACGGCCCAGCCGTGGCGCGTCTTGCCGGTCATCGACCCGAGCGTGTACGTCAGACCTGCCGGGATTGCGAAGATGAGGAGCATCTCGAGGAGGTCCGTCGCGGGCGTCGGGTTCTCGTACGGGTGGGAGGAGTTCGCGTTGAAGAAGCCGCCTCCGTTCGTCCCGAGCTCCTTGATCGCCTCCTGCGAGGCGACCGGCCCGAGCGGGACCGTCTGCGTCGCCCCGTCGAGCGTCGTCACCTTCGCGGAAGGAGAGAAGCTCTGGACGACCCCCTGCGACGTCAGGACGACCGCCGCAAGGAGCGAGAGCGGGAGGAGCACCCAGAGCGTCGCCCGCGTCAGGTCGACCCAGAAGCTGCCGATCGTCCGGGATTCGGTGCGCGCGATCCCCCGGATGACGGCCACGGCGATCGCGATCCCGGTCGCGGCCGAGAGGAAGTTCTGGACCGCGAGCGCGGCCATCTGGGTCAGGTGCGACATCGTCGCCTCGCCCGCGTAGGCCTGCCAGTTCGTGTTCGTCACGAACGAGACCGCCGTGTTCCAGGCGAGGGCGGGCGGGACGGCCGGGAGGCGGTCGGGGTTCAGCGGCAGGAGGTGCTGGAGGCGCTCGATCGCGGTGACGCCGAGGATGCCGAGGACGCTGAAGACGAGCATCGAGGAGGCGTAGGCCCTCCAGTCCTGCTCCTTCTTCGGGTCGACGCCGCCGAGACGGTAGAGGGCCCTCTCCACCGGGAGGAGGACGGGGTCGAGGAACGTCCGCTCGCCGGAGAAGACCCGGCGCATGTAGAGGCCGAGCGGCTTCGTCACGGCGAGGACGAGGAGGAAGTAGACCGCGATCTTGAGGAACGCGAGGGCCGTCACGTCAGAGCTTCTCCGGTTTCAGCAGGGCGAAGAGGAGGTAGGCGAGCGCGAGGCCCGACAGGACGAGGCCGGCGAGCGACTCAGCGCTCATCGCGGTCCTCGCCGAGGAGGGCGGCGCAGCCGCGGACGTAGAGGAGCGCGAGGGCCCCGAGGAGGAGGGTGAGGACGACGAGGGTCGGGTCGTTCATCGGCGCGGGCCTCGGCATGGCCGGAGGCGGCCGCTCAGAGCCGGTCTCCGGGCTTCCCGCGGTAGATGTCGGCGAGGACGAGGACGAGCCCGGCGGCGAGGGCGACGAGGAGCGGCATGACGTATCTCCCTTCCACGCCGGGAAAGGTGCCGCCGGGTCCCGGAGGAAGTCCGGAAGGAACGCGAAGGAAACCCTAAGTCGTCCAGGGACGTCCGGAGGTCCACCGGGCGTCTAAGGAATGGCTAAAGATCGGGCGCGCGGACGCTCGGCGGAGAGCCTGGAGCCTTCCGGGAAGCGGTGGCGGACCGCTACAGTCGTCGGCTGTCCATGCCGATCCTCGAATCCGTCCGCCGCTTCGTCATCGGGAAGGAGCGCGATCCTCTCGATCCGAAGATCTTCCACCGTGTCTCGCTGGCGGCGTTCCTGGCCTGGGTCGGCCTCGGCGCGGACGGGCTCTCGTCCTCGTGCTACGGCCCGGAGGAAGCATTCGTCACGCTCGGGGCGCATTCGCACCTGGCGGTCTTCCTCGCGATCGCCATGGTGATCACGATCGGCGTCATCTCCGCGTCGTACTCCCAGATCATCTCCCTCTTCCCGTCAGGCGGCGGCGGCTACCTGGTCGCGACGATCCTGCTCGGCCGGGGAGCCGGCGTCGTCTCGGGCTCGGCGCTCGTCGTCGACTACGCGATGACGATCGCCATGCAGGTGGCGGCGTGCGTGGCGGCGCTCTGCTCGCTCGCGCCCCGGGCCGTCCCCCAGCGGGAGCAGCTCGTCGTCTCCCTCGTCCTCCTCGTCGCGCTCGTCGTCCTGAACCTCAGGGGAGTGAAGGAGTCGGTTCTCGTCCTCCTCCCGATCTTCATCCTCTTCCTCGTGACGCACGCGCTCCTCATCGCCTACGGGATCGGGAGCCACGTCGGCGCGATGCCCGAGGTCGTGGCGGCGACCGCCCGCGAGACCCGGGAGACGTGGACGTCGCTCGGCGCCATCGGCACTCTCGCGCTCCTCCTCCGCGCCTTCTCGATGGGCGGCGGCACCTACACGGGGATCGAGGCGGTCTCGAACGGCCTGCAGATCCTGCGCGAGCCGCGCGTGAGGACGGGCCGCCGGACGATGGTCTACATGGGGACGTCGCTCGCGCTCACCGCCGGCGGCCTCATCCTCTGCTACCTGCTCGCGGGGGTCCACCGGGTCCCCGGGCGGACGCTCAACGCGGTCCTGACGGAGAGGCTCGCGACGGAGGCGTTCGGCCCCGGCTCCCTCGCCGGCGCCTTCCTCCTGGCGACGCTCGTCGCCGAGGGGGCCCTCCTCCTCGTCGGAGGGCAGGCGGGGTTCCTCGACGGGCCGCGCGTCCTCTCGAACATGGCGATCGACTCCTGGGTCCCGCACCGGTTCAGCCTCCTCTCGGACCGGCTCGTGACGCAGAACGGCATCCTCGTGATGGGCGGCGCGGCGTTCGGCATCCTCCTCTACACGGGGGGCTCCATCGACGTCATCGTCGTCATGTACTCGATCAACGTCTTCCTCACGTTCAGCCTCTCGCAGCTCGGCATGTGCGTCCACTGGTGGAAGGTCCGGCGCGAGGACCCTCTCTGGAAGCGACACCTCTCGATCAACGGCTTCGGCCTGATGCTCACGGCGACGCTCCTCGTCGCGACGGTGGCGATGAAGTTCCGCGCCGGGGGGTGGGTGACGGTCCTCATCACCGGCTCGCTCGTCGTCGTCTGCGTCCTCGTGCGGCGCCACTACAGCTCGATCCGCCTCTACCTGAAGCGGACGGACGACGTCCTGACGACGCTGAAGCCTCCGAAGCCGGCCGACTCGGGGGAGCTCCCGAAGATCGAGCCGCCGAAGCGTGGGACTCCGACCGCCGTCTTCCTCGTCTCGGGGTTCAACGGCCTCGGGATGCACTCGTTCCTGAACGTGCAGCGGTACTTCCCGGGCTACTTCCGGCACTGCGTCTTCCTGTCGGTCGGAGTCGTCGACTCGGCGAGCTTCAAGGGGGCGAAGGAGATCGAGAACCTGCGGCGGGAGACCGAGCGTGACCTCGTCCGTTACGTGGCGTTCGCCCGGGGGAACGGGCTCGCAGCCGAGCACCACCTCTCGGTCGGGACCGACCTCCTCGACGAGCTCGTGGACCTCTGCCGGAAGGTGAGGGACGACTGGGACCGGCCGATCTTCTTCATGTCCAAGCTCGTCTTCCCGAAGGAGAACGCGCTGAACCGCCTCCTCCACAACCAGACGCCCTTCGCGCTGCAGCGCCGCCTCCAGATGGAGGGGATGCACTCCGTCATCATGCCGATCCAGACGGGGGTCTGAGGCGCGTCAGTCCGGGAGCGGCTCGGCGACGAAGCGGTAGCCGACCCACGGCTCCGTGACGACGTAGCGGGGCGAGGCGGGGTCGGGCTCGAGCTTCTTCCGCATCGTCCCGACGTGGACGCGGACGACGTCGACCGTCGTCCCCGGAGCCCCCTTCCAGACGCGCGCGATGATCTTCGCCGTCGTGACGGGGCGGCCGGCGTTCGTCGCGAGGAGCTCGAGGATCGCGAACTCGGTCGGCGTCAGCTTCACCTCGCGCTCCCCCTGGACGACGCGCCGCCGGTCGAGGTCGATCGAGAGCCCTTCGAACTCGAGGACGGTCCGGGCGGGGGCGACGCCGCTCCTCCGGAGCTGGGCCCGGATCCGCGCGAGGAGCTCGGGGACGGAGAACGGCTTCGTGACGAAGTCGTCGGCGCCGAGGTCGAGGGCGCGGATCTTGTCGACGTCCGCGCCCCGGACGGAGAGGACGACGACCGGAGTGGCGCCCGTGCGCCGCACCTCCCGGATCAGCTCGAAACCGTCGGCGACCGGCATGGCGAGGTCCGTGAGGACGAGGTCGGGCGCGCCGCTCGCGAAGAGGGCGATCCCCCTGCGGCCGTCGGCCGCCTCGAGCACGTCGTAGCCGTTCGCCGAGAGCTCCGCGGCGAGGCCTCGCCGGATCGTCGGGTCGTCCTCGACGACGAGGACGCAGGCGCCCCCGTGCGTCACGGTGCGGGCTCCTCGGCGGCCGGCGCGGCGGGAAGGTCCACCCGCGCGATCGTCCCGCCGCCGGGCCGTGGATGCAACGAGAGGCCGCCGCCGTTCGCCACGGCGAGCCCGCGCGCGATCTCGAGGCCGAGGCCGCGCCGTCCGCCGTCGGCGGGCTCCGCTTCCGCTCCTGGAAGCGTCTCCCGCGGGAGGCCGGGACCGCGATCGGCGATCTCGAGCCTCACGAGGAGCGGTTCGATCGGGTGCCGGGTCGCCGTCAGCTCGATCACCGTCCCCTCGGGGGCGGCGCGGGCAGCGTTCTCGACGAGGTTGACGAGGACCTCGGCGACGAGCGAGGGGTCCGCGAGGACGTCGGGTGCGTCGGAGGCGACGGAGACGTGGACCGGGTGCGCGTCGAGGACGAGAGGGAGGCTCTCGCGCGCCGCCCGGAAGAGGTCGGCGGGCGGCGTCGGCTCCGGATGAGGGACGCTCCGCCCCGCCTCGAGCCGCGCGAGCGCGAGGAGGTTGTCGATGCGTCGCGAGAGGCGGCTGCTCTCGCGGGAGAGGTCGTCGAGCGCGGGCCGGGCGTCGGCATCGGCAGAGAGCCGCCTCCGGAGGCCCTCGATCGAGAGGCCGATCGCGGTCAGCGGGCTTCGGAGGTCGTGAGAGACGGCCCGCAGGAGCGCGGTCTTCAGCCCCTCGCTCTGGCGCAGCGCCTCGAGGTGCGCGTTCTCGGCGAGGAAGCGCTCCCGCTCGACGGCGAGGGCGACGAGCCGGGCGACCGGCTCGAGGATCGTCCGCCCCGCCCGGGCGCCGAGGACGACGAGAACCCCGCGGGCCTTCCCGCCGACGACGAGCGGGAAGTACGCGTCGGAGGCCCCTCCGGGCGCGGGCACCTCGGCCGGCTCGGCCCGGTCGAGGACGACCTTGACGAGCCGCTCGTGCTCCGGCGCGAGGTCCCGGCCCGACCACGAGACGACCCTGGGCCGGTCCGAGCCCTCGTCGACCTCGAGGAGCCCGCCACCCTCGGCCCCCACGGATCGAAGCGCCCGGGCGGCGGCCTCTCCGAGGACGCCGACGCGGTTCGTGGCGGTGAAGAGGTCGATCGAGAGGTCGTAGAGGACCTCGATCTCGCGCCGCCTTCGAAGAGCGTCGTCTGCCTCCTCGCGGGCCCGAAGGACGAGGCGGCTGACGACGACGGCGACGACGAGGAAGCTGAAGAGCGCGACCCAGTTCGCCGGCGCGGCGATCGTGAAGGTGTGGAGGGGCGGAAGGAAGAACCAGTTGAAGGCGAGCGTCGCGCCGACCGACGCCGCGACCGACGCGGTGAGCCCGCGCGCGACGGCGAGGCCGAGGACGGCGAGGAGGAAGAGGAACCCGGCCGTCGTCGGGTTCGCGCCGCCGAGCCGGCCGAGCCCGGTCGCGCCGAGGACGACGAGGGCCGCGAGGAGGACGTCGATCGCCCGTCGACGGGCGTCGAAGATGCGGGCGGAGGAGAAGGCGGGCACGGGCGTCTCGTCTCCATCATAGGAGCCGTGGCACGATGTCGCCGTGCCCGACCCGATCGACGTCGTCCCCGGGGTGAGGATCCCCGCCGCCGCGCTCGAGGCGCGAGGCGTCCGCTCGGGCGGGCCGGGCGGGCAGAACGTGAACAAGGTCGCCTCGAAGGCGGAGCTCTTCGTCGATCTCGCGCTCGTCGAGGGGCTCGACGACGGGGCGCGCGCGCGGCTCCTCGCGCTCGCCGAGGGGCGGCGCGACGCGGACGGCTTTCTGCGCCTGACGGCCGGGGAGAGCCGGGACTTCCACCGGAACCTCGAGCGGGCGCGTGAGAAGGCGCGGGCGCTCGTCGCGAAGGCGCTCGTCGTCCCGAGGAAGAGGCGCGCGACGCGCCCGACGGCCGGCGCGCGCGAGGCCCGCCTCGCGCTCAAGAAGCGCCTCGCGAAGCTGAAGCGGAACCGGGCGCGGCCGCGCGGCGAGGATTAGGGCCTACCCGGCGGCGATCTCGCGCCGCGTGATCGGGACGGGGCGGCGGTTCTCGTCGACGTTCACGTAGACGATCTCGGCCTCCGTCACCTTCGTCGCCTCCCCGGCCCCCCAGTGCCGCGACGCCTCGACGGTCACCTTTACGGTGATCGAGGTGTTGCCGATCCGGAGGACGTCCGCGTAGAACGACACGAGGTCGCCGACGAAGACCGGCTCGTGGAAGACGACCTCGGTCATCTTCACGGTCACCATCCGGTCGCAGTGGCGGCGCGCGGCGACGGCCCCGGCGAGGTCGAGGTGCGAGAGGAGGACGCCGCCGAAGATCGTCCCGTGGACGTTCGTGTCCTTCGGCATCAGCGTGACCCGGATCGCGGGGCTCCGTCCTTCGTTCATGCCCCGATTATGTCCGCGCGGCCGGTAAGATCCTCGTTCGCCACGGGACTCCACACGGGAGGTCGCTTCATGGGCAACGAGCTCTTCCTCGGCCGATCCGTCACGAAGGCGCCCGCGCCGCTCACCCTCGACCCGGACGACCTGACGACGCACGGCCTGATCGTCGGGATGACCGGGAGCGGGAAGACGGCCCTCGGCATCCTCCTGATCGAGGAGCTGCTCAAGCAGGGGATCCCCGTCCTCGCGATCGACCCGAAGGGGGACCTCGGGAACCTCGCGCTGGCCTTCCCGCGTCTCGCGCCCGACGAGTTCGCGCCCTGGGTCCCGGCCGGAGGGGAGGCGACGCCGGAAGGGGAGGCGAAGAAGTGGGCCGACGGCCTCGCCGGTTGGGGAATCTCCGTCGCCGACGTCGCCTCCTACGCCGCAGGCCGCACCGTGACGATCTACACGCCCGGCTCGACGGCGGGCGTGCAGGTCGATCTCCTCGGCGCCCTCGCACCGCCGCCCGACGGCCCGCAGAGCGAAGAGGGCCGCGACCTGATGACGGCCTTCCTCGGGGGGCTCCTCGGCCTCCTCGGCCGGAACGCCGACCCGGTCTCCTCGCGCGAGTTCATCCTCCTCGCCCGCTGCGTCGAGGAGATCTGGGGGAAGGGGGAGACCGCGACGCTCGAGGCGCTCGTCGGCGCGGCCGCCCAGCCCCCCTTCTCGGCGATCGGCGCGCTCCCGCTCGAGACGTTCTTCCCGAAGAAGGAGCGCGACGGCCTCGTCCTCGCGCTGAACGGCCTCCTCGCCTCGCCTGCGACGGCCGCCTTCCGCGGCGGCGCGCCGCTCGACGTCGACGTCCTCCTCGGCGGGAAGGGAAGCCCGGCGAGGTGCTCGATCTTCTCGATCGCGCACCTCTCCGACCCCGAGCGGCTCTTCGTCGTCGCGACGCTCCTCTCCCGCGTCCGCTCCTGGCTCCGTTCCCAGCCCGGCTCGACGACGCTCCGGGCCCTCGTCTACATCGACGAGATCTTCGGCTTCTTCCCGCCGTCGGGAGAGCCGCCGACGAAGAAGCCCCTCCTCGCGCTCCTCAAGCAGGCGCGGGCGTTCGGAGTCGGGACGGTCCTCGCGACGCAGAACCCGGTCGACCTCGACTACAAGGGGCTCGCGAACTGCGGCTGCTGGTGGGTCGGGACGCTTCAGACCGAGCGCGACCGCCGCCGCCTCGCTGACGGCCTCACCGACGCCGCCGGCCTCACGGACGTCGACGCCCTCCTGAACCAGACGAAAAAGAGGACCTTCCTCCTCCACGACGTCCACCGCAAGGGCCCGGAGATCTTCGAGACGCGCTGGGCGATGAGCTACCTCCGCGGCCCGATGACGCGCGACGAGCTGACGAAGCTGAAGAAGACGGCGCCGGCGGCGGCCGGAGGCGTCGCGGCCGCCGCGGCGCCGACCGTCGCGGCGAAGCCCTCGGCCCCCGCCGGCCCGCCGATGCTCCCGGCCGAGTGGCCGGCCCGCTGGCTCGACCGGCGCGGCGGCGAGCGCGCCGTGCCGTACCTGTGGGCGAAGGCCGCCGTCCGCTACAAGAGCGGCAAGGGGACCTCGGACGAGATCACGTCCGTGAAGCTCTTCCCGCTCGAGGCCGATACGCCGCGCGAGGTCGTCCAGGGGGACGCGCTCGACCTCGAAGGCAAGGAGCTTCTCTCCTCGGCGCCGCGCACGCTCTCCTACGGCGAGCTCCCCTCGTGGGTCGGCGCGAAGGGGGTGAAGGAGGCCGAGAAGGCGTTGAAGGAGCGCCTCCCCGACCTCCTCGCCACGACGCTCCTCCGCGACCCCCTCACCGGCCTCCTCTCGAACCCGGGCGAGGACGAGGACGCGTTCGCCGCCCGCGTCGGCGAGAAGGCGAAGCCCTCGGCTGCGCTCGTCGAACGGATCGAGAAGAAGAAGCGTGACCTCGCGGCCGCCGAGCAGGCCGAGAAGGCGCGCTCGATGGAGACGATGGCCACGATGGCCGGCGCGGCGATGGACGTCCTCGGCGGCCTCTTCGGCAAGAAGAAGTCGCTCCGCGTCTCGAAGGTCGGCTCGGTCCTCAGCAAGCGCCGCATGGAAGGCGCCGCCGAGACGAAGATCGAGACCCTCAAGGCGGAGATCGAGGAGCTGGAGTCGAAGATCGCCGCCCCCGACCCGGCCCGCTTCGAGAAGGTCGACGTCGTCCCGACGAAGACGGGAGTCGACCTCCTCGGCGTCGGCGTCGCCTGGGTGAGCTGACCGGGGGGAGACCGGAGCGCCGGGAGCACGGGAGAACCGGGGAACCGGGGAACCGGGGAACCGGGGAACCGGGGAACCAGAGCACCTACCAGTCGCAGGCTCTCGTCGATTCCGCAGGGGGCCGCGGGAGGGGCGGAGCGTCTCTCCGACTCCTTCTGCGCGCGGCCGACCCGCTGACGACCTCGCTGCGGCCGAGCGGGGCGCCCGCGCGAACTCCTCCCTTCGGTCGTCGAACAGCGCGCGGGCCTCCTCCCCGCCCGGTCCTCGCGACGTCGAGCGGGTCCCCGGCCGTGCTCGGGGTCGTCTCCGAGACGCCCCGCCCCTCCCGCGGCCGTGGCAAGTCCGGCGCTCTCAGGGGGAAGGGTGGGGCCGAACACAGCGCAAGCTCCTCACCGTAGAACATAGAGTGGGGGTCAGACCCCCATCCTGGCGGGTGCTTGCTCCGGGCGGCCGAGCCCCGGGGGTAGGTCCCGCGAGCCGACTCGAGCACGGCCGGGGACCCGCTGGCGCGCGCCGCGAGGCGCTCGGGGGAAAGCGAGCGCTGTTTGAGCGAGCCGCAGGCGAGCGAGTTCGCGAGCGACCCGAGCGCCGAACGCCGCACGCCCTGCGGGTCGGCCGCGCGCAGCCGGAGGCCGTGGGACCTACCCCCGGGGTGAGGCTCCCCTCTCCGGTGCCCCGGTGCCCCGCGTCTGGTCTGTTCCCGGGATTCCCGGTCGACCCTACTCCTGCTTCTTCGTACCGAGGATGACGAGGACGATCAGGAGGAGGAGGACGATGAGGCCGATGACGATCGTCGTCGTCTGGGAGGTGCCCACGGGGACCTCCGCCGTCGCGGCGGGGGCCGGGGCGGCGGCGTGGTCGCCCTCGTGGCCGGCGGGCGCGGCCTCGGTCGTCGTCGCCGGAGCCACGGCGGGAGCCGTCTCCGTCGTCGCCGGGGCGGCCTCGGTCACGGCCGGTGCGGCCTCCGTGGTCGCGGGGGCGGCGTCCTGGGCGAGGGCGCAGGGGGCCGTGAGGAGGACGAGGGCCGCCAGGATCGCGGCGAGCGGGCGGAACGTCATCGGGACTCCTTTCCTTCCAGCGGGGGAACGCTAGCAGGAGGAGGCGAAATCGGGAAGGGTCAGGCCTCGGGGCAGCGGCCGCCGAGCGCGCGGATCTCCAGCGCCAGCGACTCCGCCTCGGCCAGGAGGGCGTCGGCCTCCGGCCCGGGGACGAACTTCCGGATCCCGGGCGCCCGAAGGAGCTGACGAAGCTCGGCGACCCGCGCCGCGGCCGCGCTCAGCCGCTCCCGGCAGTCGGCGGGGCCGGTGTCGAGGAACGCGTCGGCGACGAGGGACGGCACGGCCAGGGCGGCGCGCCGCAGCCGCTGCCCGGAGTCGCCGGGGAGCTCCGCCGCGCCCTCGAGCGTCGCGCAGACTTCGTGCGCAAGGCCGATGGCCTTTCTCCAGGCCGGGGTTTCGCGCACGTCCATCGTTCGTCCGAAGCATATACGGACGAGGGGCCTGCGGCGTTCCGCCTTCGGTTCCCCTTTCGGGGGATTCCCCCCCCTGCTACGCTTCCCGGTCGGATCAGTACAGACCCGGTG
>ERZ795054.3737-NODE-3737-length-11712-cov-6.790169_pt1 | contig 11712 bp, 8 predicted proteins | sample MGYA00375138_ERZ795054 | MGnify/ENA primary metagenome ERZ795054 (study PRJEB30183, sample SAMN05720215) | anaerobic digester metagenome | isolation source: active sludge of municipal wastewater-treating anaerobic digesters | place: USA | collected 2014-12-23 ...
TCGGCTCTCCGTCTCTCGGCTCTCCGTCTCTCGGCTCTCCGTCTCTCGGCTCTCCGTCTCTCGGCTCTCCTCTTCCCGCGCCCGTCCCCGTGAGAGACTCCCGCGCCATGCCGGGCAGGAAGAGTGAGGTGCGGGCGTGGCTCGCTTACGACTGGGCGAACTCCGCCTGGGCGATGACGGTCGCGGTGGCGGTGCTTCCGGTCTACTTCGCGGGGACAGTCGTGCCGAAGGGGGGCGTGGAGCTCTTCGGGATTCGGGTCGACGCGACGGTCCTCTGGGGCTACGTGAACAGCGCGTCGACGCTTGCCGTCTTCCTGACCGCGCCGATCCTCGGCGCGATCGCCGACCGGCTCGGCGCGCGACGGAAGCTCCTCACCGTGTTCGGCCTCGCCGGGGGGCTCCTGACGATGCTCCTCGCGGCGTGCGGGCCGGGAGACGTCGCCACGACCCTCTGGATCTACGCCCTCTCGCAGATCGCGTTCGTCTCCGCGAACGTCTTCTACGACTCCTTCCTGCCGCACCTGGCGAAAGACGAGGAGCTCGACCGCCTCTCGGCGCGAGGCTTCGCGGTCGGGTACGTCGGCGGCTCGCTCCACCTCGTCCTCGCGCTCGTCCTGATGGCGACGCACGCGCGCTGGGGCCTTTCGGCGGAGGCCGCCGCGCGGATCGCCCTCGGCTCCGCCGGGCTCTGGTGGGCCGGCTTCGGGGCGATCACGTTCCTCGGCCTGAAGGAACCTCCGCGGACGGGCGGGAAACCGGGGCTCCTCCGCGCGGTGCGCGAAGGCGTCGCCGACACCCTCGCGACGACGCGCCGCGTCGCGAAGGTGAAGCCGGTCCTCCTCTTCCTCCTCGCGTTCGTCCTCTACAACGACGGCGTCCAGACCGTCATCAAGATGGCCTCGCTCTACGGCACCGAGGAGGTCGGCGTCGGGATGCCGATGATGATGGGGACGCTCCTCGGCATCCAGCTCCTCGCGATGGTCGGGGCTCTCCTCTTCGCGCGCCTCGCGGGCGCCTGGGGGACGAAGCGGGCGCTCGTCCTGGCCGTCGCGCTCTGGCTCGTCGCGGTCGGCTGGGCTTACCTCCTGACGACGCCCGCCGGCTTCGTCGTCCTCGCGGCGCTCGCGGGCCTCGTCCTCGGGGCGGTCCAGGCGCTCTCCCGCTCGCTCTTCGCCGCGATGATCCCGCGCGAGTCGTCGGCCGAGCTCTTCGGCTTCTTCTCCGTCTTCAACAAGCTCGCGGGCGTCCTCGGAACGTTCCTCTTCGCGACGGTGCGGCAGGCGACCGGCACCTCGCGCCTCGCGATCCTCTCCGTCGCCGTCCTCTTCGTCGCCGGCCTCGTCCTCCTCCTCCGGGTGAACGAGGCCGAGGCGCGCGCGCGCCGCGACGAGCTGCGCGGGGACGACGCTACATCACCGACCAGGCGAGGGAGTTGAAGAGGAACGGGAACGTCGCGTTCGTCTGCGCCCGGTGCTGCGGGCGGAAGCCGAGGAGGACGACCTTCCCCTTTCCGAGCGTCAGCGCGACCGCCGCGGCGTTCCGGGCCAGCTTCTCCTCGCCGCGGATCCAGCCCGCCACGAGGACGTCCCGCCCGTCGGCCGGATAGGCCGCGAGTACCTCGCGCGTCATCTCCGCCCCCGGGATCGTCGTCTGGAAGGCGAGCGGGCCGTCGAGGAAGCCGGGGACGGACGGGGGGAGTCCCCACGTGACCGGGTGCGCGGGGCTCACGTCGAGCCGGACCAGCCCGCCGGGGCAGAGGAACTCGTCCGGCTTCGCGCGCGCGAGCGCGTTGCGCACCGGGAGCCCGAGCTCCTCGACGAGGTACTCCGTGGAGGAGCCGAGCGCGACGAGCGTCCCGCCCCCTTCCACGAACGCGCGGAGCGCCGCTGCGCCCTCCTTCCCGAGCCCGCCCGCGTACTCGGGCCGCGGGTCCGGGAAGTAGCGCATCGCCCCTTCCTCCCGTTTCGGCTTCCCGTCCGCGATCACTTCCTTTTCGACGTCGGGGAGGACGATCACGTCGAAGAGGGTGCCGAGCTTCCCGGCGCGGAGCGCGGCGTTGTCGAGCGTCAGCGGCGCGAAGCCGTAGCGCTCGAGGAGGAAGCGGGTCCACCCCTCGTCCATCGAGGCGATCCACGGCTTGTAGAGGCCGACGCGCGGCGCCCGGAATGGCCTCGCGGCGGCCGGTGCGGCCGCGAGCGGCGCGAGCGACAGACCGAGGTCGGCGGCGGCGCGGGAGGCCGCCTGTGCGGCGGCCGCGTCGAGGACGATCGTGCCTGCGGCGAGCGCCCCGTCGGCCGCCGAAAGGATCGATACCGCGCCTCCCGTTCGGGCGGCCGCGACGACCTTCCAGCGCTCCGGGCTCTCGGGGCCGAGGGCGACTGCCGTGGTGCCGGAGGGGAGTGTCGGTACCGGCCCGACGGCGCCGAGGGGGCGCAGGCTCTCCGGGAGGCGGCCCCTCTCCACGGTGACGCCCATCGAGAGCGGCAGGCTCCAGGCGGTGACGTCGTACGGCGCCACGATCTCCTTCCCCGGGACGAGCTTCACCTCGGGGAATCGCTGCACCTCGAGCATCTCGCGGACGAAGCGGCCGTAGGGCTGCGCGAGCGGCACCCACGCGTCGCCGGCCGAATCGGCCTTCACCTCGACGCCGTGCTCGACGAGGAGGGCGGCCACAGCGCGCGCCGTCGCCGGGTCGCGCTGGGTCATCGAGATGCGATACCCCTCGCCGGGCGCGGCGGCCGCGATCGAGGCGCGCGCCTTCGCGAGCATGTTCCGGAGGACGTCCTCGCGGTGGGTGGCGCAGTATTCGTGGATCGCGTCGGAGGCGATCCGCTCGTAGTCCATGACGTCGCGCAGGCGCCACTTTCCGCCCCGCCAGGGGTTCGGGAAGTTGACCTGGGGGCCGTACTCGACGAGCCCCTTCCCGCCGCCGCGCAGCTCCGTCGGCGGGACCTCGATCGGCGTCGCGAGGCGGACCGAGGCGACCTCGGTCAGGACGCCCGTCACGTTCTTCCACCACGCCGTGTTCTTCGAGCCGCCCGGCCAGGAGACGTCGAACGCCCAGGCCGAGATGACGCCGCTCTTCCCCGCCTGCTCGAGCCGCATCGACATGAGCGACCCGATCATGTTGACCTCCCGGATGACGAGCGGGTCGATGTCGGGGTCGAGCGGGTCGGCGTACGGCGGCACGAACATCCGCGGGCCGCTCGTCCCCATCTGGTGCTCGTCGAGGAAGACCTGCGGGAACCAGTCGTGGTAGAGGACGCGGCTGATCGCCTTCGTCTCGGCCTGCGTCAGCTGCGCGAAGTCGCGGTTGTTGTCGTGCCCGACGTAGTGGTGGTAGAGCCACGGCATCCGGCTCCCCTCCCACCGCGTGCCGAGGTTCTTCCGGTACCAGTCGACCTCCATCCGGTGCCCGTCGGGGTTGAGCGACGGGACGAGGAGGAGGACGACCTCCGAGAGGCGCCGCTTCGTCTCGGCGTCCTCGGCGGTGGCGAGGGCGTGGGCCCACTCCATCGCCATCTGCGAGGCGCCGATCTCGCTCGCGTGGATGCCGCACGTGACGAGGAGGACGGCCTTCCCTTCCACGAGGAGCGCCTTCTCCTCGGCGGGCGAAAGGCCGCGCGGGTCGGCGAGGCGCCGGGCCACCTCGCGGAGCCTCCGCTGGTTCGCGAGGTTCTCCGGCGAGGAGATCGCCGCGAGGATCATCTCCTCGCCGCGCGTCGAGGTCCCGATCGTCGTCACCTCGACGCGGTCCGACGCCGCGTCGAGGGCGCGGAAGTACGACACGATCTGGCCCCAGTCGGCGAGCGTCCGGTCGGAGCCGACGGCGAGGCCGAGGTGCTCCGCGGGAGGAGGGGCGGCGGAAGCCGGGAGCGCGAGGGAGACGACGAACGAGGCGGCGAGCGCGAAGCGGAGGCGGTGGGCGCGCATGGCGCGAAAGTCTACGCGCCGCCCGGCGCCGGGCGCGAGACGGAAGGTGGGGTCGGGCACGGCTCCTTCGCCGTGCGCCGCGCTCAGACCTTCAGCTTGCGCGAGACGTCGAGGACCGACGACGTGTTCGCGAGCGGGAGGAGCGGGGCCATCAGGAACGCCTTCACCCCGCTCGCGAGCTCCTCGAGGCGCGAGCCGGAAACGCCGAGCGCCTCGGCGAACCGGCCGACGACGGCCCGCTCGGCCGCGGAGTAGTCGCCGTCGACGAGGGCGACGAGAAGGACGGAACGGAGGAGGAGCTCGCGCCCTTTCTCCTCCTTCAGCGTCTCGGCGAGCTCCGCCGGAGTCGGGTCGGGGGCGGACGTGTCGACGGGAGCGAGCTCCTCGATGAGAGCGACCTCGCGGGGGTCTGCCGCGCCGTCCGCGCGGGCCACGGCGAGCATCGCCCGGCCGACCGCCCCCGCCTGCGCGTCGTTCAGCTCCACGTCCTCGAAAAGGCTCATCGTCCGGACCCCCGTCTTTCGTTCTGCCGAGTGGCGGCGGCGATGATACCGCCCGCGACGCGGCCCGAAGGAGCCGCCGGGGCGCCCCCGGGCGCGCCGCTCAGTCGACGAGCTCGGAGACCCGGACCCGGAGGACGCCGCTCTTCGCGAGGGCGGGGAAGCGGAGCGCGAGAAAGTCCACCGTCGCCGCGTGGGGATGGCCGATGACGACCGCGTGCCCCTTCGTCGCCGCCGTCGAGAGGGCCCGAGCAAACGCCGTCTCGAGCGCCTCGGGGGCCCCGCCGATCGCCGCCGCCTCGGCCCGCGCGTCGTCCAGGAAGACGTCGCGCGGGATCATCGCGAGCCCGAGCGCCCTCGCCTCCTCCGTCGCGACGCTCGCCGCCGAGGTCCTCGAGTCGAGGAAGAAGAGCCCCTTCGCCCGGACGACGGAGAGGACGGCCCGGACGACCCTGCGGTCCGCCGTCGCGACCGAGCCCTGGTGGTTGTTCAGGCCGATCGCGCCCGGGACGGCGGCGAGCGCCTCCTCCACGCGCCGGACGATCGTGGCGTCGTCGTCGTCGGTGGAGATCGTCCCCGGCTCGTAGGGGCCGCGCGAGCCCGCCATCGGAAGGTGGACGAGGAGGTCCCACCCCTTCCGTTTCGCGAGGGCCGCGGCCTCCCGCGCCTGGGGCGCGCCGGGGAGGACGGCGATCGCGAGCGGCCCGGAAAGCCGCTCGAGGCGGGCGAGGGAGCCGTCGGCGTTCCCGACGTCGTCGATGACGACGGCGATCGCCCCGCGTCCCGTGCCGGCCGCCGGCTCGAAGTCGGGAGGGACGGTCGTCGGCCGAGGCGCCGCCGTCGGAGTCGGGACGGGGGTCGGGGCGGCGACCGTCGGCGCCGGCGTCGGGGTCGGCGGTGGCGGGGAGGCCGGCGGCCGCACGTAGCGGAGCCAGAGGAACGCGAGGGCGAAGAGGAGCGCGAGGCCCGCGAGGAGAGCCAGCGACCGCCCGCAGCCGCCCCGCCGCCGCGCGGCCGTCACGAGGCGCGTGCGCGGGGGGCCGGCAGCTCGGCGACGACCTTCAGCGCCCGCTCGAGGAACGGGTCGGGCGCTTTCCCCTCCTCCCCGTCCTCCGGGAGGACGTGGAAGACGCGGTCGTCGGGGGAGAGGCCCCGCGGCGAGAGCGACCGGCCGGCCGCCGTCCGGACCTTGCCGACCGTGATCCGGAGCGCGCCTCCGCTCGCAAGGCGGACGACCTCCTGGGTCAGTCCCATGCCGAACGTCGGCTCCCCGACGACCCGGACCCGGAGCTTCGACTTGTCCGGAGCAGCCGCCGCCGCTCCCGGCTCCTCCGCCGCGAAGGCCTCGGCGGTCTTCTCGTCCCGGCGTGCCGCGGCCGCGACGTCCACTCCGAGCTCCCGGGCCGCTCCTTCGCGGAGCGCGGCGGCGAAGAGCTCGGCCGGTCCGCCCGTGCCGCTGTCGACGAGGAGGACGAGCCCTCCGTCGTGGACGCGCCGGCCCGCCTCCGCGGACCAGCTGCGGGTCTCGATCTTCCGTCCCTTCAGCTCGCCGATCGGCCCGGGCGGGCCGAGGAGCGCGGCGGCGCGTGCCGCCTCCTCCCAGGTCCCCCAGGCGTTCCCGCGCAGGTCGAGAACGATCGACTTCGTCCGGTCGAGCGGCTCGAGGAGCTTCGCGAGGGCGTCGGCCGTCCCCGCTCCGAAGGCCGGCACCTTCACGACGAGCTCGCCGGAGATCCGTTCGGCCGACGGCAGGCTCGGGGTCCAGGAGGCGCGCACGATCTCGAGCGTCCGCCGCCGGGGCTTCTCCTCCCGGACGACGAGGACGGTCCCCTTCCCCCCCGGCTTGCCGGAGAGCGCGGCCTCGACCTCCCAGAGGGCGAGGCTCCGAGCCGAGACGTCCCCCACCTTCTCGATCAGGTCGTCCGTCCGGATACCGGCCGCCGCGGCCGGGCTTCCGGGAACGGCGGTGACGACGACCGGGTAGCCGGCTCGACGCGCCAGGACGAGGCCCGACTCGACGTGGTCGGCTTTCTCCCGGGCCGCGCGCGCCGCCTCGAAGGCGGCCATCTTTTCCGGAGCCACGTACTCCGAGAACGGGTCCATCGCCTCGGTCATCCCCGCGAAGGCGCCCGCCATGAGCGGCCGGACCTCGACCTGCTCGACGTAGTTGCCCCGCACGAGCGAAAGGACCTCCGTGAAGAGGCCGAGCGGCTGATAAAGGCCGTCTTTCGCCCCCTTGTCCTTCTTCTCGTCGGCCCCGAGGCCCGGGAGGACGACGAAGAGCGTGCCGAGGAGGGCGAGCGAGCCGAGGAACGAGGCGAGACGGGACTTCGTCACGACTCGATGATACGGGATCGCGTTCCTGCGGTTCCGAAGCCGCCCGCGCAGCCCAGGCGCGGCCGTGCCGGCCGGAGGGCGAGCTACCGGAGCCAGCCCCGCGGGTCGACTGAGGTGCGACTCTCTCGGATCTCGAAATGGACGCCGGCGACCTCCTCCTCGGGCGGGTCCGCGACCCGCCCGAGGACCTCGCCGAGGGCGACCCGGGTCCCCCGGGGAACCGTCCCCGTCATCAGGTGGCCGTAGAGTGTGAAGACACCGTCGCCGTGGTCGAGGACGACGAGGTTGCCGTAACCCTTGAGCCACTGGGCATAGACGACGTCGCCCGCGAAGATGGCGCGGACCGGCGTGCCGGTCGGCGCGTCGATCGTCCAGCCGCTCGAGCGAAGGAAGGTGCGCGGGAAGCGGGGGTTCGCGATCCGTCCGAAGGGGACGACGACCTTCCCGCGGACGGGCCAGTCGAGCGCTCCCTTGTACCTCCGGATGGAGGCCGACCCGGCGGGGAGCGCCCGGCCTCGCGTCTCGAGGAGCTCGAGGAGCGCCTCGAGGCGGGCCGTCTTGTCCTCGAGCGCGGCGACGTTCGACCGCTGCTCCTCGGCGGCCCTCTCGAGGCGGGCGAGGAGGGAGGCCTTCTCGGCGTGCGCCCGCTGGAGGGCCTTCTCGGCCGCAAGCGTCTCGGCCGCGACGCCGGCGATCGCCGCGCGCAGCGCCGCGAGGTTCCGTTCCTTGACCGCGAGCTCGGCGAGCGACCCCTCGTACTCGCGCAGCAGGCGGGCGTCCCGCGAAGCCAGGAACGAGAGGAGCTGGAGCCCTCTCAGGAACGCCTCCCCGGAGTCGGCCGTGGCCAGGGTCTGGAGATAGCCGAGACGGCCCATCCGGTAGAGCGCGTCGAGCCTCCGGGCGAGGTCGTCCCGGAGGGCGAGGCTCTGCCGGCGCGCGTGGTCCCGCTCGACCTGCGCCTGTCCGGCCGCGCGTTCGGTCTCCGCGGCGCGCAGCTCGAGGATCCGCCGCTCGGCGGTCCGAAGCTCGAGGTTCGCCTGGGCCGCCTCCAGCTGCTGCCGCACGTCGACGGCCCGCTGCCGGGTCTCCTCGTAGCGCGCCTTCAGCCCCGCGAGCCGGCGGCGGAGCGACTCCAGCTCGCGGCGCCGCTCCGCCCCGGACGCGTCCCGCGCCGCGGGGACCGGAGCTCGCTCCTGCCCGCGGAGGGCGGGAGCGGCGAGCAGCCCGGGCAGGAGGAGGAGGCCGAGCCGCGAGCCACGCCCGCGGCGGGCTCCGCCCCCGGGGCGCGGCTCGCCGGCTCGAGTCAGAAGAGCGGCGCTCCGTCGAGCGGCTCGGGCGGCGTCAGGCCGAGCGCCTTGTAGATCGTCGCCGGGACGTCGGCCATGCCGGGGCGCGGCGTCGTCCGGAGCGGGCGGCTCGAGAAGAGGATCCCCGGGACGACGTCGGGGTCGACGGAGCAGTGATCGCCCGACCAGACCTGCCGGTTCTCCTCGTACAGGTCGGGCGTCACGACGCCGAGGGTCGCCTGCCATCCGACCCGATAGCCGTCGCTGTTCGTGACGAAGATGTCGGGGATCACGTTCGCGTCGAAGGAGGGATAGGCCTCCTCGCGGAAATAGACCCTCTCGACGGGACGGCGGCCCGTCGCCTCGTCGACCAGGGCCATGAGCCCCGCCTTGATCTCGCTCCGGACCGCGTCGTACTCGGCTCCCGGCTCGACCGTCCCCTGCGCCTCGCGCCCTTTCAGGTTGACGTAGATCTCGCCGAGGCCCATCGAGTAGGCCCTCGTCCGGGACCAGTCGACGTTCGGCCAGAACTCCCCCTGGCTGAAGAGCTGCTCGAGGTCGGCCAGCTTCTCCTCGCCCCCCTTCATCCCGAGGTAGCCGTGACGGGCGAGCCAGGTGTTGTAGTTGATCGAGCGACGCCAGCTCGCAAAGCCGTGGTCGGAGCAGACGAGGAGGAGGTCGTCGGGGCCGAGCTCCTTCTGCGCGTCGCCGACGATCTCGTCCATCTGCCTGTAGTTCCGCTCGACGGACGGGCCGAACTTCGCCGCCTTCTCCGCGTCGTACATCGGGTGCTCCGGGTCGAGGAAGCGCCACATCACGTGCCCGACCCGGTCGGTGAACTCGTAGACCTGGACGTAGAGCCGCACGCCCTTCTCCGAGAGGAGCCCGTCCATCATCTTCCGGTACTGCTGGACGGTGTGGGTCACGTCGTCGAGGAACGTCGGCTCGTCGATCGTCTCCTCGCTCATCGACCAGGTGTCGATCGACCAGCCGGCCGTCTTGTAGAGGCCGAACCGCTTCGCCAGGCTCTTCGCGAGCCCCCGCGGGGCGGTGATCTTCACGTTCGGCGGGAGGTCGACCGGGTTGAAGTGGATCGGCGAGAGGTAGAGCTCGATCTCGGGAGCGATCCGGGTCAGGTGGAAACGGCCGATGCCGGTGAGCTTGACGACCGGGTTGAACGCGAACGTGAACGTGACCCAGGGGGACCACTCCCCCGGCTTGATCGTCACCGCGTCGCTCCCCTCGGGCTCGATCCGCAGGCGGCCCCCGTCGGGGAGGACGGTGAGCGTCATCGGCGTCTTGATGACGGGCGGCTCGGGGAAGAGCTTGTTGTAGGGCCCGAAAACCTCCGTCCGGATCGTCCCGACGTTCGACTCGAGGCGGATGAGCTCGACGGAGAACTCGTTCTTGTTCTTCGGGGCGAAGAACGGGTCGGAGGTGTAGTAGCTCGGTGTCCCGATCCGCCCGCGCAGGTCCGGGACTCCGAGACCCGAAAGGAGGCGCCCCTCGTCGTAGTCGACCGCGGGGAACGTCACCGGGACGTGGAGGACGACGGACTTGATCCCGCTCTTCCCGGCCACCTCCCAGAACGGCGTCCCCTGGCGGTGATTGATGACCGTCTGGAGCGACTCGGGGAGGAGGCCGCCGAACCGGTACGAGAAGAAGGCGGCGGGGAGCGCGAGGCCGAGCGCGACCAGGGCCGCCGGCTTCCACCGTTTCAGGACGAGCCGGCCGATCAGGAAGACGAAGAGGAACGCGAGGAGCGCCCCGATCGCCGCCGCGCCCGCCCGGTTCCCGCGGCCGAGGAGGAAGCTCTTCCTTCCCTCGGAGACGATCGCGAACTCGGGCCGGTAGGTCTTCGGATCGCGCTTCAGGAAGTCGAAGATCAGCGTCCGGCCCGGGGAGAGGCCGGTCGAGAACGTGGACCAGGAGACCGGGGTCTGGGCCGGAATCGTCGGCCGGAGGGGGGAGAAGCTCCCCTCCCGGGCCAGCTTCGCCAGGTTCGGCAGCTTCCCCTCGGCGATCATCTGGGAGACGAGCCTGTGGTCGGCCCCGTCGAACCCCAGGACGACGACCCGTCCTTTCACCTCCTCCGAGCGGGCAGCCGGGGCCGGCGCGGCGAGGACGGCGAAGAGGACGGCCGGGAGGAAGAGGCCGGCGGCGGGTCGGGAGGTCATCCGGAGGTGCGGCACGCGGCATTCTAAACACGCGGTCGCGCCCGCCCCCGGCCCTCGGGCGGAGGTAGAATTCGGGGTCGCGCCGTTCCCGTTGCGCGGAGGAGTCCCTTGTCGACCGGAATGCTCGTCGCCCTCGCCGTCGCGGCCGTTGCCGTGATCGCCGCCGTCGTCCTCTTCCGCTCCCTGTCCGCCCTCAAGACCGCCTCCGCCGAGCAGAGCGCTCAGCTCGAGGAGAAAGCCGGCCGGCTCGAGCAGGAGAAGGAGCGGCTCGCCGGGCAGCTGGCCTCGGCCATCGAGGAGCGGGACGCCCTCGCGGAGAAGTCCGCCGAGCTCGGCACGCGCCTCGCCGCGGCCGAGGCCGAGCTGGAGACCACGAAGGCCGAGCGCGACTCGCTCGCCGACAAGGCGAAGCGGGAGCAGACGACCCAGCGCTTCTTCTTCGGCCGGAAGGCGCGGGAGGCCTTCGAGGTCTTCCGCCAGCGTCTGGCCGCGGACGGCTTCCCGGAACGGCTGGAGGAGCTGGCCGGCGAGAACCCGAAGACGCTCACCGAGGAGGCCCGGAAGATCCTCAAGGACGTCGAGTCGTGGGCGGAGCAGGGGGGCGTCGAGGACGCCTCGATCCTCCACACGCTCGCCCTCGTCGACTACTCCCGGGGCGACGTCGAGCGCGCCCGGCTCCGCCTGCGCAAGGCGGCCCGGACCTCGTCCGACGCCCTCCTCTTCGAGAACCTCGGCGATCTCTACCGGATCTCCGGGAAGCTCCGGACGGCGCTCGAGAACTACAAGATCGCCGCGAAGACCGCCCCGGAGACCTCCCCCGTCCACCGGAAGCTCGGCCTCGCCCTGTACGACGCGAAGGACTTCGGCGCCGCCGTCAAGCCGCTGAAGGTCGCCCTCGAGCAGCACAAGGAGGATCCCGACCTCCACCTGCGGACGGCGCGGGCGCTCCTCGAGTCGGGCGACTTCCAGGGGACCGTCGAGGTCGCGCAGACTGCCGGCCGGAAGTTCCCGAAGGACCCGCTCCTCCCCTCGTGCGCCATCCTCGCGTACGGCCGGATGAAGAAGTTCCGCGACGCGCAGAAGACGTTCGAGAAGGCGGTCGAGATCGACCCGAAGAGCGCCGACGTCCACGTGGCCCACGGGATGGCCCTCCTCGACGAGGGGAAGCTCCCGGAGGCCGCGGAGTCGTTCCGGACCGCTCTCGAGTGCGACGCCTCCCGCCCCGAGGCGCACTACGGGCTCGGCCTCGCCGCGAACCGCGACCTCGCCTTCGATACCGCGCTCGGGCACCTCAAGAAGTCCGTGGGCCTGAAGCCCGACTACGCGGAGGCGTGGTACGCGATGAAGACGACCTACGAGGGGCTGAAGAAGTTCGAGGCGGCCGTCGAGGCCCTGAACAAGGCGATCGCGCTCAACCCGCGCCTGTCGGCCTGAGTGGATCGGGGAGGCTCGCCACGAGCCTCCCCGCGGCGCCTGCGG
>ERZ795054.3742-NODE-3742-length-11698-cov-5.822383_pt1 | contig 11698 bp, 11 predicted proteins | sample MGYA00375138_ERZ795054 | MGnify/ENA primary metagenome ERZ795054 (study PRJEB30183, sample SAMN05720215) | anaerobic digester metagenome | isolation source: active sludge of municipal wastewater-treating anaerobic digesters | place: USA | collected 2014-12-23 ...
CGCCGACGAAGGCGCCGAGAAAGCCCGTTCGGCGCCGGCGCTGAGGCCTCAGGCCTTCGCCGGGAGCTCTCGCGGCGTCCCGAGGCGGGCGAGGGCGAGGCCGCCGAGGACGACGGCCGCCGAGACGACCTTCCCGCCCGAGAATCGCTCCCCGGTCCAGAGCGCCGATGCGGCCCCCGCGACGAGCGGGACGAGGACTCCGACGCGCGTCGTCGCGGCGACGCCGAGCACGGCGAGACCGTGGGCCCAGAGCCGGAACGAGACGTAGAGCGGGAAGACGGCGGAAAGGACGAGGATCGTCCAGGCGGTGGCGGAGACGTCGGAGTAGTCCTGGCGGAGCATCGCGGGGAGGCAGTACGCGAGCAGGACGGGGACGCCGAACGTGAAGGTCGACGCGAGCGCCGTCGCGTGCGGGATGCGCGTGGAGTAGCGCGACGAGAGGACGCTGTAGACCGACCAGCAGGTGGCCGAGACGAGGCAGAGAAGGTTCCCCGAAAGCCCCCCCAGGTCCGCGGAGCCGTGGGCCGAGTAGAGGAAGGCGAGGACGCCTCCCCAGGCGACGACGGTGCCGATCACGGCCGGGCGCGGGATCCGCTCCTGCCCCAGGAGGGCGACCAGGAGGAGGGAGAGGAGCGGGGAGACGGAGTTCAGGAGGGCGGCCGCGAAGCCGCTCGTCTTCGCCACCCCGATCGCGAAGAAGAGCTGGTAGACGCCGACGCCGGTCATCGCGAGCAGGAAGCCCGGGAGCCGGAGCCCCCGCGGGGGAAGGAACGGGGCGTGGTTCCTGCGGGCCCAGGCCAGGATCAGGGCGGCCGCCAGGAGGAAGCGCCAGCCCGTGTAGGCGAGCGGGGAGAGCTCGCGGTAGGCGATCTTCGTGGCGGGGTAGTTCGCCCCCCAGACGAGGACGCACAGGAAGACGCCGAGGAGGGCCCGGGAACGGGCGGCGGGGGAGGGATTCACGTGCTCTTCGCTCTGCTATATTTCTCGCGCTTTCGTGGCGGAGGGCGGCGCGGACGGCGCCGCCCTCTGCCCGTCCGCGGAGGGACTGCACGACGATGCTTGAGGTTGACGCGCTCCGCAAGTCGTTCTACGGGACGCTCGCCGTGGACGACGTCTCGTTTCGGGTCGAGAGCGGCGAGATCCTGGGCTTCCTCGGCCCGAACGGCGCCGGCAAGACGACGACGATGCGGATGATCACCGGGTTCCTCGAGCCGAACGCGGGCCGGGTGACGGTCGACGGGATCGACGCGGCGCAGAAGCCGCGGGAGGCGCGCGCCCGGATCGGCTACCTCCCCGAGACGCTCGCCCTCTACCCCGAGATGAGGGTGCGGGAGTACGTGAAGTTCCGAGCCGAGCTCTGCGGCGTGCCGCGGCGCGAGACGAAGGCGCGCGTCGAAGACGCCCTCGCGACCTGCTTCGTCGACGACGTCGCATCGAAGCCGATCGGGAACCTCTCCAAGGGCTACCGGCAGCGCGTCGGCCTCGCCGCCGCGCTCGTGCACGCCCCGCAGGTCCTCGTCCTGGACGAGCCGACCGTGGGCCTCGACCCGCGCCAGATCGTGAAGGTCCGCGACCTGATCCGGGACCTGAAGAAGGACCACACGATCCTCCTGTCGACGCACATCCTCCCGGAGGTGGAGCTCGTCTGCGACCGCGTCGTCATCATCGACCGCGGGAAGATCGTCGCGACCGGGACGCCGGAGACGCTCCGGCAGCAGCTGACGCAGGCGCCCGGCCTCGCGGTCGCGATCCAGGGGGAGGTCCCTGACGCCGACGGGATCCTGCGCCGGCTCCCGGGCGTCGTCCGCGCGGCGCGGATCGGCGCGGGCGGGGAGACGCGCGTTCTGCTCGAGGCGGAGCGCGGCGCCGACCTGCGGGAGGCCGTCTTCCGCGAGTGCGTCGCCCGCGGCTGGACGCTCCTCGAGCTCGCGCCCCGCCAGGCGACGCTCGAGGACGTCTTCGTCCGTCTCCTGGCGACGCGGGACGCGGAGGAGGGGCCGGGGGGCGAGGGCCTCCCGGCGGCCGTCGAGGAGCCGGGAGCCGGGGAGGCGAAGCCGTGAAGGCGCTCTTCGCGATCCTGAAGCGCGAGTTCCTCGCGTACTTCTTCTCGCCGCTCGCCTACGTCGTCCTGACGGCGTTCCTCTTCATCAACGGCTACGTCTTCTACGCGATCCTCCTGTCGCTGAACAGCCCGGAGACCCCTCGTCAGGAGCTGATGGCGCTCTTCTTCAAGAACGTCTTCTACTGGATCTTCATGATGCTCGTCTCCTCGATCGTGGCGATGCGCCTCGTCTCCGAGGAGCGGAAGTCGGGCTCGATCGAGGCGCTGCTGACCGCCCCCGTCGGCGAGGGCACCGTGATCGCGGGAAAGTTCCTCGGCGGCCTGACGTTCTTCCTCTTCCTCTGGCTCCCGACGGTCCTCTACCCGGTCGCGCTGTCGCGGTACGGCCGGATCGACTTCGGGCCGATCGCCTCGAGCTACCTCGGCATCGCGCTCTTCGGCGCGCTCTTCATCGCGGCCGGGACGTTCGCCTCGGCGCTGACGAAGAACCAGATCATCGCCGCGATCGTCAGCTTCGTGATGATCCTCGCGCTCTTCCTCGCCGGGGTCTTCCGCGAGCTCGTCACCGACCCGAAGCTCCGGGAGGGGCTCGGCTACCTGAACCTGATCGAGCACATGGACGATTTCGCGCGCGGCCTCGTCGACACGCGGCGCGTCGTCTACGTCGTCTCCGCGGTCGTCTTCTTCCTCTTCCTCGCCACGAAGGCCCTCCAGGGGAACAAGGGGAAGTGAGATGAGCGAGAGCCGCACCGCCCGCCGCGTCAACCTCGGCCTCGCGATCCTCGTCGGCCTCGGGATCCTCGCCCTCGTGAACTGGCTCGGGGCGCGCCACTACCGCCGCTTCGACTGGACGAGCGCGGGCCTGTACACCCTCTCCCCGAAGTCTGCGGAGGTGATGAAGGCGCTGACGAAGCCGGTCTCCGCGACCGTCTTCCTCACCGAGGGCTCCCCGCTCTACGCCGAGACCCAGGAGCTCCTCAAGCGCTACCAGGCGGCCTCGCCGCTCCTCACGGTCGAGACGCTCAACCCGGAGCGGAACCCGGCCCGGGCGCAGGCCTTCCTGAAGGAGATGGGCGACATCCGCCTCTCCGTCGTCTTCCGGTCGGGGGAGAAGAAGAAGGTCGTTCCGGTCGACGCGCTCGCGGACTGGGACTTCTCCCGCGCCGAGATGGGGGGAGAGCCCGCGCTCAAGGGGTTCAAGGGAGAGCAGGAATTCACCGCCGCGATCCTCTCCGTGACGCAGGAGCGGAGCCCCAAGGTCGTCTTCACGACGGGGCACGGAGAGCGGCCGCTCTCGGGGCGCCTCTCCGAGGGCTACGAGCGCGCCGCGGACCTCCTGAAGCAGGACAACTGCACCGTCGAGGAGTGGGACAGCCTCGCCGACCAGAAGGTCCCCGACGGGACCGACCTCGTCGTCCTCGCCGGCCCGCGCGCCGCGTTCACCTTCCCCGAGACGGACGCTCTCCTGGCGTTCCTCCGGAACGGGGGCCGTGCGCTCCTCCTCCTCGACCCCGAGTTCGCCCCCGGGGCCGGGAACCGGCTCGTCGACCTCGGCCTCGGGCCGGTCCTCGAGGCCTACGGGATCCGCCTCGGCGACGACATCGTCGTCGACCCGCGGAACGCCCTGCCGCTGATGGGCCCGGAGACGGTCGTCTCGCGCAGCTTCCGGTCTCACCCCGTGACGAAGCTCCTCCAGGGCCTCCCCGTCGTCTTCCCGGTCATCCGTTCGGTCGGGGCCGTGGAGCCGGCGCCGAAGGACGTCTCGGTCACGGTCCTTGCCGAGACCTCCGCCGAGGGGTGGGGAGAGACGAACCTGGCCGACCTGGAGACGCGGGTCGCGAAGGACGAGAAGGACGTCGCCGGGCCGGTGCCGCTGGCCGTCGCGGCGGAGTCGGCGACGGAGAAGAAGGCGCGGCTCGTCGTCGTCGGAGACGCCGACTTCGCCTCCTCGGGCGGGATCGCGAACGCCGCGAACCTCTATCTCCTCTCCTCCGCCGTCAACTGGCTCCTCGAGCGCGAGTCGCTGATCTCGATCCCGCCGAAGTCGACCGACCAGGTCTCGGTCTCCCTCTCGCGCGGAGACGTGGGCCGCATCACCCTCCTCGTCCTCCTCGTCCTCCCGATCGCCGCGATCGCCCTCGGGCTCGCGGTCTGGCTCCGGAGGAGACGCTGACGGAGCCGCCATGTCGACGCGGAAGCTCCTGATCCTCACCGGCGTCTTCTTCGCCCTCCTCGCGTTCGTCGTCCTCTGGGAGCGGCATCAGCCGACCTCGGACGAGGCCGCGAAGGCCCGAAAGCGGCTCGTCGACCTCGATCCGAAAGAGGTCTCGCGGCTCACCCTCGAACGGGCCGAACAGGCGAAGGTGGAGCTCGTCCGCGAGGACGGGCGCTGGACTCTCGCCGGTCCGAAGGGAGGCGCCGCGGACGCCGTCACCGCCGACGGTCTCGCCGCCGATCTCGCCCGGCTCGACCTCCTGGGCGAGACGAGGACGGAGTTTGACCCGAAGGCGCACGGCCTCGCCTCGCCGCGGGTCCGGGTCACGGTCACGACGACGGACGGGAAGGCGCGGACGATCCTCTTCGGCGACCCGGTCCCGGGGGCCGACGCCACGGCCGCCTCCGCCGACGGCCGGCTCGGCGCGGTGCGGTTCGCGCCGATCGCGCAGCTGACGAAGCCGTACGACGAGTACCGCTCCCGGAGCCTCCTCGACGTCCCGACCGCCGAGATCGACCGCGTCACGGTCGTCCGCGGGCCGAACCGCGTCGTCGCCGTCCGCGACGGCGCCGGGTGGCTCCTCGAGCAGCCCGTTGCGGACCTCGCGTCGGGCTCGTTCGTCGACCAGCTCCTCGCCGACCTCGCCGGCGTCCGTGCGACCGAGTTCCCGACCGTCGCCGCGGCCGACATGCCGCGGATCGGGCTTTCTCCGCCTGCGGCCGAGGTCCTCCTCGGCAAGGGGAAGGAGGTCCTCGCCCGGCTCGCTTTCGGCGCGGCGAAGGCCGACGCCGCGGGGAAGCTCTACGCCGCCCGAGACGGCGTGGTGATGGTCGTCGACGACCGGGCGCAGGAGACGCTCGGAAAGGAGCTCTCGGCGTTCCGCGAGGGACGCCTCCTCCCGCTCGACAGCTGGCTCGTCACGCGCGTCGTCTTCGAGAGCGAGGCCCTCCGGGCCGGGGCGGAGAAGCTGGAAGGAGCGTGGCGGTCCGCGGGCCGCGAGGTCGACGGGCGGGTCCCCGAAGACCTTCTCGAGCGCCTCGGCCGGGCCGAGGTGCGCCGCTTCGTGGCCGCGAAGGACCTCGCGTCGATCGGGCTCGCGCCCGTGCGCCGGCGGTCTCCCGTCCCGGCGGGCTCCGTCGAGGTGCTCCTCGAGAAGGCGAAGAAGCCCGTTCGGATCGTCTTCTTCTCGACGCCGTCGCTCGCGGCGGAGCAGCTCGTGGCGGCCCGCGTCGACGGCCGGGGAGATACTCTCGTCGTCGACGCGTCCGTCTGGGACGACGTGCGCTCCTTCGCGGTCCGCCTGAAAGAGGCGGCGGCCGCCGGGCCGACTCCGACCGCCGCTCCCCGTCCGTAAGGCGGCAGAGGAATCGCCGGGGACGACGCCGCCCCGAACCAATCCGGTCGCCCTGCGTTTCCAATCGGGTACGCGTGCGGCGGGACGGGCCACGAGGCCCGGTCCGCGGGGCGCCGAAGGAGGAGACGATGCCGGAGCGCCCGACCGATCCCCGCTGCGCCGCGCCGCCCCCGAGCCGCCCGAGGACCGCGGTCCTCGCCGCCGTCCTCGGGACCGCGCTGGCGGCGTTCCCCTGCGCGGCAGGCGAGGTGATGGTCGTCGGCACGCCGCACCTCGCCACGCTGCGGCCGGAGCCGGGACCGGAGCGCCTCCGCGAGGTCGTCGAGCGGCTCGCCTCCTGGGCGCCGACAGTCGTCTGCATCGAGGCGATCCCGGGCGATCGCGTTCGCCAGCTCGCCGGCGATCCCGCGGCGTGGGGTGAGCTGCTCTCGACCTTCGCGGTCGACGCGATCCGGCTCGCGCCCGAGCAGCAGGCGCGCCTGTCTGTCGACGGCGCCACCGCGCTCCGGCTGGCTCGCGAGCTGGAAGCCCGGCCCGGATCGCTCACGGATGCGGAGCGGGTCCGTCTCGTCGGGCTCCAGCTCGCCGGCCACGAGCCCTGGTCGGCGCTGCTCGGCTGGACGGTCCTGACGGACGAGGAGCGAGCCGCCGCCGCGAAGAGCCTGGGGCGTGCGGCCGTCGAGCGTCTCGGCGCGCTCGCGTCGTCCCGGAACGAGATCGTCTCCCTCGCCGTCCCTCTCGCGGCGCGGCTCGGGCACCGGCGGCTCTGCATGGCCGACGTCTTCGTCGACGAGGTGGCGGTCCAGACGCTGGAGGAGGACCTCGTGCCCCTGTTCCGGGACCCCGGCGTGGCGAAGGGGCTCGAGGCGATCGAGGCGGCGAAGGCCGCGCGCTGGAAGCCGGAGGAGAAGGACGGGCTCGTCCGGCTCGTCGCGTGGATGAGCGCGTCCGACTACGCGGAGGCGGACCGGCGGACGCAATGGGACCTGTTCGCCCGCGCCGGCGTGCCGAACCGAGCGGGGGAGCGCCGCCTCGCCCTGTGGCACGCCCGGAACGCCGAGATCGCGGCGCACGTCTACCGGGCGGCCTCCGGCCCGGACGGTGCCCGGACCCTTCTCCTCATCGGGGCCGCCCACCGACCGTTCCTCGAGGCCGCGCTGCGGGCGCAGCCCTGGATCGACGTCGTCCCGGCGGAGAGGGCGCTCGGCGTCGTGGGGCGCTAGGACTTCCTCTCGGGCGGGTCCGTCTCGCCGCGGGCCGGGCGGCTCGCGACGGAGCGGTCCCGCTCGGCGGCCTCACGCTCGAGGCGGGCGACCCGCGCCTTCCTCTCCTGCTCCTTGCGGTCCTCGACCTTCTCCACCTTCTTCTTCGAGGAGCCGAGGAACGCCCCTGCCGCGAGGACGAGCTTGAGGTGGAGCTGGCCGGTGAATTTCGCCCCTTCCCCCTTCGCCCCGACGAAGCTGGAGCCTCCGAGCTTCGCTTCGGAGAAGTCGGCGTGGGCGACGTTCGCCCCCTTGAAGAGCGCTCCTTCCAGCACGGCCCCCACGAGCGTCGAGAAGCGGAAGTCGGCTCCGGAGAAGTCCGCCTCCTGAGCCTCCGCCCCGAGCAGGTTCGTCCCCGAGAAATCGGCCCCGGGCGCGAGGACGCCCGCCATCCGCGCCCGCTTCAGGTTCGCGCGGCGGAGCGTCGCGCCTTCGAGGTGCGCCCGCTGGAAGATCCCTCCTTCGAGGTTCGCTTCGGTCAGGTCGGCTCGGGAGAGGTCCGCGTCGGTGTAGTTCCCCCCGCGCAGGTTCGCGCCGACGCCGTTCGCCTCGGCGAGCTTCGCGCCGGTGAAGTTCGGGAACTTCAGCTTCGGCGTCCGGAGGTCGAGCTTCTCGAGGTTCGCCTGGGTCAGGTCGGTCTCCTCGAGGAGCGCCCCGAGGAGGATCGAGCGGCGAAGGTCGGCGTCCTTGAAGCAGGCCTTCCTCAGGTTGGCGTCGGAGAAGTCGGCCGCCTGCGCGATCACGCGCTCGAAGTCGGAGGAGGTCAGGTCGGCCCCGGTGAAGTCGACACCCGTCAGGTTCGCCCCGCGGAACGTGATCCGCTGCCCCTTCACGCCCCGGAAGCTCGTCCCGGCGAGCTTCGCGTCCCGGAAGAAGGCGAGCGTGAGCGTCGACTTGTCGAACCTGCCGCGCTGGTAGGTGATGCCGTCGAAGACGGCCTGGGAGAGGTCGCACTCTTCGAAGACGCAGCCGTCGATCACGACGCCGCGGAAGTTCGCCGCGACGAGCCGGCTGTACGAGAAGACGCTGCCGGAGAACGTCGTCCCTTCGAGCTTCGCCGTCGAGAGGTCGCAGGCCGTCAAGTTCGCCTCGCGCACCGAGGCGTTCTTGAGGTTGACGCCGCGGAGGGCGGCTCCGACGAGGGAGACCTTGTCGAGCGTCTGGTACTCGAGGTCGGTGTTCGAGAGGTCGGTACGCTGGAGGCTCGTCCCGCGGAGGGAAGTCCCCTGGAGGTGCGCTCCGGAGAGGTTCGCGCCGTCGAGCTTCGCGCCGTCGAGCTTCGAGCGCGAGAGGTCGGCGCCGGCGAGGTTCTTCCCCGAGAGGTCGAGGCCGCCGAGGGAGACGTCCGTGAGGTCGGGGGTGATGCCTGAGTGCTCGGTCCTCCACTGGTTCCAGTCGGGGCCCTTCAGCGCCTCCAGATGCTCGGAGCTGGCCATGGCGCGGAAGTCTAACGTCTAGAATCGCGGGATGAGCGCCGTCGTTCCCGTCCGCGGAGCCGAGAGGATCCGCCGCGCCCTCCTCGGCTCCTACCCCCTCGTCTACGTACAGTCCTGGGAGGAGGGGAGAGTCGAGCGGGCCGTCGCGATGCTCGCGCAGAAGTTCTACGAACGGCCCGTTCCGTTCGCCGTCTGGACGTGCGTGGAGGGGTGGACGGGCCTCCCCGAAGCCCCGACCGAGACGCGCGACCCCGTCGCGGCCCTCGAGGCGGTCCTCCGGGCGAACGGACCGGGCTTCTTCCTGATGAAGGACCTTCCCGCGCTCTTCGACGGGCGCGCCGACGTCGTCCGGAAGCTGCGCGACGTGTACCGGCAGGCGAAAGGGAAGGGGAAGTTCGTGGTGCTCGTCTCGCCGCGGCTCATCCTGCCCGAGGACCTCAAGAAGGAGGTCTTCCTCGTCGACTACGACCTCCCGGACGAGGCGGAGGTGCGTAACGCGATCTCCGTCCTCGGCAGGCGCTACCTCGGGGAGGCGGGGCTCTCGCCCGCCGACGCGGACCGGGTCGTCACGGTCCTGCGCGGCCTGACGCTCGACGAGCTCGAGCACGTCTTCTCGAAGGTCTTCGCCCGGACTCCGCGCTTCGACGAGGCGACGTTCGACGAGCTCCTCGCCGAGAAGGAGCAGTCCTCCCGGAAGGAGGGGGTCCTCGAGTACGTCCCTCCGCGCTTCACCCTCGACGACGTCGGGGGCCTGGAGAACCTGAAGGATTGGCTGCGGAAGCGGCAGCACCTCTTCACGCGCGAGGCGGTCGAGGCGGGCCTCCCGGTTCCGAAGGGGCTCCTGATGATGGGGATGTCGGGCTGCGGGAAGTCGCTCTCGGTCAAGACCATCCCGGCCCTCTGGAACCTCCCGCTCTTCCGCCTCGACATGAACCTCGTCTTCGGCACGGCGAACCCCGAGGCGACGTTCCACCGCGCCCTGAAGACGGTGGAAGGGCTCGCGCCGTCCATCCTCTGGATCGACGAGATCGAGATGGCGATCACGGGCGGGCGCGAGGCGGGGGGCGGCGACCCGGCCCTCGGGCGGATCTTCTCCACCTTCCTCACCTGGATGCAGGAGAAGGAGGCCCTCGTCTTCGTCGCGGCGACCGCGAACCGAATCCACCTCCTGCCGGCCGAGTTCATCCGGAAGGGGCGCTTCGACCAGGTCTTCTTCCTCGACCTTCCGAACGAGACGGAGCGGAAGGCGATCTTCACCGTCCACCTGAAGAAGGCGAAGGCCGACCTCTCGAAGTTCGACGTCGTCTTCCTCGCGAAGGCGACGAAGGGCTTCAACGGCGCCGAGATCGAGGCCGTGGTCCAGGCCTCCGCGATCGACGCCTTCAACGAGAAGCGGCCCCTCGACGAGGACGCCGTCTCGCGCGTCATCACGAACACCGTTCCGCTCTCGCGGACGATGGACGAGCAGATCAAGGCGATCAAGAGCTGGGCGCACAACCGGGCCTTGTCGGCCTCGCGCGAGAGCGCCTCCTGACCGGGCCGCGCCGCCGGGCGCGACGCCCCGGGGCGGTCAGTTCCGGCGGGGGTCGTCGCCCTCGCGGCGGTACGGGGCGAGGAGGTCGATCCTCGACTGGAGGCTCCGGACCTGGTCGAGGACCCAGGCGTAGCGACTCTCGAGGGTCTGCATGGCGAGCAGGGCGTAGCGCTCCTCCGGCCCGAGGCCGAGGCGGCTCGCCGCTTCGTTGACGAGCCCCTCGTCCGAGAGCGACGGCGGAAGGTGCCGCGCCTCGCTCCGGCCGACGGAGTCGGCGAGACGCTCGACGTCGCGCGCGAGGAGGCGCCGGAGCTCGCGCCGGCCCGGGCCGCCGGCCCGCCCCGGCGCGAGAGGGGCCACCGGCGCTTCCTCCACGTCGGCCAGACGGTAGGGACGGCCGTCCCGCTCTGCCACGATCCGGTACCGGAAGAGCCCGAGGAGGACGATGTTCGACCGCCCGTCGGGGAGCGGCTCGTGCTCGACGATCTCCCCGGCGCAGCCGTAGGGGAGGAGGGCCGGCCGCCCGTCGGGGAGGGGCGGGGCGTCGGGGGCGAGCGTATGGAGGCCGAGGAGGCGCTCGCCGTCGAGGGCGTCCGCGAGCATCGCGCGGTAGCGCGGCTCGAAGACGTGGAACGGCAGCCGGGTCTGCGGGAGGAGGACCGCGTCGAGAGGGAAGAGGGGGAGGAGCCGGCTCATCGCGCGCTCCCGCCTTCCGTCCGAGCCGGGAGCGCGAGGGCCCATTCGACGACCGCGTCGATCTCCTCCGGCGAGAGAGTCCCGGCGAACGGCGGCATCGTGCTCGTCGGATCTCCCTCGGCGACGAGCCGCCGGAGGGCCTCCCTTTCGGGGCCGTGCTTCCACTTGCCGTCTGTCAGGTCGGCGTACGGCCGCCCTTCGGCGAAGCGGGTCCGTCCCGCCCCGTCCGATCCGTGGCAGGCGGCGCACCGCCGCTTCCAGACGCCGGCCGCGGGGTCGGGGTCCGCCGTACAGCCGGAGGACGCTCCGGCGGCGATCAGGGCGACGGCGATCATGATCCGAAGCGAAGCTCTCATGCTATCTTCCGCGGCCATGGCGAACAAGGACGACCGCTACACCGACAACGCCTCCGGCAAGTTCTACGTCGACACCCAGTGCATCGACTGCGACGTCTGCCGGGTCACCGCGCCGAACAACTTCGCCCGCCAGGAGGAGAAGGGCTATTCGTACGTCACGAAGCAGCCCGACACCCCCGAGGAAGAGGCCCAGTGCCAGGAGGCGATGGACTCCTGCCCGGTCGAGGCGATCGGGAACGACGGCGAGTAGCGCCACCGGCCGGTCAGCGTGGGGCGGCGGCGCCGCCGCCCCCGGCCGCGCCGAGCGCCGCCCGGGCGTGATAGCTCGAGCGGACGAGCGGCCCCGCCTCCACGACGGCGAACCCCATCGCCCGCCCCTCGTCGCGCAGCCGCGCGAACTCCTCCGGCGTCCACCACCTCTCGACCGGCAGTCTCCGCGCGTGCGGCTGGAGGTACTGCCCCACGGTGAGCGTGTCGGTGCCGGCGGCGCGCAGGTCGCGCATCGTCTCGAGCACCTCGTCGACCGTCTCCCCGAGGCCGACCATGAGCCCGCTCTTCACGCGCATCGCCGGGGCCGTCCCGTCCCGCCAGGCGGCGGCGCGCGAGAGCAGCTCGAGCGAGCGGGCGTAGATCGCGTCGGGGCGGACCCGCCGGTAGAGGCGCGCGACCGTCTCGGTGTTGTGGTTGAGGACCTCCGGAGCGGCCTCGAGGACGGTCCTGAGGGCCTCCTCGTTCCCGAGGAAGTCGGGGATCAGCACCTCGACGGTCACCCCCGGCGTCGTC
>ERZ795054.3743-NODE-3743-length-11693-cov-5.307699_pt1 | contig 11693 bp, 12 predicted proteins | sample MGYA00375138_ERZ795054 | MGnify/ENA primary metagenome ERZ795054 (study PRJEB30183, sample SAMN05720215) | anaerobic digester metagenome | isolation source: active sludge of municipal wastewater-treating anaerobic digesters | place: USA | collected 2014-12-23 ...
GCGGTGGCGGCTTGAGAAAAAATACGTGTGCGGACTTATGAACTAGCGTACTTAGCGAGGCGTCGGGTGCCGGTGACCGTGGTTGCCACCCAGCGGCCACGAGTTTTTCACACGCCTCCTTGGTCTGAGGCGAAGCCTCGCTAAATGTCACTTCGAATCGAGGTTCGGCTTGAGATCGGCGGGTGCAACCGCCGACTGGACGCCGCCGGGCGGGACCTCGGCATGCGCAATCCAGACAATGGCGTTGAGCACCACCTTCCGAAAGTCGTCGTTCCCCCAGGTCTTGTGGCTGTGACCGCCCGTGAACCCAAATCCGCGTCCGCCATCCGGACGATCGAACACCCACATCACGTGCTGCGGTTCCTTGCGTTCGAGCACGGACTTTCGGACCTCGGGATTGCCGCTGTGCGGGCCGTCCGGACGGTTCAATGTCTCCGCGGGCGGCAGCGCGCTCAGAATGGGCGTCACGCCTTTCATCCCTTCCGGGAACCGCATGTGATAATACCACTCGTCCACCACGCCGAACGGTTTCACCCCGCGGGTGACCGGGTGGTCGGGCAGGTTGTCGAATTGCGGATGCCAGAACGGGTTCACTGACCAGTGCGCTTCGAAATACCCGCCAGCCCATTCGAGAAACTGCTTGCCCCCCTTCTCCCTGGGCACCTCGACCGCATAGTGCAACAAGCCGAGGCCAGCGCCGTTCCGGATCTTCTCGCCGAGGATCTCGAGACGATTGCCCTGGACAAACGGATGCCCGCCGCCGCCGTCCGAGTAGATCACGATCGCATCCGCATTGTCGTACGCCGTCGGGTCTTTGGGCCACCCGTTGAAATAGCAGGCGGTCAGAACGCCCGGGTGATCGGCCAGGCACTTGGCCAACAGCAGCATGCCCGCCATGTGCTCGTGATCGCCGCTCCCGTGGCTCGCCGTCCCCGCCGTCAGCACGATCTTCTTCCGGTCCGCCAGCTTGAGCCGCTTGAGCCGCACGTCCTTGAACTGAACGGTCATCGGCGGCCCAACGTGAATCTGGAACGCCAACACGCCCGACCGGCTCGCCTTGGCCGCATGCTCGTCGACGACATCCACAGTCTGTGCGCCGTTGATGAAATGCTGCAGGTGATTGCCTCGGGCAATAATGACATACTCGTTCCAGTCCTCATGCTTGATCTTGCCCTGGATCTCTTCGGACTTGCCCACCGACCCGGCCACCTCGATCTTCACCTTGTTCGGGTCCGCCGCGTCGGCCTTCAGCACCGTCTTCTGCCCGCGCTCGGCCAGGATGCCGCGCCCGCGCTCCTCGTACAGGATGCCGCTGTAAGTCTTGCCGGCCTCGAAATCAGCCTGGTACCCCCCCACAACGGGGCCGAACTTGCCCGGCTCAGCCGTCTTGCTGCGGTACTGGATGCCCGAGTTGCCGTTGACGATCCGGTAGGAGAGACGCAGCTCGAAGTCGTCCACCACACCGTCCGCCCAAACCAGAAACGTGTTGTGCGACAGCTTCGTGTCCGCCTTCGTCACACCCGTGATGGCGCCGTCCTGAACCGACCACAGCTCCGGGTTGCCCTGCCAACCGGACAAATCCTTGCCGTTAAAGATCGGCTTGAAACCGTCGTCCGACACCGCGGCGAGGGCGGCGATCCCGAAGGCCGCAAGGAAACCCGACAAACGAAGAGGCATTTTCATAGGCGATTTGATTCAATATGAGACCGCGGCAGGCGCCGAACACACGGATGCTCCATCCGCGCCCGTCCGCGCATCCCGCGGTCCCTCGACTTGTGCGTAGACGGCTCAGCCGAGCGTCTTCTTCAAGAACTTGAGTCCCTTCACCGCGATCTCGTCGCGACTCGGCTCGATCTGCCGCCAGATCGCCGCGGCTTTGGCGATGACTTTGACATCCTTGGTGAACGACTCGATCACAACATCGCCGTTGTACTTGATCTTCTTCAGAGCCGCCGCGATCGGCGCCCAATCGATGTGGTCGTTGCCGGGCGTGCCGCGATCGCTGCCGCAGGCGTGGAAGTGGCCCAGCAACTTGCCGGCCTTCAAAATCGCCGTCGCCTGGCACTTCTCCTCGACGTTCATGTGGAACGTATCGAGGTGGAGTTTCACCGCCGGACTGCCCACGTCTTTCACCATCGCCAACGCCTGATCCGCCGTGTTGATGAAGTCCGTCTCGAACCGGTTGAGCGGTTCCATGCAGATCTGCCGGCCCTTGCTCTCGGCGTACTTGCAGAGTTGCTTCAAGTTCTTGACCACCGTCTTCCATTGCCGCTTGTAATCGGCCGGCTCGACCGCGTCGGCGCGCCCCACAGCCGAATACACCGGCCCGATCAGCGACGGACAGTCGAGAACCACCATCTGATCGATCAACCCCTTCAGATAGGCCATCGAGTTCGCCTGCGCCTCCGGCGTGCCCCGCAAATCCCGGTCGGGACCCAGCGCGGCGCACACGGAGCCGCACGCCAGACCGGCCTTGTCCAACTCGTCTTTCACGTACTGCGGATCGATGTGTTCCGGCGCCTCGATGGCGAGCTCGACCGTGTCGAATCCCCACTTCTTGAAAGTCTTAAAGAGCGGCGTGCTCTTGTTGGTGAACGGAGAGGTGAAGAGGAATGTGTTGATGCCGAATCTCATATGTTTTGCTTGTTTCATGGCAGGCTAAGAAAAAGCCCCCGCCTGTCAAAGCATTAAAACAAAGGCCAGTCGGGATTGTACTCGCAGCGGATGGCCGGAGCCGCTCACGAAGGAAGAACTCGGGAAGATTCGCCAAACTGAGCGCCAGCCTTTGGCCCGAAACCGACTCAACAGCCACGATCCCCATCACCATCGACTCGACATCGCTCCGCGCCGCACTTGACAGGTTCGAGGCCCTGGCACAAGACACCATGCCCGTCCTCCGTACGATGGCCCCCCCCGAGAGTCGCGAATGCGCCACAGCACGCCGCCGGCCTGCCGCCCCGGCCACTGGCGACGATCCGAGCGGCCAGCGAATTCGCTTGACGCCGCGACGCTCGGCGCATAGCCAAACCGCCGATGCTGCGCGAGGCGTGCGCCGCCCTTGAACGCAGCAGCGGTTCCGGGTGGGCCACCTCCGGCACCGCACCTTAGCAGCAGCCCCGTGGCCAGCCACCTCAGTTACGGGGCATTTCTCTGGCAGACCAACATCCCTGCTCGCATGTCTTCAGGTTCACGGTCGGTCTCTGGAAAGCCCCTGATGAATTGGTGAATGTTCTCTCCTTCACGGGCAACGACGATCATCATGCCTTCGCTCTCGGCGAGGCGTCCGTCAGGACCAATGAATCGGTGACGGACTCGGCCGTGCCCGAGGCTGGTATCGAGGAGTTGCTCAGAAAGCCATCTCGCGAAGGCAGAGCGGGAGTCATCCGCGGGCGGATTCTCGGGCAATGCCGGCCAAGCCCCAGATGAGCATAGCCAGAGGAATCAATCCCAAGAGACCGTAGAACAGGCAGCCCAAGATACAGATCACAACCGGCACGGCGCACATCGCGCCGTAAAAAATGATCTTGGCGAGGGCGAACACACGCATCACGCCGGCACTGTAGGCTTCCAGGCGGCATCATGGGAGAACAAAAGCCAGTCGAGAGTGTACTCGCAGCGCATGCCCACGGCCACCGCCCAGCCGCAAGCCTGGCGCTTCTAATGCTCGCCCTCGCGCCTTTGTCACCAGCGCCCCGCCATTTTCGACAAACCCGCCCGGAAGCGCCCTCGCGACACGATAACCTGGCCTCTGGCGGCCCCGTTCGCGTGTCTTTCGGAGGCGATTGGTATCTTGGCCACCCCCGAGACTCGCGAATGCGCCACGGCCACGCCGCCGGCCCAAAGCCCCGGCCACTGGCCACGATCCGCGCGGCCCTGGCCGGCGAGGCGGTGGTTGATGTGCGCGGCTTCAGGCGCGCAGCTTCCTAGCCCGCGTGTTTCATGGACTCGTGACCACCGCGAAGCCAAAAACTCCAAAATCCCGACCGCTGCGGACTAGAATGCAATCCTCATGGCGAGCCGATTTTCTTTGACGTTGCAGCGGGTATGGATGAGCTTCGACTCGATGCTGCGGGAGCCGGTGGCGGTGTCGAACGCAGCAGCCCCGTGGCCAGCCACCTGAGTTACGGGGCATTTCCCTGGCAGCGACGCCCACAGCGCCCCGCCCTTTGCGACAAACCCGCCCGGAAGCGCCCTCGCGACACGATGACCTGGCCTCTGGCAGCCCCGTAGGCGCGTCTTTCGGAGGCGATTGGTATCTTGGGCCAGCCCCGAGACTCGCGAATGCGCCACAGCACGCCGCCGGCCCAAAGCCCCGGCCATCGGCACCGATTCGCGCGGCCCCGGCCGGCGGTCCGCATCGCCCTGGCAGCAACGCCGCCAGCGCGCGGTTCTCACGGGCAATGAATCGGTGACGGACTTGGTACGGCCCGAGGCTGGGTCTATGACTTTGGCTGGTCGGGCGCGCTGACGTGGTCGGTGGTTGGGCCGTAGTCGTCACGCATGATGATGCTGCCGTCTGGCTCTGAGAGATGCTTAAGCCACCACTCGCCCAACTCCTCGTCGGTCAAACCTCCGGGAGGATCAAGTGCGAAAAGCTCATCGAGGGTCAACATCAGGTGCCAACGTAGTTGAGGCCGTTTTGCTCCGCAACAATTCTCAAGAGTTCGGTTTCCAGAGTTCATGCCCCTTAACTCGAGTCATGGTCTTCCTCTTGAGTCGATCGACAGCCTTCCTGATATCAACGCGTGTGCACGATTGCCGGCACCCCGCCCTTTTCGACAAACCCGCCCGGAAGCGCCCTCGCGACACGATGACTTGGCCTCTGGCGGCCCCGTTGGCGCGTCTTTCGGAGGCGATTGGTCTTGGCCAGCCCCGAGACTCGCGAATGCGCCGCAGCCGCGCCGCCGGCCACCAGCCCCCGGCAACTGGCCACGATCCGCGCGGACCTGGCCGGGGCTTTTGTTTAAGTCTGGCTTATAGCTCTCGATTGTGGGCGAAATCGCTTCGGAGGCGGCCAGCGGTTTGATGGCCATGACAACGGCGAATGCCCGGCGGGGCGTATGCGGCCAGGGTGCGGCCAGGGTGCGGCCCTTTGGCGTCCCCCACGTATGCCCCCCCCCAACGACAGAAGCGGCTAGAAACAGGCTACCACCTACCACCCCCAAAAGCAGCATGAGACTTGTCCCGTTTTCTCTGTAAGTGCTTCATTTGCAGGCAAGCGTTTGCCAGACAAAATCGGGACAAGTGGCGAAACATCGGGACAGGTCGCCATTCCCGGTTCGCCTAAATTCCAAGACGCAACCCCCTCATTTTCCGTCACTTCCCTCTTATTTGCGTCTAGTTTGACTTTGGGACAAGTCACCTGTTGTTTAACAGGATTGTCCTTGCCAAACCACCGGTTCCAATTACTATACATCTGTATAGTAATCATGAAGACCCTGACTCATCGGCAGCAGGACGTGCTCGAGTTCATCGGGCAGACCATCGACAACGCCGGCGCGGCCCCCACCTTCCGGGAAATCGCCGCGCATTTCCGCTTCCGCAGTGTCAAGGCCGCCGCCGATCACGTCGCCGCCCTGCGCCGCAAAGGCGCCTTGGCCGGCGCGCCCCGACGCGCCCGAGCCCTGTCGATCGTGGACGCCGCCGACGACGATTGGGCGACGGCGCGGGCGCTGGGGCGGCGCCTGGCGCGATTGCCCGTCTACGGAACCATCCCCGCCGGTCTGGCCGAGGATCGCCGGCAGGAAGCCCGCGGATGCGTGGCGGTCGATCTGGACACACTGGGGATCCGCCCCACCCCGCGCACCTTCGCGCTCGAAGTGCGGGGCGATTCGATGATTGGACGCCACATTGTCGACGGCGATCTGGTGGTGCTCGAGCATGGCAAGATGCCGCGTCACGGCGATGTCGTGGCGGCATTGATCGATAACGAATCGACACTCAAGACATTCGTCCAGGAACGGGGGCGTCCGCCGTGCCTGAAGGCCGAGAATCCCCGCTACCCCAGGCTCCACCCGGTCGGCGAACTGGTGATCCAGGGGGTGATGGTGGGGCTGATCCGGAAAGTGAAGGTGTAACCACCGAAAAGGCGTGAATCCGTGGTTTCATAGCCTGGTGCATCTGGATGCCGACGCCTTCTTCGCGGCGGTCGAGCAGGCGGCGGATCCGCGGTTGCGCGGCAAACCCGTCGCCGTCGGCGGCGAGAAACGCGGCATTGTGGCCAGCGCGTCTTACGAGGCGCGGCGTTTCGGGATTTACACGCCGATGCCCACCGTGCGGGCGCGCAAGCTCTGTCCGCAGCTCATCGTGCTGCCGGGCGACTTCGACAAATACGAGCGCTTTTCGCGCTGGATGTTCAGCTACGCCTACGATTTCACGCCCGACGTCGAAATCTGCTCGATCGATGAGGGGTACTTCGATCTCACGGCTGTGCGGCGTCCGCCGCTCGAAGTCGCCGCCACCATCCGTGACGCCATTCGCCAATCGCTCAAGATCAGCGTCAGCGAAGGCATCGGCACCAGCAAACTCGTCACCCAAATCGCATCGAAACTCCACAAGCCGGCCGCCTTCGAGTGCGTGTCGCCGGGAAGCGAGGTGTCGTTTTTGCATCCCCTGCCCAACCGCTGGCTGCCGGGCGTGGGGCCCAAGACCTCCGAGCGCCTCGACGCGGCCGGACTCGCCCTCATCCGCCAGGTCGCCGCCACGCCGGTCGATTGGCTGGGCCTGTTGGTCGGCGGCGCCGCGCCCCAGTTGCATCGGTTCGCCAACGGCATCGATGACCGCCCCGTTGTCCCCGCCAGCCAACCGGCCAAGAGTTACAGCCAGCAGGAAACCTTCGCCCAGGATCAGACCGACGAAGCGTATCTCGACGCCGTCCTGCAACGGATGGCGGATACCCTGTTTGCCAAGGCCCGCGCGGACGCCAAAAGCATTCGCACACTCACGGTCAAGGTGCGCTACAACGATTTCGCCGAAGACCAGGTCAGCGAAAGCCTGGTCGAGCCGACGGATCTCGAGACCGATGTCTACACGCGGCTCAACCGGATGTTGCGACGCGCCTGGCGCCGGCGCGTCAGCCTGCGCCTGGTCTCGTTGAAACTGTCGAACCTCTACGACGGCCTCGCCCATCCCGAACTCCCGCTCGATCGCGCGACGGCCCAACGCGACGCCCGCCGCCGCCTGGCGGGCATCGTGGACGCGTTGCGCCATCAGTACCGACACGACATCCTGATGCGGGGACACGACTTCGTCCTGCGCCGGGGCGAGCCGGCGTTCGCGCCTCTTCAATGAGCCGATTCTCTGAATCCTTACGAAGCAGGTCGAAGAGGTGTCACATGGGTGAACGCCGGGTCAGGCGACCCGGCCTACAATAACAGGTGTTCATGCTCATGGTGTAGGCCGCGTGCCCCCACGCGGCGCAAGAACAGTTCTGATGAGCCCGCATTTCAGGTCAAATGTGACGGTGACCGGTCAGATGACATCAAAAGTTGGTGAGAAATGCGGGCTAATGACTTGAGGCCGATTTTCGCGTTGTCTTCCGCCCGGTGCTGCGGGATGATGCACCGCGCATAAACAAGCCCACGTTCTATGAATCAAGCTGTTCCCCCCCGCAAAGGCCGCGGTTGTTTCTTCTACGGATGTTTGACCCTCGTGGTGGTTGTGATCCTCGGCCTGGCCGGCCTCTACCTGGGCGTCCGCTCCGTCGCCAAACAGGTGATCCAAAGGTACACCGATTCGAGTCCGATGACCCTGCCGGCGGTGGAGATCTCGGCCGAGGAGGCCGCCGCCGCCCAGCAACAATTCAAAGCCTTCCAATCCGCCCTCGATGCCGGGACCCCCGCCGAACCGCTGGTCCTCGGCGGAAACGAAATCAACGCCCTGATTGCCGCCGCGCCCGACTTCGCGATGCTCAAGGACCGAGTCCACATCGCGATCGACGGCGACCAGGTCAAAGGCCAGATCAGTTACCCGCTCGATGAACTGCCGCTGCCCTGGTTTGCCCGGATGGCCCGGGGCCGCTACCTCAACGGCTCGGCCGGCTTGAGCGCGTCGATGACCAACGGCGCCCTGCTCGTGACGATCCAGAGTCTCGAAGTCAAGGGCGAGGCCGTGCCCGAGCAATTCATGGCGGGGCTGCGCCAGCAAAACCTGGCTCAGAACGTCTACAAGGACGCCAACAGCATGGCGACCCTCCGCAAAATCGAATCCATCGCCATCAAAGACGGCAAACTCGAGATCAAAGCCCGAGCCGGCAACTGACCGCCGCCCTGGAGTACAGACATGATTCGGCTTGGACTTTATCTCCCACTTCATCGCCCACTTCATCGATCCGTGGCGAGCAGCACCAAGAGGCCGGGGTATTCTGCCCGGACAAATTGAAGGTGTACGATAACCCGCTGGCCAGCGCAGAATGTCTGGCGCAGCACTCCCGGTCCTGGGACAAACGACACGCGGTGACCGGTCAATTGTTGCGCGCTTCTGAGAGTGTCGTGCTCGATCCCGCCCGTCAGCGATCCCCGGTTGGCCGCTGCCTCCGAGCGCCGCCAACACCCGCGAACGCGTCCACGAACCCAATGGGCGCGTTGCAGTCAACACACCAACCAGTCACTCAGCCCGACCGTCAATCGTACGGCCTTGACCTCATTGCATCCCAAAAGCAGACATCCATTTGTCAACTATTTAGATGCGACCCCAATGGCGTTCGCTGACCGTCTTGGCGTCTTTGGGCCTTTGCGTGAACCGCCCCCGTCCGCGGACGAGCCTGCCCCATCGCCTCGAAAAACCCTCGCTTCCAGCAGCCGTTGGCGCTAAGTTCCTGCCATGAGCGTCGAGCAAATCGAGCAACAAATCCAGCAGTTGCCGGCCACCGAACTGATCCGGTTGGCCCAGTGGTTCAGGGGCTTCCTGGCGTCCAAACCGGGCACCAGTGCCGGCGCCGAGGCCGACTGGCAGGAGCCGCCGGAACTGGTTGCCGAACTCGACCGGCGCCTTGCTGAATTCACCGCCAACCCAGGCATCGCGGTTCCTTTCGAGCCCGACTACTTCGAGAACCTGAAGCGCCAGCTTGCGGATGAGCGCACCCAGAAGGCATCCGCTCGCTAGAGCGGACATCGAGCGCGAAGCGCGCTGGTACGATACCCAGCGGCCGGGGCTGGGCAGCGATTTCGTAGATGAGGTCCAGCGCGTCATTGATGGGATTGCCGGGAATCCGCTACGCCACAGCATCCGGCTCGGCAACTGGCGCCGGGCCAACCTCCGACGGTTTCCGCACGCGGTATTCTATCAGGTGATTGACGACGAGCCAGTGGTGTTTGCCGTCCTGCACGCCAAGCGCGATCATGGCCCCCTCCTCGAAACCAGACTGCGGACCGTTTAAGCCGGGACGCCTCCAATGAACCCTCCCTCTTCCATCCGACCTGCCTGCCGGCGTGTCCGCCGCAGCTCGAAGAGCGGAGGCGCAAGCTTTGGCGCAGGCGGCGCCCGTCCGCGGCACAAACGCGGTGAACTGTGCCGTTGCCCCGACGCGACCGGCCTTCCACCAGGCTGCAAGCCGACAAGCCCTCAGCGCAGCCCTGGCACGACCACGGCCAATCCGAGGCAAGAACCGAGGCATCTGCACCGCCACACCGCCACGTGCTGCCGCCTTGCCATCCCCAATTGTCACATGTATAGATCTGCCCCCCATGCCTTTTCTAATGTTCTTTGTGGCGTGTTTTGAAAACCCCTGCCGTACTCCGTACTGAAATGAGCCTCCTCACGCCGGCTGCTGCCCGTGTTCCGTGCGCTTGCAGAGGCGGGTTTGGATGGTAGAATTTCGCCATGCGCTATACGACGGTTGAAGTGGAATTGGACCACGGGCGGGTCTGGCCGCGCGGTGCCGTCACGCTGCCCACGAAAGCCCACGCGCTGCTGACGGTTTTGGAGCCGAATGGCGACACGGCAGGGCCCGCAACCGGCGCCACGGGCGCCGGCCTGCGGCGCTTCCTCTCCACGCCGGATTTCGCGCTCACACCAGAGCAGTTTCGCGCTAGCATGGAGGCGGACGTCTTTGAGCAATGAACCTGGACGCCATCCCAGCAGGCGCGCGGGTGCTCATTGACGCCAACGTTCTCATTGACGCCAAGCGCGCCATGTCCGCGCAGTGCCGCCGGCTCTTGCATCGGTGTGCGCAGCGCGAGGTCAGCGGCGTTCTTACGACCATTCTGCTGGCGGAGGTCTGCCACCGCCGCATGATGCAAGAGGCGCGGAGCCGGGGGCTTTCCGGATCGAATCCAGCCAAAGCCCTGGCCGAGAATCCGGCCCCCGTGCGGCAATTGACCCAATACCGTCAGGAGGTCGAAGACCTCCTCTCTGGCGATTTGTTCGTGCTCGCCGTGGAGAGTGCGGACTTCACCAAGGCCATTGAACTCCAACGGATGCACGGGTTGCTGACCAATGATTCGCTGAACCTCGCCGTCGGACTGCGTGTCGGGGTGAACCTGCTGGCCACGGCTGACCCGCAATTCGATTCGATTCCCGACATCACGGTCTTCAGACCCGAGGACCTGTAACGGCACCAGCGCCTCGAGTTCGCGCAACGGGGTGGCCGCGACCTGCTGGCCGGCAAGCTTCCCTGCCGGCGGCACGCCGATGGAGACGCGCCCACCCAGGTCCCTTACGAACGCGCACACGCTGTCCCCGGCTCGCCATTCCACCTGCCCGCTCCCACGGTTCGCTGTGTCCTTTTGTCGCATCCTAGAGTCAATAGTAAGGGCTGACCGGTTTACCGCCTCACCCAGCCCGTTGTCCGCACCGGCTGCGGGCCAGCGGCCCCCGCTCGTGCCCGGACCGCGGACGTCCCGTCCGCAGAACGGACACGGTGAATCGTACCGTCCGTACAATCAGCCCGTTGTCCGCACCGGCTGCGGGCCAGCGGCCCGCGCTCCGACCCGAACCGCGGACGCCTGCCTGCCGGCTTGTCCGCCGCAGCTCGAAGAGCGGAGGCGGAAGCCTTGGCGCAGGCAGGGCCCGTCCGCAGCACCAGCCCGGTGAACTGTGCCGCTCCCCCGACGGGACCGGCCTTCCACCAGGCTGCAAGGCAACAGGCCGTCAGGGCAGCCCTGGCACCTGCACGGCAAATCCGAGGCCCGGACGGGCGCATCCGCACCGCCACACCGGCACTCGCTGCCGCCTTGCCATCCCCAATTGTCATATGTATGGATCTGACCCTATTGCCTTGTCCACGGACCCAATGAGCGCGTTGCAGTCAACCCACCAACCAGTCACTCAGCCCGACCGTCCATCGCACGGACTTGACCTCATTGCCTCCCAAAAGCAGACATCCATTTGTCAACTCTTTAGATGCGACCCCATCGGCTTCCCGCCAATTCAACGGTGGGCAACATCCGGCAGAGACGCTCAAGCCCGGAGGGGCGAAAGAAGGACGCAGCGTTGTGTGCCGACGAGCCGCGGTCTCGAACCGGCGCATGCGTTCTTCCGTCACGCAAGCCCGAGGCTTGCCAGCCATGAGCCGGGGGGCGGACCCGCGTCGGCGGGCGACACCCCCGGTACGCGGCGCCGAATCGGTCCCCCCGACCCCGCGGGGGTCGCAGAGGCTCATCATACCGACCATGCCTGCCGCCCGCCCAACCGCCACGCACCGCAGTGCCGCGCCTGCCTGAAGCGCCAATTGTCGAATGTTGATATGCGACCCT
>ERZ795054.3747-NODE-3747-length-11688-cov-4.506490_pt1 | contig 11688 bp, 10 predicted proteins | sample MGYA00375138_ERZ795054 | MGnify/ENA primary metagenome ERZ795054 (study PRJEB30183, sample SAMN05720215) | anaerobic digester metagenome | isolation source: active sludge of municipal wastewater-treating anaerobic digesters | place: USA | collected 2014-12-23 ...
CCTCCGAAGCTTCAGCGAAGGAGGGCTTTGACCTCCGAAGCTTCAGCGAAGGAGGGCTTTGACCTCCGAAGCTTCAGCGAAGGAGGTAGCGAAGCATGGCGCATTTTTTTGCCAGTCTAGGTAAAAGTATTCTGAGTTTTACGAGTGTCGCGGTACAAATTAAATTGCGGGCAGGTTGTGAGTCAAGGTACACAAAGCTTAATAGGAAGCAGAGTAGCGGTCCGGATTTGTCATGTTTTACAAAGCTGTATAAGTACCTGAATGCCAATGCAAAAAATGTGACAAACCTATTAATTTTATGTCCGTGTTAAGCTTAGTGATTTTTGTTTTTAGATTTCGACTGTCAGTCTCAAATGTCCGCCAAGACCTTCTCTTATTATCCTCATTAGTGTAGAAAGTCTAATGTCTGAAGCATCATTTTCGATTCGGGAGATATAGGTTTTAGTAGTGCCACACTTTTTAGCCAGTTGTTCTTGAGTAAGTTTTTGCTGCTTACGCATCTCCTGAAGCATCACTCCAAGTTTAAAGGCCTCGAACTCCTGTTCGTATTTATCTCTGGTAGCTGTATCTACCTTGCCGTATTCTCTGTCAAGATGCTCTTCGAATGTTACTATTTTATTTTTTGTCTTCATAATACTCTTGTTTTAATCTTAAGGCTCTATCAATTTCATTTTTCGGTGTTTTCGGTGTCTTCTTTTGAAAACCATTGAGCACTATCACTAACCGATCCTTGTCAAAGAAGCAGAAGATCCTAAAATTGTTATTCCCAAAACCCACTCTAATCTCATATAAATCAGTTTCCTCTATATGTTTAAGATATTTTTCTGATATTACGTCCAAGTATTCTAATAAGCCAATGGTCCAGGTTATTTTGTTTTTGACTTTTCTGGATTGCTTGTAGTAAAAATCCCAGAAGTAGTCACCGTAGAAAATTACCTCTCTGATTCGTTTACTAACCATTTTACAAAGTTAGCTAATTAGGTAACATTATGCAAATTTTACTCAACTAATTTTCCAATTACCAGAATATTATATCCTGGCACCCATTAAGCCTAACTGTTAGTAAAGTAGGTTGAGGCTGAGGAGTGAGGCGTGAGTGATGAGGCGTCAGTGATGAGGCGTGAGGCATGAGGCGTGAGATATGAGAGATAACTGAGCCGCGTAGCCTTTACCGGAATTACCTACAATTCCTTAATAAACTCCCCAACCCGGAGTATCATACGGCTTCTGCTTTTATCAAAAAGAAGATGTTCAAAATCCATGGTCTTTTTGTTAAGGTCAACTGTTTTGAGTACCTTTTCCGTTGCCGCTTTAAGTTGTATAAGATCTGCAACTCCTGCTCTTTTTGAAAGAAACGAATAATCGGGTTCTGTCTGACCAAGCATGAACATTACATCATAAAAATCTCTTCCTTTTTGCCGGTTCAGCATCGCTGTGATCTTCATCGAACACAAAATACTGTCGGGCGGAACGGACATAGGAAAGAAAAAACCGCAACCTTTAATATTAATAAGCACCGGATCATAAGGAACCAATTGATCCTCGCTCTCAATCTTAAGCATAAATCTCTCATCACGATGCCCTGTCAGACCCAGATCGAACAGAAAGCCGGGGAAATAGAAACTGCGCCGATAAGCTGTTAATTTATTATTTACACGATCTTTTATTATTACATTAAGCCCATTATGCTTAAGAAACCGAACAACACCATCAGTCATTTCCATGAACTCGTCTTCCCCGAGATTCTTACAATCAAAGTCCAGATCCTCGGAAAACCTGTCAATCCCTTTTGTCAGTCGCAGACATGTACCTCCAATGAATGTCATTTTACGTATATAAGGTGTTGCCGACAGATAATCGAGAATCATTAACTGAATGTATTCCTTGATAATAAATTTATCAAGCAGTGGATTCTCCCTGATAAATACCGGGTAATAGTTCTTTATTGTTTCAATGTGAATCATAATCCATAAGTGTTAAATAATTTCTTTACCCGGCTTTCAAGGGCCCTGCTCTCAAAACGGACAGTATATTCCATTAAAAGCTCTTTTTTAAGATCTTCAGCCATAAAACTTTCATCCAGCCGTAGCTCTTCCATCTCCTGTTCAGAGTTGTAGAAAGGATAGAGATATAACAGATCAAGTATGGCTTTTTCGGGTAAGGCAAATAATAACGTAAGGCTATCCGTTACAGGTTTGTGTTCATATCCGAACATCAATTCTTCTTTTACAGAGTGGTAGGAATACTCTCCGAATGCATTTGAAAATGAAGCTGTCTTAAGAGATGTAACACTGGATATTTGAATAACAGCTTCGGGAATCATGCCATAAAACGATAAGGCTGTATGAAGGCTGATATAAGAAGGTCTGTAAATGCGGTTTGCAAAGTACCAGATATAATCAGACTTACCCCCGTATTCCGGGAATGTGTAATAACCTTGTCTCAGGCGTATAATAAGTCCCTGCTTCGTCCATCGGACAAGGTTATTTCTGTTAAAATCAGGGTCCCAGGCATAGATCTGGTTTATATTGAAACAAGCCAGATCAAACAATTTTTTCCTGAATTCAAGAAAAAGCATAATATTTTGTTTCTATTATGACACAAATATAGTGCATTTTAGAAATATAATCTACCATTTTAACAAAAAAACTGGTGAGTGTTGAGTGTATACCCATTGCCAACTGCCAACTAATCAGGTTGAGGTTGAGGAGTGAGTGATGAGTAGTGAGTGTTGAGTGTATGCCCATTGCCAACTGCCAACTGCCAACTGTCAACTCCTAAGGTTAAGGTTGAGGTTGAGGTTGAGGAGTGAGGAATGAGTAGTGAGTGATGAGCAGTGAACGGTGAGAATAACCATTGGTAAGCCGACTAAGGAGGCGCAACCCATGTCAGGGCTAAAATTCCTCCGTCAGCAGAAAATCAGCTATATGTAAATGCTTAATTCCTTCGATGTTGTCATGCCATATATCATCCATTGTAACAACATACTTCGGGTAATGGTCACGGATCTCAAGCAATGGAGAGAATTCACGATCAACTGTCGACTGCGTTTCCATCCTGAAGGCAACCTGAACATAAATCTTCTTATCCCCTTTTTCTGCAATAAAATCAATTTCCTTTTCCTCAGAGCTGCCTGTAAAAACTCTAAAATTTCTGCGCCTGAGTTCAAGCATCACTATGTTCTCCAAAAGACCTGAAATGATCCTGTCACGGTAACCCATCACAGAATGGACGAGCGAAGTATCTCCGACAAAATATTTCTCAAGGGTCTTGAGTATTTCTTTCCCCTTTATGTCGTAACGTGGAACACGGTAGATGATGTAAGCCCCTTCAAGGGCATTAAGGTAGTTGTAAACCGTATTCAGATCAATCGTTCGTTGCTGGCTCTTAAAATAATCTGCAACATTTCTGGCTGAAAATTTATTGCCAATATTGTCAAACACAAACCTTACAACCCGTTCCAGCAGTTCCACATCCCGGATATTGTTTCTCTGCACAACATCGCGAAGAATGATTGAGGAATAAATATCGAATACTATCCGATCGGCCGTTTCGCTGTTATACCCGGCAACGTGCAATACCGGGAAACCGCCGGTGCGCAGGAAGATTGTAAATTCCTTCCTTTTGTCCTCAGTTTCTTTTCCGGTTCGCACCTGTTTGAAATGAAGATACTCTGCAAAAGAAAGTGTATAGAGATTTATCTCGACATAACGACCCGCCACATAAGTTGCCAGCTCAGACGATAACATATGTGAGTTTGAACCTGTTATGTAAATATCAGCATTAAGATCAGCAAAAAATGAGTTTACAGATTTTTCCCACGATTCAACTTCCTGTATCTCATCGAGAAGAATATAATAGCGTTTATTATCTTTAATCTCTGCTTTAACATATTTGTAAAGCTTTTCTGCAGTATTAATATCAGCCATTTCCATGCTTTCAAAATTCAGCTGTATTATATGCTTTTCGTCGATTCCCCTTTTGAGTAATTCCCTGTAAAGTAAAGCAAGGAAAACCGATTTGCCGCAACGCCTGATTCCCGTGATTATCTTGATAAATGGTTTATCAATGAGATCAATGATCTGGTTAAGATATAACTTTCTGTCAACCATGAAGCCATGTTTTTTAGGTTATAACCACAAAGATAATTAAATATTATTAACTTTTTAGGGTTATGGGCCTATTTTGAGGCGTGAGGCGTGAGGCGTGAGGCATGAGGCGTGAGGCGTGAGGCGTAAGGCGTGAGGCGTGAGGCGTGAGGCGTGAGGCGTGAGGCATGAGGCATGAGGCGTGAGGCGTGAGGCATGAGGCGTGAGGCGTGAGTAGTGAGGCGTGAGTAGTGAGTGGTGAGAGTGAGTTGCAAAGACACATCTCAAATACTTCTGCAATAACATTATTCTCTTCGTAAAGTCTACCTGGTTCGTCCCTTGTTGCAACATCGTACCGTCAAACCGCCATACCGTCGAACCATTCTAAACCCTTCTCCTTATCTTAATCCATCTTCTGAAAAACGGATCATCGATGAAATAACCCATTTCGTCCCTGATTACCATCCCTCTTTTTATAAGCCGCTGCAGGGTGCTGAACACTGTGCTGGAAGCCCCCGTTCCGAACTGCTTCCTGAACTCATCCGACAGAGGTGAAACATTACTCTCCGACATTCCGGCAAGCAACATCATATCTGTACGGTTTAGTGTATTCCAGAGCAGCTCAAAGTCATTGTCATGACTCCTTACAATTTCATCTGCAGCCAATTCCGCAACCACCTCCTGTTCCTGTACTTTACGGTTCAGGAGCTCCCACACCATGAAGGCAAGCTGCTGGGTATAATATGGATGTGACCCTGTGATCCTCAGTATATCTTCCGATATGGTTCCGGGATCACCGGCAACACCGGTGAAATTGTATTCCAGGAATAAACGAAACTTTACTTCCCGGATCTTCCCCAGGGGATAGAGTATCCCAAACCGGTAAAAAGGTGAATCTTTTTTTTCAAAGATTTCTCTTATCATCGATTCACTGCTTCCCATAAAGACATAATTGATATTCTTATGAACCTGTATTACGGAGCGGAGCATCCTGTCAAGACCTGTATTGATCCTGAAAATATCCTGGAATTCATCGAGTACGACAATCATCTTATCATCCGGTTTTCCAAGCTTTTCAATGAGGTTCAGGACATCTTCGAGAGGGGCCAGATCCCTTGATCCCGGGGAAAAAGATACCTCTACCTCTCCCGTAACCGGATTCATTATAACCGATGGAATAAGACGGAACGATTTAATATAATTTTTCAACTTTTGCACCGGGAAGAGCCTGTAGATCCGTTTGAGCAGTTGCGCCGCGAAATCTTCCTCCGAGAGTACCAGTTGCATATCGAGGTAAATAAAGCGGCGATCGGATCCGGCGAGGATCTTTTTTATAAGGCTCGTTTTTCCGAACCTTCTGGGACTGATAATTATCAGATGGTTTTCACTTTTCAGGAAAGAACCTATTTCCGATTGTTCATCCTCCCTGTCGGTAAAATAAATACCATCGACAACAGTTCCAAATCTGAAAGGATTCTCTTTCATATTTCTCCGATTTTTTTCGTTGCGATATTATTCGCAAACAAATTTACAATAATTATCGGAAAAACACAAACAATCATATTTATGTCTGAATTAATTTTGCCACCTGCCTACTGCCAACTGATGAGTGATGAGGCATGAGGTGTGAGGCGTGAGTGATGAGGGGGGAGCGTCATGAGCACCACTTTTGTGGATTGGTTATCATTGAAATTAACATTTTTCGAACCTCTTTATATTCTGACAATAATCTTTCGTTTTCCTCCTGAGTAATATATACGCAATCTCTTGAATAATCAAGCCAATCCTCTGTTTCATATTCCTCTGCCAATGAATCAGTTAGCTTGTTAACAAAAGATTTAATATATCTTCTTTTAGCCCAGGATTCCGCAATACAGGAACTTACGGATCTTGATGATCTTCGTATCTGATCAGTTAAAGAATACGTCTCTTCCTTCGGAAAACTCTTTGTCAATTCAAAAATCTCCATTGCCAATTTATGCGCTTTCTGATAAACTATAAGCTCCTTATAGCTATTAACTCCCATAATTATTTCCAATAAAATACGTTTCACGCCTCACGCCTCACCCCTCACTCCTCATTTCTCATCCCTCACCCCTCACTGCTCTTTCCTCACCCCTCACGCCTCCTCCCTCACCCCTCATTTCTCATCCCTCACCCCTCACGCCTCACCCCTCACTCCTCACTCCTCTCCTTTCCTCCTCGGTTCCTCCTTCTCGATTATCTTTATTTGTCCCGAAGATTGGATTGCTTTAAGAGTGATCTCCTTAGAATTATTCTCAGCGTTCTCGGCTTTCGAATAAGCTTGCTTAAGTTGAAGTTCGAGATCCTTGATCTTTGCCATGAGTGATTCGATCTGCTGATTCTTAAGTTTTATTTCACCTTCATGATCTTTAAGAAGAAGTTGTTTTTCGAATTTATAATCCTTGTCAAGCCGGGCGGTTGTTTCATTTATTGCCTCCTGGACAGCCTTTTCAAGCTCTGAAGGGAAGCTTTCCGCTTTCAGTCTCAATTCTGCAAGTTCCTTTTCAGCAGCAGCAACTGTTTGTTCACGTACTTTAATACCGCTTTCGAATGATTCCATTTTCTGGATAAGTTCCTGCTCAAGCTTAGCCTTCTTCTGTTCATATTCATCCTTATCCTTTTTCCTGGCAAGCTGAAGGTTATATTTGTATTCCTCCTCCTCGCGTGTACGTTGTTTTTTAAGAGCTTCCTCGGCTTCCTTACGTTTTTCCTCCCAGAGTTTTGTTTCTTTGTCGCGATTCAGTTTCTCCTGTTTTATCTGCTCTTCAAGTTCATTTTTCCGGTCAGCCATTTCCCGTTCAAATTCTTCTTTTTTCTCCTTCTGGGCTGCCAGGATTGCAGCCAGTGAATCTGCACCGGCATTGATCTGGTAAAGATCTTTCAGTCTCTGATCCTCGACAGATATTGCCTCTCTGATCTTTGCCAGTTTCTGGCGTTCGGTTGTCAGATCGTCCTCGATCTTATCCAGTTTACTGTTAAGTGAAAGTTTAAGTGCGCTGATAGCACCGATGATCTCTTCATCAGTCAGTTTTGCAGCTGATTCAACTGTGGTTTCCTTTACTTTCTTTTCCTGTTCGGCTTTAGGATTTTCCTGTTTCGATTCCTGGATTTTTTTTACCAGTTCGTTATATGCATTCAGGATCTCCGATTTTGTACTTGTCGGGCTTAATTTCTTTTCCATGGTTTAAAGGTATTGAGTAAATATTGTAAATATAGGATGTTTTGATTTATTGAGAGGATGTTCAGGATTAAGAGTTCAGGGTTCAGGGTTTCCGTTTTATAAGATCTGTTATGTTTCCTCTATTATCCATTAGTCCCTCTGTATATTATTATTTGGCCCCAAAGAATAATCTGAAAAAAAATTTATATTAAAGTATGGTTAAAAATAGTAAATCCGTCGGAAAGGACAAAATTGTGATCAGGAGCGTCGTTCAAAGAATGGACAATATTATTGGAAATTTTTGTATTTGATTCATATTTGATGTAATTTTGCACCAAATCATATTAGTATGTCAAGACAAAGTATATCGTTTACAAAACCAAATGATGAGTGGTTAAGAGCACAAATAGACAGCCGGGAATATTCAAGCAAAAGTGAACTCATCAATGATCTGATAAGACAGGCCAGAAAACAGCAAGCTCAAATTGACTGGATCAGAGCGAAATTGGATAAATCCGAAAGAAGTGGATTTACAGACAAAACTAAAGAACAAATTCTGATACAATCAAAGTCAAAGCTTAATGGCCAGATATAGAATAAGTAATGAAGCTAAGGAAGATTTGATACGTATTCATCATTATGGAGTTGAAAAGTTCGGAATTTTGCAGGCTGACAAATATTTTGACATTTTTTTTGAATGTTTTGAAATCATTGCCAAAAGACCATTTGCATTTGAATCAGTAGATTATATTAAGGAGGGTTATAGACGCTGTGTTTGCGGATCTGATAGTATTTATTACAGATTAAACAATAATGTAGTTGAAATAATGGCAGTTATTGGAAGACAGGATGTCAATAATATACTTTAATTTGGGAGTAAAATACTCTTGTCCATCTACCAGCTATTAGGGTTGAGGCTGAGGTTAAGACTTGCCAACTGCTCTTTGCCAACTGCCAACTATTAGGGCTGAGGTTGAGGTTGAGTTGAAGCTGAACAATAGAAAAAGAGATGTTTCACATTTTAAATTGTTTCACTTTCTCTACAATATGTTTTTTAACAACTCCCCATTTCAGGGGCTCAATCATCACCGGCATTGGTTCTTCTTCGGCATCTGCAAAATAAACAAGAGATTTGAGGAGGTGGTATTGATTGTTAAGGCCGGTACCGTACTTCTTTTCATGGTAAGAAAACATTTCTTCAAGGCTATATCTCTGCAACAGGAAAAACAAATCGATAAAATCTTTCTTACTTCCTCTTCCTGCAATTGCTTCCAGCTTCATGGCAGCAATATCTTTTAAACCCGCAAGTTTAAGTATATTAAATTTTATAAAGTCATCGATTATTTTATATTGATAACCAAAAAAGGAAATTCTGACCCCGTTCAATCTGCCGTTTATTGTATTCTTTTCTTCGCTTTCACGGCTATATTCACCAATCATTTTCAGTTTGTTTATGACAGATGATGTATTAAAGTCAGCCGGAATAAAGAAATCAAAGTCATAAGATCTTCGGTGGCCAATCTGTAATGCCAGATCTGTTCCTCCGGCCATATAAAAATCACCAATGAATGATTGGACAGAAAGCAATTCAAACAATTGTAATTGATCGTCAGGTAAAACATTTAAATTAAGATCTACCGTCATTTTCTTGTAGTTAATTCTGGTCCTGAGAAAGCATTATTTTCCAGTAGTTCCGGCTTTTAGCATTAATATTCCGGCTTTTATATATAATTGATTTTATGAATTCCCTGTCAGCCCATGAAAAAAGCCATCGCACGGCATTCATGTTCCCATAATTAAGTATCCGCTCAGTAATTATCCGGGAGTGTTTTTCGACCGACAACTCATCGAATTCCATATCCCAGAAATAAATCTTTAATTCCTGAGGAAGCTTCGAATTATTTTTAGTGCCTTTCCCCATCCTGAAAATAAGCTTCTGACATATGTAAAGATACTGATTTTTGAGGGATCTGATTTATTTTCACCTGACTAAGAATCATTAAACACAACGGTCAACTGCCAGGTATTTGCCAACTGCCAACTGCCAACTATTAAGGCTGAGGTTGAGGTTAAGGTCTGCCAACTGCAAACTGCAATTTTGATGCAATAAATCTTATATTTGTTCTCCGATATAATTCCAGATGAAGAAAGCTCTGCATAAATTTACCTTTCTATGGTTGTTGATTATATTCCTGCCTTCTTCTACGGTATTTTCACAGGAAGTTCCCCATCCTGTCAGTAATACAGGTATCTATAAGTTTCTCAATGAACTGGCAAATGACCAGATAATTTCAATTAATTCGGCAATAAAACCATATTCAAGACTATTTATCGCGAATTGTCTTAACGAAGCTTACGAAAAACTCGATCAGCTCACTTACAGACAACAAAAAGAACTGGATTTTTACCTCCGTGATTTCGGAAAAGAAGACAGCCGGCTAAATAGACTGTTCCGGTCCACCTTCTCCAATACTCCGGAACATAATGAATTCCGGGAAGAGGATCTTTTCTCGAGACTTTTTAAAGGTAACCGGGGAAATAAAAGGCTGGATCTCTTCTATTATTCGGATTCATTGTTCTCAATAACCGTTAATCCTGTTTTCGGAGGCGAGATGTTCCTGAATTCCTCCGGCAGGGCGACATACTGGAGAAATGGTGCTGAAGCAAGAGCTTATGTCGGTAAATGGGGATTTTATGCATCCCTGAGAGATAATCATGAAAAACCTTTTCTGGGGAGACCTGCATTTCTGACTCAGAGACAGGGCGGCCATGTAAAAGGAACGACCGACTGGAGCGAAATGCAGGGTGGGATAACATATTCATGGAAATGGGGAAGCGCCGGATTTGTCAGGGACAATATTGAATGGGGGAATAATTATAATGGCTCCAATATTTTCGGGGGAAGGAATCCGTCATTCATACAGCTCAGGCTTCAGCTCAGACCGGTAAAGTGGTTCACCTTTAATTATTTCCACGGATGGCTCAATTCAATGGTAGTGGACAGCGCTAATTCCTACTGGCTCACAAATAGTTACGGAACGGATTACCGTGAGGTCTATCACAAGAAATTCATTTCGGCAAATATGTTCACAATAAGCCCTGCAAAATACCTGAACATTTCTGCGGGGAACAGCATTGTTTACAATAATACATCGGTGAATCCTTCTTACCTGATGCCTCTTTTTCTCTACAAATCAGTCGATCATTCAGTTTCATCAGGTATAGATAATATGAATTCCCAGATGTTTTTCGATATAAGCTCAAGGCAGATAAGGCATCTTCACCTTTATGCAACACTTTTTATAGATGAACTGGCTATAAGCAGGATCACGAAAGATGACGAATGGAATTTCCTCAGCTGGAAAGCAGGATCCAGATTAAGCAATTTTCCTGTTGACGATCTGTATTTCACCACAGAATTTACATATTCATATCCTCTTACATTTCAGCATTATGTCCCGACAATTACATTTGAATCGAATAAATACAATCTTGGACATTATCTTAAAGACAATTCGAGGGAGTGGTATGTTTCAGCAGGTTACCGGCCCGTTAGCAATCTTGATATAATGTTATATTTTTCAGATGCAATCCGCGGTCCGGATTATACTGAACTCGGCACACCAAGGGTAGGCAATCCGCCTATTGAGTCTGTCGAATGGCATAATACTTCTTTAGGACTGAGAGCGTCATATCAGGTGATCAACGATCTGTACGGGTGGATTTCGCTAGGCTACAGTAATATTTCAGGGGACACGAGGTGGAGTCCGGAGTATTTTTATGGCAGCAGGAATACTGTCAATCTCGGAGTGACGTTTGGGTTTTAATTGGTGTTACGGCGTTATGGCGTTACGGCGTTACGGCTTTTTGGCCATATCACCGGAACATCAAAATACCTTAACACCGTAATGCCGTAAAGCCGCAATACCACAATACCGTAATACCATAATGCAGCAGTACCGCAAAACTTTGATCTACCTTCCCTAACTCCTTGCTTTTATGATTTTTGCCAGCATTAAAGATAGCATTTGACATTCATTCAGTAAACTCGTCGCAATTTCATTCCTGATTAATCCCACTTCATTACCTATTATTACTAGCGTTTGAAGCTCAGCACATGATCCTTTAGCAATATAAAAATGACGGACCGATTGCTTATCTGTTCCTAATTCGTCTCCCTCAGCAATATTAGCAGGAATACTTATTGCAGCTCTTTGAATCTGATCCCTGTAACCAAAGTCTTTTGAGATCGATTGTGTTTTAACCAGCTGATATATTCTAACAGCAATTTCTTTGGCTTTTTGCCAAACACGAAGTTTTTTGAAATCTCCCATAACGCAGCGATTAATGGTTAATAATAAAGACATAGCACAATAGTAAAAATAACAGGTTTCACTAGCATTCCCAAATAAAAGA
>ERZ795054.3750-NODE-3750-length-11674-cov-3.168259_pt1 | contig 11674 bp, 9 predicted proteins | sample MGYA00375138_ERZ795054 | MGnify/ENA primary metagenome ERZ795054 (study PRJEB30183, sample SAMN05720215) | anaerobic digester metagenome | isolation source: active sludge of municipal wastewater-treating anaerobic digesters | place: USA | collected 2014-12-23 ...
GACCACTTGAGAGACCAGAATGGCATCCGCTTTTTCATCGCGGGCTCTGCGCAGGAGGTCTTCGGAAGCGACCTGGGCACCCAGGTTGATGGCGTTGATATATTGATAGCGTTCGAGTCCGTAACGATGGTTATAGCCCTTCATGTTCATGATGGCATCGATGCCGACGGTATGCGCGTCGCTCTCGATGCAAGCACCGACCACAGTGATCTCGCGTCCCAGATGAGAGGCGATAAACTCGTCTGTGGCTTCCATATCCATGACGGGTGTATCCACGGTTTTGACCTTGATCTCGGCCGGATCGACTCCCGCGGAAGTGCTGGCATAAGCGATGAACTGGGTGAAACCGCCTTTGAGATCACGCATTCCACAGATCTCGATGTCTTCCAGCCCCAGCTGCTTCAGGATGATCCGGGCAGCCTCCTTGCCAATTTCACCCGGGCCAATAGGCAGGCTGAAGGAAAACTGGATCTTTCCATCGTTCAGGGTGTCGCCATAGGGTCGGATCAATTCTTTTTTCATGATAACTCCAGCTCTGTTTTCATTTTGCTCAGGAAGGGATTGAGATAGGCTTCATCCTTGCGGAAGACACCGTCCAGACCCTTCCCTCCGTTTTCGGGACGCCTGATATCGGCAAAATCACCCTTGGCCATGGCAGTAAACAAACCTTCATCCTCGACTTTCTCAAGGAAGAAAGTGGCTTCTTCCAGCACCGTATTGGCGCGGGTGTTGATGAAGCTGCCCTCGGCCAGGCAGAGCTCAGTGGAGAGATCCTTGACCGAGTTGAAGACGTATTGCGCGTTTTCGATGGCCAGGCTGCGATCTGCAATATGCGGTGTGTGGATCGCTTCGGTAAGCATGCCCAGCAATTGGACTCCCTGTCCGGTGAGCTGCCCGATGAAATTGAACATGGCATTCATCAGATGAGTCTGGAAGATGTTGCCGGAAGCGAATTTGGTGGGAGGCATATACTTCACCGGTGAATTGGGGAAGAGGGCTTTGGTGAGCATGGCGTGGGCAAGTTCCAGGCTAAAATTGTTCTCGACCTCCGGATTGATCTCAAAGGCATGGCCCAGCCCCATTTTCTCCGGTTTGATCCCGGAGACCAGAGCGAATTGTTCGTTCAAGAGCTGGGAAGCCGTTACTGTATATGCCTTTTCAATGGCATCAGAGGTGGTGAGATAATTGTCTTCCCCGGTCTGGATCTCGATTCCGGCATAGGCATTGACCATGCGGGCAAAATATTGATCCAGCAGAGTGCGTTTGGGATTGATATCACGGAAAAGAATGCCATACATAGCGTCATTGAGCATCAGATCCAACCGTTCAATGGCACCCATCACGGCGATTTCGGGCATGCACAGACCACTGGCATAATTGGTGAGGCTGATATAGCGTTTTTCAGAAGCGGAGACTTCGTCCAGGGCAGCGCGCATGATCCGGAAGTTTTCCTGAGTGGCATAGGTGCCTCCGAAGCCCACAGTAGTTGCTCCAAAGGGCACGTAATCCAAAAGCGATTGGGCAGTGGAGCGGATCACGGCAATGATATCAGCTCCTTCCAGAGCAGCGGCTTTGGCTTGCTTGACGTCTTCGTAAATGTTTCCGGTGGCTACAATTACATAGATAGCGGGTTGACGCCGGGGTCCGTAGAGGGCAAATTGGCTCTCGCGAAACTCACGTTGCTCCCGGATCTGAGCCAGCGCCTGATCCGAGATCTGATCCAAAACAGCTGCCACAGCATCTTCGGAAGCAGGTTGAAGAGTGGATAGATCGAGTTTTCCGTCCGCGACCTGCTCTGCCACTTCTTGAGCAGTGGAGCTGGTATTGACCATGGCATTGGCAATGGCAAAAGCCGCGCCTCTGGAAAGCAGGTTTTTGGCTGCGAGATGGTCTACCACCAGGTTTGGCAGGGGCCGTCCGTCTGCATCGGCTCCATCGATTCCCATGAGCCGGACAATGCTGCGTTCGATCGTCAGCGAGCTGTAATCACGAAAGAGCCAGTCAAAACTGCCGGCGATGCCTTTGGCAGCCTTGCGGGCACGTTCCACCGTCTGGGGGTGGAGATTGAGCTTGAGCATAAAAACTCCATATTTTCATTTAAGATTTAAGATTTAAGATTTAAGACGGTTCGGCTTCCAAGACTGTGAAGCAGGTGATCTTGCCGGCTTTGTGGTCGGTGATCTGAGCTTGTCTGGATTCTGTGATCTGCTCTTTGGGGGAGTGTTCCACGATCACTATTCCATCCGTTTTAAGCAGCTTGAATTTAAAGATCGCTTCCAGGCATTTTCCCACCAGATTCTTGTTATAGGGCGGATCCAGAAAGATCACGTCATATTGCTCCCGGGTGGTCTTGAGATATTGCTCCACCCTTTTGCGATAGATATGGCACTGGTCTGTGCACTTGAGCTTCTGAATGTTCTGCAGTAAAACAGCGATCGCGGGAGTGGCAAATTCCACGAAGTCCACCCACTGGGCGCCTCTGGACAGAGCTTCCAGACCAAAGGAACCGGTTCCCGCAAAGAGATCCAGCACCCGCAGAGCTTCATAATCAGGATACATTGAAAAGATCATTTCCCGGTTGAAATCGGTGGTGGGTCTGGTGCTCAAACCATCGACGGTGTAGAGCTTTGCGCCTTTGAATCGTCCGGTAATAATCCGCACCGGAATCCCCTTTAGGAGCTTGCTTTTTTGCGCGGAGTCTTGGGAAAGATCAGTTTGATTTCGAGTTGCACCGGTTTGGGATTGTAGCGGGGACAACTGATCAGATGCACTTCCTTGCGTTGTTTACACTTGCGGGTGCATTTGGCACAGATCTTGTTGTATTCTTGGATTATAGCGCGTTTTTGCATCTATACCTTGGTTTTGAGGCTTTGCATCTCCAGGTAGAGGGCCATAAAGTCTGAAAGCTTGATCTCGCTGAGTTTCTGGTCTTTATCAAATCTGGAAAGCATGGCGGTAAGCAGATCTTTCAGGGTGTGATCCTGATCCTGTAAAACGCTTTCGATCATGGTCTGCTGAGAGTTTTGTTCAATCTCCAGGATCAGATCGGAGATATTGTCCTCTTCTTCAGGTTCACCCAGATCGAGATCTTCCAGCTCCAGGTAGAGATCGCTGCCGATCGCACCTTCTGTCAGCTTCTCGACTGCGCGTGAAAGATTGTCAAAACCCTGATGGTTCAAGATCTTGAGATAGGCCAGCTCTTCCGGGGTAAAGAGCTTTTCGATGCGGGGGTCGTAGGAGCTGTTGGGATCGCTGAGGATGCGGATATGCAGGGCTTCGATCTTTTCGCGCACCGCTGGTGAACTGTCGTTTTGACCGATCAGTTCGTAGGCTGCCAAAGCATCAAAAAACTGGTTCTGCTCCTCAAAGAGCTTAGCCAGGGTCAGAGTCGGTTGCCAGGCACGTCCATTGCTCGTTTTCATCTCGTGTTCCCCCTAAAATTTATATTTCGTGTGCTATTCTAACAGGGGCTGCTTTTATGTCAATGGAATTTCCGAGGGTGTTCGAACCCACCTGTAGAGCAGCATGCCGATGCTGCTAAAAATCTCAAGCCGTTGATTCAGCAAGATCGGCATCCTGCTCTACCGTAGTGTCGCATGCCAATGCGACAACATTACTGCACCATTAGTTCGGATCGGCATCCGGACCTACGGTACGGGCGCTCGCCGTAGCGCCCATCTTTGAGTATTCATAGCCATTTATAGATAGGCGGTACGGCGACCGCCTGTACACTCTTGGTCATATCCCTGTCATATCCCTGTCATAACGCTCCCATACCGCTGTCAAATCGCTTCAGCAGCGGAATGAGAGCGAGATCAGAGCGGTAAGAGCGGGTAATGAGCTCCGGCAGCTGAAGAGCAGATTCCCCTTGACGTCCAGTCCCTGCATGAGATACTGGATCTAAATGAAGAATATAAAACTGCTCAAAGTCCTTGCCTTTATCGTGCTGATGGCTGTGGGTCTGGGTTTCCTGGCCAGCTCAGCAACAGTGCCACGGGCCGATCTGGTGGAAGCTGAGCAGCTGAACGAGATATCGGGTATCGCTGCCAGCCGCATTCATAAGGATATTCTATACGCGCAGAATGATTCCGGAGGGGATTCGGCTGTCTATATCCTGAATACCAAGGGCAAGCTGGAAGGGACTCTGCGCCTCAGCGAGATCCGGAACCGGGATTGGGAAGACATCGCCGTCGGCCCCGGTCCGGAAAAAAACCGCAGCTATATCTATCTCGGAGAGATCGGGGATAACGCTGCCCGCTATGAATCTGCCTTTATCTATCGGATCGCGGAGCCGGACAGCATTCGGGGTGAGCGCTTCACCTCAAAAGTGGACAAGCTGGAATTTGTCTATGCGGACGGGGCGCGGGACGCGGAAGCCCTCCTGGTGGAACCGCGCACTAAAGACATCGTGATCATCAGCAAACGCGAAGAGCAGGTGGGCGTCTACGTGCTTTCCTATCCTCAATCCACCCGGGAACTGAACACAGCCAAAAAAGTGCTGAGCCTTCCGCTTTCCTGGGTGACGGCAGCGGACATCTCTCCCCGGCGGGATGCCATCCTCATCAAGACCTACACCAGTGTTTACAGCTATAAAGTGAAGAAAAAAGACAGTCTGGTGAAGGCTCTTACCCGCAAACCCAAGATTTTGCCTTATATCATTGAACCCCAGGGAGAAGCGATCTGTTTTTCATCTGACGGTGGGAGCAGATTTACACTCTCTGAACGCAGCGGGGACAGCCCTCTATATCTGTATCAATACCGAAAATAACGCTGTTCCGGTTTCATACTTCGGGGTTGATCCCAAGGTCAGTCAGGATTTTGCGGTCAGGGGTACTCAACTGAAAATGGCGGGCAGCGATCGATTTCAGCTGGTCGGTGTAGCGGGCGGCAGTGGGCAGATCTCCTTTGTTCATGGCGATTTTGTACAATTCGAAGAGTGTTTGTATATTTCGGGGATGATCAGATCCAAAGGCGGCGCAGACTATCTTCAGAGTTTTATTGAATAGTTCCAGCGCTTTCTCCGGTTCTCCTGTCAGAGCGTGATATCTCCCCAGATTGAAATATACATAGGCTGTTTCCGGGTGGTCCGCGCCATAGTGTTTGGTTTTGATCCTGATCGAAGATCTGAGGTGATCAGCAGCCAGATCCAGCTTTCCCAGTGCCAGATAGGTCATACCGATATTATTCAGCATAAAACCCGTGTGGAACGATTCCGGTCCTATCTCCTTTTTCATTCGCTCACAAGCAGAAATATAAAGAGGCAGCGCTTTTTTATGTTTTCCCTGCTTCGAGTACAGGTGAGCGAGGTTGTTTTGGCGGTCCGCGATAGTTCCAAAATCGTGTTTGGCCTTGATCTCCAGGTCCAGTGATTTCTGCAGAAGAGGCTCGGCTTTGGAAAATTGTTCCATATCTTTGTATAATCTTCCCAGGTTATTGATGTAGGGAGACATCTCTATGCAGTTCTTAGGCCGGTGTTTTTCCTGAATCTCCATGTTCTGGAGGTAGAGTCTTTCTGCCGCGGGATAGTCATTCAGATAATGCAGCAAAAGCCCGTGGTGAAAGACGTATTCCGCGTATTCCAGAGGATCAGCTTCAGGATAGTCTTTCATCAGTTCACAGGCTTTGATGAAGAGGCGTTCAGAGTTCCCGAACTGGACTTTGTCCCACATATAGTCTGCCGCGATATCATAGTATTTGGCAGCTTGAGGGATCATACCTGCTTGTTCATAGTGATACGCGATCAGTTCCGCTTTGGCCATCAGTTTGTCAGAATAGATCACTTCCATGGCTCCGGCAGCACGTTTGTGGTGCTGATTCAATTTCTGAAGCATCATCATGGAATAGGCTTTGTCCTTGATCAGGACGTGCGAAAAAGCATAATGGCTGTCGGTGGTGGGATACCAGATATGGTGCCGGCTGCAGTGTTCCAGCTCCAGGCTGATGTCCCTCTGCAGCATTTGCGTGAGGATATCGGTGTCAAATTCCAGGCCCAAAACTGATGCCGCCAGAACGCATTCCCGCAGGCTGTCGTCCATGAGATCCAGACGGTAATAGATTACATCGCTGAGACCAAAGCTCTTGAATCCGTTCCCGTCCAGCACTTTGCTCAGCCCTTCCTCGAGGGATTCAGCCTCTTTCACATAGGAACTCAGGTTTTCGATATAGAGTGGATTGCCCATGGTGCGTTCAGCCAATTGTCTGATCTTGGCGGATTTTAGCCTGGAGCCCATGATTTCGTCCACCAGTTGGATGCTCTCCTTGGTGCTAAGGTTTGGAAGATCCAGGTAAAGATTCTTATGTCCGGGAAGCCGGAAATCCACTTTTTGTGCTCCCGGCAAATAGCGGCAAGCTGAGACAAGAGCAAGCTTCAGATCCGGCTCGGCACTGAGCAGACGAATCATATGCAGACTGTCTTCGTCTATCCACTGTCCATCATCTATGCTGAAGAGCAAGACCTGGTCGTTGGCAATGGTCTTGAAGCACTTGATCAGGCTTTGTTCCAGCAGCTCTGTTCTCTCCCTGGGCGCAGTGAGTTCCCAGACCGACTTCTGCCAGCTAAGGTCAAAGAGCGATCCGATCACGGATTTTAGTTCACACAGATGGGGGTAACGGGTCTCCAGCAAGGTCCATTGCTGTTCGAAATGACGCATCCTGTGCAGGCGCAGCTCCATCCTTTCCAATTGCATCAATTGGCAGAATACGGATTTGATCATATTTAACGAGGGCTCGAAGCCGGCATCACAACTGTGACCGAAAACAGAATGGTTCTGCAATTCCGGGTGGCTCAGAACTTCGTGCAAGAGCCTGCTCTTACCGATCCCGGGGTCTCCGCAGATGTATACAGCCGGTTTTCCGGTTTTGGCATCTGCCTGTTGAAGACTATTCAGGATATATCCTGCCTCTTTCTTTCGTCCCACAAATTTGTATTGACCATGGAGGCGGGTTTGTTTGCCCATCAGACTGTAATAGGGCAGGCTCTCAGATATGCCTTTGAAATGGGTGGCTGCAACCGGCCGGAAAATATAGTGATTATGAGCGTCATCGCGCAGCATGTTTCCGGCCAGGATATCTCCGGATTCTGCCAGATCCAGCAGACGGGCTGAGCGGTTGGGAGCGTCTCCCAAAACGGAATACTCCTGCACTTCAGAATTCCCGACATAGCCGGCAAACACGTTCCCCCAGCCGATGCCCTGGGCCAGGCTCGGATACATTCTCAGCAGAGCAAGGCTGAAATCGCAAATTCTGAACAGAGTGTGCCCCTCACTCTGCGGCACCCCGAACAAGACCAAAACGACCAAACCTTTGTCGGTGAAATCCAGCTTGTTGACAAAAGCATGATGCACTTCCGCCAACCGTGCCAGATCCTCCAGACAGCTCCCGTAAGCATCCCGGTTAATACCGTCAAATCTGATAAAACTGGTGGCTGCAATGCGGACTTCATTGGCAGGATTAACTTTCAAATAGCGCGGATGCAGGAAATTATGTACCAGTCCGGCTTCAAAATCAGCTTTGGATCTTCCGGTCCTGGGCGTGCCTGATCTGTGCTTGCCCTCAAAGGCTTCACGTACTCCGGGGCTAAAGCTGAGCAATTGATTCAGGGCAGAGAGCTCTTTCAGGTCGTGAAAGGGCTGGCCGCTAAAGAGATACTCGTGTTGAACGGCGATGGTATAAATATCCCAGTGGATCTCTCCGATAGCAACCATCTGCCTGATCGTGATGGGGAAATCTCCCCAGGGGCTGTGAAAGGGTGGGGATTGGAACAATTCCAATGAGATCCGTTCCGCTTTGATGAGAAAATCTTTGGGAAGCGGTTCCGGGAAGATGAAACAAACTGCGTCTCCGATAAAATGACTTACAAAGCCACCCAGGTCCGTGAGTAGATGTATCGGTCTCGAAAATGCCTGATTGAGGTATTTGGCAAGGTATTCGGCCCCTGTATTATCCTCTTGCAGCATGCGATTGCTGATGGAAGAAAAATCTTTCAGATCCAGCAGATAAACCAGCCCTGTAAACGAGCCTTGCAGCTTGCCCTCGCTTAACTTACTCAGAATAAAGGGCGGAACGTAGCGTTTCAGAGCAGTTCCTTTACTATTGGCTCGGATGAATTTAGTTCCTGCACGTTCTGTAGCTTACGTTCGATCTTGCGCGTGCTGTCCGTGGCTTCGCCCAGACTCTTGGAGGCTTCATCCATCTTCTTGCGGGTTTTATCCAGCAGTTCACCGAATTTGCCGAATTGGGTCTTAACAGCCGAGAGCGTGCGCCAGACCTCGGAGCTGCGTTTTTCGATCGCCAGGCTGCGGAAGCCCAATTGCAGGCTGTTCAGGATGGCTGCCAAAGTGGTTGGTCCGGTAATGATCACATGCATCTCACGCTGGATGGTTTCAAAGACGGAGGGATCCCGCAGGGCTTCAGCAAAGAGGCCTTCGATCGGCAGAAAGAGCAGAGCGAAATCGGTGGTATTGGGGGGATTGATATACTTATCGCGGATGTCCCGGGCAGAGCTCTTGATCCGGACCAGCAGAGCTTTGCGGGAGGTTTCGATTGCGGCTGCATCTCCCTGGTCATAAGCATTCACCAGGTTATGATAGTCTTCCAGGGGGAATTTGGCATCGATCGGCATATAGACCGGTTTTTCAGCATCATCCTTACCCGGCAGCTTGATGGCGAATTCCACCACCTCGTTACTGCGGGCACGGGGTTTGTAGTTCTTTTCATACTGCTCGGGAGTCAGCAATTGGGAGATGATATTCTCCAGCTGAAGCTCACCCATGGCACCTCTGGTACTCACGTTGGAAAGCACTTTCTTGAGATCACCGACGCCGTTGGCAAGGCTCTTCATCTCTCCCAGGCTCTTGTGCACCTGCTCCAGGCGCTCGCTCACCTGCCGGAAAGATTCTCCCAGCCTCGTTTCCAGGGTTTGCTGCAACTTTTCGTCAACAGTATGCCGCATTTCTTCCAGCTTCTTTTCGTTGCCGGCACGGATATCGGTCATCTGTTTGTCGATCGCTCCACGCAGAGTCTCCAGCTGGGTTTGCTGCATCAGATTCTGTTCCCGCAGACGGTTGGACAGGGATTCCGTGAGCCCGGAGAGCGATTTTGCGGATTCCTCCCGGTTGCGCGAGGCGTCCACATTGATCTGTTGATTCATGGCATTCAGGGTGCTGTTGATCTCAGTGCGGTTAGCTGCTGTGATCTGCAGGAGATCTGTTCTGAGTCTGGACAGTTCGTCTCTCAGACTGCGGTCGGAAGCCTCCAGCTGGCTCTGCATCCGAGCCAGAATCTCCCGTAGCTCCTGATGGGGTTTGCGCAGTCCATTCAAGGCGTAAACAAGCACAGCCAGACCCAAGGCGCAAAGCACCCCTGCTCCGATCAGTAGATAAATCTGCACCGCTATTGCACCTTACGGAAGAGGATAAACATATAGCCCAGCAGGGTGATGTCCTGATGCTCGGTGGGATCGATCACGATCGGTTGGAAAGCTTCGTTGATGGAGAGCAGGAAGATCAGCTGTTTGGCATAATCAAGATTCATGGTCTTGAGGGTGATGGAGCCGTCGACCCGCACCGCGCAGATCTTGCCGGAAAGAGAATTCCAGTCGTTACTGGCGCGCACGATGATCACGTCTCCGTGCTTGATATCAGGCTCCATGCTGCGCCCGTTGACCCGCAGGCACATGAAGTCGTCTTCGATGCCATGGAAGAGGCTGCGGCGGATCCCAACGGTTTCCAGCACTTCTCCGCTGGTCTCGATGGGAGGGCCGGCAGCTATCTCTCCGGTAACCGGAAGATCGATGATGTCCCCGTCTTCCATGCTGTGCTGAACCTGAGTGATCTGGCGGAGCTGATCATTGACCAATTGCTGCAGTTGATAGAGCTTCGTCTTGGCAGGATCAAGATGTTGATTCTTCTTCCCGCAAAACATGTCACCCTCACCGGTGATCAACCAGTGCAGATTGGCATCGTAATTTTTGCTGAGGGCATAAAGCGTGTCCAGAGAGGGGCGGATACGGTTGGTTTCCATCTGAGAAATGGCAGAGGCGTTGATCTTCAGGGCTTCACCCAGTTCCACCTGAGACAGCTTCAGCGCTTTACGCAGCGCCTTTAAGCGTTGACCATTCATAAGTACTCCTTATGTAAGTACAGTGTTTATTTGAAAAGGCTAAGTCAATTAGCACTCACACAGAACAATATAATTAGTGTGGCTTACGTTGTCAAGAAGTTTTTTCGCTTATCCTGAATCTGGATCTGAAGCCTGCTCGTAGCCTCACTTGAGCTGTTTCAGTACCGTCTTCTTCAGCTTTTCATAGCTGGGAGGAGGACCCGTATTGATACGTTTTTGATTCAGAAATATAGCGTCACTAAGTCCCCAGCTATCCAGAACTATACGGTTGCGAGTGTCATACTCATCCAGAATAACTTTGTCACCAAGCTCGGAGGCAATGCGCTTGATTCTTTCCGCTGCGATGTTTTGCGCGGCACACCAGCCATGCGAGAAGAGGCTGATCCTCAGTTTTCCCGCTATGATCTCAGGTTTGCGCAGCTGTCTGCGCCATTTGGGTGCGACCGCGTCTATGGAAAACGGTTTCCAGACCAGCGCGGAGATGCCGTCTCTATCCACTGTGCGATAGCCGTGCTTTTTGAACCAGCTGGCTTTCATCCAGATCGGCAGGATCAGTCCCCAGGCAGCAAGTCCCTTGCCTCCCAATGCCTTGACGTCTTCTTCAGCCGCGAGGAGCAGAGCCTTGCCCAGCCCCTTTTTCCGCATATCACCACGTCCTGCTTTGTGTCCATGCACCCAGATGCAATAAATGAAATAGCCGTCTTCGCCTTTCAGGATAGAATGCCGGATCGGTAGATACTGAATGAATCCGCCTACTATCCCCTCGTCTGTGATTGCCAGCTTGACCCTGAGTCCCTTGTGAAGCATCTGCTGATACCAGATCTTCCGTTGCTCACCGGAATCTTTCATGTCCTCCGACCACTCTTCGAGGCACTGGAAATATTCCGCTTCGAAATCCGGGCTGAGATCGATCATCTTCATGAAACCTCCCGTATATGGAAAGGGGGGAAGCATTGCCTCCCCCCGGTTTGAACTTTATTGTTCGGTCAATTTCTTATATTGCTGATAGCGTTCTTTCACGAATTTATCAGCAGCTTCGCTGAATTGCTCTGCCCTTTCCGGGAAGATGTTGTGCAGACCGCTGTAACGTTTCTCTCCGGCCAAGAAGTCTTTGACGCTGGCTGTAGGTTCTTTGCTATCCAAGGTGAAGGGATTCTTGCCCTCCAATTTGTTCAGCGGATTGTAGCGGTAGTTGATCCAGTAGCCCGATTCCACAGCTTTCTTTTCCTGTTTTTGAGACATGGACATATCGATCCCGTGGTTGATGCAAGGCGCGTAGGCAACAACGATGGAAGGTCCCGGATAGGCTTCGGCTTCCTTGATTGCCTGCAGAGCCTGGTTTTTGTTGTAACCCATGGCAATGCTGGCAACATAGACGTAGCCGTAGCTCATCATCATCATCCCCAGATCTTTCTTGGTTGTGTTCTTGCCGGCTTCCGCGAAACGGGCAATCGAACCGATCGGGGTTGATTTGGAGGCCTGTCCGCCGGTGTTGGAATAAACTTCCGTATCCAGCACGAAGATGTTGATATTCTTATTGGACGCCATCACGTGG
>ERZ795054.3751-NODE-3751-length-11670-cov-4.422299_pt1 | contig 11670 bp, 9 predicted proteins | sample MGYA00375138_ERZ795054 | MGnify/ENA primary metagenome ERZ795054 (study PRJEB30183, sample SAMN05720215) | anaerobic digester metagenome | isolation source: active sludge of municipal wastewater-treating anaerobic digesters | place: USA | collected 2014-12-23 ...
GCTCAGGCCCAACAGGGTAGCCAGACGGTTGCCCTGGTGGTTGTATGCGGCTACAATACCGGCTTCGATGCTTTCCATCTCCACGCCGGTGCGCTCCCCTGTCTTTCCGGTGAGGTCGGTCATATTGTCCTGCACGCTACGCCCGTTGAGGTCGGCGGCCAGCAGTTCTTCGGTGTTCTTGCAGCGGTGGCGCAGGGCGGCGTTTGCCACATCCTGGGCGAAGGCCTTGAACTCTTCGTTCTTGGCAACGAAATCGGTCTCACAATTGACCATGACCACCACCCCGAAGGTCTTGTCGTCGGTGGTTTTGCTGATCACGATGCCTTCGTTGGCGTCGCGGTCGGCGCGTTTGGCGGCCACCTTCTGGCCCTTCTTGCGGAGGTAATCGATGGCTTTTTCGAAATCCCCTTCGCTTTCGATGAGGGCGGCTTTGCAGTCCATCATCCCGGCGCCGGTCATTTTTCTCAGCTTGTTGACTTCAGCTGCGCTGATCTGTGTCATTCTCTGTATCGTTAAAAGAAATGAATACGCTGTTGAATTGTTCAGGGATCAGTCGTCGAAGCGGGGGGCTTCCGGCTTCTTGCCCGGCTCAATGCGCTTGCGCAGGGTGGGGCGTTTTTTGCGGCCTGATCCTTCTTCCTTCTCCTCTTCCTCTTCTGCGGCAGAGCGGCGTACCTGGCCACCCTCGGTCATTTCGACCTCACCGTCTTCATCCTCGTCTTCTTCGTCCTTTTGGCGATCTTTCTCCACCTTGCGTTCGGCCAGTCCTTCTTCGATGCTCTGGCACATCAGGCGAACGATGAGTTCGATGGACTTGGAGGCGTCGTCGTTGGCGGGGATGGGGAAGTCGATGAGGTTGGGGTCCACGTTCGTGTCCACGATGGCGAAGGTGGGGATATTGAGTTTGCGGGCCTCGTGCACCGCGATATGCTCCTTCATGGTATCCACGATGAAGAGGGCGGCGGGCAGTTTGCCGAGGTCGGCAATGCTGCCGAGGGTCTTGTCGAGCTTGGCCCGTTCACGGCTGATCTGAAGGCGTTCGCGCTTCGACATATTGGTCCAACCGGGGCTGGCCATGAGCTTATCGATGGAGGTCATCTTACGCACGGCCTTGCGGATGGTGGCGAAGTTGGTGAGCATCCCTCCCGGCCAGCGCTCGGTAACGTAAGGCATTCCGACCTTTTTTACGTGTTCGGATACGATCTCCTTGGCCTGTTTCTTGGTAGCCACGAAGAGGATCTTACGGCCCGAGCGGGCGATTTGCCGCATGGCCGAGGAAGCCTCGTCAATCTTGGCGATGGTCTTGTGAAGGTCGATGATGTGGATTCCGTTGCGCTCCATGAAAATGTAGGGCGCCATGTTGGGGTTCCACTTGCGTTTCAGGTGACCAAAGTGTACACCTGCATCCAGTAATTCGTCGAATGTTGTTTTGGGCATGATGGTATGGTTTACCTTCTGATCGAGCAACCGCACAGTAGCGCCGCGGAGGGCGACGGTCTGCGCAGTTTAGATACTAAACCAGATATTAACGTTTGCTGAACTGGAACTTCTTGCGTGCACCAGGCTGACCGGGCTTCTTGCGCTCCACCATACGGGGGTCGCGGCGCAGCAGGCCCTGGGCCTTGAGCGTGGGCCTGTAGGTCTCGTCGATCTTGCACAGGGCCCTGGAAATGGCCAGGCGAAGGGCTTCGGCCTGTCCGGTAATCCCACCCCCATCAAGGTTGGCCTTGATGTCGTACTTACCGGCATTTTCGGTAAGCTGGAAGGGCTGGTTGACAATATACTGAAGCGTGGGTGAAGGGAAGTAATCTTCCAGGGTACGTCCGTTGATACGCACCTCACCATTACCGTCGCTCAGGTAGATACGGGCGATGGCGGTTTTCCTTCTTCCGATGGTGTTGATGATTTCCATGCGATATGCTGCGATTACTTACTTAATGGTGCTCAAATCGATTTTCCGGGGCTGTTGGGCCTCGTGGCTGTGTTCCGGTCCGACGAACACGCGCAGGTTGCGGTACATCTGGCGGCCCAGGCGGTTGCGGGGCAGCATGCCCTTGACGGCCTTTTCCACCAGGCGCTCCGGATGCTTGCGCAGCATCTCCTCGGCCGTGGTCACGCGCTGTCCGCCCGGATATCCGGTGTAACGGACGTATTCCTTGTCCGCCATCTTGTTGCCGGTCAGTACTACCTTGTCGGCGTTGATGATGATCACATTGTCCCCGCAATCAATATGGGGCGTGTAGCTGGTCTTGTGCTTCCCGCGGAGTATGGTGGCCACCTTGCTGGCCATGCGGCCCAGTACCTGGTTTTCGGCATCCACCAGGATCCACTCCTTCTGCTCCCTGGCAGCTTCTACGCTGATCGAGCGGGTCTTGTAACTTAGGGTATCCATGTATTGACGGTTTCTGTCGGTCTTCTTTCCCAAAATGGGCTGCAAAAGTAGAACATAATTTTCATTAAGACAAATTTGTAAGCGATTAAAGTTCTTACCTTCACAGGGACGGACGGCACTGCCGACCCTTTACTGTTGATACATCCTGCGATGACTACCCGCAAACGCAAGTCAGCTCCCCCGGGCCCCCTCCCGGCCCTCATCCTCTTCGCCCTGGCCATGGCCATGCTGGAAGCTGCTGTGGTGGTCTACCTCCGCCACATCACCTATCCTGACGGGTTTGCTTTCCCGCTCCGGCCTTTCCCAGCGAACCTCCTGCTGAGCGAGCTGTGGCGCGAACTTGCCACCCTGGTTATGCTCCTGGGGGCCGCCTGGATGTTCGCCCGCAGCTGGACCGCCCGCCTGGGGGCCTTTCTGCTCGCTTTCGCCCTCTGGGACCTGGGGTATTATTTCTTCCTGTGGCTGCTGCTGTCCTGGCCCGCTTCCCTGCTCACCTGGGATCTGCTCTTTCTCATCCCGGCACCCTGGACCGGCCCGGTGCTCGCCCCGGTCATACATTCCCTCACCATGATCGCCATGGGCGCCGGACTACTCCGGGCTGCCTTGCCCCGGCAGGGCGCCAGGGCCTTCTGGGCCTGCAATATTTTGGGCAGCCTGATTTCCATCGCGACCTATCTTTGGCCATGGACGGCCCATATGCTGGAGGTTTTCCCCGTCGAACGCCTCCTGAGCATGTCCCACGATGTGGTCTTTTCCCCCCATGCCCTGGCCTTCATCCCCGTGGGATTCCCCTGGATCCCCTTTCTTGCGGGAGAGACCCTCTTCATCCTGGCCACCTTGAAGGTCTACCGCCGCTGATCACCCTTGCGGAATTTCATACCTTTGCCGCAGGGCCTGTATCACCCGAAGTATAAGCATGCAGCATTCCATTGAAGTCAGGGAAGTTACCAAGACGTATGGCACCCAGCGGGCCCTCGACCAGGTGTCGCTGGATATTTCGCCCGGTGGTGTGGTGGGGCTGCTCGGACCCAATGGGGCCGGCAAGTCCACCTTGATGAAGATCCTCACCTGTTTCATTCCCCCTACCCAGGGAACGGTGAAGGTACTGGGATTCGACATCTTCACCCAGGCCCTGGAGGTAAGGCGCAGGGTAGGCTATCTTCCGGAGAACAACCCGCTTTATGTGGACATGTATGTGCGTGAGTACCTTCAGTTCATAGCGGGGATCCACCGTCTGGACCGCCCGGAGGAACGGGTAGGGGAGATGATCGGCCTTACCGGCCTGGAACGCGAGCAGCACAAACGCATCGGGGCCCTCTCCAAAGGCTACCGTCAGCGTGTGGGACTGGCCCAGGCCCTCATCCACAACCCCCAGGTGCTTATCCTGGATGAACCAACCTCGGGCCTGGATCCCAACCAGCTGGCCGAGATCCGTCAGCTCATCCTTGAAACCGGACGCGAACGCACAGTGCTGCTTTCTACCCATATCATGCAGGAAGTAGAAGCGATATGCGAGCGCGTGGTGATTATCGACAAGGGGCGCATCGTGGCCGATGACCGAACCGAACGCCTGACCGGCATGCTCAGTGGCAAGGAGGTGATCGAAGTGGAGTTCAGTGTGCTTCCTGATCCGGCCTTGCTTCAGGCTATTCCAGGGGTGCACCAGGTGAGGACCCTGCCCGGTAACAAGGCCGAATTGCAGGCCGAAGCAGGGCGCGACATCCGGGGCGAGGTGTTCAGCCTGGCCGTGCAGCAGGGGGTCAAGGTGCTATCCATGACCCGGGTGGAACAAGGGCTCGAAGAGATCTTCCACACCCTCACCCGCGGGAGCTGATCACGGAACCGGCCTTTTCACGGAATGCTTACCTTTGCACGCTGTTAATCTGCATGCCCCCGGGCATGCCCTATCTGTTCAGATTATGCCTTACCTCTTTACTTCGGAATCGGTTTCACAGGGTCATCCAGACAAGGTGGCCGATCAGATTTCAGATGCTTTGCTCGATGAATTCCTTCGCCACGACCCCCGCTCCCGGGTGGCCTGCGAGACCCTGGTCACCACGGGTCTGGTCGTTTGCTCCGGAGAAGTGAAGACCGAAGGTTTCGTTGATATTCAGGAGGTGGTGCGCCGCACCATCGAGCAGATCGGATACGACCGCGCCGAGCTGCAGTTTGACCACAAATCCTGCGGGGTACTCACCAGCATACACGAGCAGTCACCCGATATCAACCGTGGGGTGGATCGTGCCGACGAGGAGCAACAGGGTGCCGGCGACCAGGGCATGATGTTCGGATATGCCTCGGACGAGATGTACAATTACATGCCCCTGCCCATTGAGCTGTCCCATCGGCTGGTGCAGGAACTGGCCGGGATCCGGAATGAAGGAAGGGAGATGAAATACCTGAGGCCCGACGCCAAGTCCCAGGTCACCGTCCTTTATGATGATGACCATAAGGCCCTGCGGATTGATACCATCGTGGTTTCGACACAACACGACGAATGGCTGCTGCCGGAACGCAAGGGAGATCCCGTTGCACAGGCCGAGGCTGACCGTGCCATGCAGCAGCAGATACATCATGATGTACAGCATATCCTGATCCCCCGGGTTATTAAAACCCTGCATACGGAAGAAGAAAAGGGCCTGTTCGCGCATCCATACACCCTGCATGTGAACCCCACGGGTAAGTTTGTCATCGGAGGACCTCATGGGGATACCGGGCTCACGGGACGCAAGATCATAGTGGACACCTATGGCGGCAGCAGCCCCCATGGGGGCGGGGCATTCTCGGGCAAGGATGCTTCCAAAGTGGACCGCTCTGCGGCCTACGCCGCCCGCCACCTGGCGCGTAACCTGGTGGCCGCAGGGGTTGCCTCCCGCATTACCGTGCAGGTAGCCTATGCCATCGGCCTTGCTGAACCCGTGAGCGTCAACATCAATACCCATGGCACCGCCAGAGTCAAAGATGTCCGGGGGAACCTGCTTAGCGATCCTCAGATTGCCGAAAAGCTCCATGGGGAATATGACCTGCGTCCAGCCGCCATCACGCGCAGGTTCCGTCTGACCGACCCCATTTTCCTGCCAACCGCCAGTTATGGCCATTTCGGACGCGACGTGAAGACGGTGGAAACCCCGGTATATTATAATGGTGAGGGTGTGAGTGTCCGCCAGGAAGATGGTAAGGAAAGGTTCTATAAAATGGTGGAACTCTTCCCCTGGGAGAAGGACGATTATGTCCCCCGATTCAGGGAGATCTTCGGCTTGTAGTCCAGCAACCACGTTAAGTGTTTTTTTTACGCCTCCCTTCTTGGAAGGCGTGAACATTATTCGTATAATAGCTCTTTAATAAGAACTATTCAATATTGCTATGGAAAATAACGAACGTACACAGAACACAGGGCAGGGCGCTGGCCATGAAGGCACTGGCGCAAGCAAGTGCCCTCATGCCGGAGGCATGCTCCGGACGAGCGCCTCTGGCGGCAGGTCAAACCGTGAGTGGTGGCCCGATCAGCTCAAGCTGGGAATACTGCGGCAGCATTCTTCCCTGTCCGATCCCATGGGTCAGGACTTCAGTTATGCAAAGGAGTTCCAGAAGCTGGACCTTGCCGGGGTAAAGCAGGACATCGTATCGCTGATGACCCGCTCCCAGGAGTGGTGGCCGGCCGATTACGGGCATTATGGACCCTTATTCATCCGTATGGCCTGGCACAGTGCCGGGACCTACCGGGTGCACGACGGCCGTGGGGGCGCCGGGTCAGGGACGCAGCGCTTTGCTCCCCTGAACAGCTGGCCCGACAATGCCAACCTTGACAAGGCCCGACTGCTGCTGTGGCCCATTAAAAAGAAGTACGGACGCAGGCTTTCCTGGGCCGACCTCATGATCCTGGCCGGTAACTGTGCCCTGGAGTCGATGGGTTTCAAGACCTTCGGCTTTGCAGGGGGGCGCGAGGACGTATGGGAGCCGGAGGAGGACATCTATTGGGGTTCTGAGGCGGAATGGCTCGGGGACAAGAGGTACACGGGCGATCGTGACCTGGAGAACCCCCTGGCCGCAGTGCAGATGGGCCTGATCTATGTGAATCCCGAAGGCCCCAACGGCATTCCGGATCCCCTGGCGGCTGCCCGCGACATAAGGGAGACCTTTCGCCGCATGGCGATGAACGACGAGGAGACGGTAGCCCTGATAGCCGGAGGCCATACCTTCGGCAAAACCCACGGAGCCGCCGATCCTGGAAAATATGTGGAGCGCGAACCGGCCGCCGCGCCCCTGGAGGAGCAGGGGCTCGGGTGGAAGAACAGCTTCGGCAGCGGCAAGGCCGGGGATACCATCACCAGCGGCCTGGAAGGTGCCTGGACCACGACGCCCACCCGCTGGAGCAACAATTTCTTCTGGAACCTGTTCGGGTACGAGTGGGAGCTCACCAAAAGCCCGGCCGGGGCCCATCAGTGGAAGCCGAAGCACGGCATGGGTGCCGATACCGTCCCTGATGCCCACGACCCTTCCCGTCGCCATGCCCCCATGATGCTCACCACCGATCTGGCGTTGCGGTTCGATCCGGAATATGAGAAGATCTCGCGCCGTTTCCTCGACCATCCGGACGAGTTCGCAGATGCCTTTGCCCGTGCCTGGTTCAAGCTGACCCACCGCGACATGGGGCCGCGTTCGCGCTACCTCGGCCCGGAAGTGCCCGCCGAGACGCTGATCTGGCAGGATCCTCTGCCCACCGTAGACCATGAACTGGTAAGCGCTCAGGATATCGCTGCGCTGAAAACCGAGATCCTCGCCAGCGGCCTCAGTATTGCCGACCTGGTTGGCGCTGCATGGGCTTCTGCATCCACCTTCAGGGGTTCCGACAAGCGCGGGGGTGCCAATGGGGCACGGGTGCGCCTGGCTCCTCAGAAGGACTGGGAGGTGAACCGCCCCGAATCCCTCGCCAGGGTGCTGGACATGCTGGAAAAGATACAGAAGGTTTTTAATGGCCGTCCTGGGGGAAACTCGCGCATTTCCCTGGCCGACCTGATCGTGCTGGGGGGTGCCGCTGCCATAGAAAAAGCAGCTGCAGATGCCGGATATACCGTGAATGTGCCCTTTACCCCGGGACGTACTGATGCAAGCCAGCACCATACCGATGTTGAATCGTTCGAGGCGATGTGTCCGGTAGCCGACGGTTTCCGCAATTATGTTAACCGCAATGTTCGGCTGAAGGCGGAAGAATGGCTGGTAGATAAGGCCCAGCTGCTCACGCTTACTGCACCCGAGATGACGGTGCTTGTGGGTGGCCTGCGTGTGCTCCAGACCAACTGGGATGGCAGCAGCCATGGCGTGCTCACCGATCGTCCCGGTCAGCTGTCCCACGATTTCTTCGTGAACCTGCTCGATGTCGCCACCCGTTGGACCCCGGTAAGTGAAGATAAGGACCTCTTTGAAGGGCATGATCGCAGCAGTGGCTCATTGCGTTGGACGGCCACCCGGGCCGACCTCGTCTTCGGGTCCAATTCCGAGCTGCGGGCCCTGGCCGAAGTGTATGCCAGTGACGATGCAGGTCAGAAATTCGTGGATGACTTCGTTGCAGCCTGGGCCAGGGTCATGAACCTTGACCGTTTTGAATTGCGTTAGGCCTTGGGTGCCTGAAAAAGAAGGACGGCCTCATGAATGGGGCCGTCCTTTCATTTTTTATATTCTTGCGCTTCAGCGCTTGATCACGAGTTTGTGGGTTGCGGAGGCCTGTCCGTCGAGATAGAGGGTGTAGAAATACACGCCTTCGGTAAGGTCGCGCAGGTCGATGTTGAGGCGGCCCTTGCGGTTCTCGATGGGGATACGCCTCAACTCGGAGCCCAGCAGGTTCATGATGCTAAGGCGTGCGCTGCGGAAGGTGGGCAGGTCATAATTAAAGCTGGTCTGGGCGCTGGCCGGGTTGGGATAGGCGGAGGAAAGCCCCATGGAGGCCAGGCTGCCCGGCTCAGGCAGAGCGGTAACGTTGTAGGCATAGTCCACAATGACCCGGATGGAGTCGTTGGCATTCGCCTGGTCGAAGAAGGTATAGGAAATCCGGCTGGTGCCTGTGTTCCCGTTGGAGTAGTATTCGCCTACAAAGCTGATGGTGTCGGCCTGCCCGGCGTTGATGGTAATGGGTGTGGGGGAAACATAGGTGAAAGGCGGATAGCACTGGGTCCAGCAGAAAGAGTTGGTTGAGCCGGTAATCAGGTTGAACTCCGTCTTCTTGCATAATACATTCAGGTTGGCCCCCGAATTGTTTTTTACATCGAAGTAGGAGAGTATTTCGGTATGACCGGGTTCTTCAGCCAGCACGACCACGGTATTGTTGGTGATGGTGGCCCCGTCGGCACGGAAGAGCTGCAGAGACTGTCCCTGCGCGAGTCCGAGACCTGCCATGGCCAGGGTAAGGAGTATGAGCTTTTTCATCGTCGTATCTGTTAACAGTGGAGAATCCTTCTACACCATTTCATCTGCAAAAATATACATATTCCGGGCTGAACCCACGTTTTTAACCACTTTTAACGTGAGCCGGGGAACTGTGCCCCACGACGGTGCAGGAGACACCGACTGCAATTTCTCTCTGGATTTGCGGAAGGGGAAATGTTTATCTTTGGGGGTTCTCCATGTTAACATATTCAGTTATCAAGATTTATCATCCTATGAAAAGAACCTTTACCCTCCTTTTTGCATTGAGTGTACTTTTCGCCGGTGGGCTTCAGGCCCAGGTGCAGCGTAAGGTGCTGCTCGAGCATTTCACCCAGGCTTCCTGCGGCCCGTGCGCTACCTACAACCCGGCCATGCAGGCTGTAGTGAACGCCAATCCCGACAAGATCGTACCGATCAAGTACCAGGTATGGTGGCCGGGCAGCGATCCGATGTACAACCACAATACGGTGGATGTGCAGGCCAGGGTAAACTATTACCCCCCCAGCTTCGGGGTGCCCCATTCCCAGCTCGACGGAGCCTGGTGGGGGGGGCATCCGGCCAACTGGACCATCAATACCGTAAACACCCGCTATGCCGTGGCCTCGCCTTTCCAGATCGAGATCTCCCATAGTATTCCCGCTACCCACGATACCGTATTCATCACCATGGTCATCAAGGCCCCGGCGGGATTTTCAGGTAGTGCAATTGCCCACATCGTGGTAGAGGAAGAGCAGATCCATTTTTCCACCGCCCCGGGTTCAAACGGGGAGACTGATTTTTTTAATGTAATGAAGAAGATGCTGCCCAGTAATGCAGGGACTGCTCTGCCTTCCACATGGGCTGCCGGAGATTCGGTGGTGATCAACGCATTCTGGAAGTTTGCCAACGTATATGACTGGGAAGAAATCGCTGTGGTCGGTTTCATTCAGGATCCGGTTACCAAGTATGTACACCAGGCCGAGTACAGCCCGCCCCTGCCTCCGGCTCCCCTTTTCAATTACGATGTGGCCGCCCTTACCCTTGGTGGACTGCCTACGGCTTCCTGCAGCGGCGAAATCGCCCCGGTGGTGAAGATCAAGAACATGGGGGCCTTTGCCCTCACCAGCCTCAACCTGAACTACCGCGTGAACGGTGGTACCCTTCACACCTATGCCTGGACGGGCAACCTGCCCTTCTACGCAGAGGCCTCGGTCAGCCTTCCGGTCATCACCTTCCCGGTCCAGGCCAACAACACCCTGGAGGTATATCCCAGCCTGCCCAATGGCCAGGCCGATCAGTTTGCGGGCAACGATACCCTGCAGGAAGAGATCGACGGGGCCCATACCGCGACCAACCTGGTTACCCTGACCCTGCGCACCGACAATGCCCCGGCCCAGACCACCTGGAACCTGAAGGATGCCAGCGGTACCATCGTCTATTCCGGCGGACCCTATTCACAAGCCCAGACCATGACCACCGTTCCGATGACCCTGTCGTCTCTGGGCTGTTATACCTTCACCATCAACGATGCCGGGGGTAACGGAATCTGTTGCAGCAGCGGCATTGGGTTTTACCGCCTTACCGACCAGTACGGGGTGAACTTCATTGCCGGGAGCAATTTCGCCAGTACTGAAGTCGGGGAGTTCGAGGTGATCGGCGTGGGCATGGAGGAAGAACTGAACGCACCTCTGGTTGAAGTTGTGCCCAATCCATTCCGTCAGGAGGCCAGGGTACAGTTAAACCTTGACCAGGCCGGGGAAGTTGGCCTCGAGCTGTTCGACCTGCTGGGAAGCCGGGTGCTCCAGACCCTGCCACGCCCTATGCCCCAGGGCGAAAGCACGCTCAGCCTGGATGGAAGCTCGCTGCGGCCCGGGCTCTACCTGCTGAAGGTAAAGGTTGGAAACGAAGTCTACACCCGAAAAGTGAACCATACCCTCTAAACCCCGCAACTACCCCCCCCCTCCATGAAACGACCGATCGTCCTTATTGCATTGCTGACGGCCTTCGGCCTCCAGCTGGCCGCACAGAGCCAGCGCCTTGTCCTGCTGGAGCATTTTACACAGGCCTCCTGCGGTCCCTGCGCCACCTATAACCCCGGTGTACAGGCCATACTCACGGCCAATCCAGACAAGATCACCTATATCAAGTACCAGACCAGCTGGCCGGGCTACGACCCGATGAACCTGCACAACCCTACAGAAGTCGCTTCAAGGGTTGGCTATTACGGAGTGTCGGGCGTTCCGCACAGCGTTCTGGACGGCAATTATTACGATGGCTCCGCTTCTGGGTGGAATGTGGGTACGGTGAATGCCCGCTACGCCATGAGTACACCCATTGAGATCCAGATGCAGCACAGCCTCTCTGCTGCTCAGGACAGCGTGCATGTGACCATGCTGGTCAAGGCAACAGGACCGGTTTCGGGTAACCTGGTCGCCATGATCGGGGTGGTGGAGAAGCACATCCAGTTCGCCACGGCTCCGGGCAGCAACGGGGAGAAGAATTTCTACCATGTGATGAAGAAGTTCCTTCCGAATGCCCTGGGGAATGCACTGCCGGCCAGTATGAATACTGGCGACTATGTCATTTTCCGCCATTCATGGAAACTGGCTAATTTTTACAGTGTGGCACAACTGGGTGTGGTAGGCTGGGTACAGAACCGCACCACCAAGGAAGTGCTGCAGGCAGCCAACAGCAGCACCAATGCCCTGGTCCCCCTGCATGCCAACGACGGTGCCCTGAGGACCCTCCTTGGTGTTGGGGACAAAGGGTGCAGCGATGAGGTTGAGCCCGGCATCATCCTGCGTAACCAGGGCAGCCAGCCCTTGAGCTCGGCAGAGATCCGTTACTCTGTGAACGGGGAGACTCCTGTGGTACATACC